>Ga0187771_10001425_pt1 | contig 15971 bp, 10 predicted proteins | sample 0116_SJ02_MP15_1_FD_133139 | JGI IMG/M metagenome (GOLD analysis project Ga0187771, IMG submission 133139) | Tropical peat soil microbial communities from peatlands in Department of Meta, Colombia - 0116_SJ02_MP15_10_MG | ecosystem: Environmental > Terrestrial > Soil > Wetlands > Peat | place...
CTTTTCCCCTTCACCTGGCTGGTGTCTCGCATCTATGGTCGTTATGCGCGCGGCCTGAGCCGCTTCGGGCGTCTCGCCGTGTACACCTCCAGGGGCGCGGGCACATGGGGACCACCTATGCGCTTGGGTTTCGGCGCCAACCCAGAGATCGTGCTGATCCGTTTTGCCTGAGTCTTCTGCCCTTTTGCGGCGACAATGGGGCTGACTCCTTCAGGCGCTCAAGGAGCAACGTTTTCTTGCCTTGCGGGTTACTGATTTGGGGCGTCGGCGCGCGTATACAGCAAAACCCTTAGAGAAACCTCGCACTAAGTTTCTGCGTCATACAAAATGGTAAGCTGGTTTGCTGAGGAGAAAGCTAAGCCGTTGGGCCCTCGCTGTTAACTCGCGGTGGAGTCAAATTCCTAATACGTGACTACTCAGGAGGGAGCATGCGTTACTCGTTGCCGCTTTTGGTTCTGCTGACTTGCGTTCTTGCGACCACCCTCCCTGTGCGGGCTCAGGGCAAGTGGGAAGTCTCCCCGTTCGCCGGGTATGAAACTCCCGGCTCATTTCTGATAACGATCCCCTCTTCAGGTAACGAGGTCAATATGCATGCCGCCGGTGGCGCGAGTTTCGGCAGCTTCCTGGACTATAACCTCTCGGGCCCCTTCGGGATCGAGGCTCTGTGGGACCATAACGCCACCACGTACAGCGTGCAAAATGCCGACGGCTCCTACTCCCCGATCAACGACTCCAATGAGGACCTCGTCACTTTCGGCGTGCGCATCATGTTTCGCAACGACACCAAGAAGCTGCGCCCCTACGGCTCCGTGGGCCTGGGGTTCCTCCACGACGCCAATAACGAAAACGTGCCGAGCGCGACCCACTTCACCTTTGCCGCTGGCGGCGGCGTGGAATACATGCCCACGCGCCACTTCGGCCTCCGCGGCGACGCGCGCCTATTCGCCGCCCTCGAGGGCACGACGCTGGGCGAGGAGTGCGATTTCTTCGGCAACTGCTTCCTGGCGAATGTGCACACCTATCTCAAGCGCGGCGCGTTCACCGGCGCCATCGTCTTCCGTTTCTAATAGATTCGCAAGCCGTTTCTAACGGATTCGCGGACCAGGCCAGTGCCGTTCCAACTTATTGAGGAAAATGGCTCTGTGCTGTCCTTGGCGGGCAGGTGGAGAAATGCATGCCGCCCCGTTGGTGAAATCAGTTGGAACGGACCTATGCCTCCGCGCCGTTCTCTCCCTTCGCGCTTACGGGGACGACGGGCAGGTCCCAGTGTGCCAGCAGAATCTCGAAGCGCCGCTGCTCCTCGCGTTTGAAGGTCTCCTGATCGGGAAAGAGCTTCTTGCGCAGGGCATCGCCGCCGCGCGATTCGGCTGACGCGGCCATGTTCTTCCACGTGATGGTCACGCGGTAATCCCAGCGCGCTTCTTCCGTCATGTGGTACTGCGGCTTTTCCATCTTCAGGTCCACGATGCGCCCCTGTTTCTGGAGCGCCTTCAGGTACGGTACGTGGTTCTTGCGGAAAAGCGCCAGCCATTCCTCCGCGCAACCCCACTTGGTCTTGTAGTAGTACTCCACCACGTACGCTTGATCCGCCACGGCCATCCCCCTTTACTGTGCGGCGACTCTCCGCCTGCCTAGTCTTGCTTCCGCCACTTTTCCCCACCCCGGACCGCGCGGCCTGGAAAGTATCATCGGCCCAATCTCGTCGCAACCAAGAATCGCTCCGCTGCCGTCTGTCTGCCCTGCCCGGAGCGGCCACACGAAGGATGCGACCGGGTGTGGAACAGAGTTGCCAGGATTGGGATTCGGCGCAATAGTATGGGCCACTTTGCAAGCGCCGTTCCAACTTATTGAGGCCAATGGTCCCGTGCTGTCCTTGGCGGGCAGATGGAGAAACGCTCGTGGCCTCGTTGGTGAGATTAGTGGGAACGGCGCAGGGCGACCTGGGCCGCGCGGCCTGGCAAGTGGCGCGGTTTCCATCCCCAGGGACTGTAAGGACTGAAGTTTGAGAACAGTTTCCAAAGCTCGAACACACGGAACAGGAGAACCATGTTGAAAACAACTCGTTTGGTCATGTCGGTCATGCTGGCGGTCAGCGCAACGCTCGCGGCCGCGGTTCTTTCCGCCAGGGCCCAAGACAAGCCCGCTCCCGCGGCAGCGACCGCAGCGGTAAGCACGGAAGAAGCTCCGCTCGTGTTTCCGCACCACTGGGTGCGCGGGTTCGTTGATTTCGGAGTGGCGCCATCGCACAACGAGCCGGACCTGGGCCGCTGCGCGTTTCCGCAGCCGCCGGGCTCCGGGGGCGTGAATTCCCCCTGCACGGCTTACGCGCGATACCTGCTGGGCGGATATCTCGAAGTGCAGCCGCTCGGGCGGACGTTCGCCAAGCGGGTGTTCGTTTTCTTTGACCCCACGTTTTCCTTCGGGAATAACATCCCTCAGGTGAAATACACGGCTTCCATGGAGCCGATCGCCTTCGAGCACGGGTGGGGCGCAGGGATCAAGCTGCCCAAGTCTTTCGAGGTGCGCGCCACGTGGCACAACGTGGACTACCTCGGACGCTACGCGCAGAACCTGGGTCCCGCGGACCTGCGCACGTTCGGTCCTTATGGGTTGTACTTCACCGCGGGCGCGCGGTGGTACTTCGGGGGCTACGGCGATTCTGGCGAGGCGCATTGAGGCGCTGGCCACAGGTGCGTCACCTCTGAAGGCGCGAGCCACGGGAGTCCTCACAAGCGCACGCCGCGGAGCCTGAGAGCGTTGCCCACCACCGAGACAGAACTGAAGCTCATAGCCGCGGCGGCGATCACTGGGCTTAGGAGCAGTCCGAAGAACGGGTAGAGAACGCCGGCGGCGATGGGCACCCCGGCGGAGTTGTATAGGAAAGCGAAAAAGAGATTCTGCTTGATGTTACGCATGGTGGCGCGGCTCAACGCACGCACGCGCACGATACCGCGCAGGTCTCCTTTCACGAGGGTTACGCCGGCGCTCTCCATAGCCACGTCGGTCCCGGCGCCCATGGCGACGCCTACGTGCGCCTGGGCCAAGGCAGGCGCGTCGTTGATTCCGTCGCCGGCCATGGCCACGACGCGCCCTTCACTTTGAAGCTGTTTGATGGCAGCGGCCTTGTCGCCCGGAAGGACCTCGGCAATCACGCGGGCGATGCCGAGCTTCCTGGCCACGGCCTGAGCCGCGGCTTGGTTGTCTCCAGTGAGCATGACGACGCGAACGCCGTCGTCCTGCAACCGGCGAATGGCTTCCGGCGTGGTTTCCTTGATGGGATCGGCGACGCCCAAGAGTCCGGCAGCGGTTCCATTCACCACGACAAACACGACGGTCTGCCCGTCCTGGCGCAATTGCGCGGCGCGCTCGAGCAGCGCCCGGGCATCCACGCGCAACTCCTCGAGCAGCATCGAATTGCCCAAGGAGACCGAGGCGCCGGCGACGCGCCCGCGCACGCCCTTCCCCGTTAAGGACTGGAACGCTTCGACGGGCTCCAGCGGGAGGCCACGGGCCTCCGCGCCAGCGACGATGGCCGCGGCGAGCGGGTGTTCGCTGCCGCGCTCCAGGCTTGCGGCCAAGCGCAGCAATTCCGCGCCGTCAAAGCCCTCCCCGGGCTCGACCGCCGTGAGTTTCGGCTTGCCCTCGGTGAGGGTGCCGGTTTTGTCCACCACGAGGGTATCTACCTTACGCATAAGCTCGACGGCTTCGGCGTTCTTGAACAACACGCCCAGGGCGGCGCCCTTGCCCATAGCCACGGTGATGGACATAGGCGTGGCCAGGCCCAGGGCGCACGGGCAGGCGATAATCAGCACGGCGACGGCGTTGACCAAGGCGTGAGCCAGGCGCGGGTCCGGTCCCCAGAAACCCCAGGCCAGAAACGTCAAGCCGGCGACGGCGACAACGATGGGCACGAAGTAAGCGGCCACCTTGTCCGCAAGCTTCTGGATGGGAGCGCGGCTGCGTTGCGCTTCGCCGACCAGGCGCACAATCTGGGCGAGCAGAGTGTGTGCGCCGACGCGTTCCGCGCGCATCATGAGGGAGCCCGTGCCGTTGACCGTGGCTCCGGTGACGCGGGCGCCCGGCTGCTTCTCCACGGGGATAGGCTCGCCGGTGATCATGGATTCGTCCACGCTGCTCGAGCCCTCGAGGACCACGCCGTCCACGGGAACCTTTTCGCCGGGACGCACCCTGAGCCGGTCGCCGGGCTTCACTTGATCGAGGAGCACGTCCATCTCGGCGCCGTCTTCGCGCACCAGGCGCGCCGTCTTGGGCGCCAGGCCGAGAAGGGCTTTGAGGGCCGCGCCGGTGCGGCTTCTGGCGCGCAATTCGAGCACCTGCCCGAGAAGCACCAGCGTGGTAATCATGGCGGCGGCTTCAAAATAAACGGCGACGTTGCCGTCCGCGCCGCGGAAGGAGGCGGGGAATGCATGGGGGAAGAGAGCCGCAACCAGGCTGTAGACATAAGCCGTCGCTACGCCCAGGCCGATCAGCGTAAACATATTCAGGCTGCGATTGGCGAGAGATTGCCATCCCCGAGCCAAAAACGGCCAGCCAGCCCACAAAACCACCGGAGTGGCCAAAAGCAACTCGAACCAATCCCGCACGCGGAGCGAAACCAGGTTGCGCAGAGCGAAACCCGGAAGATGCTCGCCCATGGCCAGGAGCACGAGGGGAGCCGTAAGAGCTACGGCGCCCCAGAAGCGCCGGCGCATGCCGGCGAGCTCGGGGTTCTCCTCCTCGGCGGCGGAGATGGTCTTCGGCTCGAGGGCCATCCCGCAGAGGGGACAGGCGCCAGGGCCGGGGCGCACGACTTCCGGATGCATCGGGCAGGTGTATTCCGCGTTCGCCGCGGGCCGGGGCGCCGCCGCGGGTTCCGGGAGGCGGGTCTCGGCAGCAACGTAGCGGGCCGGATCGGCGGCGAACTTTTCCATGCAGCGAGAACAGCAGAAGTGGTATGTGCGGCCCGCGTGCGTGTAGCGGCTGGTGGCCGGTCCCGGCTTGACCGTCATTCCGCACACCGGGTCCTTCACGGACGGGGTGTTGAGACCCGTGGCGCCCAGGATGGGAATCGCGCCGGGCTTTTCTTGCTCGGTCATTTATCGTTCCTCACGCGAAAGCAGTGCACTGCTCCAGGATACCCTAGTTAACAATAAGCCCCCCCCACCCCCCCCTGTTTTTCGATATGAGTGTGATTCTAAAAGGGTTAGAGTGTACGCGATTTCGTAAGAGTGCATTCTAAAGGACTTACGCTGGCACGTTTGAATGTTGGAACGTTTGAGGGTTGGTCCGCCTTCGCCAAGGCCTCGGCGCGGCGACCCTGAAACTCGGGAGACGAACCAGTTTGTGGAAAAGAACCGTACGCCCCACCTTTTTCTGTAAGTGTTGATTCTAAGGGGCTTTAAACGCCCGTTTTGTGCAAGTGTTGATTCCCGCCTCCGCCAAGACTTCGGCGCTGCAGGCCAGAAACCGGGAAGGGTGACAAGCGCATTTTTCGGAACCATTGATTCCAGGGGAGATAGTGGGCAGGGCGCGATGTTCATGGGGCATTATAGCACATCCATTACCAGAAATCAATAGTATTCTGAGGATAATTCAGCGCGGCTGAGGGAGTTAGGGATGAGGATTTTGTGCACGCGGCGCACCGCAACCCCCTCAGGTCTGAAGACCTGCGCTACAACCCCAACATCCTCACGCCTGAAGGCGTGAGCTACACACCAGGGATGAGGATTTTCGCGCAGGCGGTATGCCCGCCCACAAAACAACAAAAAGGGCCGGGGCTTTCGCCCCGGCCCTCCTGACTTGAACCCCGCAGTTTGTAGCCGCCCTCTTCCGAAGGCGGGAACTGCGGCTATGGGCTACTGTTCTAATGTTTGCAGCACGGAGGCATTGACAGGCGTCGTGTTGTTGTTGCCCCCGAGGAGTTGAAACGAAACGCCGTGTGTTGAGTCAATGACGACGAAGACGGTTTGGCAGCCGGTGTTACCCGTGCCGCCGAAGGTGCAACCGCTCGGCACGTAGCCCACACCATTACCGCTGGCGTCCATCGAGTACGACATAGGACCAAATGTTCCGTCGGGACTGAGCGAGCCGCCCGCATTGTCGTCGTTCACGCCGCTGAGCGTCAATGCACTCGTGTTGAAGGCCGTCCAGCCTTCGGTGAGGTCCACAGCTGGGTCTTCCGGCTGGATTGGGCCGAAGGCGAGGGTCGGGGTACCGGTGAGGGTTGTGGCCGTCTGGCTTTCCATGAAGCCCGAGCCGACGCCATTGTCCATGCTCAGGAAGAAGGCCTGGCCGGAGTTCACGAGGTAGAAGATGACGGAGCCACCGGCCGTCATGCGGCCGTAGGAGTCCACGCTGAGCGGAACGGCAGTGGTGCAATTGGGAAATGTGTCGGTCTTAACGATGCACTTCGCCTGGATGGTTCCGCTGTCATCTTGCCAAGAGCTGACGGTTGCGTTCCCTCCGGAGGCGGAAGCGCGGAAGAATTCGGCGTGCACATACCCGGGTCCGCTACCGAGCTCGCTATCGTAGCCGACGTAATTGCCGCTCACCGAGGAAGTGCTGAACGGCCCGCCCGATTGCTTGAGCGCGCTGCCGATGTAGGCGTAGCCCCCTGTCGCTTGATTGTCCTGGCTGAGAACGAGAAGCTCGTTCGCGGAAACCACGTAGACACTGGCGTTTGTCCCCCCGCAACCGGTGCAGTTGGGAGTAAACGACAGCGTTCCGTACCCGTACGAAGTGTTGATGTTGTAGTTGCCACCGCTGGCGATGGGCACGGGGCCTGCCGGCCCGGTACCGTTCTGGTTGATGTCCATCTCGCTGCCGTTCGTGCTCACGCCTCCACTACCGTTGAGATTTAGCACGCCGGCAGCACCGAACTTGTTGGGGGAGGACGCAGGCGTCTCGCCTGCGACGCCAAAGGCATAACTGCCGTTGAATGACCCGTTAAAGGCCGAGGAATCCTGCAAGCGGAGCGTGCCGGCGGTCAGCGCCGCCGGGAAAGCGCCAGAGTTGTCGAATTCGATGATATGACCGCTGTGAGCGACCGAGGAAGACGTGACGGGGAGCGGGCTGATCTCGCTCAGAGCAAATCGGAAGGCCTGCGCTTGTCCATTGGAGGAGTTGACGATTACCATTTTCCCGCGATAGCCGCCGCCAGTGTCGAGGCCCACCTGGTAGCAACTGCTGCTCGTAACGATACTCGCGGCATTCGCACCCGTGAGGTTATTCGCGGCGTAATTGAACTCTAGCCGGCCCACGGAAAGGGCGATGCGGCCGGTGCCATCGGCATCGAAGACGGCGCCAATGGCCGCGGGCTTGCCGCTGAAATCAAACCCGCGCAGGACCATGGCGTACTGGCCATGAAGCAGCGATTCCTTGCCCTGGCTCGTGCAGGCCGCCGCGGCGTTGACGGTGATCGAGTAGGTGGCCGACCCCACGGCGACGGTGCCGGTTTCGGAATCACTCATGCCTACGGTGATGTTTTGGTCCGTGCCGATGTCGCCGGCGGCCGGCGTTCCGCTCAAGGTGATGGAATCATTCGGATTATTTTTGGTGAACGGCGCACTGGCGCTTAGCCATAACGGCAGGCCGCTCGTGTTCCAACCGTTATAGGGCGGGACGCCGCCGCTGGCGGTGATGGTTTGGCTGTAGGCGACGCCGACCGTGGCGGGCGGCAACGCGCCGGTACCGGGCGTGACGGTGATGACGCCGGCAGCCATGGTCACCGAAAACGTCGCGTTGGTCGTGTTATGCGTTGGCGTGGCCGAGTCGGTCACGTCTATGGTGATGTTGCTGAACCCGCCCCCGGCGGTGGGCGTGCCGGAAATCAAACCGGAACTGCTGAGGGTCAGGCCAGCGGGAAGCAGGGTGACGGTGTGGGGGTCCACTTGCCAGGTGTAGGGAGCGAAGCCGCCCGTGGCCGCGAGCTGAACCCCATTACCGCCCGTGCCGTAGGCGACGCCGGCTTGGCCGCTCGGCAGCGGCGAGGTTGTGGTGATCTGCAGCGGCGCAGGCGGGTTGACGGTAACGGAGTACGTGGCCTTCACCGTGACCGGCGGGTTCTCAGAGTCGGTCACGTCCACAACGATGTTGTTGTACGTGCCCTCGTCGGCAGCGGTCAGCGCGCGGTTGTTCTGCACCCAGCCGGCGTTACTTTGGTTTGGCATGGGGGTCGTTACCCAGGATGGTGTTTGCGAGGTCGCATCATAGGAGAACGTGTATGGTCCGAGGCCACCGCTGGCGCCTATGTCCGTAGAATACTGGCCGGCTGCCTGGCCCGCCGTCGCGCTGGGTAACGCGCCGGTACCCGGACTAGGTGTCGGCCCCGGCGAGACCGGGTTGATCGTGATCCAGAAATTCCCATAGGCGGCCTGTTGCGGATTGCTAGAATCGGCGTAGGTGACGTTGACTTTGTAGGGCGTGGGGGCCCACTGCGTAGGGGTGCCGGTGATCGCGCCCGTGCTGCTATTCAGGCTTAGTCCCGGGGGCAACGATGAGCCTGGAACAGCCGACCATGTCCAGGTGCATGTCCCCGGTAGCCCGCAGGTCCCCTGCAATGTCACAGTGGTGCCATCCGCATTCTTATACGTTGTGTTATACGTGCCACTCGCCAAAGGAGACGTGCTCGTGATCGTGGGCGCCGCCGGCGCGTTGATGGTGATGGAAAGGTTGGCCGTGTTGGATAGCGGACCCGCAGGAAGCGTACCCACCTGCCCGGTGCTAGCGTCGGTCACCTTAGCAGTGAAACTACACGCAGTGGCGGACCACTGGGAAGGTGTGCCGGTGATGGCGCCGCTGGCGCTGTTCAAAGACAAGCCCGCCGGAAGCGAGGTACCGGCATTGCAATTGCCGCTGCCGCTGGCGCTGACCACGCTGTAGGTGAGCGCGCCAGCGCCACCGGTCGCCGCCAGGGTCGCGCCGGTGTATGGCTTCCCATTGGTGCCATTGGGAAGCGAATCTGTTGTGAACGCCGGTGGCTGGCTGACCACGATGTTCACCGAGTTGTACTTGGTCGTGTCGGTCACCGAAGTTGCCGTGACCGTGGCGGTGATCTTCGCGCCGGAGGTGGGCGCGGTATAAACGCACGAGGTCGTTCCGGCCGTGCAGCTTGCCACGTTGCCGCCGCCCGAAGCGCTCCAAGTGACCCCGGCGTTCTTCGAATCGTTGGTCACCGTGGCCGTGATGGTCAGGGTTTGTCCCTGGTCAATCGCCGGCGAGCCGCCCGGCGAGAGCGTCACCGAAATCGGCGGAGGCCCTGCGGGAGTGTTCGTGCAACCAGAGACCAGAAAACCTGTCAGCAACCCCACACACACAAAGATGCTTGCAGAAATCGCGGAGAATCTTTTCATTTCTTGCTCCTTGGCCCAAGTTAAGAGCGGCGTCCGCCGCGCTCCGTCATGACCTGGAGTCAGACCGATGGGGCGTTCCGCTCACGAAGTGAGTGGGTGCAGTCCAAGCGCATTACTTGTCAAATCGAAGAAGGGAACAGAGCAATGACCTGGAACTGGACACCGGGTGTGTTTTTTAGCATCCGGGAGACGACGGGGCAATGGCAGGACTGGGCCAATGTTTCGTTTTGGATACGGTCAGACGAAGTGCCATCGAGTTGCAGCGCACGCGCTACATTGAAACCTGAAGGGTTACTCGACGCGGTAGTTGGGCGCCTCGCGGGTGATGATCACGTCGTGGACGTGGCTTTCCCGCAGGCCGGCAGCGGTAATGCGCAAGAACCTGGCGCGCTCCTGGAGCTCTTTAATTGCGGCCACGCCGCAGTAACCCATGCCGCTCTTGAGCCCGCCGACGAGCTGCTCGACCAGGCCGCTGAGAGGACCTTTGTGAGGGACGCGGCCTTCGACGCCCTCGGGGACGGACTTGCCAGGCTCGGCGACATCCTGAGCGTAGCGGTCGGCAGAGCCGGCCTCCATGGCGCCGAGGGAGCCCATGCCGCGGTAGGACTTGAAGGTGCGGCCTTGATAGAGAATGGTTTCGCCGGGGGACTCTTCGGTGCCGGCGAAGAGGCTGCCGATCATCACGGAGGAAGCTCCGGCGGCGATGGCCTTGGTGATGTCGCCGGAATACTTGACGCCGCCGTCGGCGATGAGGGGCACGCCGGTTCCTTGAGCGGCGCGGGCGGCTTCCATGATGGCCGTGATCTGAGGGACGCCGGCGCCCGTGACCACGCGGGTGGTGCAGATGGAGCCCGGGCCGATGCCCACCTTCAAGCCGTCAATGCCCAGGGCGATGAGGTCGCGGGCCCCTTCGAAGGTGCCCACGTTGCCGGCGACGACTTGTATTTCCGGGAGGCGCTTCTTGACCGCTTGGACGGCGGACATGACCCGGGAGGAATGGCCGTGGGCGGTATCAATGGCCAAGACGTCGGCGCTGGCACGGGCCAGGGCGACGGCGCGCTCGAGGAAATCAGCGGTGGCGCCGATGGCGGCGCCGACGCGAAGGCGGCCGTGATCGTCTTTGGCCGCGCGGGGGAACTCGAGCTTCTTCTGGATGTCCTTAACGGTGATGAGGCCCTTGAGGTTGAAGTCGCGGTCCACGACCAGAAGTTTTTCGATGCGATGCTCCTGGAGGATTTTTTCGGCCTGTTCGAGGGTCGTGCCGACGGGAACGGTGACCAGGTTGTCCTTGGTCATGACGCTGCTGACGGGCAGGGAGAGGTTTTTTTCGAAGCGCAGGTCGCGGTTGGTGAGGATGCCGGCGAGGCGGGAGCCGCTGGTGACGGGGAGGCCGGAGATGCGGTACTTCGTCATGATGTCGAGGGCCTGGCGGATGGTGATATCGGGGGAAATGGTCACCGGGTCCACAATCATGCCGCTCTCGGAGCGTTTGACGCGGTCCACTTCCTCGCACTGGCGGTCAATGGACATGTTGCGGTGAATGAAGCCGATGCCGCCCTGGCGAGCAATGGCGATGGCCAAGCGGGATTCCGTGACCGTGTCCATGGCCGCGGAAATGAGCGGAATTTCCAGGGAGACTTTTCTGCTGAGGCAGGTGCGCGTGTCCACTTCCGCGGGCAACACGGCGGACTTGCCGGGAACGAGCAGCACGTCGTCGAAGGTCAGGCCTTCGGGGATGTTGGGGTCAGGCACGGCGTCCTCGCCCGGCGCGGTTTGCCCCGCAAGTGCCAGCGCATGAAACAGCGAAGCCCAGCGGCAAGGCGCTGGGCCGAGATGAGGTTCCCCGAAGCTGCGACGCATTCATAGCGAGAGCCACATTGTAGTGGCGGCGGCGAGCACGGTCAAGCGCAGTTGGGGCAGGCGGGCGGGACGCCTGCGCCACGGAGTCAGGTTGTCATTTCTTGGGCGAGATGCGCACAGAGGCGCTGGTGGTCTCCCAGTCGAGGCGCATGAGGCAACCGGCGTCGTTTTGGTCAAAGGCAATGGTGAAGTTCTCGACCGGAGCGGGGAGAGAGGCGACCTGCATGTCCACGCGCGCGAAATCGTCGGCGGCTCCTGGATAGGGAATGCCCCACTCGCCGGTTTTCTTGCTGATGATCAGGGTCCACTTGTCCTGGCCGGGAATGGCGAAGAGGGTGTAGCTGCCCGCGGGCACGGCCTTGCCGCCGACGACGAGATCGGCGTTAGTGACGAAAGTGGTCGCTTCGTTCGCCCCCGCGCGCCAAACCTGTCCGTAAGGCACAAGCCCGCCGTAAATCTTGCGTCCGCGCATGCGGGGGCTGGAGTAATCCACGGTGATGGCTTTGCCGCCGGGGAGGCTGCACTCGGCTTTGGCCGGAGGACTCTTGCGCTGGTTCTTATCCATCTGCCCCATGTTGCCCATTTGGCCCATTTGGCCGCGGGCGGCGACGGCCAGGGCCGCGAGACTCCAAAGAAGCACGGTGCAAAGTGCAAGGACGCGCTTGAGCATTGTCTCTCCTCCAGTGAGAGCTGCAAATCGTGGTACGCAAGCAGCCAGGCTTTTCCTGGCGCCTCATGCATTCTACGCCTCCGGTCAGAAATCCAGGTAGAAGTAAGGGCCGGTGTCCCGCCGCGGGGGCGGCATTGTACGGGAACCTGAGCGGGAGCCTGCGCTTGTGGCTGGACGATTCGCGGTAAACTCTTGCCGAACATGCTTGAGCTGACGCTCGAGGACTTCGAGAACCGCTTCGCAGATCGTCACTTACTGCATGGCGTGGTGGAGATGTGGGCGCGGGAGAAGCCTTCGGCCATCGCGCTGGTTGACGCGGACCGCAAGCAGGAAACGACCTGGGCGGCCTTCGAGCGCATGGCCACGGGGCTCGCGCTTAGCCTGCTGGAAAGGGGCCTGTGCAAGGGCGACTGCTTGGCCACGCTGCTGCCGCTCGCGAGCGAGCACGTTTTCCTGGAGTACGCGTGCTTCAAGACCGGGGTCATCTTCGCCCCGCTGGACCTGCGGCTGCCACCGGCGGAAGTGCTGCGCTGCCTGACGCTTGTGGGCGCGAAAGGATTTGCGTTCGCCAGGATTCCCGGAGGCGCTGATCCAGCCGCTCTGGTGAAGGAGATTCGTTCGCGCCTGGAACCGAAGGTGCTCGCGCAGTTTTCTCCAAGAGAGGAATGCGTGGAAGGGACCACGCCGGCGGCGGCCTTGTTTGAAGAGGCCAGGCGGCTAAGCGAAGCCGGGCCAGCCGAAGAGCCAAGGAGAAAACTGCGGGGGCGTTATGCGGCGCTGGGCCGCTCCATTAGCGAGAACGACGGCGCTTTAGTCATTTTCACGACGGGTTCCACGGGTTCGCCAAAGCCCGCTTTGCTCTCCCACCGCAACATTTCCTGCCAGGCCATGTGCATCAGCCAGGCGCTGCTGCGCGGGGAGGGCGAATTGGTGACCCTGGTGAACCTGCCCGCAAGCCATGTGGGGTGCCAGACGGAGTTGCTGATGGGAACGCTCTTCGAGGGTGGCACGGCAGTGCTGCTGCCGGTGTTCGATCCATTGCGCTCGATGCGCGCCATCGAGGAATACAAAGTGACCGTAATGGGGCAGATTCCGGCGATGTACCAGTTCGAATGGCGGCTCAAGGATTTCGGTTCCTTCCACCTTTCCAGCCTGGAGTTTGCGGCGTACGGGGGACAGCAAGTCTCGGCGGAGTTCGTGGAGAGGATGGCGCGCATGGCGCCGTGGATAGGGACCGGGCTGGGCCTCACGGAAGCCGCGGGGTTCTGCACGTACATCCGGCGCGAGCGGCGACGCGCCCGAGAATGCGCGACGAGCCTCGGCCGGGCCATGCCTGTTTACGCCATGACCATTCGGGGTCCCATGGGCGCCGACGGAGCCGCCGGCGAGGAACTGCCGGACGGCCAGTTGGGTCACGTGTGCTTCTGCGGGCCCCAGACGTTCCTGGGCTACCTGAACGATCCAGCGGCGACGGCCGCGGCGGTCTCAAGCGACGGTTTCCTATACACGGGAGATATGGGCTTCCGCGATGCCCGGGGGCTGCATCTGGCCGGCCGGGCCAAGTGGATTATCAAGCCGGGAGGATACCAAGTGTTCCCCGGGGACGTGGAAAACCACTTCTGCAAGCTCGAAGGGGTGGCTTCGTGCGCGGCGGTGGGCGTGGAGCACGCGGTTATTTCCGAGGCCATCATGGCCTTCGTGGAAAAGAAGCCCGGTGCGGAACTCACGCGCCAAATGCTCGAAAAGCACGCGCGCGGCCTGGCTTCCTACATGCGGCCGCGACACTACGTGCTGTTGGAAGCGGGCAAGCTGCCGCTGAACCGCGCGGCGAAAGCGGACTACCTGGCGCTGCGCGAACTGGCCAAGAGCGAGGCCGAAGCGCTCAGGTCCAGAGGGCTTTGGGATCGAGGCGAGGAGTCACCCTCGGAGGAATCAAGGAAGAGTGTGTAAGGCCACGCGATTGAGGCGGTGCAGATTGGGGAACTTTTGGGGCGCTGGGAGGCAATAATATACAGAGTCCGGCAGGGCCATAGAAGAGGCCAGAAGGCAGAGGAGCAGCCAGGGCTCGCAAGTCAAATGCATAGAGTGCTTTGGAGGATACAAATGCTCACTCGTTCAAGAGTTGGGTTGACTCTCTTAGCCGTGATCATGAGCGCGCCAGCCATATTTGCCCAGGACCCGCCAGCCGCTCCGGGGCCGGACCAGCCATCCGCGCCTCCGGCAGCGCCTCGCATGTGGCAGGGCCGGATGGGCCCCGGAGGTCCGCATGGCCGCTTCGGCCAGTTCGGAGCTATGCGCGGACCCAGGTGGGAACGCGGGGACTTCATGCTGGCGCGGTTGGTGAGGAATCCCTCGTTCCGGGAGAAGCTGGGCATTACTCCCGAGCAGGCGGACAAGATTCGCCAGCAAACCTTCGATTTCCGCAAGGGGCAGATCCAAAACCGGGCGGACGTACAAGTGAAGCGCCTGGAGCTGGGCGATCTGCTTGCGGCGGAGAATCCCGACCGGGCCGCCATTGACAAGAAACTCGAACAAATCAGCGCCGTGCAACTGGCGCAAAGAAAGGCGGCAGTGGATTACCACCTCAACACGCGCGAGGTGTTGACGCCGGAACAGCGCCAGAAGCTGCAACAAATGAGGCAAGAATTCATGCATCGCGGTCCAGGAAGGCATGGGCCGCCGCCCGGGCCGAAACCGCAGGGAGGCGCGCCTCCGGCAAACCCGCAAAGCGATTGACGGGCTGACGCGCAGGCCATTGACGCACAGCGACCGCACGGCCGCCCGGCTATCCACCCAGCCGGGCGGCTGCTTATTTCCGCGTTTCCTGCTGGAACCCCGCGATCATTGACCAAGTGTTACGCGATAGGTCTGCTGCGATTCTGGGATGCAAATGGCCATCCTAGCTTACCTGCAACTCCTTAGCCCGTGCCGTACCCCCGAGCCTTCTTGCGACATCTGAAATACTTGAGGGCGCCTGCGAGGACGATGATGGACATTGCGGCGCAGCAAGATAACAGGGGACCATATCCAGGGTGATAACAGCTGAGAAATCGTTGCGTCTTTTTATTCTCGGTGGCACTGGCGGGATCGGCCGGGAACTTGTCGCCCAAGCCCTTCACCGCCGGCACCGCGTGACTGCGTTTGTCCGGAACCCGCAGAAGCTCGGCCCTCCGCGCGAGGGCTTGACGGTTATCCAAGGCGACGTGCTCAACCCAGAAGCTGTTGGCGCTGCTCTTGCCGGTCACAGTGCAGTGCTCTCGGCCATCGGGCCGCCAGGACCCGGGCGAACGACTATCACGCGCGACAGCGCGCAGGCCACGGTGTCCGCGATGAACGCGGCGGGTGTCCGCCGGCTGCTGATCGTCGGCGTTGCTGTGCTTTTCGACGACGCGGGAATCCTTGCTCGCCTGCTTCGCAAGACCCTCTTGCGCAACGTCGCTAACGACTCGGCGGAGATGGAACGCATCGTGAAGTCTAGCGATCTCGATTGGACCATCGTACGCCCGCCGCGTCTGACGAACGGTCCCCGCACCGAGCGTTACGGTATCGCGGAAGACCGCCTGCCGCGCGGCTCGGGTGGGGCGGCAACCATAAGTCGAGCCGACGTCGCGCACTTCCTGCTGGACGAGGTCGAGCGCCCGGCTCACATACGGTGCATCGTGGGCGCCGCGTACACAAAGGATGTGAAATGACGCCGCCCCCCAATCGTTGCAGGTTCGCGATCGTCGGGACTGCGGATCCTTGCGGCGGTCGGGCGTTCGGGAAGCAGTATGCCAGCGACACGAGAGAGGGGCTCTGTGTGGTTCCGCAGCCGAGCGAACTAACGGGCTTAATCACAAGTCCTGCATAGAGGTCTTACTGGCGCGGTCGGGAAAACTCTGTTGAACGCCACGGGTTTCGTCAAGGGTTATTGTGTCGTGTGTCCACTTTTGGCCTGCTGGAATCTCTCATAGACGCCAACGGATGACTTTGCGCCCCGAAGTTCATAGATATACCAGTTTGGCCCTCTCTGCCTTAGTTCAAGCGTATAGACGACGTCAGTCTTCTCATCAGCTTCCTTCGAGGAAAAGGCTCTCAGTGAAACAGCTACA
>Ga0187771_10001426_pt1 | contig 15963 bp, 14 predicted proteins | sample 0116_SJ02_MP15_1_FD_133139 | JGI IMG/M metagenome (GOLD analysis project Ga0187771, IMG submission 133139) | Tropical peat soil microbial communities from peatlands in Department of Meta, Colombia - 0116_SJ02_MP15_10_MG | ecosystem: Environmental > Terrestrial > Soil > Wetlands > Peat | place...
TTAAAGTAATTCTTGAGGAAGCGGGCCGAACGGAAATTATTGCCGAGGACCTCGGCGTGATTCCGCCCTTCGTCCGTGCGACTCTGGCCCGGCTCGCGATCCCCGGCTACAAGGTCTTCCGCTGGGAGAAAGAAGGGTGGGGCACGCCGCACGAGCGCTTCCTCAATCCCGCAAGTTATCCCGAGGTCTCGCTGGCAACCACCGGCACCCATGACACCGAAACCCTCGTACAATGGTGGCGCGAGATAAGTGCGGAAGAACGGGCGCGTCTGGCTCAGGCGTTGGAATTCAGGGGCCATACGCCCTCGCACAGCCCTAAACTGAGCGCACACACCCGGGACCTGATCCTTGAATCGCTTTACGCGTCGCCCTCTCGTCTCGTGGTTGTCCCGACACAGGATTTGTTCGGATGGACCCGCAGGATCAATACGCCCGGCACAGTGAACCGTCGTAACTGGAGCTGGCGGCTGCCCTTCGAAATCGAGCAGGCTACTGACCGACCGAAGGTTCGCGCGCGTGTGGAGAAGATTCGCGCGCTCGCAACGCGCAACGGCAGATTCGTGCCGGGGCAGGCTTGACGTAATCGACGACCGGTCAGGACCGTGCGACGCGTTGTGGCCGGAGGCGGATCGCCTCCGCGTTCGTGTCGTACGATACCCCGACCACGTCTGTGCTGAACCAGTAACTCGCGACAATCATCATGATCAGGCAAAGAAACTCCAACTGCTTGATGGAGTCGCTGTAGGCGGGGAAGATCCGCAACGCGTCCCCCACCAACGCTGTCAGAATGAAGCTGCCGCCGGTCATTCCCAGACATCGCCCCGACGCCCTTCCCTGGTTGGCCGCCTGTGCCATTTGCGCGATCGGGATCAGCATCAGCACCATGTAATGGAACCACGCCGTCGGTGATAGCGCGACCGAAGCCGCAACCCAGAACGACAGAATCCGCCAATCGGCATCCTCCTTGTCCTTGCCCGCGGTTGCCGACAACAGCGCGAACACGACAACCGCGTCGGCCACGCCAATCGCGATCCGCCTGATGATATCGAGGCCTCCTCCTAGCGAAGCCCCGCCCAAATACCAGAAAGCCCGTGAGACCACGGCAGCGATCGCGATGTTGGCGCTGTTCAAGTACCAGCGCTGCTCGGTCAGGAAATTAACGCCCGTGTGGAGAAACCCTAGACTATTCGTGAGTCCCAGCGCGGCAATGGTGAGCGCTGCTCCTATGATCAAACCGCCCGCCATGAACCTCAAAGCCCGCCAGCGGCTCTTGAAAAGCAGATAGAATCCGAGCAGCAGGGGAAACACGCGCATCAACCCCGCGACCGCGAGGAACAGCCCTGCCCACCCATCGTACTTTCGCTCCAGGCAGCGCATCATCGCCGCCAGTAAGAACAGAACAATCACCTTGTTTTGGGCGATCGCGAAATTGTTCCCGACCGGTGCATAGACCATCGCCAGACCCGCCAGGGTCAGCGCCAGGTGCTTTGGCAGGTTGGAAAATCGAGGGGCAAACAATAACACCAGCGCGCCGGCGAAGGCCGTAAAATTGATCCCTTGCCAGACCCAGTAGGCGCGATGAATTTCCATGAGAGTTAACGGCTCAAATGCGAGCAGAAACGTCGGCGGGTCTGTGGCCTGACTGATATAGCCGGTCTCCAAACCCAGGCGATGAGCGGTAGCTGCGAGGTCCGCGGTGTACGGGTTCACGCCATGTCGCAAGAGCAATCCGGATGCGTAATAGACGCTGAAATCTTCCGGACTGAAGTGCTTGCAAAGCCCATAGAACAGTCCGGCGATTCTTGCAGTCGCGAGACCCAGGATCAGAAATCCCATCCAGGGCTTGCCCAACGCGGCCCCCAATCCGCGAAGAGAGATCGTCGGCTCTGTTTTCACGCAGTCGGTCCGGATGCCCCGAACTGTCCCCCATGAGCGTCGGTCACAGCCAATGATCCGAATTGCGCGCACCTCAGGCAAGTGGGTGTTGCGCGGGTGGTGCGACTCCGGTAACTGCAAGAGGTTGCCAAAATGAGAAGGCAGTTCCGGGTATCGGGGTGGTGCAGGACACGAACGGCTGTGGCCGCTGCCGCCGTGTCGATTGCGCTAATTGCCCCTGCCGGATGCTCGCTTTTGCGCCACGGACGTAAACCCGTGTCGTCTCCTCCTGCCACCATTGCGCAGGCGACGCCCGCGCCGACGCCTATCCCCTTCGTATTGCCTCAGGCCGTCGCTTCGATGCCGACGACTCCCGCCCCGTTCGCGATCGCTCTCGGTCCTGATCGCAACCTCTGGTTCACACAGTTTCGAAGTGCCCGGATTGGACGCATCTCCCCTCTCGGGGAAGTCAAGATTTTCGATCTTAATTCGGGTGGCCTGCCCGAGCGCCTCGTCGCCGGCCCCGACAACGCCATTTGGTTCACCGACCCTGCCCGCAATCGGATCGGTCGACTCGACGCAACCGGAGCGAGTGTGTTCGTTCCGCTACCCACCGCCGACAGCGGTCCGGCGGCGATAACCGCTGGTCCCGACGGTAATTTGTGGTTTACTGAGCATAGGGCCAACCGCGTCGGCAAGATCACTCCCCTTGGCTCGGTAACAGAGTATGTGCTGCCAAATGGGGCCGGCCCTGCCGGGATCGCCGCGGGAGCGGACGGCAACCTCTACTTTGCTGAAAACAAGGCGAATCGAATCGACAGAATGTCGCTTGACGGCCGCGTCGAAGAATTCACTTTGCCCCATCCGGGGAGCCTGCCGAACGGAGTCATAAGCGGGCCCGACCGCAATATCTGGTTTACGGAAATCGCCGCACATAAGGTCGGACGCCTTACTCCGGCGGGGGACACAACCGAATTCGCGTTGCCGGCTGAAGGTTCCCCTTTGAGCATCACCGCAGGGCCTGACGCCAACATCTGGGTGACAATTCCAGCCGCACATGCTCTTTGCCAAATCGGGACCGATGGACGTTCGAGCGCGTTCTTTCTGCCCAGCTCGGTCGTTCCAAGCTTCATCACAACGGGTCCTGACGGGAACCTGTGGTTCACCGAACCAACCGGCAAGATCGGGCGGTTTTCAACGTCGGGGTTTCTAACGGAGTTTTCAGCCGCAGAGCCTGTCGAGGACGTTCCTGCCACGGAGAACCGGGTGTCGAATCGGCACTTGCTGATGGCGCCGCCATGACATCGCGCTTTTGCTGTCGCGAGCGATGCGTTTTGCGCTATAAGCTCGGCAACACGTGTAACGATTTTCAATTTTTGGCGCCATCCGGCGCTGCAAGGGAGAACGTTAACGATGGCTCGTCATCTTGAAGGAAAAGTGGCTGCCGTAACCGGCGGCGGACGCGGAATCGGGCGCGAAGTTTCGAAGGCGCTGGCGGCGCAAGGTGCCGCCGTTGTGGTCAATGATCTTGGTGTCAGCGTCGCAGGACAAAAGGAAACGGTTTCACCCGCCGACGACGTCGCCAAGGAGATCAAGTCTGCGGGCGGCGCCGCCTCCTCCAACCACATGGATATCTCGACGCCCGAAGGCGGTGATGGCCTTGTCAACCAGGCCATCAAGGATTTCGGCAAACTCGACATTCTGGTCAACGTCGCCGGGATCCTACGCGACCGTATGATCTTCAACATGTCGGTTGAGGAATGGGACGCCGTGGTCAGGGTCCACCTCCGTGGCCATTTCTGTACCATGCGGCCTGCTTCGGCCCACATGCGCGAGCGTAAGTTCGGCCGCATCATCAATTTCTCTTCGGGCGCCGCGATGGGCAGTCCGGGTCAACCGAACTATGCCGCCGCCAAGGCCGGCATCCTGGGCCTGACCTACAGCGCCGCCAACTCGCTGCAGAAGTACGGCATCACGGTCAACGCGATCATGCCCGGCGCGGCAACCCGCATGACCGATACGATTCCAGCTGGCCGGATGCCGGGAGCGCCCCTGATCAGCAGCGAAACCGCCGCTGGTACCCCGATGGACCCGGCCAACGTTCCGCCCGTGATCATTTACCTCGCCAGTGACCAGGCGGCTGAGGTCACGGGCCAATGCTTCGGCGCGTCCGGCTACCGCATCACGCGCTACACCCACATGAAGCCTGAGCGTGTGATAATCAACAACGGGCCGTGGGACATCGACCAGTTGTTCAAGGTCTTCAAGCAGACGCTCGGCTCGGGACTCGAACCGGCGCGGATGTTCTAAGAGGGGATTGATTCAATCGTACCTTCGGCGCGCCGCCTTCGGCTTGCGGCGCGCCGCTTTCCTCCCTTGGCCGCTTAAATGAAGAATTCGCGGATGACAGCGGCACTCGTGGCGATTGCGTTGTCGATGACCGGGCTTGTCATCGCTGCCTTCGCTGAGACGCCCGCGTCGTCCGTACCAACCGAAAAGGTGGTCGCCGCAGGCAACGATTTCGGGTTCCGACTGCTGCATTCGCTGATCGCGGCTGGGGACGAGGATAACGTAATCGTCTCGCCCCTGAGCGTCTCGATTGCCCTCGCGATGGTCTTCAACGGTGCCGGCGGAAGCACCAGGGAAGCGATGGCACGAACCCTGGGAATCACTTCGCTTGACGAAGAGCAGATCAACGGCGCGAACCATCAGCTGCTCGACACGCTGCGGAAGGCAGACCCTGCGGTCCAGCTCCAAATTGCAAACGCGCTGTGGGTGAAAACCGGTTTCGCTTTGAACACGAGCTTCGTTGAGCAAACCCGAGATTACTACGACGCCACGGCCCAGAGCCTGGACTTTTTCGGCGATCCCGAATCCGCCGTGAAAACCATCAACGCGTGGGTCGACCACAACACCCAAGGCAAAATTCCGACGATTATCGACAAGCTCAGCCGCCAGACCCGTTTGGTGCTGACCGACGCGGTCTATTTCAAGGGTCGCTGGAGCCACCCGTTCGACAAGAAGGCAACCCAAACCCGATCCTTCCACCTGCGCAGCGGCGCTTCGGTGATGACCCCGATGATGGTGCAGGGCGGTAAGTATCCCTATTTGGAGACTCCCGACTTTCAGGCAATTCGTCTGACCTATGGCAGCGGCCGCTTCGACATGTACATTTTTCTCCCGCGCGAATCGCGGGGCGAATCCACTCATGCCTCGGCGATGTCCCGGTTCGTGAAGTCGCTGGACGAAACCCATTGGAACGACTGGATTAGTCGGATGAGCGGCGGGAACGAGGGTACGATATTCCTGCCGAAATTCGAATTGCGCTACGCCCGAGGTCTCAAGGATGCGCTAACGTCGATGGGTATGGGCGTGGCATTTGATCCCGCCCGGGCCGACCTCTCCCGAATCCCGGCCCAGCCGATCCGGCTGTGGATCGACTTCGTCCAACACAAAACCTATCTCAAGGTCGACGAGGAAGGGACGGAGGCTGCGGCGGTGACGGCGGTCGGAGTTGTAGCTTCCGTAGTGGTTGCCAAGCCAAAGCCGTTCGAGATGATCGTCGATCATCCCTTCTTTTGCGCCATTACCGAGCGCGATTCACGTGCGATGCTCTTCGCAGGAATAATCACCAACCCCGCCGCTCATTAACGGGCCTCGCTCCTGATACAGGCCGATCTCTACCCTTGCGGGTCTGGGATCAAGACTTGCTCAGTTCCTTCAGTGCGGCGACCACTTCTTCGGTGTGGCCGTTGACCTTGACCTTGGGGAAGACCTTCCGAATCGTGCCGTCGCGTGCGATTATGAAGGTGGTCCGCTCGATCCCCATAAATTCGCGGCTGTAGAGCGACTTCTTCTTGTAAACGCCGTATGCCTTGCACACCGTGTTGCCGGCGTCGCTCAGCAGGGGAAAGTTGAGCGAATGCTTCTCGACGAACTTCTGATGGGAGGCGGATGAATCAGCGCTTATTCCCGCAACTTCCGTCCCCAATGCGCGTAACTCGCCGATATTGTCACGGAAGCTGCACGCCTCGGTCGTGCATCCCGGTGTCATGTCTTTGGGATAAAAGTAAAGCACCAGGTTGCCGCGAGCGGTCAGATCCCGCAGCGACACCGATTTGCCGTCTTGATCGGGAAGCTCGAAGGCCGGTGCCTTCCTGCCTTCCATCGCGCCGCCCTCCGACCCCGCCTTTGCAGTGACAGGTGCGTTTCGCGTTGTTTTGGCTTTTGCCGCAGGCTTTACGTTCTTTGCCATGGTTGCGCGTCCCCTTTCGCTGGTACGCATTCCCGTGATGATCTTTTATCGATCGAGCGCGGATTATGCCGCAAACGCCCGTCGCGTACCATTCCTCTGGGACAGCGGTCGATTCGCCACATCCGTTTCTTTCACGCAAATTGAGCCCGCTTTGATCAGTTTTCACCGTTTCCGCATTTTTTAGTTGACGAGATTATGATTCGGTTTTAGACTCTGGCGCGGTTGATCGCACACTTGCTTCATGGCTGCATACACCGAGCTCACCAAAGCGTTCCTCGAAGAGCTCGCCGATGATTACACCTTCGGCCGAATCAGCAATATCAGCGGGATTCCCGAAGGATCGATCAATTCCAACTACCTGCTCGAGACTGGCAAGGGCAGGGTCCTGTTGCGAATCGACGAAGTCAAAAGCGAGAGCGAGGTAAAGCGCGAGATTGACCTTCTCGTCTTTCTGCGCAAGCACTCGTTCCCTTGTCCGAACCCCTTGCAGGATCGGATGGGGCGCTACTACCGCGATTACGGCAACAAGTGCGTTTCCCTCTTCCGTTACCAAGAGGGTCGCGTACTGCCAGTCTCGCGGCTGCGCCCAACCCATCTTGAAACCATCGGACACGCGCTGGGCGAGTTGCACGTAATCGGCAAGGGCTACAAGAAGGGAATCGACAACCGCTTCAGCTTCGAGCGCATCGCCGACCTCTACCTTAACGTGCGCAACCGCCTGCCCAACTATTTCCGCAAGGTCACGCGCACGCTCGAAGATGAAATCGACTACCTGACCCGCTACCTTGAAGGCAAGCTGCCCAAGGGCATCATCCACGGCGACCTCTTTCCCGATAACCTCCTCTTTCGAGGCGAGAAGCTCACAGCGATGCTCGACTTCGAGGCCGCCTGCCGTGGCAAATTCATCTTTGACATCGCCACCGCGGTCAATGCGCTCTGCTTCGTCGACGGCGCCTATTCGCTCGATCGCTTCCGCTACGTGCTCCATGGGTACGAGTCGGTGCGCACGTTATCGCTGGCCGAATGGGACGCTTTCCCCAACGAACTCCGCTACTCTTCGCTGCGCTTCACCGTCACACGCCTGCACGACTTTTTTCTCAGGCCGGTCGAAAGTGCGCATCGCGTTGACAAGGACTTTCGCGAGTTCTTCGATCGGCTTCGGGTGCTGCGCCGCGAAAAAGAGGGGGGGATGGAGCCGTTGCTGATGGCGATGGCAACCGGCTACGATTATCGCAAGTACCAGAAGGTCAAGGCGAACGAGCGGCTAAAAGCCTGACCCCTTTGCCCGCCACCTTCCAAATCGGTTGCTGTATGCCCAATTCCCTTGCGCGAGCCGCCGCGTCTAATCGCCTGTTCCTGGTTTGCGTCGGATCCAAAGCTTGACCACGCTCATCGAGAGCCTCGGCGTCGAGGCGCCCGCTATCTGGCTCGAGGTTAGCCCTCCGCGCGGCATCAACCCCGACCAGTTGCTCAACCGGCTCGCGGCTGCCAGGGGCCACATCGGCGCGATCAATCTCGCCGACAACGCGCTCGGCCGGGTGAAAATGTCGGGCCTCGTGTTCGCTTCCATGATAAAGGCGAGGCTGCGGATGCCGGTCGTGCTTAACTTCTCCTGCCGCGACCGCAACGGCTTCGCCCTCAAGTCCGACCTGCTAGGCGCCGCGGCGATCGGAATCGACGGAGTGGTCGCGTTACAGGGTGACAAGCTGCCGCCTGATGGTACCGCCGGCGCCCGCCCGGTCCATGACCTCGATACCTTCGGTCTGCTCAAGATGATCGAGGATCTCAGTCGAGGTGATACCGGGGAAGGCAAGCGGCTTTTGAAGACACTGCCGCAGCTGGCTCCTGGCGTCGTCGGCAATCCCAACCGCAAGCAAATCGAACGCGAACTGGACCTGCTCGAACGCAAGGCGGTGGCCGGTGCCCGTTTCGTAATCACCCAGCCGGTCTTCGACCGTGATACGGCGTTGCGCTTCGCCGAGCGGGCGCATCGCCACGGACTTCGCGTGATGCTTGGGATTTTGCCGGTCAAGCGTGAGTCGATGGCGACCTATTTGAAGGAAAAGATTCAGGATCTAAGCGGTACCCACCACCATTTCGACCGTTACTACGGAATGAGCGAGGAGGAAGCGCGGCGCCGTTCGCTGGACGACAATATCGCCCTGATGGACGGGCTGGCGCCTGACGTGGCAGGCTTTAATATCATGAGCGGCGGCGGACCCTCGCTCGCGATCGAGCTTGCGGTCGAATGGAGCCGCCACAAACGGCCGATTGCCCGCTAACGGCGGGCCGAGGACAGTAGAGATGGCTCAAGATCGGGCACCGACGGAAGAGGCCGTACGCGCCATTCTTCGCCATATCGGGGAGGACCCGGATCGCGAGGGACTCGCGCGTACGCCCACCCGCGTCGTGCAGTCGTTCGAGTTTCTTACCCGCGGCTACAATCAGGATCCCAAGGACGCGATCAACGGCGCGCTTTTCACCGAGGAGGATTACCAGGAGATAATCCTCTGCAGGGACCTCGACTTCTATTCCCTGTGCGAACACCATCTGCTCCCCTTCATCGGCAAGGCGCAGGTCGCCTATCTGCCCAACCGCCACATTGTCGGTCTCTCGAAGATCGCAAGAATGGTCGAAATTTACGCGCGCAGGTTGCAGGTTCAGGAACGTCTCACCACCCAGATCGCGCACACGATTATGGAGGAAATCCAACCGCTGGGAGTCGCGGTCGTGCTCGAAGCCGAGCATCTGTGCATGCGGATGCGCGGGGTCGAGAAGCAAAACTCCTACGTTACGACCTCCGCGATGCTGGGGCGGTTCCGTACCCACCAGGAGACGCGCCAGGAGTTTATGAACCTGCTGCGCAATCGCAAGGCCTGAGTCGTGGCCTTTGTCCACGAGGGACGAGAAGGGATCTTCCGCTCCAACGTGGCCGCTTCGCCAGCTTTTCATTCAGGAACCTAGCGCCTTGGAAAGCCTGAACGATCCCACCTATCTCGACGCGCTTGGGAAATACGCGCTTCGCTATGTCAAGCCTGGTCAGACTCTTGGTCTCGGTACCGGGCGCGCGGCCAGCGCCTTTATCCGGGCGTTGGGCGAAGCCGGAATCAAAGTCAACGGCGTCCCGACTTCGAATCTCAGCGCGCAGCTCGCGCGCTCCCTCGGTATCCGGTTGCGCGAGTTGCGCGAAGCGCGCCAGCTCGACATCGATTTTGATGGTGCGGACGAAGTCGATCCGCGCCTCAACCTGATCAAGGGTCATGGCGGCGCGATGGTGCGGGAGAAGGTCGTCGCCGCAGCGTCGCGCCGGCGGATTTTTCTTGTCGGCGAGGAAAAGCTGGTTGCGCGTCTCGGTGCGCACGGGAATTTGCCGGTTGAGGTCGTGCCGTTCGCAGGCGCCTTCGCCGCCCGCCGCATCGGCGAACTCGGTCTTAAGCCGGTGGTGCGAATCAACGAAGCCGGTGAACATTTCGTGAGCGACAACGGCAACCTTATCCTCGATTGCCGCGTCCGCGAGATCCGCTATCCCGCGCGCCTCGATCGCGAATTGCTCGCGATTCCGGGTATTGTCGGCACCGGCTTGTTTGTCGGAATGGCGGATCTGGTTCTGGTGGTTGCGCCCAGCGGCAAGGTTACGACGTTGCGCCGCCGCTAGCGCGCACACCGATTTTCGGGCAATCGGGGCCAAGTGTGCACTCCTCGCAGCGCGGCCCCCGCGCACTGCATACTTGCCGTCCGTGCAGGATCAGACGCATCGAGAATGGCGTCCACTCGGATGGTGGCAACAGCTTCTGCAAATCAAGCTCGATCTTGTCCGGATCGCTTTCGCGCGTCAGCCCGAGTCGTCGGGCCAGCCTCCGAACATGCGTATCCACCACCAGTCCGGGCTGGCCAAACACATGGCCCAACAGGACGTTTGCCGTCTTGCGGCCGACACCGGTCAGCGTCACCAGATCCTCCATCCGACTGGGGACCTCGCCTCCAAACCGCTCGATAATCTGGCGCGCCGTCGTCTGCAGCGATTTGGCCTTCTGACGAAAGAAGCCGGTCGTCAGAATCAGCCGCTGGATTTGCTCGATCGGAGCCGCCGTCATCGCTGCGATGTCCGGAATTTCGCGGAAAAGATCGGGCGTGACGCGATTGACGCGTTCGTCGGTGCATTGTGCGGAGAGAATCGTCGCGACCAGGCATTGCCACGGCGTTTCGAAGTTGAGGCTGATGCGCGCCTCGGGGTAAACGTTTGCCAGCCTCGTGGCGAGGCGGGCCGCGCGAGCGGCGAGTTCGTCGCGTGATTCCGGCTGGCGCGCACCCGGACCGGCGCGAGCTCGGGACTGCTTGGTCTGTTTGGTCTTCGGGATTCGCATGTGTCGCACTTCGCTCAGTCTTTGGCCGCTCTATTCATGTGTTTGCCCGGGAGCAAGCGCGGAACAACTGAAGAAAGCCTCGAGTTCCGATTTCTCGCGGCGGCGATCCCATCCCAGTTCGACGGCCATCCTGCGCGCGACCGCGGGGGCGGCAGCCGCCGCTGCGAGCGGCGCCCGCCACACCATCGAGGTGCGCCGCACCAGAAAATCAGCTACGGTTTGCGCCATTTCATTCCGCACGGCGTGGACCACTTCAGCTTCGATCGCGGGAGCGTCGGGCGCCAGCCTGGCCTCGAGTTCGGGCCGCTCGCGAATGATGTCCCCTACCAGCGCCGCGCGGCTACCGTAACGCGCTTCGAGCATACGCGAGACATCGGGTGAAAGGGCGGCGGTGTCTGCCTGTGGCTGACCGCACTGGCGCGCGCCCGGCAGCGGTGCTTCCAAGGTTGGGCAACGCCCGGACGGGCGCCCAAGAGACCGGGTCAGCTTGTCCACAACCTTCTCGGCAATTTTGCGATGGGTCGTCAATTTCCCGCCCGCAACAGTGAGAAGTTGCGATGTACTCGACACGATGGTCTCTTCGCGCGGGACCGAGGAGGGATTTGCCTTAGTCTCGGTGGCGACCAACGCGCGTAAGCCGGCGAAGCTATAGGCAACGTCGGCCGGAGCGAGACTCAGGCCGCGGAGCGACGCGGACAGCACACCTGTCAGGTAGGCGATATCCGAGTCGTCGACAGTCGGGTGGGCGGGGTCGGCGGTGAAGTCGGTATCGGTGGTACCGACCAGGACGTAGCCCTCGCGCGGCATCGCAAAGACGATTCGCCCGCCCTCATCGGAGAGCACCAGCGAGTTCCGGATAGGCACGCTATTTTGGGCGATCACAAGGTGAACGCCCTTGGTCAGCCTGACGATCGGAGCGCATCTCGGGTCGTCCATCCGGCGGACATGGTCGACCCACGGTCCGGCGGCGTTGACGAAGATTCGCGCGCGCATCTCGAAGGAGCCGCAGCTGCCGCCCAGGTCGCGCACGGCGGCGGCGGAAATCCGCGAGCCGGCGTGGGAAAATCCTTCAGCCGATACGTAGTTGGCGATGGCGGCGCCATGAGCCACCGCGTCGAGCGCGTTTTCGAGCGTCAGCCGGGCGTCGTCTGCCCAGGCGTCGTAATAAAGTGCGCCGCCGGTCAGGTCCTCAGAGGCGAGGACGGGTTCGAGTTCGCAGACTTCGGCGGCGGCGAGCCGCTGATGGCGTTCGGCGCGAGGCGTCCGGGCGAACGAATCGTAGAAGAAGAGGCCGGCCGAGAGCGCGAGACGGCCGACGCCGCGGCCTCGATAGGTCGGATACAGAAAACGGATCGGGTGGACCAGATGGGGCGCCGTTCGATAGCGCAGGCGTTCGCGTTCACGCAGAGCGTGGTAGACGAGACGCAACTGGCCCTGCGGCAGGTAGCGGAGACCGCCGTGGATTAGCTTCGAGGAGCTCGAAGAGGTCGCACCGGCGAAATCGCCCTTGTCGATGAGGGCGACGCGCAGGCCACGTATCGCGGCGTCGCGGGCGATGGCGGCCCCGTTGATACCGCCGCCGATTACGGCAACGTCAAAGCTCTCGGCCCGCAGGCGTTCGAGGTTCTCTTCGCGATTTGGGCCGAAGGACGTCGATCGGCTCCGATGCGCGGGGCGCAGGTTGGGCCGGGACCGGGGAGCGGGTGGCCGGGCAACCCAACGCCTATTCCTCGCCGTCCTCCTGGAAGGAGTAGCGCTCCTCGGCCCACGGCTCGCCATGATTATGGTAGCCGCGGACCTCCCAGAAGCCGCGCCGGTCCTTGATACAGAACTCGATGGCGCGCAGCCATTTTGCGCTTTTCCATCCGTAGAGCTTGGGCACGACCAGCCGCAGCGGCCATCCGTGGTCCGGGTCGAGGTCCTTGCCGTCGTGGCGATAGGCGAGCATCACGTCGTCGTCGAGGAACTCGGCGAGCGGCAGGTTAGTGGTATAGCCGCCGTCGCAATGGAGGAAGACGTAGCCGGCTTCGGGATTGAGCCTGACCAGCTTCATGAGGTCGCTGATTTTGACGCCTTCCCAGCGGTTGTCGAAGCGCGACCAGGTGGTGACGCAATGGAAATCCGAGACCTGGCTCGAGAGCGGCAGTTTTCGGAACTCGTCCCAGCTGAACCGCAGAGGCTCCTCGACTTGGCCGATAACGCGAAAGTCCCATTTGGCCGGATTGAAGCGTGGCGTCGGACCATAACTCAGTACCGGAAAATTGGTAACGAGGGTCTGGCCGGGGGGCAGACGATTTTCAGGGTCCCTTGGCGCATTCGGCTTTCCCATGGAACGGAAAAATAGCGAAGCAATGGGCGGATCGGAAGAGGGCCTCGCACATCCTGGCGTTCTGCGTTCAAGGGTAACTTGTCAGCGCATTGCGAGGACGCGGGCGAGGGCCGGGCGCGCGGCGCATCGCTGTGTCCATTCCGCGAGGTCGGAGAGGCCTTCGAGATTTGGCGAAGCGATGCGGGCGGCGTCGCGCGGATCCAGCCGGTCGAGATAGGGCGTCCGCAAGGCAGGATGATCGGAGCCAGCAACGGCGAACAGGTTGAGGTCGGCGACGCTGAACGAATCGCCAAGAAGCCAGGTGCGGCCGCGCAATGAGAAGTCGAGCACCGCAAGCGCTTTGCGCAGCGCCCGCTCGCCCTCGACCGCTTCGGCTTCGACGCGCTGCGGCTCCGGCAAGAAAAGGCGGTTCATCAGGGTTTTGACGATGGGCGGCTCGACTTCGGTCATCGCCCAGATCGACCATTGAATCGCGCGCGACTGATCGTCTGGCGACGAGGGCCATAGATGCGTGGCCGCGCCGTATTTTCGTGCCAGATGAAGGTTGATCGCGAGCGACTCGAACAGTACGACGCCATCGTCGTCGAGCGCGGGGATGCGGCCGTTCGGGTTGATTTTCAGATATTCGGGTTTTTGCGCTTCGCCGATGAAATCGACCGGAATGTTCTCGTAGGGGAGGCCGAGTTCCTCGAGTATCCAGAGGCAGCGCGCGCTGCGCGATTGGGGAATGCCATAGAGTTTGATCGTCATGATTTTCTCCGAGACCGTGCCGGGCGCGGCCCTAATCTTCGCGGCAGGTTAGCGAAGCGCGGGCGCGGCCAGAAGAGGCCGCGGATCAGAACGCGGCGGCGGGACGGTCGGCGGCGGCCGGAGCTTCCATCGCGCGCAGAATCGCCGCCGTCATCTCGGCGGTGGTCGCCTTGCCGCCGAGGTCCGGGGTCAGCACGCTGCCCGTGCGCAGCACGGCGCCGACCGCCTCACGAATTCGCCGGGCCGCGTCGGCATTGCCGAGGTACGCCGCGAGCATAGCGCCGGAGAGAATCGCGGCGACCGGGTTGGCGCTATTTTTCCCGGCGATATCGGGCGCCGTGCCGTGGACGGCCTCGAAGATCGCGCCGCGCTCCCCGTAGTTGGCTCCCGGTACGACGCCGAGGCCGCCGACCAGACCCGCGCACAGGTCGGAGACGATATCGCCGTAGAGATTCTCGAGCAGCAGAACGTCGAACGAGCCGGGGTTGGTCACGAGCCGCATGCACGCGGCGTCGACGATTTGCTCGTCGTAGCGGATATCCTTGTATTCCTCGGCGACCTTCCGCGCGCATTTGAGGAACAGCCCGTCGGAGAGCTTCATGATGTTGGCTTTGTGAATCGCGGTGACGGAGGTGCGCCCGTTGTGGCGGGCGTATTCGAAGGCGAAGCGGGCGATCCGGGTGGAGGCCCGCGCCGTGATCACCTTGACGCTTTCGACCACGCCGGGTGTCACCAGATGTTCGATACCGGCGTAGAGGTCTTCAGTGTTTTCGCGGACCACCACGAGGTCGACGTTGCGGAACGGGGTATGAACGCCTTCGAAGCTGTGGGTCGGGCGCAAGTTCGCGTAAAGGTTGAAGGTCTTGCGCAGGTAGACGTTGATCGATCGGTAGCCCTCACCCACGCTGGTCTCAAGTGGACCTTTAAGAGCGATGCGGGTGCGCTTGAGCGATCGGATCAGTTCGTCGGGAACGGGGTTGCCGACCGCCTTGAATGCGGCGGCGCCCGCCAACTGCCGGTCCCATTTGATTTGCAGTCCGGCCGCTTCGATGACGGTGACAGCGGCGCCGATAACTTCGGGGCCGATGCCATCGCCGGGAATCAGAGTCACCGGCGTTGCAGCGGCGCCATGATGGATGCCATTTCCGCCCAATTCCAACCGCCTGCGATCTCCTTTTATCAACGCCGCGCATGGCCACGGCCCTTGGTGAGCGGCAGTAGACGCAACATTCGTTCCCGCTGCGCGCGACGGCGGGATTTGTGTCTTGCCGCCTCGTGAAGTAGCGCTATTCGCCATTTCAGTAATTTACGAGTCCCACGAAAATATCGGCGACGTTGGTACCGGTTGGCCCGGTGATAATCAGATCGCCGAGCCTGCTGAATAAATTATAGGCATCGTTCCGTTCGAGAGCCGAACGGGCGTCGACGCCCGCCTCTTTGGCGCGCCGCACTGTGGCCGGGGTGATGATCGCTCCTGCCGCGTCGGTGGGGCCGTCGATCCCGTCGGTGCCGGCGAAGAGGGCGACGAGCCGCCGATCGGGTTCGATGCGGTCGAGTTCCAGGGCCATCGCGAGCGCGCATTGCTGGGCGCGTCCGCCTTTGCCGGCGCCGCGGACGGTCACGACAGGTTCGCCTCCGGCGATCACGCAGACCCGCTCGCGCTCGATCGAAGAAAGGTGAGTTGCCATTGCGCGGCCGACGTCGTTGGCTTCGCCCGCAAGGTCGCGTGCGCGTTCCAGTTGGTAGCCGAGGCCAGCGGCGGCATCGGCGGCGGCCTCTATCGCCGTGGCGTTGTCGGCGATTACTAGGTTGGTGGCGCGGTCGAGTTCGGGATCGCCGCGTTTGACGGTCTCGCGGATCTCGCCGGCAGCCCCGCGTTCCAGATGTGCGCGAATCGCCTCGGGAGCCCGACCCCAAAGGCCGCGCCGTTTCAGGACTGCAACTGCGTCGGCGTAAGTGGTTGCATCGGCGGCAACGGGACCCGATCCAATAGTGCCGAGGTCATTGCCGGGTACGTCGGAGAGGATCAGGCTGAGCAGGCGAACCCCGGGCGGAGCCGCCCGCAACAGAAGCCCGCCCTTGATCGCGGAGAGATGCTTGCGAACCGCGTTCAGCTCGCGGATCGAAGCGCCCGAGCGCAACAATCCCGAAGTTATCGCGATCTTGTCGGCGAACGTAACGCCCTCAGCAGGAACCGCCATCAGGGCGGAAGCGCCTCCGCTGAGCGCGATCAGGATCAACTCCCCGCGGCGGGTGCTCGCAACGAATTCGAGCGCCGCGCGGCCGGCGGTTTCCGACGATGCGTCAGGGAGGGGATGAGCGCTGGTGATAATCCGCATTCCCGGCAGGGGAATCCCGGGCTCGGATCGGGAATGAGGCATGATCACCAA
>Ga0187771_10001427_pt1 | contig 15958 bp, 13 predicted proteins | sample 0116_SJ02_MP15_1_FD_133139 | JGI IMG/M metagenome (GOLD analysis project Ga0187771, IMG submission 133139) | Tropical peat soil microbial communities from peatlands in Department of Meta, Colombia - 0116_SJ02_MP15_10_MG | ecosystem: Environmental > Terrestrial > Soil > Wetlands > Peat | place...
CGGCGAGCCTGGGCCGCGGCCGAGGACGAGATAGCGCAGCTTGGCGGAGGCGCCGCTGAACTGGGTACTGCTGCGGTCGTCGAGATCCTCGACATTGCTGATCGAATGGCTGATCGCGTGCGCACTCAGCTCGTAGGCGAAATTCTGCGTCGGCACGTGCTCGAATTCGAACTCGTGCTCGAGCGCCGTATAGCTGCCGCTGCGCTTCTGCAACGAGCCCGTCGCCTCGTACTCGAATGCCATCTCGCCCTCGTTGCCGATGTCGGCACCGTCGAGGAAGCCGAACATGTATTTCGATTCGGCCTCGTGAAAGACATTGGCGCCCGACTGCGCGCGCACGGCGCCATGCGTCGCGAGGAGAATGAGCGCAGCCAGCAAGCCTACGCGCGCGTCGAGATTAAAACGCATCTTGTTGTTACGTCACACGCCGCGTTGAAGACAGGCAACCGCCACGCGACAATCGCGCGGGCAAAATCGACTAAGAAAAATTTCTGCGCCGAAGTCAATGCGCGCCGGACAACATTAGACAGCTTCTAGTTCAGAGTTTTTCTAATTCGATACTGCGCGCCGCTGATTGCGTGACAGCGGAGGAAACGCGCAATCGGCACGATCAGGCGACCGCCTCGATGCCCGGCACCATCTCGGCGAACAGCCGCCGCAGCTCCGCCGCCGGCCGCGGCGGACTGAACAGGAAACCCTGCACCTCGTCGCAGCCCTGCAACTCCAGCGCGCCAACTGCCCTGGCGTCTCGACGCCTTCGGCGGTCGTCGTGATGCCCATGCTGCTGCTTAAGCCGACCACCGCCCGGATGATGGCGATGCTGTCCTCCTTGGCCGGCAGGTCGCGGATGAAGGACTGGTCGATCTTGATCTTGTCGAACGGGAAGCTGCGCAGATAACCGAGCGAAGAATAGCCGGTGCCGAAATCGTCCATCGCGATCTTGATGCCGAGCTTGCGCAGCTGATGCAGGACGGCGAAGGCGCCGTCGCTTTCCTTCAGCAGCACCAGCTCGGTGATCTCCAACTGCAGCCGCGCCGCCGGAAGACCCGAAGCTGCCAGCGCGCGGACGACGCTCTCGACCAGGGTCCGGCTCTTGAACTGCGCCAGCGACAAGTTGACCGCAAGGACGATGTCGTTCGGCCAGCGAATAGCCGCAGCGCAAGCCTGCCGCAACACCCATTCGCCGATCGGCACAATGAGTCCGGTTTGTTCCGCGACCGCGATGAATTCGAGCGGCGGCACCATGCCACGTTCCGGATGATGCCAGCGCAGCAGCGCCTCGCAGCTCTTAATGCGGCCAGTCCGCACATCGATGATCGGCTGGAAATAGACCTCGAATTCGCCCTTTACGACCGCCTTGCGTAGGTCGATCTCCAGCGCCAGGCGCGCCTGCATGCGGGCGTCTATTTCCAACTCGAAGAAACGGTAGGCGCCGCCGCCATCCTTCTTGGCGCGGTAAAGCGCAAGGTCGGCGTTCTTCATCAGGACGTCGGGCTTGTTGCCGTCGGCCGGGGCGACCGCGATGCCCACGCTGACACCCACGATGATCTGATGCCCGTCGATCTCGTACGGGGCGCCAACCACTTCGATCAGCCGCGACGCTAGCGCCGTCATATCTGGCACCTCCTCGGACGGTGCCTGCACAATGGCGAACTCGTCGCCGCCTAGCCGCGCGACAATGTCGTCTTCACGCACGCAGCCGCGCATGCGGGAGGCGGCCGCCTGCAACAAAAGGTCGCCTATGGGGTGGCCGAGCGTATCGTTGACGTTCTTGAAATGATCGAGATCGAGGCTTAGCACCGCGACGGATTCGGAGCGCCGCAAGTGTGCCAACAGTCTTTCGATCCGCTCGTAGAACGTCGTGCGGTTCGGCAGGTCGGTGAGCGCGTCGAATTGGGCGAGATGCCGAATGCGTTCTTCCGCGGCAAGACGCTCGGTAATATCCTCGAACGTCGCAACGAAGCCGCCGTTGGCCACCGGCCGGTGCATGATCGAAATGCTGCGGCCGTCGACGAGTTCGGTGACGGTTGAGGCGTTCCCCGGACCGGCAAGGAACCGCCGCTTTTCGATCATCGCGCCAGCCGGGGCCTTCTGGGTGTTTTGGGTCAGGCGAAGCAGCTCCCCGAGCTGCATGCCGGGAGCGACTATTTCGGGCGAAAGGTGAAATATCTCCGCGAACCGCCCATTGAACATGACGAGCCGACGCTCGGCATCGAACATGCAGAGACCTTGCGCCATGTTGTTCAGGGCCGCATTGAGCCGCTGACGCTCCATCTCCGCCTCCTCGCCAAGCTGGCGGGAGCGTTCCAGGCTGTCACGATAGCCGCTGACGGCGCCGACAAGGATGCCGATCTCGTCCTTGCGGTCGGGGCCTTCCGATACCGACACCGATTTATCCCCCGCGGTCAGCCGTTGCATAGCGTGGCTGATGCGCAGGATCGGCTGGCTGACATTATTGGAAATCCAATAGATGGTGGCGCCGACCGTGGCGGTCGCAAATGCCAGAACGGCGAGGATCAGCGCAAGCGACAATCCGAAGACAGAGCGCACGTCATGGGTCGCCGACTCGCCGGCCTTGCGCGACGCTGCAAGCAGTTCGTCGACGACGCGCGTGGCGGAGTTGAAGGCCTCGGCGGTGTTACTGTCGACTTCGCGCTGCGCGCCGTCGCGGTCACCGGCATCGAGCCGGGCGAGCGCGGCCGCGAGCGAGTGGCGGTACGCGGTCCACCGGTCGTTGAGCGCGGCGAGCAGCGTGAGGTCCATCGGCCCGTCGGCGAGCGTCTTGAAGTGGCGCAAACTGTCGTCGACCTCGGTTTCGACCGTGGTCATTTTCTCAGAATCGGACGCGAGCTGGCGGAAGTTCGTGGTAGTGGCCCGCCGCTTTGCGAGAATCTGATGTTCCTCCATCGCGCGCTTGAGCTTACCGAGCGTCTCCATTTTCGGCAGCCAGCTGTCGGTCACGTCCGTGGCGAGCGCGTTGATGCCCCACAGCTGCACCAGCGAGATGGCGCCGATGGCGAATATCAGTGCCAGGCTGAGCCCGAAGGCCGCTGAAAGCTTGGCTCTGATGCTGAGATCGCGCAGGCGGACCATTGAGGGCCCATCAATCGAGCGCGCTGAGATATTTCCAATTCGCGTAGTTCTTGCGGAACGCCGCGTAGGAATGTTAGACGCGCTTGAAGTTCGGATTCTTGGCCGATTGCTCGGCAACCACCTCGTTCCAGGCCCGTTCGAACTCAACCAGCATGGGCGCCGGCCAACGGCGCACCTCGACGCCTTGCGCCTGCATCTCCTTGATCGCCTTGCCCTGCACAGCCTCGCCCTTGGCGACCATGCCGCGGATGATGTCGCCACAGGCAAGCTCGATCACTGCCTTTAGCGATCGTCGAGCGCGTTCCAGACGGACAGATTGATGTCGAGATCGAAGAAGGTCGACTGCTGGTGCCAGCCGGGGAAATAGTAGTACTTGGCCACGTCATAGAGACGTAGCGGCTGGTCCATGGCCGGCGTCGAGGACTCGGCGGCATCGAGCGAGCCGTCCTTGAGCTTGGCGTAGATCTCGCCGGGCGGCTCCCGCGAGGTGACGACGCCGAACTTGCGCATGACCAGCGCCCCCAGGCCGAAGATGCGCATGTGCAGGCCGCTGAGATCGGCGGGCGTCCTGATCTCCTTGCGGAACCAGCCGGACGCCTCCGGCGGCACAAGGCCGCAGGGGATGTCGTGCACGCCGCGCGCATGGAACATGTCACGAGCGAGCTCGAGCCCGCCGCCATCGTAGAGCCACGCCATGTACTCTCCGATGTCCGGGCCGAAGGGAACGCTGGAGAAGAAGTCGAAGGCACTGTCATCTCGGGAGAACCAGCCGGCGCCCGCCCAGGCCGACGCCACTTTGCCGGTGGCGACAGAATTGACGGTTTCGGCGCCCGGCATGAGCACGCCCGGCTCGTAGAACTTGAATAGCACTTCGCCGCCGGTTGCGCGCTTGACGCGCTCGGCAAGTTGGTGCGCGGCATCGCCGAGGATCGGCATACTGCCGGGGAAAGTACTCGCCAGATCAAGCGTGACGACCGGCGGCTTCTCGCTCGCGGACGCCGCATTTGCCAGCACGGTGGCAGTCGCCGCCAGGCACAACAGGATGAATTTTAGCATTGTCGTCGGCTCCCGGCCGTTTATCCGGCACCTATGCTGGGAGCATTTAGGTCGTTACCACTTGGCGTTCATCAATGCATAAAGTTTGAATTCATCTCAGCATTAATGTGCAGCGAACGAGTTCGACGCAATTTGCCCGGTATCATATCGCCTAATGAATCTCCGGCTCGGGGATTGCCCCGCCGGCGGCCAGGAAATCGAAGTCGCAGCCGTGGTCCGCCTGCCCGATGTGCTCGGAAAACAGCGCGCCATAGCCGCGCGGATATTTCGCCGGCGGCGGCGTCCAGGCGGCGCGGCGGCGGGCAAGCTCCTCGTCGCTCACGTGCAGATGAATGAGCCGCTTGTCGACGTCGATCTCGATCTCGTCGCCGGTCTCAACAAAAGCGAGCGGTCCGCCGACGAAGCTCTCCGGCGCGACGTGCAGGATGCAGGCGCCGTAGCTGGTGCCACTCATGCGGGCATCGGAGATGCGGATCATGTCGCGCACGCCCTGCCCCAACAGCCGCTTGGGGATCGGCAGCATGCCCCATTCCGGCATGCCCGGTCCGCCCTTCGGCCCGGCGTTCTTGAGGACAAGAATGTGATCGGGCGTGACGTCGAGGTCGTCGCGCTCGATCTCGCGCATCATGTGGTTGTAGTCCTCGAAGGCGATCGCCTTGCCGCGGTGCTTGAGGAAGCGCGGATCGGCCGCGGCCGGCTTGATGACGCAGCCTTGCGGGGCGAGATTGCCCTTGAGCACGGCGGTCGCGCCTTCGGCATAGACCGGATCGTTGAGCGAGTGGATGACGTCGGGCAGATAGACCTTGGCGCTGTCGATGTTTTCGGCGACCGTCTTGCCGGTGACGGTGAGGCAGGAGAGATCGAGCTTTTCGCGCAGGTTCTGCATCAGCGCGCGTAGGCCGCCGGCGTAGAAGAAATCCTCCATCAGGTACTGACCGGACGGCCGCACATTGGCGAGCACCGGTACCTGGCGCGACAGCCGGTCGAAGGTTTCCATGTCGACCGGCACGCCGGCGCGGCGCGCCATCGCCACAACGTGGATGATGGCATTAGTCGAGCCGCCCATCGCCATGTGTACCTTGATCGCATTGTCGAAGGCGGCCGGCGTGAGAATCTTCTTCGGCGTCAGATCCTCCCACACCATCTCGACGATGCGCCGGCCGGCGACGCCGCACATGCGCGGATGGTTAGAATCGGCGGCGGGAATCGAGGAGGCGCCCGGCAATGACATGCCGAGCGCTTCGGCAATCGCCATCATGGTGGCGGCCGTGCCCATCACCATGCAGGTGCCGAACGAGCGGGCGATGCCGCCTTCGATCTCGTTCCACTCCTCCTCGCTGATGTTGCCGGCGCGCTTCTCGGTCCAGTATTTCCACACGTCGGAACCGGAGCCGAGATACTGGCCCTTCCAGTTGCCGCGCAACATGGGCCCGGCCGGCACGTAGATTGCCGGCAGCCCCATGCTGATTGCGCCCATCAAAAGGCCAGGCGTGGTCTTGTCGCAGCCGCCCATCAGTACGGCACCGTCGAGCGGATGGCTGCGCAACAACTCCTCGGTCTCCATCGCCAGGAAATTGCGATAGAACATGGTGGTCGGCTTGACGAAGGTTTCCGCAAGCGATATCGCCGGCAATTCAATGGGGAAACCACCGGCCTGCAGCACGCCGCGCTTCACGTTCTCCGCGCGCGCGCGCAAATGCGTGTGGCAGGGATTGATGTCGCTCCAGGTATTGATGATGCCAATGACCGGCTTGCCCTTCCAGTCCTCGGCGTCATAGCCGATGCCGCGCAGCCGCGAGCGGTGGCCGAACGAGCGCATGTCGTCGACGCCGAGCCAGCGATGGCTGCGCAACTGCTCCGGACGCTTGCGATCGCCCATTCTCTTTTCTTTACTCTTGCGGTGACCCAATTCCGTTCACCCCCCGCGCGGCGGGAATCCAGAGAGAACATTTTCAAACCTGCCCTGGGTCCCGCTTTAGCGGGGACGAACGGAGAGGCTTTTATTCGATCGACAGATTGGCGGCGTGCACCACCTTTTCCCACTTGGCCGTCTCGGCGGCTAGGAACTTGCCGAAATCCTCCGGCGTGCCGGGCACCGGCATGCCGCCGAGCTCCCTGAGCTTGGCCTGCATGCCGGGATCCTTGAGCGCCTCGTTGATGTCCTTGTTGAGCAGCGTGACAATCTCCTTCGCCGTGCCATGCGTGGTGCCGAAGCCGAAGAATGCGACTGCCTCGTAGCCGGGCACGGTTTCGGCCACGGTCGGCACGTCGGGCAATTCAGGCGAGCGCACCGAGGTGGTCACCGCCAGCGCGCGCAGCTTGCCGGCTTTGATGTGGCCGATCGAGGACGGCAGATTGTCGAAGGTGACCTGCACCTGGCCGGCGAGCAGATCGGTGAGCATCGGCGCCGAGCCCTTGTAGGGGATGTGCGTCATCTTCAGGCCGGTCATCATCTTGAACAGTTCGCCGGACAGATGGATCGAGGTGCCGTTGCCGGAGGAGGCGACGTTGACCTTGTCGGGATTGGCTTTGACGTAATCGATGAATTCCTTGACCGTCTTGGCCGGCACCTGCGGATTGACCTCCATCACATTGGGCACCTGAATGACGTTGGCGACCGGGTCGATGTCGCGCAGGAAGACGAAGTTGAGCTTCTTATAGAGCGAAGCGTTGATGGTGTTGGCCGGATTGATCAAAAGCAGCGTGTATCCGTCGGGCGCGGCCTTGGTGACGAATTCAGTGCCGATATTGTTGCCGGCCCCCGGCTTGTTCTCGACGATGAACTGCTGGCCGAGCTTTTGGCTCAGCCACTGCCCGATGAGCCGCGCCACGATGTCGGTCGAGCCGCCGGCCGGATAGCCGACGATGATGCGCACTGGGTGGGTCGGGTAATCGAGCGCGTGGCTCGGCGATAGGCCGAACAAGGTCACACCGAGGCAGCCGAGCAGAAACCGAGACAAAGTAGGCGTCCAGCGCATGACGATCCTCCCCAATTGGCTAGGCCGCGCCCCGCCACTGCATTTTTCTGCAGGCAACGTTACGCGCAGCGGCGGCCTGCGCCAAGGGCGGCGTGCGCCCGCGCATGCCGCGGATCGTCGGGGCGCTCGCGCGCGCCCGCCCTGGGCGACCGAGTGCCTGCCGCAGGCGGAGACCGCTATTTTTCGATTGCCAAGTGGCCGTGCCGCGCACTCGATGGCGCCGCCTAGGCCAGTGCGCGATAAATTTAGTGACCGTTTGAGAATGGGTTGTGGGGCGGCTTTAGGCGTGATCAAGCTTGGAATGTGGACCTCAACGGATCATGGCCGGATGGCCGAAATCGAGAAGAAGACCAAGCGGTATCCGTCCGATCTGACGGACGAGGAGTGGGAGCGGATCAACCCGCTCCTGCCATAACCTGCCAAGAAAGGCCGCAAGCGAACTGTCGACTTGCCCGAAATTTTGAATGCGATTCGCTACATGGCGCGTTCGGGCGGCGGCTGGCGTATGCTGCCGAAGGACTTTCCGCCCTGGCAGACGGTCTACTGGTGGTTGGTTCCGCCGTTTCGTGCGGCTTTTGCTGTTCCGCACCATTCATGACGTGGCACGGATGATCGATCGCGAGCGGTTGGGGCCCGCAGCCCAGCCGACGGCGGGCCGTGATCGACAGCCAGTCGGTGAAGGCGCCGGCAGCCAAAAAGCGTGGATTTGATGCGGCAAAGATCACCGGGCGCAAGCGCCATATCGCGGTCGACGCTGACGGACGCCTGCTCATGGTCAACCTGACGACGGCCGACATCGCCGGTAGTGCCGGCGCGCAACTTATTCTGCATGCGATCCGCAAGCGCTGGCTTGGCTCAAGCATCTGTTCGCCGACGGCGCCTACGATCGCGGTAAACTTATGGACAAGGCTGACCACGTCCGACGACGGGGGCCACCACGAGGAAACGGCGCCGGGGATGCGGCGCCGCGCCTCGAAGGACCGGAAACGGACGCTTTCCGGTCGGTGTGGCGCCCGCGAGCGGGGCTCGTGACCCCGCACTCGGGAGGCCCTGGGCGGCCGTCCGGCCCCACTAGTGGGCTTGCCTTCAATGGCTAGGCGCGGCGCAGATGAAGGCGGCGAAAGCGGCCCGGATCGGGGGCCAAGAGGTTCCCGTCTGTACCCGGAAGTTACGGCCCCGGGGGACAGAAATCGCCACCAATAGAGCGCCTCAGCGGCGCCCGCGCTTCCGGCGACGGGAACGCGGCAAGACGAAGACGGTAGCGCCGCACTGCGCTACATCCCCTCGGCATTTCGGGGGGGGCACGAAGGAGGCTCCACTCCACGGGGCGGAACGACGGCCGATCCGGGGCCGCCAAGATTACGGCGGCGGAGCGTTGGCTATTAGGCTATTTGAGAATTGAATCGGGGGATTGCGCGGACGGCATCTTCGCCGTCGTCCCCGCGCAGGCGGGGACCCATACGCGGTGACCTATCGATAGACTCCGGAGTATGGGTCCCGGGCCTCGCGCTGATGCGCTCGCCCGGGACGACCAAGCACCCTCAATCGTCGCGATAGACGCGCTCGCGCCGCTCGTGGCGCTCCTGCGCCTCGACCGACAGCGTGGCGATCGGCCGCGCTTCCAGCCGGCGCAGCGAGATCGGCTCGCCAGTCTCCTCGCAATAGCCGTAGGTGCCGTCCTCGATGCGGCCGAGCGCCTCGTCGATCTTGGCGATCAGTTTGCGCTGGCGGTCGCGCGCGCGCAGCTCGATGGCGCGGTCGGTCTCCGACGAGGCCCGGTCGGCGAGGTCGGGGTGATTCTGGTTTTCCTCCTGCAGGTGCTGCAGGGTCTCCTTGGCCTCCTTCAGGATGTCTTCCCGCCATGCGAGCAGTTTGGCGCGAAAGTATTCGCGCTGACGCTCGTTCATGAACGGCTCCTTGTCGGACGGCCGATACGTCTTGGTCTTAGACAACATTCCCACCGTCTCCCTGTCTTCTTATGGTTCTTGGATCTAACGTCCATCCTCCCGGTGCGGCAGGCTTATATACGCGCGCCAAGGCGCGGACAATATGCGAGAACAGGCAGCGCACCGGATGGTTTATTATGACATTTCAGTGACTTGAGCAGCGCTGCCGAAAAAGCCGGCACGGCTCCGGGAAGCCCGCAAGGCAGCGGCGCACAATGCAAAAGGGCGCGCGCGGCGCCTCAGCGCATGCCGGCCTTGGCCAGTTCGACCGCGACGCGCAGGTCGATTTCGCTCAGCACGCTGTCGAGGCCGGGGTCGCCCGTTTCGACGGTGAGGCCCTCGGCTGCAACCTCGAGGCGTGCCAGCGTCGACCGGTCGACGCTGCCGTCGAGCAGCGACAGTTTGAGTGAGTCGAGCATGTCGAGCGCCTTGCGGCCGCGGGCGACCGCCCGCTTCTTGCGCTCGCGCGGGTCTTCGACGCCTTGCAGGGCGATCAGCGCGTCGACACTTGCCACCGCACGCAGCGAGCTCGTCGCTGCGGTATTGTGCGGCATCTCCTGCTCGCTGACGCTAAAGGAGCCCGTGGCGCTGCGGCGCGCGGCCGCGGGTGCCGAGGCCAGCGCTGGTCCGTTCGCTCCGTAGACGCGCATCTTAAGGTAGTCCCCAACCGGCAGGCCGGTTCCCGAATACCGAAGCCTCGCCGGTTATGGTTAACCGCCGGTAAAGAGCCCGGCAAAACTTGCCGCAGCGGACTTTCCTGCCGGTCGGCGCCAGCGCGCTCGCCCTCGCGCCAATTCAAAAACCGCAAGGCCACCAGAGTCTTGAGTCGCGCGCGCGGCTTGGCATGGGGCTCGCATCAAGCCTGCCAGTCATACGTCACATTGGGGAGCAGTGATGACGAGGACATTGCGAGCCGCAGTGCTGGCGGTGCTGTTGACCGCGTTCGCCGCGTCGAACGCGAGCGCGATGTCGCGCATCAAGGACCTCGCCAATATCGAGGGCGTGCGGCAGAACCAGCTCATCGGCTATGGCCTGGTGGTCGGCCTCAACGGCACCGGCGACACGCTCAACAACATTCCTTTCACCAAGCAGTCGCTCACTGCGATGCTCGAGCGGCTCGGCGTCAATGTACGCGGGCAGACGCTGCGCACCGGCAACGTCGCCGCGGTGATGGTCACCGCCAATCTGCCGCCCTTCGCCACGCAAGGCACGCGCATCGACATCACCGTCTCCTCGCTCGGCGACGCCAAGAGCCTGCAGGGCGGCATGCTGCTGGTCACCCCCCTGCTCGGCGCCGATGGCAATGTCTACGCGGTCGGTCAGGGCTCGGTGGCGATCGGCGGCTTCCAGGCCGAAGGCGAGGCGGCCAAGATCGTGCGCGGCGTGCCGACCGTCGGCCGCATCGCCAACGGCGCGCTGATCGAGCGCGAGATTGACTTCAGCCTGAACAAGCTCAGCCAGCTTCGCATGGCGCTGCGCAACCCCGATTTCACCACCGCTAAGCGCATCGCCACCGCAGTCAACGACTTCATCGGCACGCCGACCGCCGAGCCGCTCGATCCGGCCACCGTCGGCATTACCGTGCCCGAGCAGTACCGCGGCAACGTGATCTCGCTGCTCACCGAAATCGAACAGTTGCAGGTCGAGCCGGACCAGGCGGCCAAGATCGTGATCGACGAACGCTCCGGCATTATCGTCATGGGCCGCGACGTGCGCGTGTCCATGGTGGCGGTGGCGCAAGGCAATCTGACGGTCACCATCACCGAGTCGCCGCAGGTGAGTCAGCCCGCGCCGTTCTCGCGCGGCGGTCAGACCCGCGTTGTCCCGCGCACCAATATCGGCGTGCAGGAGGACGGTAAGAAGCTCGCGCTAGTCAAGGACGGCGTCTCGCTGCAGCAGCTCGTGGACGGGCTCAATGCGCTCGGCATCGGTCCGCGCGACCTGATCGCCATCCTGCAGGCGATCAAGGCTGCGGGCGCGATCCAGGCCGATATCGAGGTGATGTGATGAGCGCCCTGCCCGCCAGCGCTCCGGGCTTAAGCGCGCTCGACCTCATCAATCTGAAGACGACGGCGCCCGGCAAGCTCGCCACCGACAGCAGCAAGACTAGGGCGCGCGCGGCAGCGCAGGATTTCGAGGCCGTGTTCCTCAACAATATGTTCCAGCACATGTTCACCGGCATCGACGGCGAAGGCCCGTTCGGCGGCCAAGGTGCCACCGGTGTGTGGCGCTCGCTGCTCACCGACCAATACGCCAAGTCGCTCGCCAAGGCCGGCAGCATCGGCATCGCCGACCAGGTCTACCGCAGCTTGATCGCCCAGCAGGAGGTGCATTCGTGAGCGCGCCGCCGTCCGCAAAACCGATTGCCAGCGTCGCCGAAGCTGAGCGAGCGATTGAGACCCTGAACGCGATCACCGATCAGCTGACGCAAACGATCGCGCAGGAAACCGCGCGCGTGCGCGCCGGCGAGCTTGGCGCCGCGGCCGAATTGAGCCAGACGAAAGCCGAGATCTCCGGCCGCTACGCCGCCGAGAGCATGCGCATCATCGCCGCCCGTGCGCTGATCGCCCGCGCGCTGCCCAATGCGCTCGCCGCCTTGCGCGAGCGGCACGCCGCCTTCCAGGCCCTGCTGCAGACCAACCTGACGGTGCTGGCGACCGCGCACGCGGTGTCCGAGGGCATCATCCGCGGCGTGTCCGGCGAGCTCGCACGCAAGCGCACGCCGTCAACCTACGGCGCCTCCGGCCGCGCCAATCCGCCGAGCGCGAAGGCGAGCCTGCCGCTGGCGATCAGCCGCACGCTGTAAAAGGATAATCGCGGGTAGCGATTAGGCGAGGACGTTGACCGACTGGCCGAGCTGGGTCGACAGCACGGACATGCCGGTGTTCACCGCGAGCGAGCTCTTGCTCTTGGAACTGATCTGCTCGGCCGCGGCAAAGGCGTTGGCCGCGGCGGCGACCGGATCGGTGCTGGGGCCGCCGTTGGGGTCCATCCAGTCGGCGCTGCCGGTCGAGTCGCTGGTGACCGACGACTGGATCCAGTTGCTCGCCTGCATCTGCGACTGCAGCCAGGTGGCCGGGGATGATGTGGCGGATACGGTACTCATATAATTCTGATTCCAACGCCCCGTGTCGAGAATGGGCGGCAGGCGTTAACGTTTCCTCAACGCCGCGCGCCGTTCGCCCCGCGCTTGCGCAGCATAGCCTGGAAGGCCGCGAACACCTTGTCCATCTGCGGCCGCTTGTAGGGAAAGACGTCCGGCGGATCCATGGCGTGGACGATCATATTGGTGCCGAGCTCGAACAAGAGCAGCCTGCCGTCGGCCGTCTCGCCGCAGTCGAACGGCAGATAGTCGAGACCGGCGCGCTCGGCGATCGCGGCGAACGCATTGTAGTGGCGCACGGCGAATTCCTGGTCGAACTCGGCCATGAAGTGCGCCTCCTCCGCGCGCTTCGCGGCGCTCTCTTTCATGTCGGCATTGATGTAATTGATCATCCAATGGCGCGAGACCGCCATGTGCACGGCATAAGGCCGCCCGTCGATGAGCGCGACCCGGTATTTGCGATAGAATCCGTCGCGCTGGCGGTAGTCGATAAATGGCGCGACATAGAAGTGGCGTTCGGGTCGTTCGTGCAGGTAAGTCGCGATCGCGACGGGATCATCGAGTTTCTCGAGTCCATCGCCAAGATGGGAATCGACCGGCCGGGCGATGATGGGAAAGTCTTCGTCATCGAGGATGCTGTCGACACGGATATCGCCGCGCGCCACCAATTCGAGCCGCGCGCGGTCGACGCGCATATTGGCGGGCACGACGAGCCCAGGCGCCGAGTTGAGCAGCGCATAGGTGCCGTCGCGGGTCAGCGGCGCGATGCGCTCGGGACGATTGATCACCGGCCGCGGCCAGGCGCGCAGCAACGACGCAAGCTGCGCCAGGATCGGCTGGTTCTCGTCCGATTCCGCGACCGCCACGAACACGATGTCGTGCTCCGGCAAGGACTGCGGCAATGGCAGCCCCGGCGCGACGTAGCAGATATCGAGCCGCACGCTCGAGCCGGCGAGCAAGAAGTCGATCGGCATATTGGCGAGGTAGTCGCCGCCGGCCATGAAGGCCAGCAGGCGGACCGTCTCGGCGCTTTCGACGTGTGGCAGCCGGAAGACGCGACTCAATTCGAAGGCTTTCGCCCGCAAGGCGGTGCGGTCCTGCGGGCGACCTTGAATATGCGCGATGGTGGCAAGGTCGAGAAAGGCCGCCGCGTCCGGCTGCTCGCCGCTCGCACGCGCGACCAAACCGTTCCACACAGGTGCGAGGTCGGCGCCGGCAAGCGCCATCGCGGCCAGCTTCGGATTGCCGATGAGCCGCGGCGGTTCGATCGCGAGCGCTACCGCTTCTTTCTCCGCCGCCGATGTCGGCGATCCTTGCGAGCTCTGGCTACTTGCTTGGCTACTTGGCGACAGCTTTTGCCGCACTTGCTCGATGACGCTGTCCCAATCGCCGATGCGCGGCTGCCGGAACAATTGCGCGCTCGGGTACCAGGGATTGTCGCTGCGCTCGATGAGCCAGCGCCAGTCCGAGCAGAACGGCAACAGGACCCACACCGGCTTGCCGAGCGCGCCGGCCAGATGCGCGACCGAGGTATCGACGGAGATCACCAGGTCGAGCGCCGCGATCGCAGCGGCAGTGTGGCTGAAGTCGACGAAATGCTGCGCCAGATCGAAAATGCGCGGCTCCGCCGCCAAGGTCTGCACATCGGCGTCGCGCAAGCCCTTTTGCAGGCTGATGAACTGGACGTCGGGCACTTCGAGTAGCGGGGCGAGCCGCTTGAGCGCGATCGAGCGGTTGTGGTCGTCGGCATGGGTGGAATTGCCCGACCAGACGATGCCGATGCGCCGCTCGCCCCGCGGCGGCATGCGCGCGCTCCACTGCTCGACCTGCTCGCGCGGCAGCGTCAGGTAAGGCACCCCGGTGGGGATCGTGGCGAGCTCGGTGCGAAACGCGAGCGGCACGCTCAACAGCGGGCATTGCATATCGAAATGCGGCAGCTCCTCGCCGTAGCCGACGACGCGGATGCCGTCGCCGAGCGGCGCCAGCAGCGATTTCAGCGCCGGCTGCACCTCGAAGATCACCTTGGCGCCCTGCGCGGCCGCGAGCTTGGCGTAGCGGGCGAATTGAATGGTGTCGCCGAAGCCCTGCTCGGCGTAGAAGAGAACGGTCTTGCCGGCGAGCGGCTCGCCTTGCCAGCGTGGCTCGACGAAATGGCGCAGCTTCTTCAGCCCCTCGGCGCGCATCCAGCGCCACTCATATTTCTCCAAGCCTGTGGCGAAATCGCCGAGCCGCAGCCGGTGCAGGGATTCGTTCCACTGCGCATTGGCATAATTCGGATTGATGGCGGTCGCCTTGCTGCAGCTCGCCACCGCTTCGGCGTGGCGGCCAAGCGCGGCGAGTGCGCTGCCGCGATTGTTGAGTACTTCGGCATGCGCCGGGTTGATTGTCAGGGCGCGGTCGTACCACTCGAGCGCTTCCGCGTGCCGGCCTAGCTTTTGCAGAGCATTGGCGCGGTTGTTGATCGCCTCGCCGAAATTGGCATCGATGGCGAGCGCGCGGTCGTAGTCGGCGATCGCGTCTTCCGTGCGATCGAGCCCTTCCAGCGCCAGCCCGCGATTGTTGTAGGCACGGACGTAGTTCGGCTTGATCGCCAGCGCGCGGTCGAGGCATGTGAGCGCCTCGGCGTGGCGGCCGAGCTTCCGCAGCACACTGCCTTTGTTGTACAGCGCGTCGCCGTGGTTCGATTGGATGGCCAGCGCGCGCTCGAAGGCCTGCAACGCTTCCTCGTCGCGGCCGAGCTTCTCCAGCACGGCGCCGCGATTATTGTGCGCCTCGACCGAGCGCTTCTTGATCGACAGCACTTGGTCGAACGCCGCGATCGCTTCCTCGTTGCGGCCGAGGCCGTGCAGCACCAGGCCGTAATTGATCAAGGCCTCGGGCGACTTCGGCCGCGCCTCAAGCGCCGCCGACATCAAGCGCAGCGCGGTCGCCAGTTCCCCGCGCTGCATCTTGATGAGCGCGAGCATATGCAGCGCCTCGAAATAGTCGGGCCGCAGCGCCAGCACGTCGCCGTAGAGCCGCTCGGCCTGCGGCAACTGTCCGCGCCGATGGTAATCCAGTGCCTGCTGGATTCTTTGAGCAAGGTTAACGGTTTTCGCAGGCGGCAAGAGAGCCATGGAATGAAAAATTAAGTCTGTTGTCGGCCGGTTGACGCCAAATTCCAGTATCGGGCTGCTCCGGTTTGCCGTTCGGCCGCGAACCGGATGTCGCCCGCCCCGTCCCGCATCCAAGCGGATATTCGTTAATTAATTATTCACCAAGCCACTTAACCGGATCGAAGCGGCTCGCCTGAATACTCCGCGCAACCGTTCATCGGGAACGGAAGTCCAGAAAGGATCCAAAACAATGAGTACCGTCACGCTGAGCGCTGGCGTCCGTGAGAACCTCCTCTCGCTGCAGAACATCTCCAACCAGTTGACCACCACGCAGGAAGCGTTGGCCACTGGCAAGAAGGTCAACTCGGCTCTCGACAACGCCACCGAATACTTCACCTCGCAGGCGCTCGACACCCGCGCGAGCAACCTGAGCAGCCTGCTGGATGGCATCAACAACGGCATCAACACCATCCAGGCCGCCAACAACGGCATCACGGCGATCACCAAGCTGGTGCAGTCGGCGCAGTCGATCGTGACGCAGGGGCAGCAGAGCTCGAACCCCAACTATGCGAGCCTCAGCACCCAGTACAGCAACCTGCTCACCCAGATCGACCAGCTGGCGAAGGACGCGAGCTTCAACGGCATCAACCTGCTCAACGGCAACTCGCTCACCCTGACGCTCGACGA
>Ga0187771_10001428_pt1 | contig 15948 bp, 18 predicted proteins | sample 0116_SJ02_MP15_1_FD_133139 | JGI IMG/M metagenome (GOLD analysis project Ga0187771, IMG submission 133139) | Tropical peat soil microbial communities from peatlands in Department of Meta, Colombia - 0116_SJ02_MP15_10_MG | ecosystem: Environmental > Terrestrial > Soil > Wetlands > Peat | place...
ACCAGAACAGAGTCACATTGCAGATGTGATAAGCTTGTCAACGTTTTTTCGATGTCTCCCTGTTTTTTGACACTTCTTGGCTCAAAGAATGCCTCTCAGATACCAATTAATGTTTTTCATTGCTGAAGACGAAGAAATATCTACACCCCCACCCAACTAATTGTTGATTGGCGATTGTTGATTGGAATATACACATTTTATGAAAATTGGTCAAGTGAAACTTTTAGGAAAAGGTCAATACCATTTCTGTGAGATTACGGGTGATGGAAGAGGGGAGATTTTGGTTGATCCATGAGAACCTATCGTAAGAATTCATCAATTTCCTCGTTCGAAAAGCCCATTGCTTTCAGCCTTTCACTCTGCAGTTTTTTTTCTTCCTCTCTGGCTCTTCGCGTTCTCCTGCCCTCTGCCAATGTCTCTATCGAGGTGATCAAGAAGGCTGGTTTTTGTGTATATAAAGCTAAAATAGTTATCCCTATCCCGAAACTAACCCCGAGCAAAAATGTCTCTACAGCGGTTGACTTCATTTTTGTCCCCCCTTCCACCAGAATAATTCTCCGCCTTTCTAAGGTATTTCTCTACATTTGCCGCTTCTTTAAGAAGGGGCAACCGGTATCAGGTTCTTTTAACGTCTTCAAGGTCAAACTTTGACTTTCTCATTTTCGACTAATTGCTTCGCACCCTGATGATGACTGCGTCAATTTTATCGATGCGGATAACCGCGTCATAAAAATCTCTTTTGGACAGTTTTGAAATATGGACTAAATGGTCCCCCACACTTGTGACGATCCCTTCAAGTTCTTCACCTGCATCTAACCTGATGGCAACCCGCTTCCCTGTGTACCCGGTTAGAACCTCTTTAATCCCATAATCTTTGCTCAGCTCAATTTTCATCTCCTGTGCAAACAGGCTTTCGAAAAACCCAAAACAAAGCACAAGAACAAATACCGTTAAAATAATCCCCCTGGTCTTCATTTTGTCCTCCTATCAGAAACAGTTTTTGGATAATTAGGTAATGAATTGGTTCATTGGAATATACCTATTTTATGAGAATCGGTCAACTGAAACTTTGGGTAAATCTGTTTGGATGCAATCAACATCAACCCATTTATTGATATTTTCCGTTCTCAGATTATTAGGTTAAGGGGAAGGGTGATGAGCCTCTACACCCTGGGCTTCTTTGGCATGTTTCCGTTGGGCGCGCTACTGTCAGGGACCGTTGCAGAAGCGATCGGCGAGCCCACGACAGTGGCCTTGGGAGCATTGGTCATGCTTGCCCTTGGAGGGATGCTGTGGTTTCTCCTGCCCAAGCTGCGGGCCTTAGAATGAAAAGAGGTTCGGTCACTTCCCGGTTCAAAGAATACATTTCTCGACAATGAGGACATCGTATAAACTCTTTGGCTTCCAGGCCAATCATGCTCAGTCTGAATTTTCTCTTACAGTGCGGACATAATGCGTCAGAATCGAGCATAGATTTTCCTTTCTTTAAGATTTAAAAATGAAGTGGCCCCGTTAGACGGGGTTTATTCTTTGGGTTTTTCCTTGGCCTCGCCTTCTACGAAGGGAAGGAATAGGGATTCTATGTTGTTTGGGTTGACAAACATTGATAGGAACCCGTCCTTTGTTCCCAAAACGATGGTGCGGGGGCCAACGCTTTTAACCGTAAAGATTCTTCCGCTTTCTATGTTTTTGAACAGGTCACCTACTTTTATCATTTTCTATTTCCTTTCCCGGGAATAGTGAAGGTTTTGAACTCCTAACCTATCTTTTGCTTCCTTCCGCTCCGCCCGGCGAGCCACCCATCTTTCCCAAGTCAATGAAGGGGATGGCTCCTCCGGAGACTTGGGGCAAAATTCCATTCCATTTCTCGATACCCTTGTACTGCACGAGGATTGGGCTGATCGACCGTGACAGCGCATCATTGGCTTTAGCCTGTCCCTGAGCCACCACGAGAATGGATTCCGCCTCTCCTTTTGCGGTGGCGACCTTTTGCTGAGCCTCAATCTCGCGTTGGGCCAAAACCTGTTTCTGAGTCTCCACCTGTTGCTGGGCCACTTGCTTGGCCTCGATGGCCCCTTCATATTCGGGAGAGAATCGGATGTTGGCGAAATAGATGTCGTCAACGATGATGTGATACCTCGACAGGTTATCCCCCAATTTCTTCATCGCCCTCTGCCGGATCTCTTCCCTTTTGGGAAGAATCTCACCGATCGGATAGGTGGGGACAACCTCTTTTACAAAGTCATTGAAAGCTGGATCGATCACTTTTTCAGCAAAGTCGAGACCCACTTTCTGGTAAAGATCATTCACAAAAGATGGGTCGATATGAAAGTTCATCATTCCCGTCATTTTCACCATCTGGTATTCTTTTGAAGAGGCATCGATTTCCTTGAACGGATGGGGTTGGACCTTGACATCCACCTTGATGACATTTTCGGCAATGGGCACTTTGAAGTTGAGCCCCTCCCCCATGATTCTATTCTCTACACTCCCCCACCAGAGGACAACTCCCCTGTGGCCAGCCGGGACGATAACAAACGTCCCCCAAAGAACAATAATGATGAGAAGGAGCAAAATGAGAATTCCAACAGTCCGTGGCCTCGGCAATCTGAATTCCCCTACGTCTATGTTTCTTTCTTCCATCGTTCACCTCCTGGGTATCTTAACATAAAAGAATCAAAAGAATCTCTTTCGCAGCCCGAGCATAGGATCTATCTCCCCATCTCCTCACGGGGTCTCCTGTTGTCCTCCTACCACCAACTCTGGAATTCTCAAGGTAGGTTGAGCATCGGCGACGGGAACGCCCTGCCCGTCCTTCCCGCACGTCCCTATCCCAAACCCGAGATCATCACCCACCATGTCAATCTCTTTAAGAACCTGCGGGCCATTCCCGGTAAGAACTGCTCCCCGGACCGGCTCTCCAACGCTTCCTTCCTCAATAAGGTATCCTTCACTCACTTCGAAGACAAAATCTCCATTGACCGTATTGACCTGGCCTCCACCCATCTTCTTTACGAATAATCCTTTCTCTACGGAACGAATAATCGCCTCCGGCTTCATCTTCCCCGCAACGATCATCGTATTGCTCATCCGGGGAATTGGTTTTTCTTGATAGGACTCTCTCCTTCCGTTTCCGGTTGACTGGACCCCATCCTTTAAAGCGGTGAGCCGGTCATAAAGGTAGCCTTTCAAGATTCCCTCCTCTACCAAGAGCGTCCTTTGGGAAGCCACCCCTTCGTCGTCAAAAGCGTAGGATCCCCTCTTTTGAGGCAGGGTGGGATCGTCCACCACCGTGATCAAAGACGAAGCCACTTTTCCCCCGATCTTCTTGGAATAGACGGAGAGCCCTTGCTGAGCCAGATCTGCTTCCAACCCGTGGCCAATGGCTTCGTGGATCATCGTTCCCCCTGCCTCACTCGATAAGACAACCGCCATCCTCCCCATTGGTGCCTTTCTCGCCGAAAGCATGAGAAGGGATCTCTTAGCCGCCACCTCGGCCACTCCCTCCGGAGGATGGAGATCGAACAGTTCAAACCCCATGGTCCCTCCCGCTGCCTCATATCCGGTCTGGACGACATCCCCTTTAGCGGATACGACCTGGACAGAAAAGACCGTGCCCGTCCTCTCCCCTTCCACAAAAACGCCCTCTGAATTCGCAATGGATAGAATCTGGCTCACGTCCCGGTAGAGAACCTTTACCTGCCGTACATGCGGATCGAGCCCCCGGGCCAGGTCGTTCGCCCGCTTTACGGCGGAAACCTTGTCCCCGATCGAGACCCTGCTTGGATGTTTCTCAATCGGAAAGAGAGGGTTTAAAATCTGTGATGGCGGAGCTGCGGACCCGCGAAGAAGGATATCGCCGACCGGCCTTCCCTCTCCATCCTCTCTCACCACACGACTTATCCTCCTTGCCAAGTCGAAGAGGACCCCCTCTGAAATCTTATTCGTAAAACTGTATATTGTCCTTCCACCAAGAAGGAGCCGAAGTCCGACCCCGATGTCCAGACCTGAAATCACCTTCTCGATTCGATCCTCTTCGCAAATGATAGCGGTCGACTGGGTCTGTTCAAAGAAGAGGTCCGCAAACTCCCCTCCCTCTTTCAGGGCCTCGCTCAGTATCTTTTGAAACGGAAGCTCTCGTATCACGACATCTTCCTGCTGCTATTCTTGGTCTTTAAGTCACTATGTGATCAGGTCACTAAATGACCAATGACTTATTGACTTAATGACATTGGGGTTTTGGGATTTGGTGTTTTTCCTTACTATGCTCTATGCACCATGCCGTTTAGTCGTTGGACGGTAAGGGTTCAATGTGGATTTCCGTTCGGAGGCCTTCCAAGACCTCCTCGATATCCTTTTCCCATCCTGGAGCCACCATCAACTCAACCACCGCTTCCCGGGGGTCCTTTGTTCTCACAACGGCCATTCCCTCATAGGATTCGATGATGAATTTGAAATAGGCAATGTCGTTACGACGGAGCCTGAAATATCTCGATTGGGTATCCATCTTTTCAAAGTTAAGCTGAAAGTTCAAAGCTCAAGGCTCAAAGGTCTGAAATTGGCTTTCAGCCTTCAGCTTTCAGCTTTGAGCTCTTGATCAGGGTTCCTTTGACATCTCCGAAAAGAATGACGTCTTTGATCCTTCCCTCCACGGGGTAAAGTTCCCTTGACAGCCATCCCTCAACGATCCCCTCTTTGGAATGGGTGACCTCTGGATCCATAAGCAGAGTGAGATAGTATTCTTTCCCGTCTTTGAATCTCTCAGACTTTCTCCTCTTCTCCTCCTCCCTCTCCGCAGCCACCCTCACCTCGTAACTGGTAGCACCTTTCCGTGGAAAGGTCGGCACCGTATACCTTCTTCCTCTTTCAATTTCTCCGTAAACACCGTAGCGAAAGTTATAGGAGGCTGTTAGGAAATCATCGTAGATCATTCCGGCCGGGATTGCCTCCTCGGTTCTCTCAGTCGCCCCGCTCTTGGCTCGCCTCATCTGAATCCATTTCCTTTTCTGATAATCGAAGAGATGGGTTTTTCTTCTCAACCTGTTGCCGATCTTCACATCCTCTTCAAAGGACAAGGATCTGAGGCGCCTTCCTCCCTCGATCTCCTCCATCACGGAGCGGTAGGTATCCACTCGATAACGAGCCAGCCAACCTAGAACGCCTAAGGTCTCTGCTTGAGCGATGGCCATGTATTGACCTTTCCTCTCTGTTTCTCGAAAAGTCAATTTCCCCAGGGCCACCCGTTTAAACAGCCAGACACCAATTTCGTATTCGAACTCCTCTCCTTTGAAGAATTCACCGATCGATCTCTCCCTCTCATTTTTTGGAAGGGTGGAGAGATCTGCCCATGTCTCCCTAACACGAAAAGGAAAAGAGGAGAGAAAAGGGAGTGCCATTAGCCATCGCAGAAAGTGTCTTCTCGTCACACCGCAAGTTTGAAGTTCGGGGTTCGGGGTTCGGAGTAATTTTTTAACGCAAAAAACATTTAGAAAATTTTTTAAAACTTCCAAAATAATCCCTCCCGACTCCTAAGTTTTCTTTCTTAACTCCGAACTACGAACTCACTGCTCCGAACTTAATCCCCCTCCCACGGGATTAGATATGCAGTTCGATGACATCTCCTTCGTTCACCCGATAATCCTTCTTGACCATCTGCCCATCGAATTTTCCAGAACCCCAAATCTTAGCATACCGAAGTTTGGCAACGAAATCCTTATGGATAGAGAGGGCGACATCTTCTATGGTGCTCCCCTTCTTAAGGATGACAGGTTCTGTTCGATCTGGCTCCTTCCCAGGGATCTTTGTGTAGACTCTAATGATATTCAACAGTTGGTAGACCTCCCTTTTCAGTTCGTCAAAATTCATTCCCTCTTTGGCAGAAATGGGGAGGATGGGGAAGGCATCTCCAAAACGGGTCTCCAGTGCCCGATATCCCACCATCGCATTTTTGACATCGCATTTATTCCCGAGGAGGAGGCCTCTCTGGAAAGCCCACCCCTCCTCAAGTCTTGGAACTCCCTCTTTCCCCACGACCTTGATTTTCATTTGATTCAACTCTTCCAGGACGATCTCCATCTGGAAGACGGGGCCTTCTGTCAGATCAACCAAGAGAAGCAGGGCGTCCGCATTTCGAATGAGATTGGAAAACCCGGGCTCGACATGATCTAATTGAATGGGTGGGGTATCCACCAATTGGATCTGTAAATTCTCGAACTTCATCATTCCAGGAATGGGTTTTTGCGTAGTGAAAGGGTAGTCCGCCACCTCTGATAATGCCTGGGTGACTTGGGAGAAAAGTGTTGATTTGCCAGAGTTGGGGGGGCCCAGAAGAACGACTTGGGCAGCCCCTTCTGCTTTGATATTAAAAGCCTGTTCCGCCCTGCCAAGGGTTGGCCTTCTTTGAAGCTCCTCCTTCAATTTGGCCATACGGCTCTTGAGCTGGCCCCGAATTTTCTCGGTCCCTTTATGTTTCGGGATGACCGCCATCATGATCTCGAGAGCTTTGATCTTTTCCGGGGCGGTCTTGGCCTGTTTGAATTTGGCCTCTGCTTCCAAATACTGGGGGGTGAGATTCGCTGGCATACGATTTAAAGATTCACGGGTGACGGCTTAAAGGTTTCAGAAAAATCTCAATCCCTTGACTCCTCGAATCCTCGGATCCTTGACTCATTTATGGATCCTCATGATTTATAAATCTTTTCTCGCAAGAAGATTTCCAAGACCTGTGGGTCAAACTGCTTGTTCTTTCCCTTGTCCAACTCCATCAAGACATCCTCGAGGGGCATGGCCCTACGATGAGGCCTAAGGGTGCTCATCGCATCAAACGCATCCGGAACAAAGATGATCCTTGCCTCAAGGGGTATGGCTTCACCAGCCAACCCATCCGGATACCCACTTCCATCAAAGTGCTCATGATGATGACGAATCACGGGAATCATGTCTTTAAAAAAGTCAATCCCCTCCACGATCTTGACGCCGATCAATGGATGCTCCTGGATATGTTGATATTCCTCGGGACTCAGGGCACCCGGCTTCTGAAGCACCTCATCCCTAATCCCGATCTTGCCGATGTCATGAAGAAGCGCTCCATACTCCAGGCTCTCCAGCCTCTCTTCAGCAAAACCCAATTGATAAGCAATCTTCAAGCTCATTCTCTTCACCCGGTCCGAATGCCCTCGGGTGTAAGGATCTTTCGCATCAATCGCCTCGGCCAAAATCTTGACCGAATCCAAATGGGCCTTCTTCAGAATTCGATAAGCCTGCTGAAGTTTTGCTGTCCTCTCCTCCACCAGTCTCTCCAGATGATTATGATAGGCTTCGACCTCCTCCTCTAGCCTCTTCTTTTCCAGCGCTTTCTTGACACTGAGGGTCACCAAATCCAGGTCAGCAGGCTTTATGATAAAATCATAAGCCCCGAGGCGCATGGCCTCTACTGCCATATCAATTTCTGGATAACCTGTGACCATGATGACCATCATTTTTGAATTGATCCCCCTTACCCTCTTTAAGAATTCGATGCCATCCATCTCTGGCATTTTGATATCTGAAATAATGAGGGAAAAGGCGTCCTTATAAAAACGGCTGAGGGCCTCCCTCCCGTTGTTGGCTGTTGTACATAAATATCCTTCTCTGGTAAGCCTCCGAGCCAATAGGCTGCAGATCCCCTGCTCATCGTCAACAATTAATATTCGGTCTTCCGCCATAGACAGCTCCTTCTATCCCCTCCTCATCGGTAGCCCACACGATATATTTTATAAGAAATTGACCAACAGTCAACTCCGTCGAATGAAAGGAGATAGGAATTTGGAGCTCGGGGTCTCATCATTAGGTTTGAGAATTGAAAAAAAGGTGATTTTATCTGTTGATTCGGAAGGCTTTTTTTGATAATAATACTTTGACGCGAGGAATGCATGGAGTCTATGAAGATATTGGTAGTCGACGATGAAGCCCCGGTGCGGGAGATGCTTAGAAAAGGCCTTTCCGAATTGGGAAGATTCACCGTTGAACCTGCCCAAAATGGACTGGAGGCCATTGAGAAGATCGAGAAGGATGTCTTCGATTTGGTATTGACCGACCTGAAGATGCCAGAAATGGATGGAATCGAACTCCTCAGGACGATCAAAGTGACGAGACCGGAGATCATGGTCATCCTGATGACCGCCTACGGATCGATCGAAACAGCTGTCGAGGCTATGAAGATTGGAGCAAATGATTATATTACAAAGCCCATTGACTTTAATGAACTCCTTATTCACATCACCAGAGCACAGAAGGAAAGCCTTCTTCTCAAGGAAAACCGGCTTCTGAGAATGGAGGTGAGAAAAAAGTTCGAGTTCGAGAATATTATCGGGAAAAGCAAAAAGATGCAGGAGGTCTTCTCTCTGATTGAAAAAGTCGCCCCCAGTAACAGTACGGTGGTCATTTACGGGGGGAGCGGAACCGGCAAAGAGCTTGTTGCCAAGGCAATCCATTACCATAGTCCAAGGGCTGACAGACCCTTTATTCCCTTCAATTGTGGTGCGATCCCTGAAACACTCGTTGAGAGCGAGCTCTTCGGCCACACGAAGGGTGCTTTCACCGGGGCCATTCAAGCGAAAAGAGGGTTGTTTGAAGAGGCCAATGGGGGAACGCTCTTTTTGGATGAGATCTCGACTATCCTCCCCTCGGTTCAGGTAAAACTTCTCAGGGTCCTTCAGGAGAAGGAAGTAATGAAGGTGGGGAGCACAGAGAGGACGAGGATTGATGTCCGAATGATTGCGGCCACCAATGAGGATTTGGAAGTCAGTGTGAAGAACGGAAAATTTCGTGAAGATCTCTTCTACCGTCTTCACGTCTTCCCCATTTTTCTTCCCGACTTGAACGATAGGAAGGAGGATATCCCTCTTCTGGCCTACCACTTTCTTGACCTTTATAACAAAGAGAACCAGAAACAGATCAAAGCCATTCAAAAGGAGGCGATGAACATCCTCTTAGAATATCATTGGCCGGGAAATGTAAGGGAATTGGAGAATGCGATTGAAAGGGCTGTCATCATGGCGGATGAGGATTATCTGACCCCTAAGGATTTCCCTAAAAACATGAGGGAAGGAATCTGGGAGATCGTAAGAAAAGGGGCGAAAGATCGTAAATCTTTGGACGAAATCAAAGCTGAATACATTACCGAGATATTGAAAGAAACTGGTGGAAATAAGAAAATTGCTGCTGAAATCCTTAAAGTCAATCCAAGAACGCTTTACCGCTTCGAAAAAAAAAGTGAGCCTAAACCGTAACCCCAGAATTTCCTTCCCCATACCTGCCAAAAAGTCATTTTGTGACAAAATATCAAATTTAATACTTCCTTAAATTTCAAAATATTAGCAATAGAAAAAAATAATAGAAGACTATTTGTACTTTTTGTCTCTCTCCCATATGCTTTTTCATTTAAAAAAATTATATTATAAATTCAATATGTTATGAAGCTTTCTTCTCTTGGCATGAGCCTTGCTCTATCAGAAGCCCGAGATGAGAAAGAAAATGGAGAGAAAGCGAAGCATCCTACTGGTCGCGTTAATATTCACGATTTGCTTCTTCTCCACCGGGATATCAATCGCAGCAACAGATACAAAGTCGATAGTCATAAAAGCAAAGATTGATAAAGTTGCGAAGTTAGTCGTTGATACGAATTCAATCACCTTCCCAAGTGTGGACCCGGATGAGGCAAAGCAGGTTCCGGCCCTACAAAATGACATTAAAGTGACGGTCAAGGCCAGAACTGGAAGCACAAGTCCTGTTAATTTAAGTGTCGTTGCTGACGGAGACCTTGCCTCTGGCCCTGACACGATTCCGGTTCAGAATGTCGTTTGGCAGGCATCAGGACAAGGATTCTTGGGCGGGACTTTAAGCAAAGCTACTCTTCAGACCGCAGGGACTTGGAAAGGAAGCGGAGTCAGAGAGGGCACCTTTCGATATTATTTAAACAACAGCTGGAATTATCAAAGAGGAGAATATCAGGTAACTGTCACGTACACATTAACAACACCATAAATATTTGCGTAACGATTTCTTCCTCCTAAAAGAAGAGATTGCCCCCAGAGGGAGAGAGGGGGCAATCAAGCCTTCCTGATTGGTACATTCCTTGCAGAGAATACCAGCAGACACACACTTAATTACATTTTTTTTCATTTTTTGACATGGAAATGAACAGAAAATTTCTTGAAATTACGGCAAGCTTCATCTTTTTTATCTTCATCTTTGCTGCTGGTGAAACCCTTGCAGTTACGAAGCAAGTCCCTCTCACCATCAAGGCCGAGGTAAAAAATTTGTCAAAACTGGAATTGGACTCCACAACCGTGACCTTTGAAGTCGGCAGTCTCAGCCCCGACGATTCTCCCCTCATTAACTCAAGCCCAAGTCAACTCTCAGTTACGGCCAAAGCCAGGACCGGTGCTAAAACCAATGTAACATTAACTGTGCTAGCAACTGGCGACCTCGTTTCTGGATCTGAGATTGTCCCCATAAATAATGTCAATTGGACCGCCTCGGGACCCGGTTTCACTGGCGGAATAATGGATAAGATCTCCCCCCAGCCGATAGGCAGCTGGGTCGGAAGTGGTATCCATCCAGGGAGAATCTCTTTTCAGCTCGCCAACCGCTGGGAATATGCCAAAGGCGACTACGCAATCACAACAGTCTTTACCCTTACAGCCCCCTGATTTTAAGCTGCATAATTTCCCTCATGAAATTCTACGGTTAGAAAATGGATTCATTATTGCTCCCCGTAGCAATTTCAAATTTTTCAATTCGATGACAAAATTTGTCTATTTTTGAACGATTTATCCAACTGTAAAATTATGTAAAAACCTGAAAATGTAAAACATACAACATATTGATACTATTAGTATATTTTTGTTATGATCGACATTTTTTAGGAAATAAATCCCAGTTGGCACAGACCTTGCTGTACAAAAGGGCAAATAAAAAAATGATTCCCCTCATCTCCCAGATTGAAGGGGATCAAGAAAGAAAAGGAGGAAGAAAAAGTGAGAAAGGTCAGTTTTGTATTGGTAATCGGTTTAGGTTTGGTTTTAATGGCTACGGGCGCTTTCGCTGTAACTGCTACACAAAACTTAACAGTCAATGCTACTGTAAGCGCCAGGGCAACATTGTCGATAGGGCAAACCAGCATCCACTTTCCTGATGCAGACCCCGATGCAACTCCCTCCGTTCCCGCCAATGAAAACGCGGTTTCTGTTACTGCAAAAGTCAGGACAGGATCGGCCTCCACTGCAACATTGACCCATCTGGCTGCTGGTGATTTGGTAAGCGGCAGCGACACAATTCTTATCGGCAACGTCACATGGACGGTAACGGGAACAGGCTTCCAGGCGGGAACCATGAATAAGACCACTGCGCAGACAGCGGCAAGCTGGACTGGTTCTGGAAACCGATCCGGAACCTTCAGCTACTTTTTGGCCAATAGCTGGTCCTACGCAACTGGAAGTTATACCGCTTCCTCAACCTATACGCTAACCGCTCCATAAGGGGCATGAGGATAGAAACATATCAAAAAGGAGGAAGAAAAAATGAAAAAGGTCAGTTTCGTATTGGCAATCTGTTTGGGTTTGGTTTTAATGGCTACAGGCGCTTTCGCTGCAAATGCTACACAGAATTTAACAGTCAATGCTACCGTAAGCGCCAGGGCAACACTATCGTTAACGAAGAGCAGTATCACTTTTCCTGATGCAGACCCCGATGCAACTCCCTCCGTTCCCGCTAATGAAAACGCGGTTTCTGTTACTGCGAAAGTCAGGACAGGGTCAGCCTCGACTGCAACGTTGACCCACCTGGCTGCTGGTGATTTGGTAAGCGGCAGTGACACAATTCTTATCAGCAATGTGACATGGACAGCATCGGGAACAGGTTTCCAGGCGGGAACCATGAGCAAAGCTACTGCTCAAACAGCAGGGAGTTGGGTAGGCTCTGGAAACAACAGTGGTACTTTCAGCTATTTCTTAGCAAATAGCTGGTCCTACGCAACTGGAAGTTATACCGCCTCTTCCACGTATACCCTAACTGCTCCGTAAAGGCGGTGAAGGTGTAGAGGTCGTAAAAAGGATAGATTGCCCCCAGTTGTGCAATCTATCCTTTTTATTTGTAATTTTCCAAGGTTTGTTATATAGTCGTGGCTATACCGGAAGGGGCCTTTCTTATGGAAAAGAAGATTCTTTTCTTGGCCTTGTTTTTCATCGTGTGCCCATTTCTGACTTCAAGGCTTCTATATGCTGCCACTATTCTTACATTTACCGTTTCTCCGACAAGCGTCACTTTTGCAGACCAGGATCCGGATTCGTATGGACAGGTCACTTCTTCTCCCAGTGTATCCGTCACTATTTCGGTCAGGCAACTTACCGCAAGTCAAAATTGGACACTGCAGATCGAGGCAAATACAGACCTGGTGAGCGGTGGAAACACCATCCCAGCTGGGAATATTGGGTGGACGGTTACGGGTTCTGGAACCCCAACTCCAACTTTTTACAACGGAACCCTTGTCAAAGGCAGCTATCTTACAGCAGGACAGGGCCCCGGCCAAGGGAACGGCCGTGCCGATATTACGGCTACTTTTTACTTCGTGCTTCAAAATTACTGGTCTTATTCCACAGGAAATTATAGTGGGACAGTCGCCCTCACACTCACGGTTCCCGGTGCAACGGCTCAAACCCAGACGATCACCCTGTCCACGAACATAGCATCAAGAGCAAAGCTGACATTCGGATTATATACAATGAATTTCCCAGATGCGAACCCGGACACTGTACCCTCTAACCCTGCCAATGTGAATCCCCTTTCTGTCACTTCAAGCACCAGAACGGGTTCATCGCAGACAGTTACTCTAACTTGTCTGGCAACCGGCGATCTCATTTCAGGAACAAACACTATATCCATCAGCAACATGACATGGACGGCAACCGGAACTGGTTACGTTTCAGGCACCATGAATAGAACGACCGCACAGACTGCTGGGAGTTGGACCGCTTCCGGACAACGAATAGGAACATTCAGTTACTTTCTTGTCAATTCTTGGTCATACATCGTTGGAAGTTATTCAACATCAATCGGCTATACTTTGACAGCACCGTGAGGGGGAGGAAGATGAAAAACAAATCCTGGATCATTCTACTCATTATCGCGATCTTGGCTCCTACACTCCTTTTTTCAGCCGAGGTCTCCATCAGTGTCTCGCCGGTCCGTGTAGAGCATCTGGTCAAGCAGGGTGAAAGGGGTACAGATACAATTTCGGTAACAAATGATGGTACGGCCTTTACCCGTTTAAGAGTCTCAATCGAGGATTGGGCCTTGACCAGGGATGGAAATCCGATGTTTATGAAGGTGGGGAAAAATCCCTATTCTTGTGCGGACTGGATTCGGATTAACCCGGTCGATTTCAGGGTTGATCCGGGGCAAACCAGGGAGGTGAGGTATACTCTTACGGTTCCAGAGGGAATTGAGGATGGAGGTTTCCGCGTTGCCATTATCTTCGAAACGGTCCCTGACGTCGTGCCCGGTCAAAAGGCCAAACAGGTCTATCTGAAAGGCCGGATTGCAACCATTGTCTATGAGGTGGTTGGAAAACCCGTCCCTCAAGGACACGCCAACAGCCTAAAAGCGGACCTCAAAAAAGAGGGGATGGATTTCCTCCTTGCTCTCCAGAATACAGGAAAGGTCCATTTTAGGACGAAAGGTTCGATCACCGTGAAAGATTCAGATGGAAGCAAGGCATTTGAGGTGGAATTGCCGGATGTTCCGGTCCTCCAGGAATCGGAAAGAGAAATTAAGGTCAGCTATGATAAACCTATTCCAAAGGGAAAATATACGGCAACAGCCGTTGCTGATATTGGAAAGAAAGAACTGATTGGTGCTGAGACCACGTTTGAAATAGAATAAGGGAGCGTAAGGTTTTGTGTGAAGTTGAAATCAAGGCGATCACTGAGATGCCTAGAATTATCTAAAATCTTCCTCGTATTTTTCACCTTTCACCTTTCACTTTTCACTTTTTACTCTCTTTGTTATGCTCTCGACGAAGGTGGAGCCATAGTGGGGATTGAATATCGGTCGGTCAATCGCGAAACTTCTACCGATGATACAAACCAATCTGAAATGAATTACCACTTGGATGCTTGGCAGAATGTACCGAATGTTGGAAAGCTTCTATTATGGCTCGATTGGATTAACGGCAAGAACGACGATAGGATTAACAAACTGGGAAGGGGATTTCTTGCTTTAACAGACTTTAGATACAAGGATCTCATCTTCAATGGCCTTGTTGGAGACTCCACCATCGTTTTTACAAACCTCCCGGAAAAATTTTCAAATGTCATTTACCCGAACATCTATTTCCGCGGCTTTCAGGCCGACGTCCTTGCCAAGTGGGGAACGGCTCAGATTTTTGGAGGAAAGGTCGCAAGACTCGAAGGTCTCCTTGGTAAAACTTATGATACGACAGATGAGATTTTCTACGGGTTCAAAGGCAGTTTCAGACCCATTCCGAGACTTCTCTTAGGAACAGGGTTTATTCGAACACAGGATGAAGTGGATAGCGCTGACAAACCCGTCACGAAGAATAATAATATTTTCCTCTTTGATTCTGAGGCGCGGGTATTTGATTGGATGAAATGGCTGACGGAATTCCGGAGCAGCGACTTTAAGGGAGAGCCGGGGGTGGAGAGCCAGAGTGATTACATGTTCAGATTCGGCCCGATCATTAAGACGGAAACCTTCAGATTGGAGGCCAATTATCGCCGGATCGGTACGGATTATCGTTTTGTGAATCAAGCGACACAAGGAGAGAGCGATCAGGAGGGTTATTTTCTTCTTGCTGAGTACAAACCCTGGAAGGAGATCACACTTTTTGGCAACGCAGACCGCTATCACGATAATGTATCGGACAAACCAGACCTGAACAGAATCGACAACACACGCGGTTTGATGGGCCTCTCCTTTTTCTCACCGAAGTATCCCTCTTTTTACCTTACCTTCGACATGACAGATCAAAAAAGTCGTTTTGATCTTCCATCGCTTGTTAACAACCAAACATACACACTTTTTTCCGAAGTCCGATACGAATATAAGGATTTCAATCCCTATGTGCGTTACCGCTGGGTGGACTACAAAGACGAAATTCAATCGACAAATGAATATAACCAGAACGATATCACTCTGGGCATCCGAAAGAATTTTAGGCAGGGCTCGATTGTTTATATCGAAGGGGAATCGAACCAGAAAAAATATCCTGACGGCACAAACGAGAGTGACCTCTCCGGAAAAATTGGTTTTAACTACTACATCTCCACAAATCTCTCATGCTGGGGAGAGGGGATCTACAGCAAATTGAAGGATAGGGAGGATGACACCAGAAGGAATAAGATTGAGGGGGCTATTGGATTGAGTGCTCAACTTCCATGGGACATTCAAGTTTATGGTGACATTCGATATGACAAGATTCTTAATCCGCAGGCGGAGAATCTGAAATCTCAAGGCATTCAGGCCAATCTCAGCGTCATGAAAAGATTCAACTGGGGAACGCGGGAAAAGATTGCCGGCCTCAAGCCTGGAGTTCAGACAGAAGGATATGGAACGGTAGAAGGTATTGTGTTCAACGACATCAACCGAAACGGTGTCCGGGATAAAGGCGAGGAGGGTGTTAAAGACATTACCATCCGGTTTGAGGATGGTTCGACCGTCAAGACCGACGAAAAGGGGTATTATCAATTTTCAAGGGTGGAGGTCGGAAAACACTTAGTCACGCTCGATGTGAGGAGGATCCCCGCTGACTATAGCATCATCAGTCCCGAAAAGATGTGGGTCGAGGTCAAGTTGAGGGAGACCGTGCGGGTGAACTTCCAGCTGATTGCTGCGGGCAGAATGGAGGGCAGGGTGATCAACGATCTCAATGGCAATGGGAAAATCGATCCC
>Ga0187771_10001429_pt1 | contig 15946 bp, 14 predicted proteins | sample 0116_SJ02_MP15_1_FD_133139 | JGI IMG/M metagenome (GOLD analysis project Ga0187771, IMG submission 133139) | Tropical peat soil microbial communities from peatlands in Department of Meta, Colombia - 0116_SJ02_MP15_10_MG | ecosystem: Environmental > Terrestrial > Soil > Wetlands > Peat | place...
CGTCGCATCCGGGGCCCCCCCTGGGGTTTCGCGGCCGTCCGGCGCATGCCATCCTTGGACCGTGCTTCTGGGACGGGGGCCGGAGCTGGCCCGGATCGACCGCGCCGTCGCCGACGCGCAACGGCATGGCTGGTTATCAAGGCGGATCAAGAGCGCCAAAGATGCTGTCTTAGGGTGGAGGAGAGGCACCTGTCATCAGCCACCCGGCAAGCCTCTCTGCTGGGAGAGAGCTCAACGGCGGAGTCCGGCCATCACGTGGTCGAGGAGCCGGCCGATCTGGTCGGTGCGGCCAAGAGTAGTGGTGGAGAGGAAACTCCGGCCGCCGCAGACAAGTAGATGGCCGAGCATCAGAAGGGCAGCCCGAAGTACCCCTGCCAACCGAGCCTGGACTATCCGGCTAGGCAGCGTAGTCTCCAGGCAGGCTATGAGCGCCGACATCTCTCGTCAGTGAGGCCTGATGTCTTGAGAATCAGAAGCGGCTTTCAACTTCCGTCGCGTCGCCGAGGATTGCGGGCAAGCGTGTCACCCTTTTCAAGGCATCAAGCGTCTGATTCTGCCCGGGTCCTGATCTCGCGGAGCATCTTCTGGGTCATGAGGAAGCTCACCAATTCCACGAGCTCGACCATCGGGCCCACCCACCACGAGAGGTAGCGGTAGCGCTCGCGCACGAGCAGCCGGGTCCGGGCACCCGGCTCCTCGCGCAGCACGAACGCCCACGTGAAATCGAAAGGTGGACGCGCCCCTCCGATTGGCACCCCGCCTCGGAGCACGAGCACCGACGGTGGCGCCACCTCGACCACGGCGAGCCCAACCTCAGGCGCCAGACGGATCGTGTCGCCGATCCGCACCGCCTGCAAGTCCGGGATCACCCGGGTGGCGCTGTGGATGTCACAGCCGACCAGGTTCTCCAGGAAGTCATAGCTGTAGAAGCCGCCGCGTCCCTGGCCGAGCTGGGCGACCCAGGGCCACACCGCCACTTCGGCGGCGTGGACGGTGATCCCCCGGGTCGCCTGGAGGTCGGCCCGGCTGATCCAGTCGTCGCCGGGGAGGCGTGCCCGGCGCTCGGGCGCCGTGGAGCCCCAGTCGAGCAGGGTCGGGCGGCCGGCCAAGGCGCCGGCCAGGGCCAGGGCTCCACCGAGCGCGGCAATCGTCGAGGGGAAGCGGTGACCTGTTGGCTGTGGCGACCTGCTTTGACATGCCATGGTGGAACTCTGTGCCTCGGCGGACCGCATCAGCTGGGCTGGCAGAGAAGGCGGCCCACTCGCCTTCGCCGGATCATCATGCTCCGGCGGTACACGCCTGGCCGAGCGGCCGCCAGACGAAAGGGGGCGCACCTCAGGGCTAGTGAGGTCAGCCAGTCTATCGGGTAGCGTTCAGCGTGATTGACTGGATCATGGTCAGCCGTAGATGGGAACACAGATCCGAAGATCAGGAGGTTCTGACGAATTCACGCCGCGTGGGTCCGCCAGGCCAGCTGACCGTGGATGAAGCCCCCCTCAACCGCCCGCAGCTTGGGATCCGGGCCTGTGCCGGGAACCGCTGCCTGGGCATCGCGAGCGGCGCTCCGTACCCCTACCCGTACCCCTACGGGAGCCGCACAGCCCGTCACGCGATGGCACGGACCCTGGACGCCTGAATACGAGGCGGTCCTGGAAGGCGCTCGAGATGACGTGTTCGGGCAGTTTGTAAACCGTTGGTTGGGAGTTCGAATCTCCCCGTCGGCTCCGGATTTGAGCCCCTGGCGCCGTACCGTCGCCCCCTGGAGCGGGATGCGTGGCCCTTCCCCTAGGCGCAGCGACGGACAGGGCCAGCAATTCCCTCGCTATGGGCGTGTCGAGAGGACCAGAATCTCTCCAGGAACCCGACTGGGCGGGTCCCAGGATTGGGGCGGCCGAGAGGACCACGACGGCCGGTGGCCGGGGCCGAGCCCAGCCTCTCACGGAGGAGCCGCGGTGGGCAAGGCGGAGGAGAGGGCGGCAGACGCCCGGAGGGGCAAGAAGCCACGAGTGCTTGGGACGAAACCGGAGGCGGCGACGGCAGTCGTCAGGAAGCGCAAGAAGCTCGACGCCGCCGTGCCTCATTCGAACGTCCAGCCGGCGACCGCCACGAAACGGAGGAAGCCGGACACGACCGCGATCAACCTGGAGAAGGCGGCGGATGGCCGCAAGCGGACCAAGCTCGGCGTCCAGAGCTACTACGCCGAATTACTCAAGTTGCAAGTCGAGCTGGCCAAGCTGCAGGAGTGGATCAAGCTCAAGGGTCTGCGGGTGGTGACCATCTTCGAGGGACGCGACGCCGCCGGCAAGGGCGGCACCATCAAGGTCATCACACAGAACCTCAACCCCCGGGTCGTGCGCATCGTCGCCCTCGGTGTGCCCACCGAGCGCGAGCGGTCACAGTGGTACTTCCAGCGGTATGCGGAGCAGCTGCCGGCCGCGGGCGAATGGGTGCTCTTCGACCGAAGCTGGTACAACCGCCCTGGCGTTGAGCGCGTCATGGGCTTCTGCACGGAGGACGAGGTTGCCGACTTCTTCCGCGCCTGTCCGCACTTCGAGGAGATGCTGCTCAACGCCGGCATCATCCTGATCAAGTACTGGTTCTCGGTGAGCGACGAGGAGCAGGACCGTCGCTTCCGGCAGCGTGTCGAGGATCCACTGAAGCGGTGGAAGTTCAGTGAGATGGACTTGCAGGGGCGCGACCTCTGGGTGGAGTACTCCAAGGCGAAGGACGACATGTTCCGCTACACGGATACCAAGCGTTCGCCCTGGTACGTTGTCGAGGCGGATGACAAGCGGCGGGCCCGGCTCAACTGCATCCACCACTTACTCAGTCTGATTCCCTACCAGAACACGGAGCAACCTGCTTTCGAGCTCCCCCCACGCAAGCCCGCCACCGGCTACGTGCGCCCGCCGATCGAGACGCAGACGTTCATTCCCGATGTCTACCGGGAAATCGGGACGAGGCACTCCCCCTCAGCTGGATGAACTGAGTCGTCCGTCTGTACCCCTCCAGTACCTGCCCTCCCTGCAACTCACTTGACGGCCGTGAGCGCCGTGTGCGACCTGCCAAGGGCGAGCGCTGGGCTGCCCAGCATCAGCATCCGTGACGGTCGAGCCCACCCCTCAGGTTGCTGAAAGGAGCCGAGCGTGGAGCTCGCGGGTTGCCGGACTCGGCGACACACCGAGCTCATCGCGCAGGCACTCGCAAAGCCGGGCGTACACCAGGAGTGCCTCGGCAAGGTTGTCCTGGGCTGCTAGCGCCTCCATGAGGAAGCGATAGCCGCTCTCACGCAGGGGGGCGAGCTGGATCAGCTGCCGGCCAGCGCGGACGGCCCCGGCCAGCTCCGTCCCCCCAATGCCCAGGCCGGTGGCCGCATAGCACTCCAAGGCGCGAAGATGGATCGCCTCCAACTGGTGGCGGATGCCGTCGATCCAGGGGGCGTCCTCGCCCACCAGCACGCCGCGCTGAGACACGATCAGGGCGACTAAGCAGGGGCCCCAGGCTCGGCTCCAGTCCTGTCGTGAGACTGCTGATTCCGCTCGATGGACCGCCTCCATCGCCGCCTCGAGATCGACCCAGGCATCAGGGAGGGAGAGCCGCAGTGGGCCTCGGCCTTCGACGGCGTCGGTGCCGAGGGCGCGACGAAGCTTGGAGAGCAGCGGGTTGAGCCCGGCGTCGACGGCTCCGGGGTCACCCTCCTGCCACAGGGCTTCAGCCAGCTCGTCCCGGGCGACCTGGCGGTGGCGGTGAACCACCAGGTAGGTGAAGAGGAGGCGGCCCTGGCGGCCCGGCAGACGTGCCTCCAAGCGCTGGCCATCCCGCTCGATGGCGAGCGGCCCGCAGATCTGGATCCGCCAGTGCAGGTCCATCGGCGCCAAGCTCCCGCCAACCGCCTGGCACTATGCTGACGTGACCGTCCGCCCGCCCAGGAGGAGCGAAGGTGAAGGTTATCCGGTGCGAGTGCGGTTTCGTCGCTCGCGGCGACGGTGACGACGAGGTGATCGAGGCCATCCGCGCGCATATGGCTAGTGACCACCCGGCCCTTCTCGCCTCTGTCAGTCGGCAGGACCTGCTGAGCTGGATCCAGGTCGAATAGTCGCGGTCAAGGTTGCCGCCGTCCAGGCGTTCCCGGTCCTGCTTGAACGGGGCCCTGCGATTGACAAGGTCGAAGCCCTCAGCGAGAAAGCGGCGGCCGAGGGCGCCGGGCTGGTGGCCTTCCCAGAGGCGGCCTGATCTGCTGGGAGAACCACATGTCCCCTGGCCCGGCCGCCCTCTACTCGCGTGGGGTGGAGATCAGGACGCGGACTGGGCGCTGTGTTCTGGCAGTGAGTGACGCCAAGGTTTGGCCAACCTGGCGGCAACTGAGCGGCCGTACAACGGTGCGGAGCCTCAGTGAACCCAAGGGAGACCCAATGATCACCGCAAGCCAGCTCCTGACTCAAGGCGCAGCGACCAAGGACGGCGTCCTCGTCGACGCACCGTGGCTCGCCGAACACCTGTCGGACCCGACGGTTCGGGTCGTCGAGGTCGACGTGAACCGAGCCGCCTACGACCAGTGGCACATCGACGGCGCCGTGCTCTGGAACCTCTATCAAGACCTGAAGGACGCCAACTACCGCCCGGTCGACAGCCTTACGCTGGCACGGCTGATCGGGCGCTCCGGAATCGCCCCCGACACGACCGTGGTCTTCTACGGCTACGCGCCAGCCATGGGATTCTGGCTCATGAAACTCCTCGGCCACGCCGATGTGCGCATCCTCGACTGCTCCCGCGATGCCTGGCGATCTTGCGGCCACAGCGTGAGCACGTCGCCGACAGTGCGAGCGCCCGTGGAGTATCCGTCTGGCGAGCCGAATGGTGACCTCCGCGCTGGTCACCCCGAGGTGGCCGAGGCGATCGGCGCTCCAGGGGTGGTCATCCTCGACGTGCGCTCCGATGCCGAGTATCGGGGCGAGCGGTTCTGGCCGTCCGGAGGGCTGGATCCCATCGGTCGCGCCGGTCACGTGCCCTCGGCGGTGCACCAGCCTCTGGATGGCATCCTGGACCAGAAGGGATCGTTCCGCTCAGCGCCGGCGCTGCGCCGACTCCTCTCTTCCATCGACCTCGACGGCGATGGCAAGCTGATCACCTACTGCACCATCGGAGGCCGGGCATGCACGGCCTGGTTCGTCTTGAGCCAGCTTCTGGGGCGCGAGGGGGTCCGTGTCTACGACGGTTCATGGGCCGAGTGGGGGCGCCTCCCGGAAACGCCGGTCGATCGAGCCTGAGCACAGCCCCAACGCTCATCGCCGCTCCGTCGTCGCCGGCCGGGCCGATGCATTCGCCAACGGGACCGGCTTCTGCGGCGGTGCTCCCCCCTTCAGCCGGGAAATCGCCCCAGGCGGCGAGTCCGTCTCCACCTGGTTCAGCAGCGACCGGACCTTCACCCAGGCCTACTACTCGCTGACGACGCCCGACTATGGTGGGCCCCCTGAGGAGCCGGTCAAGGCGGCCACCCAGTCGCTTTTTCATGAGCAGGAGGCGGTGGCGGTGCCCTGTGCCCCTCACCTGGGAGCAGATCCTCACTCAGGACCCGCTCACCCCCGCCGATCTGGACCCATGAGCACTGTCCGCCAACCCCGACCCCGAGTCCTCCGCCGTGGCGCTTGGCGGACCTCGGACAGGCGCGTTACAGACGGGCAGCCCCGGAGCATGGCCCTGGTCAGACGGGTCAGGGATGCCTACGCAGCCGTTCCTGTCCCCTCATGACCCTGAAGGCGGCAGCCGAGAGGGACGCCGCCGGGGCGCGGCCGCGACGGCCCGGGCGCGCAGCCGCGGTATGCCTAGCGTCACGTACAGCGCTGACGCCACGGTCAACCCCGTCAGGATCGCGACTGGGACGATGCTGAAGCCGCTCGGGTTGTTGGGATCGGAGAAGGCGGCGAGCAGGGCCAGGCCCCCGAAGACGACCAGCGTCACCACCGGGGTGACATAGCCCAGTGGCATGCGGACTTCGCGAACGGCTTCCGGCCGGCGCCGTCGCAGCATGATGACGCAGTAAGCGGCCACGGCGTAGATCGTCGCCTCCAGCGCAGCACCGACGGAGACCAGGAGCAGCCATGCACCGGTCAGGTAGACCAGCGCCGCCACCGTGAGCGAGATGGCACCCAGGGCCACCACTGGCATCCAAGGGACGGCATTGACGTTGAGACGGCTCAGTGCCCGGGGCAGGTTTCCTTCTCGCGCGGCCGCGTAGATGAACCGTGAGGCAGTGAGGAAGCCGCCGTTGAAAGTGTTCATGGCGGTCAACCCGGTGGCCACGAACATGGCAACCAGGCCGCCGGCGCCGAGGGCGCGCTGAGCCATGACGAGCTGGGGGTAGGGGACGGCTCGGAGCGCCCCGTGGTCCGGGAAGTAGGCGGTGAGGGCCATTGTGAAAGCCGCTGTTCCCACGTAGAGGAGGGCCAGCGACAGGAACATTCCCTTGGGGACAAGGCTGGGGCGACGCGCCTCCTCCGCCGTGGTGGTGACCCATTCGAAGGCGCTGAACAGGAAGACACCGTAGACGACGGCGAGCACTGGGTTGGAGCCGGCGCCGAACAGGCCGGTGATCGGGTTGCTGAGGGGAAAGCCCCTAAGCGCCATCGCCAGCACTGACACAACGAGGGTCACCGCCAGCGCGCCGTAGGTGACGGCCTCCTGGAGGTTGCCGGCCATGCGCACCCCGCGCAGGTTGGCGGCGACGGCGAGCCCGATGAGGGCCGCGATGATCGGCAGCGAGAGGAAGACTTGGCCGGGAAAGAGCACGTATTGGACGGCGCGGCCCACGATGAAGGCGTCGGCGGCGATGATCAGGATGATCGTGGTCATGTAGGTGAAGGTGATGGTGAGAGCGACCCGGTCGTCCATCGAGTTGCGCATGTACAGCCGGATCGCGGCAGCGGTGGGGTAGAGGCTGTTGAGCTCGCTGAAGGCGAACGCCGCGAGCAGGCAGAGGAGGCCGGCGACCAGGATGGCGAGCCAGGCGGAGGTGCCGGCCACGAAGATTGCCACGGTGACCGCCCCGAGGTAGTCGATGGCGGCGAAGGCCAGGCCCGCGCTGACGGCCGTGGTCGAACGCAGACCCAGACCACGGCGCAGTGCCGGCGCGGTGACGAGGTTCACACGTCGGGCCAGATGATCGAGGTGATGGCGTCCAGCCGCATCACGTCCTCCTGGGAGCCCTCCACCTTGATCTCCCCCAGGAGGTACTTCTTCGACGGGTTCAGGTCGCCCCAGAACATGTCGGCGAAGTCCTCGCTGGTGGCCTTGACGTGGATGTCGTGCTGGCCCACCTGCCCGGCTCTCCAGTCAGTGATCTCGCCCTTCACCACGGTCATCTGGAAGGTGATCTCGGGCGCGTCCAGGCAGGTGAAGTTGATCAGCCGTGACCAGTCGCGCTGCACCCTGCGCAGCCGCTGGTTCTGGTTGCAGCTCTGCTGGTAGTCGGCCAGCGCCTCGGCGATCTCGTCCCAGCTGGCCATGGTCAGCTCGGTCGGTGCGGGCGGCGGCGGGTCGGGGCGGGAGCGACCGCATCCCGCATCGCCGCCTTCTCGAGGATCGCCGCCATCGCGTCCTCGAAGGCGCGGAGCACGGTGTCGACCTGCTCGCCGGTGATCGTCAGGGGGGGCATGACCCGCATTACCGACGGCTCGTTGCCGCTCATGATGGCCAGCACGCCTCGCTCGGCCAGCTCCCTGGCCATCCGCGGCCCGAGCTGGTCCTCGCTGTACTGCAGGGCCATCATCAGGCCGCGGCCGCGCACCTCGGTGACCAGGCTGGGGTAGATCGAGTGGAGTCGGACGAACCCGGCGCGCAGCTGCTCGCCCCGACCGGAGGCGTTCTCAAGCAGGCCCTCGTCCTCCAGCACGCGGAAGACCTCAAGTGCCACCACACAGCCCACGTCGGAGCCACCGAAGGTGGACAGATGGATGAACGGATGGGTCCGGAGGAAGTCGAGATACTCGCCCCGGAAGACGGTCGCGGAGATCGGGTACAAGCCGCCGGATAGCGACTTGCCGATGGTCATGATGTCCGGCACCACGCCGGAGTGCTGGCTCGCCCAGAGCCTGCCCGTCCGACCCATGCCGCTCTGGATCTCGTCGAAGATGAGTACTCGGTCCTGGCCGTCGCAGAGCTGGCGGAGGCCCTGGAGGTAGGTATCCGTGGCGACGTGGATGCCACCCTCGCCCTGGATGGGCTCGATGAGGATCGCGCCCACACTCCCGCCCACCGCGTCGCGCATCGCTTCGATGTCGTTGAAAGGCACCTGGGTGAAATGAGGCATCAGTGGCTCGAACGGCTCCCGGAACTGCGCCCTGCCGATGGCGCTGAGGGCGAAGCCGGTGTGGCCGTGATAGCTCCCCAGCGTGGAAACCACCCCGGGACGCAGGGTTACGCCGCGGGCCAGCTTGATGGCAAAGTCCACGGCCTCGCCGCCGCCGGTTCCGTACATCACCGCGTTCAGTCCGGCAGGGCACAGCTCGGCCAGGACGCGGGCCAGGTCGGCCTTGGGCTTGGACATGAGCATGAAGTCGCCGATGTCCAGCTCTTGCTCGTCAACCGCTCGTTTCAGGGCGGCCACAATTCGGGGGTTGTGGCGTCCGACGGCGAAGGAGCCCATGCCGCCGATGCAGTCCACGAAGCGGCGCCCGTCGACGTCGCTGACCATGGCCCCGTCCCGCCGCCATTCGAGTACGTCCAGGCCGGCGCTGCGCAGGATCCTCGCCTTCCCCGGATTGATGTAGGTGGCGAAGTCGGCCAGTGCTTGCCGCTTGAGCTCGAGGTCGTCCACGGACGGGCGCAGATGGTACAGGTCGGAAGGCCGCCTCGGGAAGAGCTTGACGCAGCAGCGTGGTCGATCACCCCCACCGCCACGACGGCGGTCACGGTGGGACGGGGCAGCCCTCCAGGCGGGGCCGGGCCGAGGGCTCGCTCATCGAACCTTGGCGTCCGACCTCACCGGTGTGTCACCCCCTCGTATCGATGTGGCGGGTGCCCCGGCTGATGCCAGCGGTGAGGCCGCCGAGCAATGTGACCAAGCCGCAGGCGACGCCGACCGGCACTGCGGCACCGATAGAAGTGTCTGACGCATCCCAAGCTACCAGGCCTTCGAGGAAGTTGAGGGCTATGGCGGCGCCAAGAGCAGCGAGCGCGCCAGCTGCGAGGGCTCGCCCCGTCCGGCTCGGGGCGGTGAGGACCACGATTCCGGCGGTGGCTGCGAGTACCGCGAGCGAGACGGCCGGGATGATGGACCACGGCCCGAATCCGAACAGGCTGCCCGAGGTGATGACGAGATGCGCCGAGGGCAACGCGACGATGACCGGAATGGCTGCGGCGGGGAGGGATGCGAGGGCCCCTACCATGCCGATGATGGAGCCGAGCGCCGTGCCGACGCTGGTTCGCCCATCGGTTCCTGCGATTGCGGCCGCACCCGGGTAGTCGGCCCCGTATCGGGGGACGGTGGGCGGTGGGGGCGGGTAGGGCGGCGGCGTGGGCGCCGGGACCTGGGTGAGTGGCCCGGCGACCAGGCCGGGGCCGTACTGGGTCGTGATCAAAGGCCCCGCGGCGGGGGGGGGCACTGGGGGGTGGACCGCCACGCCGGGGTTGACGACGTCGGGAATCGCCGACGGGCTCGGGAGTGGAGGCGCCAGGGCGGCGCCGCATCTCGCGCAGAAGGCGCTGCCATCCGCGGCATCCGCCTGACAGTTGGGGCACCGCATCAGATGAGACTCCTCGTGTGAGGCATGGCCCGGCATCGAGCCGGGTACGGGCATGCCTACGCAGGCCGCGATGTGGGCAGAGCCAGGCTGCTGTCTGGGTCGACGCTGCGCATCACCATCAGCAGCGAATGGTAGGGGGGGTGGAGGCCGGTGGGGCTCGCCCCAGCGAGACGGCCGCAGATCCCGGAAGCCGCCGCCTCATCTGGAACGCCGGGGCCGGTGCTGGCTTGCTGAGCCCCCGTTACTGGGGCAGGTACGCGATTGCGTCTACGTCGATCAGGTAATCGAGTGGGGGCTTCGCCTCCATCGACATCCTGGCCGGCAGGTACTCGCCGAAGTAGGTTCGATACACCTCGTTCATCGCCGCCCAGTCGTGCGCGTCATGGAGATGGACGTTGACCTTGACGAGGTCGTCCATCGTTGCCCCGGCGGCTGCCAGGATCTCCTTGATGTTGTCGAACACCTGACGCGTCTGGATGGCGATATTCCTCTCGACGACCGCACCCGTGGCCGGGTCCACTGGCACCGTCCCGGAAACGAAGAGGAAGTCGCCCGCTCGAACCGCCTGCGCGTACGGGCCAACCGGCTGGACCGCCCTGCTCGTCTTGATCACAACCTTGGCTCCACCGCTCATCTCGAGTCCTCCTCTGCATTCGGCGTGCGTGATGCCCCGACGGTGTCCGGCGGAGCGCTCACCACGATACGGGCGCCGGTGGTGGGATAGAACATGATCAGAAGCGCCTGCGCCTCAGCGCTGGCTCCATAGACGTGAGGCTGATCCGCCTGGAAGACGACAGCATCTCCCGGCTCCACCTCGATGGTTCGGTTGGCCGGGCCGACCTCCATCCGCCCACGGATGCAGATCAGCATCTCCTCGGTTCCCGGCGGGTGCCGGGGAGACTCGTGGTGCACTGGCCCCTCGAATGTCAGCTCCATGACCTCGGCGCGGTGCTCGCGGCGGGCAACCGAGATGACGCGACCGCGGATGCCGGAACTGGACGCGAACGCGGCACCGCCCCCGCGCCGGACGACCTCGGGCTCGAGCAGGGCGTGCTCGCCGAGGAGCATGCCCAGCGTCACCCCGAGCGCGTCGGCCAGTCGCCACAACGTCTCGAGGGAGGGGTTCCCGGTCCCTGACTCGATAGTGGAGATGCTGGTCTTCGACAGGGAGGTGCGCAGCGCGAGGGCGCCCATCGAGAGGCCGGCAGCTTCACGGAGCGACCGCAGCGTCCAACCAAGACGGCTGGCGCTGAGCTCCGCGGAGCTCAGGCCAAGAGCGGCGGGTGTCGCGTCCACAATACTGGACGATTGTACAGTTTGCTGGGTAGCCACGTCCACAGTTGGCCTACCGCGGCGCGGGCCCTTGCTGCCTTGCTTTGGGGGATGATCTGACCGCCGTGCCGCCGTCGACCGCCCTGCCGCCGTCCGCGGTCGCACTGACCCCCGGGCCGGCCGGCCCCGGCGCCGCTGCCCCGCGGGCGGTCGCCTTCCGGGCCCGGCGCGTCCTCGACGTCCGCAGCGGCAGGGCGACAGCGGAAGGCGTCGTCGTCTGCCGCGGCGACCGGATCGAGCAGGTGAGCGGCCAGCCACCGCCGGACGCCGAGCTTGTTGACCTCGGTGACCGCACCCTCCTGCCTGGCCTGATCGACGCCCACACCCATGTCCTCCTCCAGGGCAATCGCACCCGCCGGGCGTATGCGCAGCAGATCCTGCGCGAGGACCCCGCCCACCGGGTCGTGCGCGCGGTGCGATCGCTCGGGGTCGCGCTCGGGCACGGCTTCACCACGCTGCGCGACCTTGGGACCGAGGGCTGCGGGTATGCCGACGTCGCCATCCGTGACGCGGTGGCCGAGGGCGTGGTGCCCGGGCCTCGGCTCATCGTCGCCGGACCGGCGATCGGGCGCACCGGGACCTACCCCATCCTGGGTTACCGGGGCGACTGGCGATTCCCGGTTGGCGTCGCCGAGTGCGAGGGTGTCGACGGCTGCCGGAGCGAGGTGCGCCGCGAGGTCGCCCGCGGGGTGGACTGGATCAAGGTGTATGCCACCCAGGGCCGGGGGCTGCATCTCAGCGACGACGGCTACCTCGATGCGCCCCCACCGTGGACCCAGGCCGAGCTCGACACCCTGGTCGACGAAGCCCACCGCCAGGGTGTGCGCGTCGCCGCCCATGCGATGGAAGCGACCGGGACCGACATGGCCGTTGCCGCTGGGGTCGACTCGATCGAGCACGGCTACTCGATCCGCCCCGCAACGGCCGGGGCGATGGCGGAGCGCGGCACCGCCCTCGTGCCGACCCTCCTGGTTGCCCGCGAGGTGAGCGGCAACCGGGCGGCCGAGCGCGGTGCCCCCTGGACCGAGGTCCCGCAGGTCCACCGGCGGTCGGTCGAGAACTGCCGCCGGGCTGGGGTGCCAATCGTCTGCGGGACCGATGTCGGCGGCTTCGAATGGGAGGATGCCAACCAGGCTGAGGAGCTCCGGATCCTGGTCGAGCTCGGCTGGAGCCCACTCGAGGCGATCCAGAGCGCGACCATACGTGCCGCTCAGCTGCTCCAACGCGAGGGGTGGCTCGGCGAGCTGACCGTCGGGGCTGCCGCCGACCTCGTGGCCTGCCCCGGGGACCCGCTCGAGGACATCGGGCGGCTCCTCGACATCGACGTGGTGGTGCGGGCGGGGCGGGTGGTCGTCGCACCGCCGGAGGGGCTCCCCCCGGCCCCGGAGGTGTAGCGGCGCCTTTGCCTGCTTCACCGCAGCGGGCGGCTCTCGCTCGGCCGCCGGCGCCTTGGCCGCGCTCCGGGCCGCCGGGGCTCCGTACGCCGCGGCCGCCGTACCGGTGCAACGTCCCCGATACACGCCGGTCCATCCCCGTGATCAGCTCGTCGCAGGCGGTGTCGAGCCGCAGGACTAAGGTGGTGGTGAGATGGTGGACCACCCAGCGGGTGGGTGACCTGGCGAGGGCTGGCCATGCTCTGGCTGAAGGGAAGTCGAGGGAGCCGAGGGACACCGCCCTCCACGGGCGACTCCGTGCTGACCGCTGCGGAGTGGTTCGGCGACGGCAGCCCCTTCACCTCCGACCGGCAGCTGGCCGAAGCCCTGCTCCGGCTGGCCGGCAGCGAGGCCCCCGACGGGACCCCAAGGGGCCTCACCACTCCGCCTTCCGGTCGCGGGGCGATGGGCCGCAGCTCCGAGGCGCCCGCCAGCGTGGAGGAGGCCTTCCGCTGGCTGGACGAGATACTCGGCAGCGACGATGAGGCCGAGCTGCGGCGGCGCCGGCTCCGAGACCGGGTGCGGAGGGCCAGCGAGGGCGGTCTGGTCCCGGTCTTCCAGCCGATCCTCGACCTGAGGACTGGGGATGTTGCCGGGGTGGAGGCGCTCTCCCGCTTCGAGCGTGGTTCGCCCCAGCAGTGGTTCCGGGAGGCCGCCGATGTCGGCCTTCGCGAGGTGCTGGAGACGGCCGCCATCCGGGCGGCGGTCGGCGCCCTGCCCGAGATCCCGGAGGACGTCTACCTCGCCCTGAACATCTCGCCGAACACCCTGCTGGCGCCCGAGACCGGACGGCTGCTGCAGGCCGCCTCGCTCTCCCGCATCGTGATCGAGGTGACCGAGGCGGCCATGGCCATCGACCACGCCACCGTCAGCCGGCTGCTGCAGCCGCTGCGCGAGGCGGGGGCGCGGCTCGCCGTCGACGACGCCGGCTCGGGGAACGCGAGCCTCCGCCAGCTGCTCCTCCTGCACCCTGACATCATCAAGATCGACACCTCGGTCACCCGCGGCATCGGGTACGGGCGAGCCCGGCGCGCCCTGGCCGGGGCTTTGGTGGCCTTCGCTCGGGAGACCGGGGCCACGGTGGTCGCCGAGGGCATCGAGAGCGAGGCCGAGCTGGAGGCCGTGAGGGAGTTCGGGGTCACCCACGGGCAGGGCTTTCACCTGGCGCGCCCAGCCGCACCGCCCCTGGACCTGCACGCCGTCTCCGCCAGTGTGGTCCACCTCCACGCCCGTCCTTTGCCTGAGGTGACCCTGCACATCGGCGCCGCCTAGAGGGCCGCGCCTCCATCCGTCGGATGTCGGGCGGGGCGACACCCCGGGACCCTCAGCCGGAGCTCGCCAACCTCGCCCGCAGTCCGCTGATCACGGCGCCCAGTCCCACCTCGAACTCGGCGTCGTCGTCCCACTCCATCGCGGTCTGCTGCGACAGCCTGAGGGGGGTGAACGCCGGGTCCTGGTGCTCGCTGACCAGACCCCACATGCGGTTGCCGCGGCTGGCCTCCCCGATCCCGCTGATCTCGCAATCGACATAGCCGAAGACGTAGGCGATCAAGGTGGTCCACGCCGAGCACGCCTCCCGGGGCGTGAAGCCCGCGGCATGGAGCACGGCGAAGGCCCGGGCCACCGGGGCAAGCGCCTCGGGGTCGGCCACCGGTCGGGTGGCGACCAGCGGGAAGACAGCCCGGTGGGCGAGCATGAGGCGCCGGAACTCAGCGAACCCTCGGCGGAGGAGCCCCTCCCAGTCGGGGGTCAGCTCCTCGGGGAGCGGCACCTGGCTCATCACCAGCTCCACCAGGCCGTCGAGCAGGGCTCCCTTGCTGGGGAAGTGGTGGTAGAGGCTCATCGCCTCGACGCCGAGGATGGCGCCCAGGCGGCGCATGGACAGGGCCTCCAGGCCCTCCGCGTCGGCGAGCTCCAGGGCGGCCTCGAGGATGCGCCGGCGGCTGAGCCCGTGCTTCTCGGCGGGCGCCCGCTCGGGCGGCACCGGAGACGCTGGGGAGGGGGTGGCGGCGCCCGTCGGCGCCGGGACGGTGCTGGGTGGCACGGGCATCTGCTGGTTTGGGGGTTGCGCCGTAGCTGGCTTACATTGTAAGGTATGGGGGGTAGCCTTACGGCGTAAGAATGCCGTGACCAGCGCCCGGGCCGAGGCGGACCTCCGCGGAGAGCCGGGAGTGGAGGACCCGAGATGAGCCGATTGGCCCGCATCCTGAGCCGCCACCCCTGGCGCACCGTCGCCACGGCCGCGCTCCTGACGGTGCTCGGCTTCGCCCTCTCCGGGGCGGTGTCGAGCCGGCTCACCAACTCCGTTTCGGACTATGCGACCGCCTCATCGCCGAGCTCTCTGGGCCGTGCGGAGGTGCTGCGGGCGACCGGCGTGGACATCAACCAGAGCTACACGCTGCTGGTGTCGCTGGCCGCACCCGCCACCCTCACCCAGCCGCCCCCGGCCGTGGTGGCCGCGGCGGTGCAGCTGCTGCACTCCCGGCCTGAGGTGGTCCAGGTCACCGACGCCTGGTCGGCCAGGCTGCCCCAGCTCATCGCCGAGAACGGGCGCACCGCGGTGGTCGAGGCGGGCCTCCGTTCCGTGAACGAAAGCAGCGCGGTCGACTCACTTCAGGCCAGCATCGACAGCAACCCGCAGCTCCGCGGCCGCGTCCTGCTGGGCGGGTCGACGCCGCTAGACGTCCAGGCGACCACCCAGAGCACCCGGGACCTGGCCTTCGCCGAGACCATCGCCGTCCCCATCCTCCTGGTGCTCCTGCTGGTCATCTTCCGAGGCGTGGTGGCGGCCGTGCTCCCCCTCATCGGCGCGCTGGTGAGCATCGGCCTGACCACCGTGCTGCTGCTGGTCGCGGCGAGTCTCACCCACGTGTCGATCTACGCCCTGAACCTGGTGTACGCGCTGGGCATCGGGCTCTCGATCGACTTCAACCTGCTGATCGTCTCCCGCTTCCGCGAGGAGAGCGACCGCCAGGAGCCGGGAACCCGAGCCCTGGAGAGGACCCTCTCGACCGCAGGCCGCACCGTGCTGTTCAGCGCCGCGACGGTGACTGCGGCGCTTGGGGCGCTGACCATCTTCCCGCTTCCCGCGATCTCCTCCATGGGCCTCGCGGGGATGCTGGTGACCCTCTGCTCCGCCGCCAACGCGGTGCTGGTGCTTCCTGCGGTGCTGGCGCTCCTCGGGTCGCGCGTGGACGCCCTTGCCATCCGCCGGCGCCGTTCCGCCGCCCGGCCCCCGGCCCGGGGCTTCTGGGTTCAGCTGTCGCGGCTGGTGATGCGCGGCCCCGCCGGGGTGGCGATCCTCACCGCCGCTGCGCTGCTCGCGGTCGGGTCCCTCGCCCTCGGCGTCTCCTTCACCAGCTACAGCAGCCAGGAGCTGCCCCACAGCCTCGCTGCCGTCCAGGTCGCCCAGCGGTTGCAGAGCGACTTCCGGGGCCTTTC
>Ga0187771_10001430_pt1 | contig 15941 bp, 12 predicted proteins | sample 0116_SJ02_MP15_1_FD_133139 | JGI IMG/M metagenome (GOLD analysis project Ga0187771, IMG submission 133139) | Tropical peat soil microbial communities from peatlands in Department of Meta, Colombia - 0116_SJ02_MP15_10_MG | ecosystem: Environmental > Terrestrial > Soil > Wetlands > Peat | place...
GCCCAGCCGGTGAGAAAGCCCAGGTGGGGGTTGAGCCCTCGCCCGACATAGGTATAGGCGGAGCCCGCGGTGGGGTAAAGGGTCGCCATCCTTCCATAGCTGACGGCCGTGAGCATCATCGCGACCATGGCAATCAGAATCGTGGTGACAAAGTGGCCTTGGGAGAGCCCCTGCGCAACGCCGAACATCGGAACGGGCGCGATCGGCATGATCAGCACGATGCCGTAGAAGATCAGATCCCACAGTGTGAGGACCCGCCGCAGGCGCGGCGCCGCGGTTCCAACTTGTGTTCCAAGGTGCGCTGAGGGGTCGTTCAAATTGGTCTCCGAAACCAGAAACCTCGTGAATCACGGGTCTAGCTCATTTTTGCAAAATAGACTACCCTCCGCGTGCAATGCCTCTCGAAGGCCGGCGAGAAGGTAACGATCGCACTTTAGAGCGCGTGGCGGTATTTCGACAGCAATTCCGCCCCAGATGCTGTTACTCTGACGACGTACTCAAGGCGCATACCCCATCGGCCCTGGAAGTACATACCGGGTTCGAGAGCAATAATCATATTGGGCTCGAGTGGGATCGTGTTGTAGGGCACGATGCGCGGCTCCTCATGCCAGCTTATCCCTAAGCCATGACCCGTGTGATGCGGATAGCTTCCTCCCAGCTTCGCTATCCCGGTCCGCACCCGCTTATCGAGGTCACAAACTCGAAGACCCGGGCGGACCTCTCCAATGGCGTCCGAAAGCACGGCTGCTATGCCATCAAAAGCTTCTCGGTATTCTCTCTGAGGTTCACCAGCACAACAGGTGTTGCAGCTATCTCCCCAATAGCCTCGATGGCGAGGAACCAAATCTACGATGAGCAGTTCTCCCGCCCCCAGCTTCCGGGCCGATGGCGGGCCGCCTGTCAGTGCTGTGCGGGGGCCAGAGACCACGTCAGCAATGATCGGGACTCGGCCTCCTTCCTGAGCTTCCATCGCCTGGCGAAGTGAGCTGAATAACCCAATCTCTGTTTGGTTCGCCCTGGCCTGTTGCTTGGCTATTTCCTGGCCGAGATCGCACAAGGCCAAGGCTTCGCGCATGGTTGCGATCTCCTCCTCATCCTTCACCATGCGGAACGTGGAGAGGACATCCTTAAAGCAACAAAACTTCAGATGGGGGCACTCTGAACGCAAGGTGTCGAGGAGCGCAGCAGGGATTTCTTCCGACTCGATAGCGACTTTACTTTTCGGAAGCAGCCGCAGCTTGGCAACGAGTTTTGCAGACAAGTCTTGAACAGCAAACATGGGCTTTTCGATGACATAACTCGAGAAGCTCTCGCGCAAAACGCTCCCGTCCACGCCTTCCCCTGGTTCCATGTCCGCGAGAAACAAGGTCGGCTGCTCGCCGTAAATCCACAGAAGTACTCCTAACAAGGGAGTCATAGGGGAAGGTTCAAGCTCCACGGTTGCTTGGTAACCGGTAAAGTACCGAAGGCTGACGAAGGAACTCAACAAGGTGTGTTCGATGCCTTTTTCGCGGAGGGTATTGGAAAGCCTCTTTAGCCTATCAGGAACCATGTTTTTGACCTCTCTCGGGCGGCAAGATTGTGACCTTGGGCTGACCCGGCTAAGGTTGACACTGATGTCCCCTGGGGAGACACCTCAACCTGAGGGAGGCAGGCCGGAGCCAAAGCCTCCGCTTACCACGACAGCCGACCCGGTCATAAACGAGGCGTCCTCGCTGGCCAGGAACACCGCGAGACGCGCCACCTCTTCGGGTTGCCCGATGCGCCAAAGTGCGTGGAGCTTGGCGGCTGCCTGCCTGGACTCGGCAGGATTAGGTTGAATCTCGAAGTATTCCCAGGCCAGCCCCGCGTCGATGTATCCCGGACAAATGCAATTCACTCTTATACCGTCCTTACCATGATCTATAGCCATGGCCTTAGTCAACGCGATGATTCCTCCCTTCGTCGCACAATACCCGGCGCAGGAAGGTTCGACGAAAAAGCCGTTCACGGAAGCCATATTCACAATACAGCCCTTCGACCTCCGCAAGTGCGGCAGGAATAACTTCGAGCACAAGAAGACTCCTCCCAGGTTGACCCCGATTTCCCGATTCCACTCTTCAAAGGTTGTGTCCTCGGCCGTCTTGTTCACCTGGACTGCCGCATTGTTAAAGAGAACATGGACACATCCAAAGGACTGGATGGTCTTATCAACCAGTGCTTGCACTGATTCGGGCGCGGAAACGTCTGTTTCGACCGCTACAGCCACGCCTGCGGCGGACTCGATCTTTTTCACTGTTTCCCGCGCGTCCGACACATTGATGTCAGCGACGACGACCTTCGCGCCTTCCTTGGCAAACTCTAGGGCGCTAGCGCGGCCAATGCCCGAGGCGGAACCCGTGATGACGGCGACTCGATCCTTGAGTTTCATCCCTCGTCTCCTTTCAGGTGCAGGCGTCAAAACTCCCACAACTAGGCGATGCCGCCCAGCCGCGCCAAAGCCTCTTTCCAGGTTTCCGGTTGGTGATAGGCCGTCGCCTTCACCTCCACGGAGAAAATCTCGCCAGGTTTCAGGCATCGGGTAGAGTTTTGCTCATAAGCTTGGGCAAGGTTCACGGGATAGCCCGTCCAGGGCTCGACAATCACATGATAGTGGCCGCGCCATCCCCCATAATTCAGCCAAAGCCAAAGGCACGGACACTGCTGGAGAGGAAAGGTTAAGAGGAATCCCTCTCCGGACTGCCTATCCTCGATGGCGTACCACCCACCCTCGAGGTCGGTCGCGTAGTGGCCGAAGTATAAGTTGGCCTCAACTCCGCGGACTTCGTCCATGTGGATCACGCGCCCATCTGCCTTCAGCAAGGGCCAGTTGTAGGGCTTTCCCGCTTGGCCGCAGGCAGGATCGTTGCCCTGCCAAACGATGCCATGTTTGGCGGGGATGCGCAGAATCGTGTGAGGGGTGATCGCAACTGCAGGGTGCGTCCCCCAAAGGAAGTCCAGATTCGTCGGTCCGAGATTGGTAATCTCATAATGCATTCGGACGACGGGAGCGCGCTGCTCAACTACAATGGTTTTGACTGCTCGGATGGGACTAATGGGCCCATAGGCAGAAAGTTGCGAGACGGCCCCACCGCGCTCCTGCCGTATCGAATCAACTCTCCAGCGAAGGGAACGCAATTCACCAAGATCAGGGTAGCGCTGGTTGCGAAACACGCAGCCATCGGCAGTGGGGAAGGCATCGTCCCATCCCCCGCACCAATAATTGTCGAACTCCCCTTCAACGGGATAGGCCTGGGGCGCGATCCTCGGATTATGCCAGAGGATATTCCTTCCGGTGGGCTTCCACACCAGATCGTAGATTTTCGCCCCGACCTCGGGAAGCACGCGGACCTTAAACCAGCGGCTTTCAAGGTCGAGAGCGGTCAAGGATCCAAGACGTCCTTCGCGGCGAAGCTGCGATGCCATACCACTCGTCTCCAGAAACACCCTTCACTGATCATCCGCGGCAGATGGGCCCGGCCGTGTCTGTTCCCCGTAGGAAAGGGCGGCCGTTGCCACGAGTGCCAGAACGACTCCAGCCACTTCCCGATGCGAGATCTTCTCATGGAGGAAAGGCACCGCCAGGGCGACGGTCACCACGGGATACAGAGCAATCATAGGCGTAACGATCGAAGCCTTTCCGCCCAAACGGAATGCCGCCAGGCTGGTGAGCACCCCCAGCCCGTTCAGGAGGCCGCCCACAATGGCCAGAAACCACGCGAGAGCGGAAATCTTCCAGTCCAAGGGCTGAAAAAGCAGAATCGCCACGGCGATGGGGATAAACGCCGCTGAAAAGAAGAGCAAAGAGAGTTCAACCGAAATGTAATTCGTGGCGAGCTTCTGGGTCAGTCCCGTGATTCCCCAGAACACCAGCGTCAACAATGCGTAGCCCATCCAGATCGACATTCTTCTTCCCCCGCTTTGTCTTCCCATCCACTACACTTGGGCGCTGCTGAAAAGAAGAATAGCGGCAACCGCCAAGGCAATGCCAACCACTTGGACTGTATTCAGTCTCTCCCCTAAGAGGGGAAGGGCGGCAACCACCGTGAACAGCGGATAGAGTCCTGTGATGGGCACGACCGTGGAGGCCTTCCCTCCGTGGCTCAACGCTTCAAATAAAGTAATGTTGCCAACACCCCCTAGGATTCCCGTGACGAACGCATAGCCGCCACCTCGCAAACGATCCCTTCCCGTGAATGCCTGTTTGGATCGCAGCACGACCAGAACCAGGGGGATGAGACCCAGCGTGAATATCACCTGATTGGTCATGGGGGACATCAATTGCATCGCAACCTTGGATACAGCTCCCCAGGCGCCCCAAAAGAGCACGGTCAGGATGCTGTAGGGAAGCCATTTGGGCATGTTCGAGCCACCTTTAGCGCGCGTGCGCCCTAGATTTTTCCCCGGACGCAATAGGCCTTGATCGTCTCCTGATTGATTTGGATTCCGAGGCCCGGCTTGGCTGGTACCGCCACTCGCCCCTTCACGACCTTGAAGGGCTCGGTAAGGAGTTCCCGCCGAAGAGCCGATTCGGTAACAGAGAATTCCAGGAAGGCCGAGTTCGGGATGGCAGCAATGAGATGCAAGCAAGCTGCAACCAGAACCCCCGTCCGGAAAGCGTGGGGGACACAAAGGCGATTGGCCTCGTGGGCCATGTAGGCGATTCGCTTGGCTTCCGAGAGCCCGCCCACCCTGGAAATATCCGGCTGGATCACATCGAGGTGAGCATCCCAAATCAGCCGGCGAAACGTCCAACGGCCCACATCCTGTTCCCCGGCGGCGATCCGCAGCGAGGTGGAATCGCAGAGGCGCTGATAATCCTCGATCGCCTCTGGCGGAAAGGGTTCTTCCATCCAATAAATGCCAAGGCTCTCAAATTCCTTGGCAGCTTGCATGGCCATCTTCAAGGTGTAGCCATGGCCAATGTCAATCATCACCTCAATACCGCGCCCCGCCGCTTCCTTCGCCGCCGCAGCGAGTCGGACGTCCCTCCGCACGTCTTTCCCCAACGGGCCGTAGCCGAGCTTCACGGCCGTGAAACCCTGCTCGACATGGCGCGAGACCGATTCCCGAACTTCCTGCTCCGTCTCGGGCATCAACATACTGGCGTAGGCGCGGACATCCGCGCAAAAACTTCCTCCCAGCAGTTTGTGTACGGGCTTCGCGACCGCTTTCCCGAGGATGTCCCATAGGGCCATGTCCACGCCGCTCATGGCATGCAGGACGACCCCCAGGCGCCCGTAGTAATTGGTCTTTCGATACATGAGTTCCCAGATTTGCTCGATGTCGAAGGGGTCCATCCCGACCAGGATCTCCCGCAGCCCGTAACAGGTGCCATGCGACATTTCCGCCTCAACCACCGCCTTCCCGACTTCGGGGGATGTATCGACTTCCCCGTATCCCGTGATCCCTTCGTCGGTTTCTATGCGGATTAACAAGTCATCCTGCGTCCCGTCGGCAACGGCTTCCCGGACCGGGAGACGCAGGATGATTCCTTCTACGTTGGTAATTTTCATAGGACGCCAGCCTTATCTACGGCCCTTTCCTTTAACATTACTTTCCAGAGCGCGGACTTGCCGCTCCAAGGGTAACCACAAGACGGGCAGCGCTCGCAGACGTTCACCGGGGTAAGACAGCCGCGTTCTCCCAGTGAGCTGCACGAGCCATCTCGTAGGCAACTTCCTGGCTCCGGACTTTTCGATCAAGCGCTTCGAGCTTTTTCCATTCGGCGAGAGCGGCCTCCGCCGCAGCATCTTCATGGGTCCTGGAAAGCGCCAGGTAAAGATAGTATTCAGCCTGAGTATGGTCCGGCCTCAGCCAAAGAACACGCTTGAATCGTTCGATGGCTCGGTCGTATTGCTTCGTCTTGAACCACAAAAGCCCCAACTGGTAGTTCGCCTGCACGTGCTCGGAATCATGCGCCAGCACGGCCTGGAGGAATTTCTCCCCATCCTGGAAACGGCTCTGCTCGAGCGCAACTGTGCCTGCACCGAGGAGTGATGCCAGGTGGTTCGGGACCAGGGCCAATTGCCGCTCGTAGAACTCACGGGCCTGGTCGAGCTGGCTGTCAGTCTCGCATCCAAACCCAATGAGGTAGTTGATTTCGGGGAGCTGGGGGTCTAATCGCTCAGCATGTTTGAAGGCATCGATAGCCCCTTTCAGGTCTTGGAAGCGGAGCAGAGCATCCCCCAAGTGCAGGAAATGTGTGGCCTCGCTGGGCTCAATTGCTGCTGCGTGCCGGTACGCTCCTGCGGCCCCTTGCCAGTACCTGACCTTGAAAAACTCCTGGCCGAGGAGGGCGTAGTAGTCTGCGCGGCTTGGCGCCCGCTCGGTTGCATGGTGGAGCTCCAGTATTGCGTTTTCGTGGTCATCCCGCTCCGCGGCAATGACGGCGAGCGAATAATGCGTGTCGGCAGGCCTTTCGTCCAGGTCCGCGGACTCCGCCAAGGCTGCGGCGGCTTTATCCAATTGTCGACAGTGGTATAGCGCCACGCCCAGATTGAAGAGTATGTCCGGCGAATGGGGGCGGAGCTCGTTGACCCGGCCATAGAGCGCTGCGGCCCGTTCATGTTGCAGATGAACCGCCAACAGGCCAGCAAGCTGCATCAGGGCATCAGGATTATCGGCATATTCCCTTTCGAATCGATCTGCAGCTTCCAAGGCCTCCGCGGTGCGATTCTCATCGAAGCCTTTGAGGATTGACGAAAGTTTCTCCGCCACCCCACGAGGCTGGGGATTTTGAGCCCGGGCGCTAGGCAGACCGAGAGCGGGCATGCTACTCACCATGACAAAAGCCGCGAGGCCGGCGAGGCGCCTTGCTGGAATGCTCATGGCTGTTTCTCCCCGCCAGACGTCAAACGAGCCTGTACTTGACCCAGCAGGGCACGCGCTTGCGAGGAGTCAGGGCTCAGGCTGACCGCCTGCCGCGCCGCCGCTTCAGCTTCCACTAGATGCTGAGTGTTCATCAGCGCGAGCGCGTAAGCATACGCCAGACGAAACGATTGCGGGTTATCCCTGGCCGCAGGCCCAAGCAGATCCAGTGCCTCCTTCCAATCCCTGGTCTCGGCCAGCTCGATGCCCAGGGCCTCCCTCGCACCTGGCAAATGTGGATCGCCAGCCAGCGCCCGGCGAAAAAAGCCGATGGCCAACGGAGACCTTCCCTGGTCAGAGGCCAGGAGGCCCTGCACGTACAGAACTCGAGGTTCGTCGTCGGGGAACTCGGCTTGGAGCAAGCGCAATTGAGCCCAGGCATTCGCCGCGTCCCCGCCGGTGCGATAGGCCATGACGAGGTCAAAATGAGCGTCGGTTTCCTCGGGGTTCGTCCGCGCGGCCTCCTCCAAATGTCCTATGGCTTCACCCCGGTCACCGCCGAGGAGGAGCAGGAATCGGCCGATGTATCGGTGCGCAGAGGCATCGTGAGGATTCAGGAGCAGAGCGGCGCGGGCTGCGCGAAGCGCATCATCAAGGTGGCCTTGCATCCACAGAGCGTAGGCGAGATACGACTCGGGCTCGGCCAGCGAAGGAGCTTCTGCTGCGGCGCGCCGAAAATTCGCCGCTGCGGCATCCACTTGGCCGAGCCGCAGGCGCACCAAACCGAGCCCCATGAGCGCTTTCGCATCCGACGGATCCTTTCTTACGCGTGTCTCGGCCTCTTGCTCCGCAGCGCGCAGCTTCTCAGCTGGGGGAGCAAACCGCTCCGCGTGTGTCTGCTCTGGCTGTCGAATGCCATAACCATAGGTGCCGACAGGCCAGATGACCAGCGTAAGCCAAAACGTGCAGAGAGCTTGGCACGCAGGGTGAGACAAGTGCATGGCCGAATCGACCTCGTTGGATGGCTTGCGGCTCGCCGCGGACAAGCCAAACCGTATCACACTTCCGGAACCAGCTTATAATGACCCTGGAGCAGGTTCATGCGTCAATAGTCTTCTACTTGCGGCATGATTTTCCGTTCAACGGGTTGAACATATTTGAAAGGGAGTACATTTATGGGCGCCCAGAAAGCATACCTCGTCCCTTCGACGACGCGAGCGATGGATGTGCTGGAATTCCTCGCCCGGTCAAAACGAGGGGCTTCCATTTCTGAGGTCAGCCGGAGCCTCACGCTTCCGAAAAGCTCCACTTACCTCGTCCTGAAGACGCTTGAGCAAGGAGGTTATTTACGAAGGAGCGCCCAATCCGGCCGGTTCTATTTTGGCTTGAGGCTGCTCAGCCTGTGCCGCAAGGTTCTTGATAACCTGGACTTGCGCGAAATGGCGAGGCCGATTCTAACCAAATTGATGCGGCAAACCGGGATCATTGTCCATTTGGCGGTTTTGGAGGGCAACGAGGCCGTCCTGATCGACAGGATATCGCCCCTGGGGTCAAGCGCGGGAGCCGACTGGGTAGGCCGCAGGCTTGATGTCAACTGTACGGGTGTCGGCAAGGCCTTAATCGCATTTCTTCCCGAAGAGCGATTCGAGGAAGTCATCACGGCCAAGCGCTTTGCTCGGCACAACGACAACACCATTGTGACCATCCGCGGCTTGAAAAGGGAGTTTGCGAAGGTCCGAGAGCAGGGCTATGCCCTCGATAATGAGGAGGATGAGATTGGAGTGCGGTGTATCGGCGTTCCGATCCTGGATGGCAATCAGCGGGCGTTTGCCGCCATAAGTCTTGCGGGAACCACCGAACAGATCCCCCTCGAGCGAGTTCGGACCCTGGCCAGCACCCTAAAACAAGCGGTCGCCGAGATTTCCCTCCAACGCAACTCCATGCATGGGCAGGACTTCGGTGGACTCGAGACGCACGGCCCACCGCTGCCTTCGGCGGGTTCTTGAACTGCTCCCCCCGGGAAGCCCTCCCATGGGTGGCAACGAAAGGGAAACGCGGATAAACCCTTACGCAATTTGAAAGTCCAGGCGGCACCTTTTTGTTCAACGTATTGAACGCGGTACAATTTCGCGGTGACATTCGACTTGACTTGTATTAGGGTCACTCTAGTATCGCGGATGTTCTAGCTTACCTTATCATGCGTCGGTCTTCGGGGCTGGGTGTAGACGTTGCTATTCAAGCTGCCTAGCGGAGGGAGGTTGACATGGATCTTAGTCGGCGACCTTGGCGTCTCCTGGGTGTCCTTTTGCTGTTCGCGGCACTGAACCTCAAAGCGCAACTCAATCGCAGCGTAATCGAGGGGATCGTGACAGACCCCCAAGGGGCCGTGGTCCCTGCCGTGGACGTAAGGGTAACCAATACGGACACGAACATCTCCGCGAGCGTGAAGACCAACACGGAAGGTTATTACCGGGTCGCGGATCTTGTTCCTGGTAAGTATAAGGTTCACCTCGAGCTGGCTGGATTCCGCCCCGTCGACATCTCAAACATTGAATTGCCTGCGGGACAAGTGACGAGGGTGGACACCCAACTCCGGCTGGGAGAGGCCCGCCAATCGGTGGAAGTCACAGCGGGGGCAGCATTGGTCGAAACCGCGCCCGCCAATTTCAGCGCCAGTATCAATGAACGGACTCTCGACGAGATGCCTCTGGCGGGCCGCGACCTCCAGCAGCTGGTCTACCTGTTGCCCGGCGTGAACCAGGTGGGGGGGCCTCCCGGGAGCAACTTCGGCTTCAACAGCGAGTTTGGATCTTTTCCGGATCCCACGCACATGTTCGGCTCGGACATCTCCGTGAATGGTGGCCAGGGTGGTGACAACGCCTGGTACCTGGATGGCAACCTGAACCTCTCAGGTTTCGCCGAGAATGTCGCGGTCAATCCCTCGCCCGACGCCGTACAGGAGTTCGCAGCCATCACCAGCGCATTTTCGGCGGAGTATGGGCGGACCGGCGGGGCCGTGTTCAACGTGGTCCTCAAATCGGGCACGAATGCTGTGCACGGCGACATCTATGAGTTTCTTCGCAATGATGCCACGAATGCGCGGAACCCGTTCACATCGATCGACGCACTCGGGCACATCATCAAGAGCCGACAACTGAGATTCAACAACTTCGGAGGCACGCTGGGGGGGCCTGTCGTGCTTCCGCACCTGTACAACGGCAAGAACCGGACCTTCTTCTTTTTTTCAGGGGACGTGCAGATCCTTCACCTTCTGGGCGAGAAGGTCTTCACCGTTCCCACCCCGCTGATGCGCCAGGGCGATTTCAGCGAGGATGCCAACGTGGTTTCGAACGGGATCTGGAATCCCTACAGCACGGTGGGGCCTGATTCGCAGGGTTTATTCCAACGCACGGCATTGGGGACGCCCGTGCCGGGTAATCCTTACGGGGCGAATGGTTGTCTGAACTCCTCGGTCGAAGCTGCTGCGGGAGCAGGAACATCAACCTGCAACTTCAGCACGCAGATTCCGACAAATATGCTCGACCCCACGGCCATGTTCTTTATTAAGTCGTTCCCGATGCCTAATTACAACGACCCTCTGAGCGGCTGCCCGCTTGCGATTGGTGGATCGTTCAAGATTTGCCAGAACTATCTGGCCGCGGTGGGGAGCAGTCAGGACCCCTACAATTATTCGATCAAGGTCGACCATAAGTGGAGCGACAAGAGTGCATACTTTGTAGAGTGGCTCTATAGCCCTGGTAAGTATAACAACTACCGCGTCCCGTGGACGGGACCGACTTTTCCCAACGATAGTACGGGCTGGGGATCACAGTATCCCGTCGACTTCGAAAGCCAGGTCATCGGATTGGGCAATACGTACACGTTTGCTCCAACGATCGTCAACGAATTCCGCTTCAATTTCACACGGCAGTGGATGAACTCCCATCCCCGCCAGCCCTACCCTGACAGCATCACCGACGAGTCTCAGGTCGAACAATTGCTGGCGCCGTTGAGCATTCCGCAGGATAACCTGAGTCCCGTTCCCAACTGGGGCATGTCGATGCCCGGCGGGGTGGGAATCAGTTTTGGGCCCACGGAATGGGTCAACATGATTACCATGGCCGAGTCTTACAATTTCCTGGACAACATCACCAAGGTAACGGGCCGGCACACGCTGAAGGCGGGGATGGTATACCGCCTGGAGCACTCCGCCTACTACGGGCCTTTCCCCACCGGATTCTATTTTGGCGGAGGCCTCGCCCAGGATCCCACCACCGGCCTCGGAGCGAGCGGGCTCGCTCAATTCATGATGGGCGCGGTCTCGGACAGCGGGCGTGACTCTTTCACGGGGGTACAGGATAAACCCTACAACCGCTCACGCTACTGGGCCTTTTATTTTCAGGACGATTACCGCATTAGGCCGAATTTCACCCTCGACATTGGGGTGCGCTATGACTTGAACGGGTTGTTCAAAACCCGTCAGACCCCCGAGTCTAATTTCTGCCTGAGCTGCCTTAATCCCACCACGGGCCTGCCCGGCATGGTCGTGTACGAAGGGTCGCCACAATTTCCGACGCGGCACGACATTGCGCCGGCCAACAAAGATGATATTGCGCCTCGAGTGAATTTTGCCTGGACACCCTTTGCGGATCGGAAGACGGTGGTGCGTGGCGGGTACGACATCTTTTATTCGAACGCTCTGGCCGCGATCAACGCGCCGGGCCAATCTTCCAACAATATGCCCGGATGGGCGCAAGAGTACGATTGGAACGACAGCTTCTACCCCAACCAGTGTGCGTCCTTCACCGGAAACTGCGTGGCATTCCCACTCAGCGATACGACAACCAATAAAGCCAACCTGACCAACCCCCATTTCACGCCGGTCTTCCCTGCCATGCAGAAGTCCGCCGAAATTGGCGTTAGTGAGCTGGAGTTTTTCACCCCGCCGACGCACGACCCCATGGTCGAGAACTGGGGGCTCGAAATTCAACGTGAATTGCCCGCCAACATGATGGTGAGCATCGGATATGTCGGGACGCACGGGACGCACCTCATGGGGGAGGCGTTCCGGCAGTTCAACTACATCCACACGGCTGACATCCTCAAGTACAAGAACAATATCAACGCCGTGGTGCCCATCACGCAAGTTTACTCAGGCCAGACGGCCGCTCTTCTGCAGCAGGTGTATGGGAGTCCAGACCTGCCTCTGAGCCTTCTCCTGAGGCCTTATCCATTTTTCGGGGTCGCAGCCCTGCAGAATCAAACTGACTTCCTCGGCACCAGCATTTACCATGGAATGAACCTCAAACTCGAGAAACGGACCTCTCACGGCCTGAATTTCGTCGTCGCTTACACGGATGGCAAGAAGATCACGAACGCGGAAGCGGCACAGCCGTTTATCTTGGTCACCGATCCGATTCACTGGGCGCGCGCCGGAGGGCTCGGGGGACGCGGAGGGGAGTTGACGGGCGCTCTATTCGGAGCTTTCCAGGATCCTGATAACAAGAAAGCTGACCGGGCCATCGCCGCCGATGACATTCCGCAGATGCTGAATATCGCCGCATCCTACGAACTGCCTGTGGGAGCCGGCAAAGCTCTTTTGAATCGCAAAGGCGCCGTCAACGGGATCCTGGGAGGGTGGAGGCTCACCGGCAATTTCAATGCGGAAGCGGGCGTGCCTCTTTCTATCGGCTGCCCGGGCGACCAGGTCACCAGCCGGTGCAACTTGATTGGAAATCCCAAAGCCGTCCCGGGTGGCCAAAACGCAAACGACTGGATCAACCCCGCAGCGTTCGAGCCGGCCTTTGGAAGTGATCAGTCCTTCTGGGCGAATTACGATCCCAGCGATCCGCGGGCTTACCTGTTCGGGACGGCGGGAACGCGCCTGCCAAACCTGCGTTCGCCGGGCTTCTGGAACCTTGACACGTCGCTCGCGAAGGATTTTCATTTCTCGGAAACCAAATACTTGGAGTTCCGCTGGGAGGTATTTAACGCCCTGAATCATCAGAACCTCGCCCTACCCAACACGAGCTTCTGCCTCCCACCTAATCCTGATGGGAGCACGGACCTGGTTCACCAGGAGGGGTGCACATTTGGTTTGATCACCAACGTCCAGACAGATCCCCGGAGTATGGAGTTTGCGCTAAAGTTCATTTGGTGAGTGCAAGCCAGGGTCCTTTCGCCACAGGGAATGGGATAAAGGTGTGGCCTAGGGGAGTAACGGGAATTCTTTACCAATGGCTCTATCTCTGGCCGGCCCTTCTGGCTGCCCCCGCGCTTTTCGCTCAGGGTGACTCTGTCACCGCCCATATCAAGGTCGATCCTCGCCAGCGGTTCTAGCTCGTCCAGGGGTTCGGCGTGAATTACACGAGACCCTATTTCCCAAACGACCCAAAGGCGATGTTCGACATGCTGATTGGCGATCTCGGGGCCACGATGTTCCGGGTGGTCCCTTACCTGGTCTATAGCAATTGGGAGGAGACAAGTGGCCCCAAGGATGGGGAGTATTGGAACGACCGAATCGAGATCGAGTTGCCACCGGCTGCCGCCGGGCCCGCAAGCTGGGGCCTCTATGAAACGACTCGTGAACTGGATTGCCGGAAAGTTAACACCATTCCCTCGCGGGACGGCCATGCCGAAATCGAGCTGCCTGGGGAGGCGGTCTTCACCCTTATAGGGAGGCCAGGCAAGGCAGATTAAGGGCTTGGATCCCGGTTGGCCTCGACGTTGTCCGAGCACGGCAAACGAGAGAGAATCGGGCCGTGTCCCGCTAACCTGAAGTCAGTTATGCCGACTGCCCTTCGCTTCCGAAGGTCCGCTCCTTTCAGGAATCTCAAGCTTATCACGGGTCTGTTGGGATTGCTGGCAGTGGTCCGCCTTGTCCCAGGCGTCCCCGCAGGCGGACAGAATACGCCACAGGACCTCTTCAAAGAGGCCCAGGCTGCAAAAGCCCGCGGTGATTTACTCGGAGCTGAGAGGAAATACCTGGAATTGATCCAGCGGTCCCCGGAAATGGGGAATGCCTATCACAACTTGGGGATTGTTTACCTGGCAGAACATAAATACTGTGAGGCTGTCCAAGTCCTGGAGAAAGCGGTGAAGCTCGAGCCCCATGAGCCAGGAGGATGGTTCGTCCAGGGCCTTGCTTATTATGAATTGTACGAACCGCGGGAAGCGGTTGCTGCATTTCGGACTGCTCTGCGCCTGAGTCCCGCCGACAAGAATGTGCAACTTTACTTGGGGAAAGCGCAGATCCAGATGCGCGACTATGAGGGGGCGGCAGAGACACTCGAGAAGCTTGCCAAGTCCAGCCCCCATGATCCCACGGTGCTCTACAACCTGGGAGTTGCTCACATGAAGCTCATGTTGGATGACGTCGATAGACTCGGTGCTGCCGCCCCGCAATCCTATCTTCTGTTCCTCCTCCTTGCGCAGGACGCTCAAACTCGTGGAGATGATGACGCGGCGGCCCGCTTTTACCGCGAGGCCCTGCGCGTCAATCCCGGGGCAACGGGTGCTCATTACGCCCTGGGGAGCATTTACGCCAATTCCGGAAAGTACGATGGGGCAGCAGAGGAGTTCCGGGAGGAACTTAAACTCAACGCCAACGATTCGCTGGCCTTGTGGAAGCTAGGTGAAATCAGCCTGCGCACGGATCCTCGCTCTGCCTGCGATTATCTGGAGCGCGCGTTAACCCTAAACCCCGATTTGCCGCAGGCCCGCCTGGCTTATGGACGCGCGCTGTTTCGGCTGGGACAAACCGAGAAGGCGGTCCGCGAGTTTGAGCAGGTGGAGCGCCTTGCTCCGGAGGAGGACTCCGTTCACTATCACCTGGCCAATGCATATCGCAAACTGGGGCGCCTCAATGAAGCCGACGCCGAGATGACGAGGTTCCAGGAACTGGCGAACAGAAGATCGGAAATCACCCATGACGCCGCGCGCCGCCAGATCGAAATGAGCCGGGATTCCCAGGAGGGCCCGCAGCCAAACTTCGATCCCTCCCGAAATCCGGTTCATCATTGAACGTGCGAGATTCCATGATCTATCCTGCACCACCGTCCTCATCATCAGGCCGAGGTGAGTGAGGCGTGGTGCCATGGGTTGCTCTTCCTTCACACCTTGCCCCCTTGGAGATTTGGGATGAGAAGAAACTCGCTACGCTGGAAACTTTTCTGGAGCATTCTCATGTGCGGGCTCTTGCCAGCTGCTCATGCGGCTTGGGGCGAGAGCCCGGGGCCCCAGAACCTGGCGCTCGCCGCCCGCGGGGCTCACGCCAGGAGTTGGGAGCCTGGTGTGCCCGTGGTGCCGGAGCACGAGCCCGACAAGGCCATCGACGGAAGTTTTCATACCTACTGGGCTGTCGCGGCTGAACATCTCCCTGCTGACTTGGGGGTGGAATGGCCAGACCCCCAGCAGGTAGCGAGTGTTATTGTGCGCTATCTCGACGGGAGGATGGTGCGTGGCCCTGCCATCGGCCGCTCGCAGCAATGGGCGCAATTGCAGTACTGGACCCACGATGCGTGGAAGAACATCGATGCCCAGGTTGCAGGCCAGGAAACCTCCGCTGTCCGTTACGTCTTTCCCCCGGTCATCACCACGCGCCTCCGGCTGCTGTTCACGGAGCCTCCCGACCCCGAGCTTCGCCGCTTTCCGGAGAGGCTGGGGATCTATGTTTGCGAATTTGAGGCCTATCGCGATGTCCCCTACAAACTGGTCAGCAGCCTGGACCGCATTGCCCGCGTGCAACAATACGGCGACCGTACCTATCTCAAAAACTTCAACGAACCCCCTATGGGCGATTCCAACTATGACGTCACGGGTCCGCTAGTCATCGAACCCGAGATGACCCGCGTCTTCACCGACACACTGACCCCGACTTTGATCGTGGCCGAAAGCCGCTGGGCGCGTGAGCGCTGTGAGGTGAATCAACCTCAACCCCATGTGCTCAGCCTTCGAAACGGCTTTCTCCAGTTGGACCTTGCGGTCGCCGACCGTTTCAAGGAGACGCGCTTGACTAACCGGGTGACAGGCGAATCCGTGCCCACGCCGCAAGCAAGCGCCTTTCTCATCCGGACCAGCCAGGGGGATTTCGCACCTGATGACTTCCAGATCAC
>Ga0187771_10001431_pt1 | contig 15941 bp, 17 predicted proteins | sample 0116_SJ02_MP15_1_FD_133139 | JGI IMG/M metagenome (GOLD analysis project Ga0187771, IMG submission 133139) | Tropical peat soil microbial communities from peatlands in Department of Meta, Colombia - 0116_SJ02_MP15_10_MG | ecosystem: Environmental > Terrestrial > Soil > Wetlands > Peat | place...
ATTCTCTCCCGGACGATTCTCGAAGGAAGGTCTTTCAACATCCAATTTCCTCAATCTGGAGAGGGGTGGCTTCAAACAGGATGTGAAGAGGGATGCCGACTGAGTTCAGAGGTGGGATGTTATGTGAGTGGACATCTCAGCCGCGATTCCAAGGTTTACTCTTTTGCGACTGTCCCCCTCTGGGGAAAAGGGAAGGTCATCGGTGTGATTCTGGTGGACAACCTCTACAATCAGAACCCCATCACAGAAGAAGACATCCATTTTCTCACGATGTTTTCTAACCAGGCAGGCCTCGCCATCGAAAATGCCCTTCTCTACCGAAATCTTGAGGAGGTTCACCAGGAGCTCAAAGAGGCCCAGAACCTCCTTCTCCACCGGGAAAAGATGGCTGCCCTGGGAGAACTCTCCAACTCCATTGCTCACGAGATAAAAAACCCTCTCACCTCCATCGGTGGCTTTGCACGTCGCCTGGATCGGTCGATATCAACAGAGGCCCCAGAAAAACGGTACGCCCAGACGATTATCAAGGAGGTCGTTCGCCTTGAGACGATCCTCAGCAACATCCTCGATTACACCCATGATGAATCCACGCCCTTTAAGAAATGCGATCTCCGGAAAATTCTGAAGGACAGCCTGTCGATGATCTCAGAGGGATTCAATGCCGGAAGGATTCAACTCGTCGAGGAGTTTGATCAGGAGCTTCCCAACGTGAATGGAGATGATCGGCAACTGAAACAGGCTTTCTTCAACTTGATTGAAAATGCTTGTCAGGCCATGAAGGGGAAAGGCGTGCTTATTCTCCGGGCCTCTTCTTTCTCAAAGAATGGTTCCCCCTATATCAAGGTAGAGGTGGAGGATACTGGGAAGGGTATCCATCCTGAAGATCTCCACCATATTTTCAACCCGTTCTATACGACAAAAACATCGAGCTTAGGTTTGGGTTTGCCTATTGTTCATAAAATCATCACCTCCCATCGGGGCCAGATCGAAGTGGACAATCACCCAGGCAAGGGAGTGAATTTCATTATCACCCTTCCCACGGGAGGAGGTGCTGAGAGTTTCAATGGTTTATCATGAGCGGATTTTGGGGAAAGGCCTTTTAGATTTTTTCCGAAGGGAGACTGATGAAGAAGATTCTGGTCGTTGATGATGAGGAGAGCATTCGGTTCCTCTATAAGGAGGAGTTAGAGGAAGAAGGTTTTATTGTGGAGTTGGCGCAAAACGGGGAGGAGGCTCTCGAGAAACTCCCTTTCTTTAAACCAGACCTGATCACCCTCGATATCAAGATGCCAGTGATGGACGGAATTGAGGCCCTCAAGCGGATCCGAGAAGTGGAGAGACAACTTCCCGTCATCCTTTGCTCTGCCTATGGAGATTACAAGCAGGACCTTACCACATGGGCTTCAGATGCCTATATCGTCAAATGTGCAGATTTGACAGACCTTAAAACCACTATCCGAAAACTTCTGGGGCTCTTATGATCGTGAAGAAAGCAGTCATCCCGGCAGCAGGCTTTGGGACAAGGTTTCTCCCGGCTACAAAGGCCATTCCAAAGGAATTACTTCCCATCGTTGATAAACCCACCATCCAATACATCATGGAAGAGGTGGTCGCTGCGGGCCTCGAGGAGGTGATCCTCATCACCGGAAGGGAGAAAGGCTCCATTGAGGACCATTTCGATACATCGAGTGAGTTGGAGAATCACCTCAGGAGGAAGGGAAGAAAGGACCTCCTTAACATCGTCCGGGACATCTCTGAAATGGTGACCCTGGTCTCCGTCAGACAGAAGGAACCTCTTGGTTTGGGGCACGCCATCCTCTGTGCAAAGAAGGTAGTGGGGGAGGAACCTTTTGCTGTTCTATTGGGGGATGACCTCATCGATGCTGAAATCCCTTGCATTAGGCAGATGATCGATATCTACCAAAAGATGGATGGCGCCTTGATTGCTCTTCAGAAAGTACCCAAAGAGGAAACCCATCAGTATGGTATCATCAAAGGCAGGCGGGTTGAGCATCGAATTTATAGGGTTGAGGAAATGGTGGAGAAGCCTCAGAGCGGGAAGGCACCCTCGAATCTCGCCATTATTGGAAGATATATTCTCCCTGCACAGATTTTTGGGATATTGGAAAAGGTTTCACCGGATAAAAAGGGAGAGATCCAGTTGACCGATGGCCTCAAAGCATTAAATAAAAAAGTCCCTGTATTCGGATACGAATTTTTTGGTGATCGATACGATGCAGGGGATAAGTGGGGATACCTTCAGGCTAACATCTCCTATGGCTTAAAGCATCCAGAAATCGGTCCAAGGCTTAAACGCTTTTTAAAACACATGAACTTTAAATAATGTGTCCTTGGCATCATTATTGCGCTATGCCTGCCCTCCGCAAGGCTTCTGAAGGGGGCGCTACGGTCTTTGGGATTTTCTAAATAACGGGGCAGTAGCTCAGCTGGGAGAGCGCCAGAATCGCACTCTGGAGGCCGGGGGTTCAAATCCCCTCTGCTCCACCAAGGAAGGGGCTAATCTGATCAGGTTAACCCCCTTTTCATCACCTATTATTTTTGAGGAGTTCGTTCATTATGAGAATTCGAAAACCAGGAAAAATTATAGAGCGACTATGGTTTTTAGGCCGTGAGGAGTCCGGCGTCTATCTTCTTGAGGGAAACGATGGATCCATGATCGTAAGCGGAGGCATGGGTTACATCGTCCCAGACGTGCTTCGCCAATTCAAGGAATTCGGCATTGATGAGGAGCGGATTAGAAAACTCTTAATCCTCCATGCTCACTTCGATCATGTAGGGATCGTCCCTTTCTTCAAACGTCGCCATCGCGGAATCGAAATTTATGCCTCCCAAAGGGGCTGGGAGATCCTCAAGATGGATAAGGCTATTAGCACGATAAACGAATTCAGCCGTACCGTTTCAAAACGAATGGGAAAGGAAGAGGTCTATTCAACCTTCGATCTTGACTGGAGAGATGATATTTCTGGGAAAGTGGTTCGCGAAGGCGATCGAATTGATCTGGGAGGTCTGGGGGCTGCCATACTTGAGATCCCAGGCCACTCCTCATGCTGTATTGCAGCTTATGTCCCTGAGTTCAAGGTACTGTTTCCAACAGATGGAGGAGGCATTCCATTTGACCAGACGATCATCCCCTCAGGAAATTCCAATTACAGCAAGTATCAGCAAAGCCTTGAGAGGCTCAAAGGCCTTCCGGTGGAATACTACTGCGCTGATCATTATGGATACGTGACCGGAGAAGAGGCCCGGGAGTTCATCTCAAAGACGATTGAAATGGCCAGGAAAAAACGCACCCTGATGGAGGAGGTTTATCGTTCGACCCGAGATATTGATGTCGCAGCTGAGAGATTGGTTTCTTCCTTCTATGATGAAAACAAGGATTACTTCCTCTCGCCTGAAATCTTCATCGATGTCTATCGCCAGATGGTTCGGCACATCGCGAGTGCGATGGAAGGAAAGGCATGATGAAATGTAAGCAAGGAAGGTCAAGATGGGGATTGACCTGAAGTCGAAGTATCTCGGCTCCATGGTGGGAAGTGCCATTGGAGATTCCATAGGTGAGGTAGCTTTTTACTATCCTGAAAAAGAGTCTTTATACGAAAGGGCAAATTGGCTTGAAAAACTCGTTTACACAGATGACACGACCATGGCCATGGGGCTGGCGGAATCCCTTCTGCAAAAAAAGGGAATTGACCAGCAACACCTTGGAGATACCTTCAGCCACTATTTCTATTGTGAACCGTGGCGCGGTTATGCATCAGGTCCTCCCCAAATCTTTTCTATGGTTCGCCAAAGGGGCATTTCATATGTTGAGGCGGCAAAGAGTCTGTTTGGGGGAACCGGTTCTCTTGGAAATGGTGCAGCCATGAGGATTGCACCTCTCGGGTTGTTCTTCTACAATTCGGATCACCTCTACGAGGAAGCCTGCGCCTCGGCTGAAGTGACCCATGCCCATCCCGTGGGAAAGGATGGAGCAGCCGTTCAGGCTTGGGCCATCGCGCAAGCCGTGAGACTCAATCCTGAAAAAGAATTTTCAAAGGAGATGTTCATTCAAAACCTCATCGTTTTTTCCAGGACCCCTGAAATTCAGGAAAAGATGAGGCTTGTTCAAAGATTGATTCGTGAAGAGGTATCTCCAGAGATTGCCGCTTTCCTTCTGGGAAAATCCGTAGCTGTTGATGAGTCAATGCCTTTTGCAGTCTACTCATTTCTCCGGTATCCTAAATCTTTTGAAGGCTGCCTGCTCTGTTCTATCATGAACGGTGGAGACCGGGACACGCTTGGGGCAATGGCCTGTGCCATCTCGGGTGCTTACCTAGGCATCGAAGCAATCCCCCAATCATGGAGGGATAAACTGGAAAATAAGAATTTAATAGAGAAATTAGCCTCTTCACTTACAGACACTGCCTAAAGCTAATCCTCTAAAAGAAAAGGGGATCTATAGACCTTACAGTTGGGTAAAAGACAATGCCAGAGGCAGGTGGGAGTGCTGGAAGAACTTTATAGCGGCACCTTTTACCGTATCGCTGCTCCGTTTCCAAAGACTTTAAAAAGGTCACCTTAGGTGAAATCGCAGGTTGCCCGTAAAATATAGAAAAGAACCGAATTATAAAGTTTTGGAAGCACACTCACCTGCCGATTTTATGCAACGATAAGGTAAGGGATAAGGAGAGGAGAAGGAAATGATGAAAGTGGTGGCTTTCAACGGTAGTGCACGGAGAGATGGGAACACAGCCATCCTCTTGAATCTGGTGCTGGACGAACTGAAGAAAGAAGGAATTGAGACGGAATTGATTCAGTTGGCTGGCGAAACCCTCTCCGGGTGTATCGCCTGCTACAAATGTGCAGAGAATAAGGATCAGAAATGTGCCGTCACAAAAGATCGAGTAAACGAATATATGGCCAGGATGCACCAAGCGCACGGAATCCTTCTTGGCTCTCCTACTTACATTTCAGACGTGACGGCCAATATGAAAGCCCTCATCGAGCGAAGCACGGTTGTATCGCGCTCCAATGGAGATCTACTTAAACGGAAAATCGGGGCCGCTGTCATTGCGGTCCGTCGGGCAGGCTCCACCCATGTCCTCAGCTCGATGAACTATTTCTTCCTGATCAACCAAATGATCATTCCAGGCTCAAGCTACTGGAATATGGCGATCGGCCGAAATCCAGGAGAGGTGAGAAACGACGCTGAAGGAATCCAGACGATGAAGACCCTCGGCCAGAACATGGCCTGGCTCCTCAAAAAGACCTATAGTTAAGCCCTTAAGGTAAGACGGCCATCTCATGGTATAAACTTGATGACCACGACCTCCGGATTGGTATCAAGGCGCATGGGAGGCCCCCAGGTGCCTGCCCCGCTGGAGGTATAAACCAAGAGATCACCAAACCATTTTAATCCATAATCATAACCTTGATAGACCCATGAGGTGATGAACCGCCCGAGGAAAACCTGTCCCTGGTGAGTATGACCAGAAAGCTGAAGTGTGATCCCTTGCTCCCTCGCCACGTCCAAATGGAAGGGGGCGTGCTTCAACAGAATAGAGGGTTTAAGACGGTTGTTCCCTATCTTTTCCAAAATTGTTTTAAACTGCTCCGCGTTTCTCGAATCCCTATAATCCACTCCAATGATCTGCAGACCGTCCAGGTCAACCTTTTCGTTATATAAAACTCTCATCCCTGCACGCCGAACAGCCTGGAGATACGGGGTGTTATCATAAAACTCTTCATGATTGCCGGTAATGAAAAAGGTGCCGTAAGGAGCAGAGATTCGTGAAAAGGGTTCGATCAATCGATCTAGATCCGCGGCCTCTCCATCATAGAGATCTCCACCAATAAAAGCGATTTCTGGATGCAGACTGTGAACCAGGGTAGCAATGCGATGAGCAAATCCGTAGTTTCTTACCGGGCCTAAATGTGTATCGCTCACCCAGACTGCTGTCTTGCCTTTCCACTGGCTCGGTAGATTGGGAAGCTGGAGATTTATTCGAGTGATGCGAACCACTCCTGAATTGATGAACCCGTAAAGGCTTGCCATCAGGGCGATTCCCATCAAGGTCATGATCAATGTTTTTTGGTTTAGGGAGAGGTGAAATAATTCGGCCAAGCTGTAGAAGATCCAGCCAAGGATCGAGGCGAGAATGAAAAGGTAAAATATCCCCAGCCAGGACGCTGCGCCTGTGTAAAGGCATCGCACCAAAGGGTTCGAATAACGGAAAGCAACAAAGGAGATTAAGAGAAAGCTGACGGATAACAAACCGAGGATCACTTTCAAGGTCAAAAGTCTGGCTGGGCTGACGACCTCAAAAAAGCACACCAGGGTTCTATACAAAAACCAGTGCCCCAAAAAGAGAATCGATTGGACAATGCTAATGAAGAGAATCCATCGCATAAATGTTCAAGCATTATAATTGATAAATTTCCGATTCACCATAGAACTTCTTCCCATTTCTCTAATCCCTTATTTCCTCAATTTCCCCGATCCTCCTTTTCTCCTTGGCGTCCCCTTGCCCGCCGGACCATCTCAATCTATAATTGAGCAGTATGGACAGATATTGGAATCTGTGGGAGTTCATTCAAGGGTCATCCCTCCCCCCGAGGATAGTCTCCCCGTATGATCAATCTGAAATGGTCCTTATTCCCGCTGGAGAATTTATCTTCGGAATTGCTGAAGAGGAGTTGACACAGATATTTGCTCTCGACGGCAAGACAAATCCGGTTTTCATGACTGAGGTACCTGCGAGAAAGATTTTTTTATATGATTATTATATCGACGTTTATCCAGTAACCAATGCTCAATACTCTCGGTTTATCAAGGAGACGAACCACAGAAAACCTCTCCTCTGGGAAGAAGACGAATGGAATCATCCGCATCAGCCTGTGGTGGGGTTGGGTTGGGATGATGCTCGGTCCTATGCGGCGTGGACTGGGAAAAAGCTCCCCGATGAGGAAGAGTGGGAAAAGGCTGCAAGGGGAACGGATCGGCGCTGGTGGCCCTGGGGGAACGATTTCTACACTGGGTATGTCAATTCCAGTGAACTTCAGATCGGAAGAACGACTAATGTGGCACGCTTTCCAAAAGGAGCCAGTCCCTACGGGTGCTATGACATGTCGGGCAATGTCTGGGAGATGTGTGAAGGATTTTGGATGCCGAATATGCCAGTGATGAGGGGAGGATGTTTTTTGGGAAGGGCTACCTTTGTCAGGACGACAGTCCGATGGTCCCCAGAAGATCCAGTGAATGGGGCCCATTGGTTAGGATTCCGATGCGTTAAGGAGATTTTCAGGAGGGACATCAAGTTGAGCGAGGGGTTAAAAAGTTAGCCCCTTAAATGCCTTCAGGGAGAGAAGCAAAATGACGAAAGAGATAAAACTTTCAAAGCCAAAAGAAAAAGGATTGACATCGATAGAAGATACCCTCAATAAACGAAGATCGATAAGAGATTATAAAAGGGGTCCGTTAACCTTAGAGGAAATTTCTCAGCTCCTTTGGGCAGGCTCAGGTAAAAAAGAATGTTAGGCTAAGTGCAAACCGTACCGAGATGGCAAATGAAACTCTTTCTCATTTTAGGGATTCGAGCACATGTCATGTATTGTGTAACATGAGGGCTGACCTCGAGGGATAGAATATGGCGAAAGTAATGATCCGTGCTGCTACCTATGAGAATGTCCGTCAGGCTTTAGACAAGGCCTTTGAACTCTTTCCCTTGGAATTGGAGGGGAAAAGAGTCCTGATAAAACCCAATGTCCTTCGGGCTTCGGAAGCAAAAGAAGGCATCGTCACCCATCCTGCCGTGGTTCGTGCCGTGGTGGAAAAGGTAGAAACGATGGGCCCTGCCTCCATCGCTGTGGGCGACAATCCAGGGGTTTTCAACTATGGAGCAAACGAGGAAAGCTTCAAAAAGACAGGTTTGATGGAAGCAGCCAAGGGCCATTATCAGAACATTGGAAACGATGCACAGGAGGTTGATTTCAATCCCGATTTCATGCCAACGGTAAGCCTCTCCCGGATTGTACTGGAGGCCGATGTCATTATCAGTCTGCCGAAGTTCAAAACACATGGCTTAACCGTCATCACCGGAGCGTTCAAAAACAGCTACGGCTTTTTGCCCGGCGCCCAGAAAGCCAGACTGCACAAAGCAGCGGGCAGTCCAGAACGCTTTCACGAAATGCTGGTCGATGTGTTCCGCCTCCGGGTACCTGATCTGTTCATAGTAGATGCTGTCGTCGGCATGGAGGGCAATGGGCCAGCTTCCCCCAACCTCAGAAACATCGGTCTGATCCTGGCCTCTGACAACGCCGTGGCCTTGGATGGTACCATGGCGCTGATGATGGGATGTGAACCAGGTCGGTTGCGATTCCTTCAAAAGGCGAAGGAAGTGGGTTTGGGGGACTATGGTCTCAGTACGATTGAAGTGATTGGGGAATTGAAACAACTGACCAATTTCAAGCTTCCTCCCTTAGGTGGCGAAGTAGATTTTCACAACGAGACGATACAGGCGAGGCTGCATAGCCGAACGCTCTTGCGACCGCAAGCCGATCCCCAGTTGTGCACAGGCTGCGGCACCTGCGTCGATCATTGCCCAGTATCGGCTTTATCTATGAATGACCATCTTCCCCAGGTGGACGCCAGAACCTGCATCATTTGCTTTTGCTGCCAGGAAATCTGTCCTGAGAAGGCCATTACACTGAGATAAATAAACGATAAAGAGGAATTAAGGCTAAAGGGAGGTGTTTTATGGGAATGTACAAAGAGGTATATAATTTTGCTGCAAAAGCAGGAGCATTGGAGGGATATGTATTTCCAAAAGAGAAGGTAGATCTTAGCTATCTTCCAAAATGGGTTGACAACCTGATGGATCAATACCGAGCTCTACCTTCCGAAGTGAGGGAGGAATTTCAGGGTTTGTGTAACGCTACTCTTGGCCGTACCATCCAATCTCTTCTTCCTCTTTTAGGTGAAGATCATGAGGTGATCAAAAAGTTAAAAAGTATCGTATCAGGAAAGTTGCCTTTATCCCCTAATGATTTTACTTATGGAAGGTAAACAGTTGTGTAGACCACAGTTTTTTTATGGCTACGTCATTGTCGCTGCTGCTTTGTCCATGTCAATTGTGATGTGGGGGGCACGCTTTTCCTTTGGCGTGTTTTTCGCACCAGTCCTGGATGAGTTTGGCTGGTCGCGAGCGGCGACCTCCGGAGGGTTCTCATTAACCTGGGTCATCACCGGTCTTCTCTCCATTGTTGTAGGTAGGTTAAACGACAAATTGGGTCCTCGGTTGATCATGACGGTTGCCGGGTTGCTCTTAGGCCTGGGTTATCTGTTAATGTCTCAATTGAGTTCCATCTGGCAGTTGTTTCTCTTCTATGGCGTTATCAGCATTGGGATGAGTGCGGCTCTGGTACCACCCTTGTCTACAGTAGCCAGGTGGTTTGTCAAAATGAGAGCATTTATGACAGGCATCGTCTTAGCCGGCACCGGTATCGCTTTGATGGTGATCGTGCCAGCCGCCAATCGGGCTATTTTGGTTTATGGTTGGCGGACGGTTTACATTATTGTAGGAAGTGTGGCCTTAGTCGTAGTCATTGCGGCGCAATTTCTCAGAGGAGACCCTTATCAGGTAGGAAAACTGCCCTATGGCTACGATGGAACAATCATAGCCGCTTCAGGTGCACCGACTGATGGCCTGTCGTTTAAAGAGGCTCTTTGTACTAAGCAAGTATGGTTGATCAGTTTAGTCTATTTTTGCACTTATTTTGTTTATTACGTGTTTGTAGTGCATATGGTCATTTATGCCACAGGGCAGGGCATTTCATCGCCCCGGGCCGTTAGTATTATGGCCTTCTTAGGTGCGGCCGGTATTGGTGGCAGAATTTTAATGAGTATCTTCGCTGACAGGATTGGGAATAAGCAGGCAATGGTGCTGAGCGCAGGACTAATGATGCTCGCCTTATGCTGGCTACTCGTGGCCAAGGACTTATGGATGTTGTTTTTGTTCGTGTCTGCCTTTGGTTTTGGCCATGGGGGAATAGCCACGATGGAATCTCCAATAGTAGCCAATGTCTTCGGGATGCGCTCCCATGGTGTTATTTTGGGTCTGGTTTTCTTTTGTGATACCGTTGGTGGGTCTATTGGTCCGTTTTTGGCCGGCTACATATTTGATCTAACGAGCAGTTATGCTCTCGCCTTCTTGCTTTGTGCTGTTCTCAGTGTCATAAACTTGATAGCCATTTTTGTTCTTAAACCCCTGAAAGGCTTGCAGAGAAGCAAATAAGGATCTTCAGAAGAAATCGTTGGCTAAGAAGGAAGATAGATCAACTGCAGAACTCAAATTGACTTAAAATTAACGAGGGTGGCGTCGGAAATCCTTTTTTTCCGGTTTTGCAGGTTTATTTTCATCCTCAACGATTTCGGATAATTCTCTTAGATACTCACAAAGATGTAATCGTTGAAAGATCTCTCCTTCCGGTTTGTAAGTCTTTAAATTCAATGGCTTCTCTTCATTGCCTCCTAACAGATTCTTTTCCTCCGTCATACAAATCACTTCCCTTTCTTATGTTTGATAAAAGTTCCATTTTGATATTCTTCAAAGGCGATCACTTTAGACCGGATTGCCCTTCAACCCGATTAATGCGGCAACCTCCTGCATCCCTTTGATGGTATCTTCAATCAATTCATCCAATCCGATTTGGAGCATGGCTGCCCCTTTTTCAATGATCGACCGGTCTACGCCAGCTGCAAACCTCTTGTCTTTCCATTTGTTCTTCACCGACTTTACCTGAACATCGAGGACACTTTTTGAGGGGCGGATCAAAGCCGTGGTCCCAACGAGTCCTGTGAGTTCATCTATGGCGAAGAGAAATTTTTCCAAGTCAGTCTGTGGCATGACGTCGGAGCAGATCCCCCATCCATGGGAGACAGCAGCCCGGATATATTCTTCTGGCCATCCTTGCTCTCGAAGCATCTCTCCTGTTTGGGTGCAATGTTGATCAGGAAACTTTTCATAATCGAGATCATGAATGAGACCGATGATTCCCCATTTTTCCTCATCTTCGCCTCGCTTCCTTGCGATATAACGCATGACCCCTTCGACAGCATAGGCGTGTTTGCGCAAGCTATCGCTTTCGTTATATTGATGAAGAAGTTCCAAGGCTTCTTGGCGCGTTGGCATTTTCTCTCCCATCATCATACCCCTTTCTTTATTATTCCATTTATCACGTCATCTCCATCCTGGTCAAGCCCATAGGATTTTCCCCTCCAGATAAAAATTTTTTTTGATTTCACTCTCCACCCGCTGAATATTACAATACGGATGAGTATAAAGTAAATGGGGGCCTTTCTAACATAAAAAATTGACACCACTCGGTTATTGGGTTATTGAATGAAACTAATTCAAATCTTGGGAGGAAAGAGGATGCCAAAGATCACAGAGGGTGTTTATTTCATTCCAGGACAAGATGAATTTATTCCGGACTCTCATACCTATGTGGTAGGCAAGCCATCTTCTAAGGATCTTTCCCTGATCGATCCGGGGCTCACAAGAAAGGGGGATTATAAAATTGAATCTATAAAAAAGATGGGAATCGAATTAGAGGACATCAAAAGGGTCATTATGACCCATAGCCATTTTGATCATATTGGCTGTCTTTCTGAAATACAAGGAAAGATCCCTTGGGCAGAACTATGGATACATGCCTTCGAGGGCGATCCGCTGGAGAAGGGTGATGAAAGAACGGTCTATGGTATGGAGATGTTTCAACAGATGTGTCAAATGCAATATGGCCTCAAGCCAGGATCCTTTACCTTTCAAGTCCATCGAAAGCTTCAGGGTCGAGAGACCTTGGAGATAGGTGATAAAGCTTGGGAGGTGATTCACATCCCCGGCCATTCTGCGGGCAGTATCGGTCTCTACTGCCGATTTGATAAAATCCTTATTCCGGGTGATGTCATCTATGCCGATTACGCAATAGGTCGTTTTGACCTCTATGGGGCTGATGCGTCTGAGCTGAAAAAATCCTTAACATGCCTGGCTAAATTGGAGGTAGATATTCTCCTTCCTGGTCACAATCGAATCATAACAAAACTTCCGTCCGGATACATCCTTCAGACGACAAGGCAATGGGAACCTTATCTGGTCTGAAAATAGGACCCCCGAACTTCCTCCGCCTTTTCTATGCCTTTAAGGTGTCTATTTCTTATGGCATTTACTACAATTAGCTGGGTCGCTTGTTTTAAAGGCCTTTTCGCCGTTATGACATGCTCCACAGCTTTTGCCAGTGTTGATCTCAGCCATTTTAACGGCCGGACCTTTTTTCATCTGGTAAATCTTTGTATGGCAGTCAGTGCATTTTAAACCCTTCTCAGCGTGGATTTTACCGTCAAATACAACCTTGCCTATAGGTCCTCCGGCATACTCGACGGTTTTTCCAGGTGGAACTGCAAAAACGGTCCCTGCAAAGGCTACTGCAACAAGCAGAGTTAAAACGGATGTTCTTAAACGCATCTCCTCACCCCCTTTCTACAATTAAATTTTGGTTTCCGGATATCCCAGGAACAAGTACGATGCCGATGGCCATTTGGCATCATCACCCTCCTCATGTTAAAACTCCTTTCATTATATAATATAATAAGGAAGTTTACTCAATCCGGGAATTTACACCCAGCGAGCCGTATAATATAAATTAAAGTGATTTTCAAGCCCAATTAAAGAAAACAGGTCCTCTATTTCATCGAGAGTAAATAAAGAAAAAGAATCTGTTTTATCTTGAGGGTTCCATGTGGTAAGATGACTTTAGTGGGACGACAAAGGTGAGATTTGTCTTCTTCGCTTTTCGGATCCTAATCCATCAATAGGAACAGGAGGTGCCTCGATGAAAAGAACTTTCGTTATAGTGATCATTGCCATCTCGATTGCGTTTGGGATGCCTGCCTACGCAGATCAAGAGGCAGAGGAAATCCTCAAAGCCATTGTTAAAATACACTCGGTTATTCCAAAAGATGCACATACTGCCAGTATACTTGGAACAGAACGGGAGGGCAATGGCGTGGTCATTGATTCGAAGGGCCATGTGCTTACGATTGGCTACCTCATCACAGAATCTGAGACCGTTGAAGTCATTGGACCCGGAGGCAAGTCCATCAACGCAAGTTTTGTGGGCTATGACCACAATACTGGTTTTGGTCTCTTGCGGACAGAGAAGCCTCTCAAGGTCCCGCCCATAAAGCTGGGAAAATCTTCAAATGTCAAGGAAGGTGAACCGGTTCTGGTTGCGGGGTATGGAGGTGAGGACTCAGCTCAAGCGGCACGGGTTATCAGCCGAAAAGAGTTTGCAGGTTACTGGGAGTATCTCCTGGAGGAGGCTTTATTTACTGTTCCAGCTTATTCCAATTTTGGCGGAGCGGCGCTGATCGACCACGACGGCAAACTCGTGGGTATCGGGTCTCTTCTCACCCAGATCCTCATCCCTGGATTTGGTTCCATTTCTTGTAACATGTTTGTTCCGATTGATCTCCTCAATCCGATTCTGCCTGACCTGATCACAACCGGCCGTTCCCGGAAGCCCCCAAGACCTTGGTTGGGTATCAACGCAGAAGAGGCACACGGCCGTGTTTTCGTCACCCAGACCACATCAGGCGGTCCGTCTGAAGGAGCGGGCTTACAGCGGGGGGACCTCATTCTTTCAGTGAAAGGAATAGCGATCAATGGGCTTGCTGATTTTTACAGAAAGGTTTGGGCACTCGGCAATGCTGGGGTTGATGTCCCTCTCAGCATTCTTCAGGGAACTCGAATCCGTGACATCACCGTCCGATCTGCCGATCGCTATCAATTCCTCATCTTAAAACCAAAAAAGATTTAAAAGGGTTTTAGGAGAGCGAACACCCGCTAAGGATGATGCAGTGACTTATGGAGGAGGGAAATCCATGCTCATCAAAGTTAATGGCATTCAGATAAATTACGAACTCTCTGGTAAAAAAGAAGCTCCAGTGGTTGTTTTGAGCCATTCCCTCGGCTCCAGTCTTGTCATGTGGGACCCTCAGATGGACTCCTTGGAGCCTCATTTCCGGGTGCTCCGTTACGATATTCGTGGCAACGGCAGTAGCGGTGCGGCCTCAGGAGCCTATACCTTGGAACTATTAGGGGAGGATGCCATTGGTTTATTAGATGCCCTACGTATGGATAGGGTTCACTGGGTCGGGCTGTCCATAGGTGGGATGATCGGTCAATGCCTCGCCTTGAATCATCCCCATCGCCTCCAAAGTCTTGCCTTGTGTGATACTTCAGCCATTATTCCTGAAGACGCCCAGCCCATATGGAAAGAGCGCCTCAAAACATTGCATGATAAAGGCGTGGGACCTCTTTTACAGGAAACCATGGAGCGCTGGTTTACCCCATCCTTTCTCACCCTCAATCCTCCAATGTTATCAATCATCCGGAAGCAGTTTCTTACGACACCCGTAAAAGGTTATATTGGCTGTGTTGAGGCGATCCGGAAGCTCAATTACCTGGATCGATTCACTGAAATTAAAATTCCAACATTGATCTTAGTGGGCGAAGACGATCCCGGAGCACCAGTTTCGGCGTCAAAGGCCATGCATGAACGTATACCAAACTCAAAACTGGTTATACTTCGGTCTGCCCGTCATCTTTCTAACGTGGAGCAATCCGAAGCATTTAACGCCGCCCTTATAAAGTTCTTGAAAGAACTCTGATTTACCCCGTTAGAAATAATGCCTGGCTGGAATTTCCAACGGGGTTCATTCATGAGAAGTCAAATGGAAAATTTAAAGGAGCGGATTAAAAAATTAGCCCAATGGATGTTCGAAGCAAAATATATCGTCGTTTTTACTGGAGCAGGGATCAGCACGGAATCAGGGCTTCCTGATTTCAGAGGACCTGATGGTATTTGGACAAGACAGGCCAAAGGGCTTCCTCCGAGAGCCAGACCCTTCTCTTCTGTTGAGCCGAATACCGGTCATCGGGCTATTGAAGAACTGCAGAACTTGGGTAAATTGCGCTTCCTCATCTCTCAGAACGTGGATAACCTTCATCTTCGGTCAGGGATCCGGCCTGAGCTATTGGCCGAATTACACGGCAATACCACAAAGCTCAGATGCGTGCGGTGCCAGACTCAAGTAGATAAATCACTCGGATCAAATACTTGTTCTTGTGGTGGACAGCTGGTCTCGAGTGTCGTCAACTTTGGCGATTCCCTTCCCCAAAAGGAGTTGGAGGAATCTTTCTGGCATTCAAGCCATTCTGATCTTTTTATCGTTGTGGGTTCCAGTCTTGTGGTCAGCCCAGCCAATGAGATGCCCAGAACAGCTGTCAAATCAAGAGCCCGCTTGGTGATTATCAATCAGGGAGAAACTCCCTTTGATAAAATTTGTCATTTACGTTTTGAAGAAAAGATAGGAGAGGTATTACCTCCAGCTGTAGATAAATTAAAGGAGCTGATGAAAAATTCTTAATGAGGAGATGCCTATGAAGTTGAAGGCAAGTAAATCAAGGATAGAGTTGATAAAAGAAGCCATTCTATAACAGGAGGGGAGAGATGAAAGTATTGGGAATTCTGGGAAGTCCTCGAGTGGGCGGAAATAGCGATATCCTTTTAGAACAAGCCCTGGCCGGTGCTCGGGATGCCGGGGGAGAAACAGAGAAGATTGTCCTTTGTCAGCAGAAAATCTCAGGGTGCCTGGATTGTGGGAAATGTAATAAAACAGGGGTCTGTGCTATTAAGGATGATATGAGAGAAATCCACAAAAAAATTCTTGAATCAAATACAGTGATTCACAGTGTTCCCGTTTACTTCTGGGCTATGACATCCCAGATGAAAGCCTATTTGGACCGGTGGTGCGTTTTCTTTGATGGTCAGTGGCGCTTACACAAAACTTATGTTCCGAAGATGAAAGGAAAGAAGATAGG
>Ga0187771_10001432_pt1 | contig 15936 bp, 10 predicted proteins | sample 0116_SJ02_MP15_1_FD_133139 | JGI IMG/M metagenome (GOLD analysis project Ga0187771, IMG submission 133139) | Tropical peat soil microbial communities from peatlands in Department of Meta, Colombia - 0116_SJ02_MP15_10_MG | ecosystem: Environmental > Terrestrial > Soil > Wetlands > Peat | place...
AGCTGTTCCTGCTCGGTACCGCGGTGCGGCGCTACGCCAAGGCGCCGCTGGACGAGCCCCCGCTTCCCATCATGAGGCTGCGCTGATGTCCGTGATCCCGCATCCCCGGGCCGACGCCGCCCTTGCCTGCCTGGCCGGCCATGGCGGCGAGCGTCACCAGGGACGCGCCTTCAGCAGCGACCTCTCGGTCGACGAGGCGGTGCTGCTCAAGGAGATCGGCTACCAGCCATGCGGCCTGGTGGTGGGCAGTGCCGTCTACCACATCGGCGTCCAGAACCTCTACTGGAACGACAACCAGGAGATGACGGAGCTGACCCAGGCCATGTACCAGGCTCGGCACGAGGCCCTCAGCTCGCTGGAGCGGCACGCCCAGCAGGTCGGCGGCCAGGGCGTGGTCGGGCTGCAGCTGGACGTTCGGGTGCATCATGGGATGCACTCGCTCGCCGAGTTCGTGGCCATGGGCACCGCGGTCGCCAACCCCGAGAAGCGCGCCAGCGGCACCTGGGTGAGTGACCTGTCGGGGCAGGACCTGTACCTCCTCATCCGGGCCGGCTACGTGCCGGTGGGCCTCGCCTTCGGCGCCTGTGTGTACTACGTCGCCCGGCAGGGTCTCAGCCAGTGGCTCGGTCAGCAGAGCCAGAACGTCGAGATGACCAACTACACCACCGCCCTCTACCAGGCGCGCGAGCTGGCCATGACCCGGATGCAGGACGAGGCGCGGCGGGGCCGGGCGCAGGGCATCGTGGCCATGCGCATCGAGCAGAAGTCGCACGTATGGGGCAGCCACGTCATCGAGTTCCTGGCGGTGGGCACGGCGGTGAGGCTGACCGCCGCGGAGCACCTGCTCATGGCTCCGGAGTTGGCGGTCAGCCTGGAGGATCAGGCCGTCGCGGTCACCGATGCGGTGTCGGCACCGGCCTCCGAGGGCGGCGAGGCCTGACGTCGGAGGCCAGGTCCCGGGGCGGCGCGATGCAACCGCCGCCACCTTGGTCGAGCAGGCTGCGCAGCTCGCCGATGTCGAGCGGCGGCGAGAAGTAGTTGCCCTGGGCCAGGTGGCAGCCCATCTCCTCGAGCCTGGCCGCCTGGGCCACGGTCTCCACCCCCTCGGCCACCACCTCCAGGTTGAGGATGCGGGCCATGGTCACGATCGCCCGCGCGACCGGGGTGCCCTCGGTGCCCCTGACCATCCTGGCGATCAGGGCGCGGTCGATCTTGAGGACGTCGAAGTCGCAGATCGACAGGTAGGTGAGCGAGGAGTAGCCGGCGCCGAAGTCGTCGATGGCGAGGCGCAGGCCCATCTCCTTGAGCAGCCGGAGCGCCTGCACGGTGGCCCTGGTCTCGCTCAGCAGGGCCGACTCGGTGACCTCCATGGTCAACCGGTTCGGGGGGATGCCGGTGCGCGACAGCGCATGGCGGATCTCGGCAATGAGGTCAGGGTCGCGAAGCCGGTGGGGCGAGAGGTTGACGCTGACGGAGACGCCCCCGCCGCCGGCGCCGTGGCCTCCCAGGCGCGACAGGCCGTCCAGGGCCTGCTCCAGGACCCAGTGCTCGACCTCGTGGATCGCGCCGATCTGCTCGGCGATGGGGATGAAGTCGAGCGGGGCGATCAGGCCACGGACAGGGTGCTGCCAGCGCACCAGTGCCTCGATCTCCACCAGGCGGCGCGTCTCCATCTCGACGATCGGCTGGAACTGGAGCCGGAGCTCGGATCCGGCCACCGACCGGCGCAGCTCCGACTCCAGCTCGCGGCGGGCCAGCACCGCCGCGTACATCTGTGGCTCGAAGAGCGCGAAGCCGCTGATGCCCGTCGCCTTGGCCCGGTACATGGCGACGTCGGCATTGCGCAGGAGGTCGTCGGGCCGCTCTCGCTCGCTGCCGCTCAGCACGGCGCCGATGGCTGCCGTGATCACCACCGGCTCTCCCTCGAGGTCGAACGGCTCGGCGATCCGTCGCGAGAGGTCGGCGGCGATGCCCTGCACGTCGGCCGGGCTGTGGACATCCTCGAGCAGGATGGCGAACTCGTCGCCGCCGAGGCGAGCCGCGGTGTCGCCGTAGCGAAGCCTTGCCGAGATGCGCTGGGCAAGCCGGCTGAGAAGGCGGTCGCCGGCAGCATGCCCGAGGGCGTCGTTGACCTGCTTGAACCCGTCGAGATCGAGGAAGAGCAGGGCGACCCGATCGCTCGGCCGGCGCTCGGCCCGGGCCAGCGCCTGGCCCAGCCGGTCGAGGAGCAGGGTGCGGTTGGGCAGGCCGGTCAGCGGGTCGTGGAGGGCGTCGTGGCGCAGCTTCGCCTCCAGGTATCCGCGTTCCGTGAAGACGCTCAGGAAGGCGCTGTTCTCGAAGTGCACATCCCGCCCCGCGACCTGGGTGGTCTCGACCGGGGTGACCAGGGCGAGCAGGCCCATGTCCATCCCCGAGGTCCTGACCGGGAGGACCACCGCGACCTCGCCGGGCTCCCACCGGATCTTCTCGAGCAGGGCGGTGGGAGGAAACCCCTCCGCGCTCGCCTCGGCGGGTAGGGGCACCGCCTGCGCCGGGTTCTGGAAGTAGGAGCCGGCGAGATGGAGCAGGTTCTCCTCCCTGCCGCCCTCCTCGACCTCGGACCAGAGGCCGAGGCAGGCGGCCCGGGCCCGGGTGTGCGACAGCCAGTCGAGTGACCGGAAGTCACCTGTCCTCCCGCCCAGGAGGGCGATGCTCAGCTGGAACTGGCGGGCCATGGCCAGTTGCACCGCCGTGTTGGCGCTGGACTCGTGCCGGGCCAGCGAGCGGGAGAGCTCCACCGCCAGCTCGGTGACCTCGGCCTCGCTGCCTGCCTCACCCATGCCCGTCTCCCGGTGGTACTCGCGCAAGCAGTCGACCGCCGCACGGACCGTGGTCCAGCGAGGGCTGACCGAGAACAGGCTCTCAGCCGCCTCCCGGAGGGCTCCGATCGCCGGGCCGCCGCCTGCGGCCCGGGTGGAGATGAGCTCGACGGCGCGGTCGAGGCCGGCCCGCTGGTCGCGAGCCGGTTCACCGTACCCGACGAGAAGCCGCTCCAGCCGGTAGCGCAACCGGCCGCGAGGCGATCGCAGCTCGGCGGCTCCCGGCTCGCCGAGGGCTCGCAGGGCCCTGGTGGTGGAGCAGCCGCAGGACTCCCGGGGTACGAAGGAGGTCGGCACCAGGTGGCGTCCGCTCCTCGGCACCGCCCCCCCGATCAGATCCAGGAGCAGGGTGGCGGCGGTCTTCCCGGTCGTCTCGAAGCTCTGGCGGACGGTGGAGAGGGTGGGGATGACCGACGCGGCCGCTGGAACGTCGTTGAAGCCGACGATCGCCTGGTCACGGGGCAGCTCGACTCCGGCCTCGGCCAGCACCCTGATCACCCCCAGGGCGTTGAAGTCGGTGGCGGCCACCACCGCTGTCGACGGCAGGCCGGCCGACAGCATCTCCCGGCCCGACGCCTCGCCACCGCTCTCCAGGTTGTCGCCGCACTCGAAGAGCAGCCCCTCGTCGGGGGCGATCCCATGATCCCTGAGGGCCTCCACGTAGGCGGCGTGACGCTCCTGGATGTCCGACTGCACGAGGCTGCCCACGAAGGCGATGCGGCGGTGACCGTGGGCGACGAGATGGTCGACCGCCTGGCGCATGCCCCCCTGGTTGTCAGCCCGCACCACCGGGCAGTCGAAGCCGTCGACCTCATTGGCGACCAGGACCACCTGCTTCCCCGCGGCGCGAAGCGCCTCCAAGTAGACGCGGTCGACGGCGTTCACCAGCACCACGAAGCCGGCCACCTGGTCCCAGGCCGCGTGGCGGGTGTAGTGGGGGACCTGGACATAGATGTTGCCCTGGCTCAGGTCGAGGGTCTGGATGCCCACGACCCTGGCACCTGCCGTGCCCGCCGCCTCGGTCACGCCGGACAGCACCGCGCTCACGTAGTCGCCGGCCAGCAGGGGTGACAGGACCCCGATCCTGAGGGGCGTCTCCGTCATGGCCTGCTTCGCGTGCGCCTCCCGGGCGGTCCCGACGCCCGCTCCCCCGAGTTCCCAGGCCGATTGTAGGTTTGCGCATAGGCAGCCACGGCCGGGTGGCCCCGACCGTTACCAAGCCGCGATCGTGCCCGGCCGGCGCCGAAGCCACCGCAGCGGGTAGCCGGAGGTTCGCGTCAAGGTCCCCAAGGGCCGCCGGCGGGGCGCAGAATGTCCCCGCCAATCGGTGGCCACGCTCCCTGGCTGGACCCGGCCACCGGTGGAAGCATCGGCTCATGCTCGGCCGGGGCGGCTACGTCGCCGGACTCCCGGCCGCGCCAGGTGGCAGCGCGGGAGGACCCGGATGAGCACGGCAGTCAACTACACCAGCAGCCTGCAGGTTGAGGAGCGCTCGATCGACTGGATACCCCCGGCGGAGCGGCACGGCACGCCCCGCAACCTTTTCAACATCTGGTTTGCCTCCAACATGCAGGTGACCGCAGCAGTCGTCGGGGCCGTCGCGGTGAGCGTCGTATCCCTGCCCTGGGCACTGTTCGCGCTCCTCATCGGCAACCTGGTCGGGGTTGCCTTCATGGCCGCCCACTCAGCGCAGGGCCCCACCCTGGGCATCCCCCAGATGATCCAGAGCCGGGCGCAGTTCGGCTTCTACGGCGCCATCCTGCCCCTGATCCTGGTCCTGCTGATGTACATCGGCTTCTTCGCCTTCAGCGCGGTGCTGGGCGGGGCGGCGCTGTCGGGGTGGACGGGTTGGAACCAGACACTCTGCACCATCATCGTGTCAGCGGTCTGCACCGTGCTCGCCGTCTACGGCTACCGCATGATCCACCAGTACGAGAAGTGGATCGCCCTGGTTTCCGCGTTGGCTTTCGTCTTCCTCACCATCCGGTTGCTCACCCTCCATTCCATCGGACCGGTGTGGACCAACAGCGGGCTCACCTTCGGCAACTTCTTCCTGGGTGTCACCCTTGCGGCGACCTGGCAGATCACCTACGCCCCCTACGTCGCCGACTACTCCCGCTACCTGCCCGAGAAGACCAGCAAGGCGGCCACCTTCTGGTGGACGGCCGGCGGCTCGGTGATCGGCAGCGTCTGGATGATGGCCTTCGGTGCAGTGGCTGCCTCGGTCGCGGCCAAGCTGTTCAACTTCGGTGATGTTTCGTTCTTCATGGGACTGGGCTTCAACGGTACCGGCTGGCTGATCGCGCTGATCATCATCCTCGGCATCATCGCCGTCAACGTGCTGAACCTGTATGGCATGTTCATGTCGACCACGACCACGGTCACCGCCTTGGCCAGGCTGCAGGTCCACCGCTGGACCCGGGCCGGCTTCGTCCTGGGGGCTGCCGTCGTGGGAACCATCATCGCCGTTGCGGCGACCAGCGACTTCCTGAGCAACTTCCAGAACTTCATCCTCTTCCTGGCCTACTTCCTGGTGCCCTGGACGGCCGTAAACCTGACCGACTTCTACTTCGTCCGCCGCCAGCAGTACGACATCTCGTCCATCTTCACGCCCAAGGGCATCTACGGCGCCTTCGACTGGCGCACCGTGGTCGCCTACCTGGTTGCGGTGGCGGTGGAGATTCCCTTCATCAGCACCACCTTCTTCACGGGGCCGATGGTCCAGTACCTGGGCGGGGGCGACATTTCCTGGATCCTCGGACTGATCGTCGCCACCGTCCTCTACTACGTCCTGCACTTGGCGATCGCTCAGGACCGCCCCGCGGCCACCAAGGAACGGGTTCTCGCCGGCGCGGCGGGAAGGTAGTCCTATGGCAGCGGTAGCGGTGCACGAGCCCCGCACCGTCCACGCTCCTCGGGGCAGCCGGCTCTCCTGCCTTGGCTGGCCCCAGGAGGCGGCGATGCGGATGCTGATGAACAATGTCGACCCGGAGATCGCCGAGCATCCTGAGCAGCTCATCGTCTATGGCGGGGGCGGCAAGGCGGCCCGGACCTGGGAGGCCTTCGACGCCATCGTGGCCTGCCTGAAGACCCTCGGGCCCGAGGAGACCCTGCTGGTCCAGTCGGGGAAGCCGGTGGGTGTCTTCCGGACCCACGAGTGGGCGCCCCGGGTGCTGATCGCCAACGCCAACCTGGTCCCGGACTGGGCGAACTGGGAGGAGTTCCGGCGGCTCGACGCGCTCGGGCTGACCATGTATGGCCAGATGACCGCGGGATCGTGGATCTACATCGGGACCCAGGGGATCCTCCAGGGAACCTACGAGACCTTCGCGGCCGCGGCCCGCAAGCGCTTCGGGGACAGCCTGGCCGGGACCATCACCCTCACCGCCGGCCTGGGCGGCATGGGCGGAGCCCAGCCGATGGCGGTGACCATGAACGAGGGGGTCGCGGTCATCGTCGAGGTCGATCCCTCGCGCATCCAGCGACGCCTCGAGACCGGGTACCTCGATGTCCTCGCCGACTCCGTCCCCGACGCCATGCGCCGGGCCATGGAGGCCAAGCGGGCCCGCCGGCCGCTCTCCATCGGCGTCCTGGGCAACGCCGCCGACGTGGTGCCGGAGCTGCTCCGAAGCGGCGCCGAGATCGAGCTGGTCACTGACCAGACCTCGGCCCACGACCCGCTGATGTACGTCCCCCGCGGCGTCTCGGTGGAGGAGATGCCCGAGCTTCGGAGGAGGGATCCCAAGGGTCTCACCGCACGCGCCCGCGAGTCCATGGCCGCTCACGTCGACGCCATGGTCGGGTTCCTCGACCGCGGCGCCGAGGTCTTCGACTACGGCAACTCGCTTCGCGCCGAGGCCAAGCTGGGGGGCTGCAGCCGCGCCTTCGACTATCCGGGCTTCGTGCCCGCCTTCATCCGACCCCTCTTCTGCGAAGGCAAGGGACCGTTCCGCTGGGTGGCGATCTCGGGCGACCCGGCCGACATCGCGGCCACCGACAGGGCCGTGCTCGACGAGTTCCCCGACAACATGTCGCTAGCCCGCTGGATCCGGATGGCCGGCGAGAGGGTGAAGTTCCAGGGCCTGCCGGCACGGATCTGCTGGCTCGGCTACGGGGAGCGTGACCGTCTCGGTCTTCGTTTCAATGACCTGGTCGCTCGCGGCGACATCAAGGCTCCCATCGTCATCGGCAGGGACCACCTCGACGCGGGCTCGGTCGCCTCGCCGTACCGGGAGACCGAGGGGATGAAGGACGGCTCCGACGCCATAGCCGACTGGCCGCTCCTGAACGCTCTGCTCAACACCGCCTCGGGCGCCTCCTGGGTGTCGATCCACCATGGTGGGGGGGTCGGCATCGGACGGTCGATCCACGCCGGCCAGGTGACTGTCGCGGACGGCTCGCGGCTCGCCGCTCAGAAGCTGGAGCGGGTGCTCACCAACGATCCCGGGATCGGCGTCGTCCGCCACGCCGATGCCGGCTATGCCGAGGCGGAGAGGGTGGCTGCGGAGAAGGGCCTCCGCTTGCCGATGCGCGAGCTGGAGGGCTGAGGGAATCGCAGACGTCGAGCCGGCCGTGTCCGGCCGGACCGGCCAGGCTCAGCCGGGTGCCCCGGTCCTCCCCCTCGCCCATGGCGGTGCGGAGGACCGGGGACCGGTCCTGGTTGCCTACGCAAGCCGCCACGGTTCCACCGAGGAGGTGGCCCGGTTCATCGCGGGGGTGGTCGGCCGGCACGGCGTGGAGGTGGCCACCCAGGCGGCGGCTGAGGTTCGCGGATCGGTCGCCGGCCACCGGCTCGTCATCCTGGGCGGCGCCATCTACTCGGGGCGCTGGCACCGCGACGCCCACCGCTTCCTGAAGCGCCACCGCGACCAGCTGTCCCGGGTTCCGGTCGCGGTGTTCGGCATGGGACCGCGGGAGCTCGGCGCCGAGGCCTTCGCTCGAGCCGAGGCCCAGCTCGTCCGGGCCCTGGCCAAGCGTGACTGGCTCCACCCGGTCGCGACCGCGGTGTTCGGCGGCGTCGATCCGCCCTCGCGCCGGCCCGACAGACGGCGCGACGCCCGCGACTGGGCGGCCATCGAGGCGTGGGCTTCCGCGCTCGTGGAGCGCGCCGACCAGCCTGGCCCGCCCTCCCTCCCCGCGGGTTAGGGACAGAAACTTCCACAACTCGCCTGGCCCGCAGGCTGGCTCCCTGTCGATCGATCGAGGCGTTGTCGATGGACCCCTGGCCGCACCCGTCGGGGGGCCGGTACCGCTTGCCGCCACATCCGCGGGGGGCGGGTGGTTCCGGGCGTCAGCCGGGCTCGGGGACGGCCTCCGCGGGGAGCCGCCGGCTCACCCGGCCGTCGGGACGCGGGAAGCCCCACCGGTCGTAGAAGACCGGGCTCAAGTCGGTGCCCGCCGCGGCGCTGGCCAGGCGCACCCAGTTGGTCACCGCCCCGGCCGTGTCCGCCGCCGCAGGCACCTGCGCCGCCAGGTGCCAGAACCGGGTCACGAACTCCTGGTCACCATGGCGCCGGGCCAGCTGCATCATCAACGAGGCCCAGAGGTCCGTGCCTCCGTAGCCCCAGGGACAATGTCCCCGGCCCAGGGTGTCGAAGAAGGTGGCCTCGGGGTGGGCTTCGTAGTGGCCGACCAGCCCCTCGACCTCGGTCTGGAAGCGATCAAAGGCAAGCTCACGGAACGGCCCCCCTGGGAGGCCGCCGGCTCGGATCGATCTGAAGCGCATCCAGACCGCATAGCCGGTGACCACCGGGTCCACCTGCGGGGCCTTGAAAGCCAGCTGATCCGACCAGAACCAGAAGTTGCGGCCCAGCTCGTAGAAGGGGAGCTGGTCGTAGGCGCCCTCCCTCTCCACGCCCTGGTAGAGAACATCGAAGTAGGGGCGCATGATCTCCATCCCGCTGGCTCCGATCAGGCTGCAGCCGGCGCCGCAGGTGGTCCCCACCTCGGCGATGACGTCGCGTCCCTCGAAGCGGCGATCTGGCGCAGGCAGGCGCCCGCTGGTCTCCGCGTAATAGCGGTGGGCGGCGTCGAGCGCTTCCAGGATTCGGGCGAGGACGGCGGGGTCGCGGTCGCGGTCGGGGCGGAGCAGCAGGCAGACCCGCTCCCCCGGCCACGGCCTCAGAGCAAGGCGGTGGCCGTCGAACGAGGAATACCCGACCAGCCCGTTCTCCGGCGTGACCTCCCCGGCGCCGGAGCCGGGGCGTCGCAGGCGCTCGAGGAAGCCAGGCACGGCTTCGATTGTCCGCCGCCACGCGTCGGCGATGGGCCCCGCTTGCCGGGAGCTGGCCTGACCAGTGCTTCAGGCTGTCGCAGCGCCGGCGAGCCGGGCGCCGAAGGCGGACTGGACCGCCGCCAGCAGCGCGGTCGCTTCCTCCTGCAGGCGCTCCGCCTCGGCCCGAGCCGCTTCCACCCGCGCTGGTTCGGTCATCGATGCCAGGTTGATGCTGACATTGGCCAGTGCCGCTCCGACCGCGGCGCGGAGAAGCTGGCCCGCCGAGAGGGCGTCGGAGATGGCGTTGGCGTTGCCCGCCTCGACCAGCTCCCTGGCGACGGGCAGCAGCGCCGCGGCCCGGCGGGCGGTCTCCTGGGGCACCTCGACGGCAGCGGCAAGAGCGGCCTGCGCCGCGGCGGCGCGGGTCGCGCGCTCCTCGTCCGTGTGCCGAGGCAGGCGGTGCGCGGCCATCACCGCCTCGAACGCGGCGCTGTCCCGATCGGCGAGGGCGAGCAGGCCGGCTCGCTCACTCTCAGCCAGGCTGACCACCTCCCGCATCCGCTCGGCCACCGTCTCGTAGCCCTTCCGGCCCGCGGTCAGCCGCGCCACCATGGCCAGCAGGGCGGCGCCGGCCGCCCCGGCCAGGGCTGCCGCCGCGCCGCCCCCCGGCGTGGGCTGGGATGAGGCCAGGGCGTCCAGGAGCCCCGCCACCCCCATGCCTTCGATCCCTGGGGCCCCGGGGGCCGGCGCCGAGGATCCGGTCCCCGCCTGGTGCGCCACCAGGGTCTCGATGACCTGGGCGTCCGCGTCGAAGCCACGGAGCTGGAGGTAATGGGCCGCCGAGACGTCCAGGGACGCCTTGGGGGTGAGGCCCACGATCTCGGTGTCCAGGACCCGCATCCCGTAACGGGCCGCCTCCAGGCGGACCAGCTCCAGGGCTCGGTAGGGGGGCGTGACCACCGGGTTGACCAGGTTCATCGAGACCTGGACGCAGCCGCGATCGGGCACCCCGAACCCTATGGCCCGGATGTTGGTCAACCCGCCGGAGCGCTCCCGCACCCGCTTGGCCACCTCCTTGGCGGCCCGCTCGTCGGTCCCGCTCAGGTACACGTTGAAGGCGACCAGGGGCGGCCGGGCCCCCACCGCGGTGGCGCCGGCGCGCCCGAGCCGGTGCGGGCCCATGTCGGGGAGCCGGCGTCCTGCGGCGACGTCGTCCCTGAGGCCCTCGTACTCACCCCGCCGGACGTCGGCGAGGCTGACCCGCTCCGGGGTGGTGGCCGCCCGCTCGTAGAGGTAGACCGGGAGTGAGAGGGTCCGGGCCAGCTCCGCGCCCACCTCCCGGGCCAGCTCGACGCAGTCCTCCATGGTCACGCCCCGGATGGGGATGAAGGGGATGACGTCGACCGCTCCCATCCGGGGATGGCTGCCTCGATGCTGCTCCATGTCGATGAGCTCGACCGCCTTGGCGGCTCCGGCCAGCGCCGCGGCCCGGGCGGCGGCCGGAGCCCCGATCAGCGTGGTGTCGAGCCGGTTGTGATCGGGATCCGATTGGCGGTTGAGGAGGGTGATCCCGGGGACCGCGGTCATTGCCGAGACGATGGCGTCCATGACCTCGGGACGGCGGCCCTCGCTGAAGTTGGGCACCACCAGAACCAGGGGCTCGGTGGCCACCCCGTCGCGGCTCATCGGAGCGAGGCTACGAGGCTGTGCCGGCGGCGGGCTGCAGGCCCTCCCGGTCCATGATCCCGGTCACCTCGTCGAGGGGCATGTCGTCGCTCGGCAGGATGATGTCGCTGCGGGTGACCTCGGCGCTGCCCAGGGTGACCCCCCTGGCCTTCACGAAGGCGGTGACTTCGCGAAGCGCCGCGTGGTAGGCGGCGTCGTCATTGGCCCGGACGGCGGCCACCAGGCGCTGGTCGTACTGCTCCAGGTCGGGCCGGAGCGACGCGTCGAGGCGGTACTGGTCCTCGCCGTGGATGCGGACCACGATCCCCTGGGCGGTGAGGGCGGGCGCGGGCGCCGAGGGTGCGGGCAACGCCGCCTGCTCCTTGAGGGCGGCCAGCTTGGCCTGCACGCTGGTGTCGACCACGCTGGCCGTGATCTGGTCCTCCAGGGTGGTGGTCCCGCCGCTGAGCAGGGGGGTGTCCAGCGTCCCGCTGGCCAGCAGGGCGTCGACGGCATCGGCGTGGGCCTGGGTCCGGGCGATCTTGTCCTGGGCCCGCTGCATCATCATGGCGGCGTCGGAGGTGTGCTCGCCGATCCCGGCCAGGGTGTCGCCGGCGGTGCTGACCGCCTTGCCCGCCTCGTACGACGCCTTGAGGGACTCCCGCTGGGTGGCGAAGGCCTGCACCTTGGCCTGGTACTTCTGAAGCGACTGCTCCAGCTTCTGGACCTGCGCGGTGATGTTCTGGATCTGGGGCTCGAGTGCCTGCCGCTGCTGGGTCATCACCTCGGCCTGGGTGAGCGCCTGTGTCGCCAGGTCGTCCTTGCCGGAGCTGACCGCGTTGCGGGCCGCGTCGTTCAGCTTGGCGATCCGGGTGTCCATCTCCTGCGCCTGGTTCTGGAGGCGCTTCTGGCCGGTGGTGGCCTCGACCAGCGCGGCCCGCAGCTTCTGCTGCTGCTCCAGCAGCTGCTGGTAGGAGAGGTCGATGGCCTGGGACGGGTCCTCCATCCTGTCCAGGGCCGCGTTGGCCTTCTGCTGGAAGATGTTGCTGAAGCGCCGGAACACGCTCATGGGTTCTCCTATGGCAAGGGGCGGCTCGGGGAGACGCTGCCGCCGATTCTAATCAGGGCGACGGAGGGAGGACCGAGCCGCAGGCTCCAGGCCTGAGCGCAGGACCCGCCCGTGCAGAGCACTGAGAGCGACGGAGCGAGACGGGGCAACCGGAGGCTCGCCCGTCGAGCGGAGGACCTCTCAGTACCTAGTCGTGCCGGCGGTGGCGCGAGGGTCCGAGGCGCTTGCGGGAGCGCCCATCCCCTGGTACCCTGCCGCTGGGAAGCGCTTACCGGCACCCGGGGACCGCCGGGGACAGGACGGCGAGGGGCGCTGAGTGACGGCCTGGCCGTCGACGCCCAGCGCCCGGCTCGTCGCTCCTCGAAGGGATCCCCCGGTGGCGGTGGGCACGCGGCGACGTGGATGGAGGCGGAGGAAGGCCATAGAGGAAAGTGCCCATTGGGGAACGACACGATCAAGCCGTCTGCTCAGGGGAGGACGTCACGCCTCGCCGAAGGGGACGGCTAGTGGCCGGCGCGGAGGGATCCCGCCAGCGCCCGGGTCCTCCCGGCCCGTGCCCGAGCCATCGCAGTCAAAGAGCCAGCAAACCGGAGGGACTCAAACGATGCGTGTAGCCAAGCGGGGCCGCTGGACGCGGCGCCCGTCGATCCTCGTGGCCGCGGCCGTGGTTGCCGGCGCCGGGTTCGTCATGGTGCCGACGACGCTGGCGTCGGCCGCGCCCACCCCAGCATGCGCCGACGCGACCAACGCCCTCCTCGGGCTGAACGTCTGCGTCTTCACCCCGAGCATGGCGGAGAGTGCCATTCAGGCCGACCTGAATGCCATCGCCGTTCAGCAGGTGCCCATCACGGCCCAGTTCGACAGCAACCGCTACGCCCTGTTCTTCGCGCCGGGCACGTACGGGACCTCTGCCGATCCCCTGGTCTTCCAGGTCGGCTACTACACCCAGGTGGCGGGCCTGGGCGCCCTGCCCCAGGACACGGTGATCAACGGCCAGATCGACGCTTTCGCCAACGCGCTCCAGTGCAGCGGCAGCTACTGCTGGGAGAACTCGACCGACAACTTCTGGCGGTCGCTGTCCAACCTCCAGCTCAACGTCATCGGCGACCCGGCAGACCTGACCAGCCCGCCCCTCGCCCAAGCGCTGCCGCCCATCAGCAACCCCGGAGCGGCCAACTGCTACGGGGGTAACAACGACTTCTGGTCCGTCTCCCAGGCTGCCCCGCTTCGCCGGGTGCTGGTGAACGGCAACATCGTCTTCCAGGCCTTCTGCACGGCCACCGGCTACGGCGGCACGGACTATGCCAGCGGCGGGTTCGTCGCCGACAGTCAGGTCAGCGGAAGCCTCGACTTCTATGGGAACCAGCAGTACTACGTCCGCAACAGTGTGATCGGCGGATCGGCAGGCGCCGGCCCCGGGGGCCAGGGCCTCTGGAACAACGTCTACTCCGGCGTCACCGGGGCTCCCGGCCCGGTCTTTGCGGGCCAGTCCCTGCAGAACACCGTGCTGGGCAGCACCCCCAGGAGCGAAGAGCAGCCGTTCCTTTACACCGACTCGACGGGCACCAAGTGGAGCGTCTTTGTCCCCGCGGTCCAGACCAACAGCTCCGGTACCTCATGGGCGAGCGGCGGTGAAGCGGGCTCCTCGGTGCCGCTCAGCAGCTTCTTCGTGGCCAACCCGAGCACCCCGATCTGGCAGATCGACGCCGCCCTCGCCTTCGGTAAGAACCTGCTCCTGACGCCGGGCATCTACAACCTCGATGCGCCAATAGTCGCCCCGCACTCCGACACGGTGATCATCGGGCTCGGCTTCGCCACCTTGATGCCTCAGCGCGGCAACGCGGCCATCATCGCCGTGTCCAATCAGGGCGTGGAGGTCTCCGGCCTCATCGTCGACGCCGGCCCGGTCAACTCGCCGGTGCTCATGTCCGTCGGCACGCCCGGTCTCGGCTGGGGCAAGAACCGTGACACGGCATCCGACCCCGATCTCATATCCGACGTCTTCTTCCGCATCGGTGGCGCCGAGACCACGCCCACTTCGGCCGACGTCAGCCTCCTCGACAACGCCGACAACTCGATCATCGACGACGTCTGGGCCTGGCGGGCCGACCACAACCAGGGCGGCACCACGAGCTGGACCTACAACAAGGGCGAAGCCGGCGTGATCGTGACCGGTGACAACGTCGTCGCGACCGGCCTGCTGGTCGAGCACTACGAGATGAACGAGGTCATCTGGAGCGGCCAGAACGGGACCGAGATCTTCTTCCAGAACGAGCTGCCCTACGACGTGCCCAGCCAAGCTGCCTGGATGGCGACTCCAACCCAGGATGGCTACCCGGCCTTCCTGGTGACCAACAATGTGAAGAGCTTCACCGGCTACGGTATGGGCAGCTACGTGGTGTTCACCAACACCCCGGCCGCCTCCGGCTCTAACAGCCTGTACGACCAGGAGGCCTTCGAGGCTCCACACAACCCAGGCATCCAGTTCAACAACATCTTGACGGTCTGGATAGCCGGCAACGGAGGCGACAACTCGATCATCAACGGCATCGGTGGGCCTGACACCAGCACCAACCCCGGTGTGGTGGAACCTGTCGACCTCGCCAGCTACACCGGCTGACCTCGTGACCGTGCCTGGCTCCCACCCGTGAGGGTGGCCCAGCCACCGAGAAGTGCATGCCGAGGGGCTGGGGGCGAGAACCCCCGGCCCCTTGTTGGGCGCGGGTGGTGCCCGCCTGGGGAGCGTGTTCCCAACCCCTCAGCTCGTCGGGCGGGATCGCGGGGCCGCGCGGCTGGCCCTCGCGGTCATTGCCCCGGGAAGTTCATGTACGCGGACCCTCCCACCACGTGCAGCCGGTGGGGCACCAGGCTCGCGCGGATGCGCTCCTTGGCAGCCTCGCCCGCCGCCAGGAAGGAGAGCCCGGCCAGGGCGGCGCCGAGCACGGGGAGGGCGGTCGAGATCACGGTGCGAGCCCCCGGAAGCGTCGCGTCCAGATGCCGGCGCATCCGGACCACCGTGGGCCACTTCTCTCCGGCCGCCAGCGACCCCGAGAGCACTGCGTCGAAGGGCTTGGCCGCAATGCCCAGCTGGCGAGCCGCCGCGACGATGTAGCCGGCCACCTCCTCTGCCTGGCGCTCCAGCAGCGCATCCGCGACCTCGTCATTCATCGCGGCGGCGTTGATGAGGAGCGGCACCACCTCGAGGACGTGCTCGTCGGCGATGTCACCGTCGTGAAGGGCGAGTGCCACGTCGCTGGCGGTGGCCCGGCCGAAGTACTGGGCGATGATCCGGCTCAGGATGGTGGGCGCGCCGCGCCCGTCCTCGCCGCGGACCGCGGCCGCGATCGCCTCGATCCCCAGCGAGCGGCCGTCCCCGAAGTCTCCGCTGAGAGGCCCCAGGCAGGCGAACCGCGCCCGGGCACCGGAACCGAGCTGGCCGACGCAGTTGATGCCGGCCCCCACGAACACCGCGACCCCCTCTCCCTTGCCGTTGGCGGCCCACAGGCTGCCGAAGACGTCGTTGGCGACCTGATTCGTCGCGGACCAGCCCCGGGCGGCAATGGCCTGGCTCACCCGTTGCTCCGCCGCCGGCGAGTTGACCCCGGCCAGGAAGTACATCCCGACGCTGGCCCTCCGGGTGCCGTCGGCTCCGCCGGTGTCCAGCCAGGCCTTCTCGATGAGATCGCCGAGGCGGTAGAGGGAGGTCTCGAGTCCGAGCAGATCGGGTGACGCGCCCTGGCCTCGCACCGCGGCCCGGAGCGTCCCATCCCGCTCCAGGATGGCCACGTCGGTCTTGGTGTTGTCGCCGGCGACGGCCAGGATCGCCTGCTCCTCGTTCATGGCAGGGGACCCCGGTCAACGGTGGTGAGCTCCGGCTCGCCGGGCCGGCTCCCAGCCGGTCTAGGGCCGTCCGCCGTTAAGGCGTTCCCTCGGATCTTGCTCGGCCTCATCCCTGTGCTCCTCAGCCCTGGTCCTGGCATCTTGGGAAAGCGCTTACCCGAGCCGGCATGGTAGCAGGCCTCAGGGGCAGCCGCAAGCGCTCCGTGTGACGCGTTGGCGGCGGATCTGTTTGAACGGGCTGGAGCGCCGCGGTCGGGCGGTCAGACCGGCTGGGGCGAGGCCTCCAGGCA
>Ga0187771_10001433_pt1 | contig 15934 bp, 11 predicted proteins | sample 0116_SJ02_MP15_1_FD_133139 | JGI IMG/M metagenome (GOLD analysis project Ga0187771, IMG submission 133139) | Tropical peat soil microbial communities from peatlands in Department of Meta, Colombia - 0116_SJ02_MP15_10_MG | ecosystem: Environmental > Terrestrial > Soil > Wetlands > Peat | place...
TCATCCCCGAATGGTTCTATCGGGGATCCATGTTATTTTAATCAGTTTAAAATCTGGATTCCGGCTTAAATCCTGCCGGAATGACAGAAGCGGGAGATACGTTCTAATCAGGTAAAAATATAATCTCACACCAAACTGGTGGAAGACTTGGAGTACGAGAACCAGCTGATTTTTCTTTGCGTACTTTGCGCCTTTGCCGTTCACCTTCTTTTTTCGGAATTAAAGCTTCCCAATTGCTCCATCTTGCCTGCCCTACTTTTCCTGATATACTTTCGCAAAATCCTTACGGACGGAGCTTCCCATGAACATTCATGAGTACCAGGCCAAGGAGATATTCAGCGCATTCGGCATCCCCGTGCCCCGCAGCCGAGTGGCGTTGACCGCCGACCAGGTGGAGCGGGCCGCCAAGGAGATGGGCGGCCACTGCGTGGTCAAGGCCCAGATCTATGCAGGGGGACGCGGGAAGGCGGGAGGGGTGAAGATCGTCCACCACCCGGAACAGGCCAACGATGTGGCCAAGGAGTTGTTCGGCAAAAAGCTGGTCACGCCCCAGACCGGGCCGGATGGGCTCAAGGTCCGCCGCATCCTGGTGGAGGAGGCGGTGGAAATTGCCCGCGAATTTTACCTCTCCATCACCCTGGATCGGGCCTCGTCCCGCTACTGCCTGTTGGCATCGCCGGAAGGGGGCATGGATATCGAGGAGGTGGCCCACCGGTTTCCGGAGAAGATCCACATGCTGACCATCGACCCGCTCATGGGGCTGCGCCCCTACCAGGCCCGCAAGATCGCCCTGGCCCTGGGGCTGACCGGCGTGGTGTGCGAGGACTGCGTGGAGTTGATCCTCAACCTGTACCGCTGTTGTATTGAAAAGGACTGCTACCTGGTGGAGATCAACCCCCTGGTGGTCACCAAGGCCGGGTGGCTGTTGGCCATGGATGCCAAGGTGAGCTTTGACGACAACGCCGTGTACCGCCACCGGGAATACCCGGACATGGTGGACTACTCCCAGCTCGACCCGCTGGAGATCAATGCCGGCAAGTATGACCTGGCCTACATCAAGCTGAACGGCTCCATCGGCTGCATGGTCAACGGCGCCGGCCTGGCCATGGCGACCCTGGACGTGCTGAAGGAATTCGGCGGCGAGCCTGCCAACTTCCTGGACGTGGGGGGCGGCGCCACCCGCGAAAAGGTGGCCGAGGCGTTCAAGATCATCCTGGAAGACTGCGACGTCAAGGCGGTTTTCGTCAATATCTTCGGCGGCATCATGCGCTGCGACGTCATCGCCCAGGGGATCATCGAGGCGGCCGGCGAGGTGAAGTGCCACCTCCCCATCGTGGTGCGCATGGACGGCAGCAACGTTGAGGAAGGGAAACGCCTCCTCATGGAGTCCGGCCTCAACGTTCAGGTGGGCGACAACCTGGGGGACGGCGCCAGGAGGATCGTCAAGATGCTGGATGAGGAGGGCAACTAGGCCATGTCCATATTAATCGACAGAAATTCCAAGGTCGTCGTGCAGGGGATCACCGGCCGCAGCGGCCTGTTCCATACCCAGCAGTGCCGGGCCTACGGCACCAACATCGTGGCCGGCGTCACCCCCGGCAAAGGGGGCATCCACATCGACGGCATCCCGGTCTTCAATACGGTGGAGGAGGCGGTGCGCTACACCAAGGCCAACGTCTCCATGATCTTCGTCCCGCCTCCTGGAGCGGCCGACGCAATCCTGGAGGCCTGCGCCGCCCAACTGGACCTGGCGGTCTGCATCACCGAGGGGATTCCGGTGCGGGACATGGTCCTGGCCCGGTCGCTGCAGGAACGGAGCAGGACATTGCTGATCGGCCCCAACTGTCCCGGCATCATCACACCAGGCCAATGCAAACTGGGCATCATGCCGGGGTACATCCACAAACCGGGCAAGGTCGGCGTCGTCTCCCGCAGCGGCACCCTGACCTACGAAGCGGTCAAGCAGCTGACCGACATGGGGATGGGACAATCCACCTGCGTCGGCATCGGCGGCGACCCGATCATCGGCATGAAGTTCATCGACGTACTGGAGCAGTTCAACAACGACCCCCAGACCAAAGCGGTCTTCATGATCGGCGAGATCGGCGGCAGCGCAGAGGAAGACGCAGCCCACTGGATCAAGGAGAACATGAAGAAGCCGGTGGCGGCCTTCATCGCCGGCGTCACTGCGCCTCCCGGCAAACGCATGGGCCATGCCGGTGCCATCATCACCGGCGGCAAAGGCAAGGCCGAAGACAAGATCCGCACCCTGAACGAGTGCGGCGTTGTGGTGGCCGGGAGCCCGACCAGAATGGGTGAGGCCATGAGGGAGGCGTTGCAGGCGCTGGACAGCAAACCGGCTCCGAAAACGGCGGTGAAGAAGGCGAAGAAGTAGCGCCGGGACGTCAAAATCGGCGGACAGGCCCCGTTTCCCGTGAGAAGGGCGGGGCCTGTCGTTGTGAAGGTGTGAGCATGACAGGTGTTTATTCTTGGAAAGTTTTTTGTAGCGATAATTTATTTCGATGGAAGGAAAAAACTGAACTTGAAACCTGATATAGAAGCAGAAATCACCGTCTTGCCTTCCAGCGTGAACTTACGGAAAAGTGCTATTCGCGACGATATAGTCGGTTATTACGAATGTCCGATTGCGCTCCCAAATGGGACTTGGGATTGTAGGGTGGTCTTTCCGGATGCGAACGGGCGTGTTGAACTCGGCCAAACTACCACTGCGTTGATTCAATTTCTGAGCCCGAATGAAGCACTTCTGGGCCTCTGTCAGGGTGATACATTTCAACTGATGGGCCGTAACGAAGCGCTGCCGGGCTTTAGTACAGACGGCACATCTCAACTGTTGGGAGAGAATGGAATCATTGCGCTTGGGAAGGTGACGAAGTTATTAGTTGCTCCAATAACACATGAATTAAAGCTGGAGTTCATCGGCTCAAGCAGGGAATATTTCCGGATCTGGGTCGTGAACCTTTGCCTCACCCTTCTCACTTTTGGTATTTTCTCGGCGTGGGCAAAGGTACGAAAAAAGCGATATTTCTATTCCCATACCATACTGGACGGCACCCCATTCCAGTATCTCGGCCAACCATTACCGATACTGAGAGGACGCCTCATCGGGGCTTCACTGTTTGCTGTTTATTACGTGTCGAGCCACTTTTTCACATCGCTGCTACCTTACGTTTTTGCACTTGGCGCTGTGCTCGCGCCGTGGGTAATAGTCCGCTCTGCCTCGTTCAAAGCCCGCTACTCCGCATTTCGCAACATGACCTTCCGATTTGAGGGAACTTATTGGGGCACACTTAAAGTCGTCTCTGCCTGGGGTTTGGTTCCTGCTATCATTATCGGAATGATGTTTCACTGGTTGAAGATCGCATGGATCGAGGGGACACTGTTTGCTGTTGGTGGCCTAATTTATCCGTGGTGGATCAGCCGTTTAAAAAATTTTACTGTCTGCAACACCGCATTTGGCAACAAAAATGGTCAGCTTTCCACTACGGGAGGACAGTTTTTCAAGATCTATTTTTGCTCCGGTTTATTATTTGCTCTTATGCTCATCCCGCTTGGTGCAGCATTATCAATATTTCATATTTCCAAAAACTCCGCATCTTATATCATTCTTTTTAGCCTTCCGACTTACGCTGCTTATGCCCTGGCTTACGCTTACATCCAGGCTTATATCGGCAACCTCGTCTGGAACGAAACCACCCTTGGGCCGTTACGCTTTAAATCCACTCTTAGCGGCTGGACCATGACGAATTACTACATAAGCAATGCTTTGGCGATCATTGCATCCGCGGGGCTACTTACACCATGGGCGATAATGCGGACAATGAAATATCGAGCGGAAAACCTGCAAGTACTTGTGGCAGGCGAGGTGACCGAATTCAGTGGCAGCGACAGGTCGAATGTGAGCGCAACCGGCGCCGAACTCGGAGAATTCTTTGACATGGAACTCTCATTATGAACGATGCAATAGAGATCATTGAAGGGCTATACTATGACGGTTGCAAACCCATCGGGCTTCCGATTCTGCTGTCATTTCTCGGCGAAAAAACAACGATGACCGGCTTCGGGATTTCCAAAACGTACCGCACTTCGCAACTTACTGTGACACCCGTTACCGGCAGGGCCGCTCGCTTTGTTATCCTCCCCGACGGCGGACAAGTGCAATGCGCAGATCTTCAAATCCTTAATGTATTAGCCAATGAGAGCCCGACGGAAGGCCCTGTGGTGTGGTTGGAGAAGCGGATAGGAGTGTCTGTCGGCTGCGTGGCGCTCATCGTTGCACTGCTTCTGTCTGCTTACATATTCGGGCTTCCCGCCGCTGCCGATTGGGCTCTCACCAAGGTCTCTATTGAGACCGAGCAATCATTGGGGAGAGATGCACTTGCATGGCTCGATAATAATCAGTGGTTTCAGCCAACTGAACTTGATGAAATTAGAACCACTCGAATCAGGACAACTTTTTCAACATTGATAGGCGGCTTGAAAATGGAGCATTACTACCATTTGGAGTTCCGTCATTCCAAGCGCATGGGAGCAAATGCAATTGCCCTGCCCGGCGGAATTGTTGTCATTACTGATGAAATGGTTTCGTTGGCCGGGTCAGAGGATGAGGTGGCTGCCGTGCTAGCCCACGAGATTGGCCATATTGAGCTTAGACATACAATGAAGCAGATAATGCAAGGGTCAGCCCTGGCAATCATTGCCGGAGTTGTGACGAATGACGCGTCTTCATACACAGTCGCCGTAGCAGGCCTTCCAACTCTCCTGGCACAGACTAATTATTCGCGTGAATTTGAGAGAGAAGCCGATGAGTTTGCCTTTAAGCTTCTGAAGCAACACCACATATCGCCGGCAGCCTTTGCATCTCTCATGGAAAGACTCTCCAAAGACCATGAAGTCGAAGAAAGGTACGTTTCCTTTTTGTCAACACATCCGGTCACTGCCGACCGGGTGAAGCGTGCTCGGCAGGAGGACGGGAAAGGAAAATGATTTTTTGAAATTGTAGAATTCCTTATTTTATTTGTAAGCAGAGAAATGCTCTTAGTTTCTTGGGTGCCCCCGAGCAATTACTGTCCAAGCGTTTCTTCATTTCCTCAAGCAAAACAGGGCATTCCTCACGTCGTTCGGCAACCACCGCAAGATCATGCAAATCTTCAAGCAGCTGCTGGTATTCGCGAATGGACAGGATAACCGCCTTTTTCCTGCCGGTGCTGCTGGTGACGTATCGCGCTTGCGCAAGTCCCATGGTGTTTCTCCTTTTTGTCCTCTGCTACCGTCGAACAGGGCTGTCAATCATGCCTGAAGCATAAATGCCCTATTACGCCGCCCGTTTGTCCGGGGGATTGTGCGCAGTTGTTTCGCGCCTGCCAAGCCCTTCGGCAATGAGCGCGAGCACCAGCGTATTGATGCTGACGCCTTCCGCCTTCGCCCGTGCCTGCAACAAAGCGTGGAGCGAACGGGGAAGCCTCTGGACGAACTTCACCGGTTTGCCTTCCTCGTCGTAATGCGTCGGGGCCGGTATTTGTCTCCCCATGTCCCCCTGGGCCGCCATCCAGCTATTGAAAGCGTCTAGGCCATTGGCAAGGACCTCTTCCAGCGTCTCACCGTCCGACATGCAGCCGGGGAGATCCGGGAATGTGATCATGTACCCACCTCCATCTTCGGCTGAAAGGGGTGATATGATATGGCCGTATGCCTCGAAAGGGACCGGCGGAGTGACAGGCTTGATTTGCTTTACGCTCATGGCGTATTCTCCTTGATTGCGTCGATCATTGCTATGAAGTTCCTGACATAAACCGGCTTGATGGGACGATGGGCGGGGACGCACAAGCTTTCCGCAAGCCCCTTTGCGGAAAAGACGTGGTGGCTCCCTCCACTGTTGCGAACTTCAACCCCGTAACGTCCGGCCACGGACAACAAGTCCTCAATGCGCCAATCGCGAGGATTATTCCTCATCCGTTCAAGTGTTTTGTCCGCTGTCGTCATGTTCTGATAGTATCACATATAACATTACAATCAATCTTTTTCGATCAAGGTACGGTACTTCCCAAAATCCTCACACTTTCTGATAGTCTTGCTTGACAACGCGTTGCGTTATAATCGAACATACCATGTGGGGCTGGTCAACGTTTTTCAAACCCCTCACCGTTTCTCCCCAGCCCCACGCACCAACACCCCTTAATCGTGAGAGATCGTACCTGCCTATGAAAACAGCCACACCCTCCACGTCTCCCCACCCCAACGACATGAGCCGCCGCCAACTGGCGGTGTTCGTGCTGATCCTCGGGGCCTTGACCGCCTTCAGCGCCATGTCCATCGACATGTACCTCCCCGCCTTCCCCCAGATGGCCAGGGACTTGGGCATACCCCTGGGCATGGTGCAACTCTCCATCTCCGCCTTTCTTTACGGCTCGGCCGCGGGGCAACTGTTCTACGGCCCCCTGGCCGACCGGTGGGGACGGCGCATGCCCCTGCTGGCGGGGCTGTCCTTATACGTCGTCTCCACCATCGGGTGCGCCTGCGTCCGGACAGGTGAAGGGCTCCTGTTCTGGCGGGTGGTCATGGCGGTGGGCGGCGGTGCCGGCATGGTGATCTCGCGGGCCGTGGTGCGCGATCTCTACGACACCGCCGATGCGGCGAGAATGTTCTCCCTGCTCATGCTGGTAATGGGCGCCGCGCCGATCCTTGCCCCCATGGCAGGGGGACAGTTGCTGCTATTGACCGGCTGGCGGGGCATTTTCGGCTTTCTGGGGATTTTCGGGCTGCTCTCGGTCTGCGCGGTGGCCTTCGGCCTCCCGGAATCGCTCCCGAAAGAGCGGCGCAGCCACCGCAGCTTCGCCCAAATGATAAGCGTCTACGGCCATCTCTTCCGCAATGGCCACTATCTGCGGTATGCCGTGGCCTTGGGGTGCATTGCCGGGGTCAATTTCGCCTACATCTCGGGCGCCCCTTTCATCTTCATCGAACTGAACGGCATATCCCCGCAGCACTTCGGCCTCTTCTTCGGCGCCAACGCCTTCGGCCTGATCGGCGCCTCCCAGGTCAACCGCCGGCTCCTGCGCCGCTTCCCTCCCCGCAGAATACTGGTAACGGCCTTCATCATCAATGCAACGGCTGCCGTCCTGCTCACCGTCTCCGCACTGACGGGGACCGGCGGCTTTCCGGTCCAGGTGCTGCTCATCTTCATCTGCCTCTGCATGACCGGGCTGCTCTATCCCAACGTGACCGCCCTGGCCATGGCCCCCTTCGACAAGACGGCGGGGAGCGCGTCTGCCCTTCTGGGGACGATCCAATACACCCTCGGCGCAACCGCCGGCGCGTTTGTGGGGGTGTTTCACAATGGCACAGCGCTGCCCATGACCGCCACCATGGCCTTGAGCGCGGCGACCGGTTTGTGCGCCGTGGGATTGAAACGGGAACCTTGACACCATATCCCGGCAGAGGCATAATCTCCCGAGCATCGATCCGGCAGGAGGCAGCACCCCATGGAAACACCCGGCAGCACTGAAAACAGCCTGTCCGCCACCCCCTTCGTCCACCTCCACCTCCATACCCAGTACTCCCTGCTGGACGGCGCCATCCGCATCGCAGACCTGGTCCACAAGGCCGAGGAATGCCGCATGCCGGCCCTGGCCATCACCGACCACGGCAACATGTTCGGCGCCGTGGAGTTCTATCTCAAATGCCAGAAGGCCGGCATCAAACCGGTCATCGGCTGCGAGGTCTACCTGGCCCCCGACTCCCGCTTCTCCAAGGATGCCAAGGGGATATCCGACGCGGCCTACCACCTGATCCTGCTCTGCCGGAACATGGAAGGGTACCGGAACCTCTCCTTCCTTACCTCGGCAGGCTTCAAGGAAGGATTCTACTATCGCCCCCGCATTGACCGGGAGATATTGAAGGAACATTCCGGAGGTCTGATCGCCCTGTCCGCCTGCCTCAAGGGCGAAGTGGCCATGCAGTGCGGCCGGGGAAGGATGGAAGATGCCCTGGCCACGGCCCGCTGGTACAGCGAGGTCTTCCCGGACAGCTATTACATCGAGCTGCAGGAAAACACCCTGGCTGAACAGGACACGGTCAACAAGCGCCTGCTGGAGGTGGCAGGCGAGTTGAAGCTGCCCCTGGTGGCCACCAACGACTGCCACTACCTGAACCGGGAGGATGCCCGGGCCCATGAGGTGCTGCTCTGCATCCAGACCGGCAAGACCATGAGCGACCCGACCCACATGAAATTCTCCGCGGACGAATTTTACGTCAAGACGCCGGAGGAGATGGCACGGGCCTTTTCCTACGCGCCCGAGGCCATCGCCAACACTGTGGCCATTGCCGAGCGCTGCGACCTGGAACTTCCCCTGAACAAGGAATACTATTTTCCCCACTTCGAACCCCCTGCCGGCAAGAGCCACGACGAGATGCTGGAAGACTTGGCCACGGAAGGGCTCAAAGAGCGCATGGCCACCATCCTGGCCAAGTATCCCGACATGCCCCTGGAGCGACAGCAGGCGTATTTCGACCGTCTGCGCATCGAGTTGGACTGCATCCGCCAGATGCAGTTCCCGGCCTATTTCCTGATCGTGTCCGACTTCATCAACTGGGCCAAGGACAAGGGGATCCCGGTCGGTCCGGGAAGGGGGTCGGCGGCCGGCTCCCTGGTGGCCTACGCCATCAAGATCACCGACCTCGACCCCATGCCCTACAACCTGCTGTTCGAGCGTTTCCTCAACCCGGAACGCATCTCCATGCCCGATATCGACGTGGACTTCTGCCAGGACCGCCGGGAAGAGGTCATCCAGTACGTGGTGGAGAAGTACGGGCGGGAACGGGTCTGCCAGATCATCACCTTCGGGACCATGAAGGCCAAGGCGGTGGTGCGGGACGTGGGGCGGGCGCTCAACATGACCTACGGGGACGTGGACCGGATCGCCAAGCTGATCCCGGACGACCTGAACATAACCCTGGAAAAGGCCCTGCAGCAGGAGCCGCAACTGAGGGAACTGGCAACGGCCGATCCCCAGGTGAAGGATCTGCTGGAAACCGCCGTCTGCCTTGAAGGCCTGGCCCGCCACGCCGGCACCCACGCCGCCGGGGTGGTGGTGGCCCCCAAACGGATGGAAGAGTTCCTGCCGGTCTACAAGGATCAGAAAACCGGCTCGATCAACACCCAGTACTCCATGAAGTACGTGGAGATGGTCGGCCTGGTGAAGTTCGACTTCCTGGGTCTCAAGAACCTGACCGTGATCCAGAACGCCGTCAGGCTGGTGAGGGAGGGGAAGGACCCGGATTTCGACATCACCCGCCTGCGGGACGACGACCAGGCCAGCTACGATCTTATCTCCTCGGGCAACACCACCGGCATCTTCCAGCTTGAATCCAGCGGCATGAAGGAGATGCTGGTCAAGCTCAAACCTTCCTGCTTCGAGGACGTGATCGCCGCCTGCGCCCTCTACCGGCCGGGCCCCCTGGGGTCGGGCATGGTGGACGAGTTCATCGACCGCAAGCACGGCCGCCAGAAGGTGGTGTACGACCTGCCCCAACTGGAACCGATCCTGAAGGACACGTACGGGGTCATCGTCTACCAGGAGCAGGTCATGCAGATATCCCGCACCCTGGCGGGCTACTCCCTGGGGCGCGCCGACCTCCTGCGCCGCGCCATGGGCAAGAAGGACCCCCTGGTCATGGCCAAGGAGAAGGAGCCGTTTCTGGCCGGGGCCAAGGCCCAGGGGATCGATCCGAAAAAGGCCGAGGCGATCTTCGACCTGATGGCCAAGTTCGCCGAATACGGGTTCAACAAATCCCACTCGGCCGCCTACGCCCTGATCGCCTACCAGACGGCCTACCTCAAGTCCCACTATCCAGTTGAGTTCATGGCCGCGCTTCTGACCTGCGACATGGACAATACGGACAAGGTGGTCAAGAGCATCGGCGACTGCCGCGAACAGGGGATCGAGGTGCTGCCGCCGGACGTGAACAAGTCCGGCCACTCGTTCACCGTGGTGGGGAATTCCATGCGGTTCGGCCTGGGCGCCATCAAGGGGATCGGCGCCGGCGCCGTTGAGGCGATCCTGGAGGCGCGGGGCAGCGAGCCCTTCAGGGACCTGTACGATTTCTGCGAGCGGGTCGATATGCGGCGCGCCAACAAGAAGGTGCTGGAAGCCCTCATCAAGTGCGGCTCCTTCGACTCCACCGGCGCTTTTCGCGCGCCGCTGATGGAAGGGCTGGAACAGGCCATGGCCTACGGCCAGAAGATTCAGGAGGAGAAGGCCAGCGCCCAGGTCTCCTTGTTCGGCACCGCCGAAGTGGTCAAACATAACGGCAACGGCGGCATGAAACTCCCCAACATCCCGGAATGGCAGGACAAGGAAAAGCTGGGCTACGAGAAGGAGGCGCTGGGCTTCCTCATCACCGGCCACCCCCTGGACCGCTACGTGGACGACATCAGGCGCCTTGCCAACTCCGAGATCGCCAGGCTGTGCGATCTGCCGGACGGCGGCGAGGCGCGCGTCTGCGGCATCGTCTCCGCCTTCCGGGAGATCCCCACCAAAAAGGGGGACCGCATGTGCTTCGCCACCATCGAGGACCTGACCGGCTCGGTGGAGATCACCGTGTTTCCCGACACCTATGCCGAGACCGCCGGCCTGCTCAAATCCGACGACCCGCTGCTGGTGACCGGCAAGTTGGAAAAAACGGAAAAAGGGGCCAAGATCCTGGTCAGCCGCCCCAGCGCCGACAACGGACGCAGAGGAGGCCACCAGCGGGATCCCGGCCCGGTGGGGGACATCAAGCTGCTCCAGGATGCCCGTGCCCTGACGACCAAGCGGGTCTGCTTCACCCTGCGCACGGACGACGTGCCCGTGGAGCGGCTGGACGCCCTCAGGGGGATCATCCAGCGCCACCACGGCAGCGTGCCTTCCTGCCTCCAGTTCCTCATACCGGAGCGGAGCCGTTCGACCATGCCCCTTCCCGCTGACTTCAATGTCATGGCCAGCGATGATTTAAGGCTGGAAGTGGAGCAACTGTTCGGTTATAATGCCGCCACTTTTGAGTGAGGGTAAAACCAAAACCACGTAAACCGCAAAGACGCTAAGGACACAAAGAAGATCGAACAACGGATAAAGATTCCCGACATCATGTCGTGTCCCTCTGTCGTTTGTCCCGATTTTTCAGTCTCAGTGAATTTCTTCGTGCCCTTTGTGTCTTTGCGGTGAAAAGAATCGAGGTATCACCATGGCGACCCCGTTTCATCTGGAATTCGAAAAACCTGTTGCGGAACTTGAGAAAAAGATCGAGGAGTTGAATGCCCTGGCTGCCGACGGCCTGGATATCGGCGCCGACGTGGCCACCCTGGAAGGGCGCGTGGAGGAGATGCGCAAGGATATCTTCTCCAATCTCTCCCGCTGGCAGACCGCCCAAGTGGCGCGCCACATCAACCGCCCCTTCACCCTCGACTACATCCAGCACATGTTCACCGAATTCGTGGAACTGCACGGCGACCGCAACTTCGGTGACGATCACGCCATTGTGGGCGGCCTGGCCCGCTTCGACGGCCAGCCGGTCATGGTGATCGGCCACCAGAAGGGACGCGACACCAAGGAGAAGGTCTACCGCAACTTCGGCATGCCCAACCCGGAAGGATACCGCAAGGCCCTGCGCCTCATGCAGATGGCCGAGCAGTTCGGGCTGCCGGTCATCACCTTCGTGGATACGCCCGGCGCCTACCCCGGCATCGGCGCCGAGGAGCGCGGCCAGGCCGAGGCCATTGCCCGCAACCTGCGCGAAATGGCCAGCCTGCGCACCCAAATCATCGTCTGCGTCACCGGCGAAGGGGGCTCCGGCGGAGCCCTGGCCATCGCCGTTGGGGACCACATCCTCATGCTGCAGCACTCGGTCTACGCCGTCATCTCCCCCGAGGGGTGCGCCGCAATCCTCTGGTCCGACGGGACCAAGGGAGAGCAGGCCGCCGAGGCGCTCAAACCGACCGCCAGGGACATCATCGGCCTGGGGGTCATCGATGAGATCGTGGACGAGCCCGTAGGAGGAGCCCACCGGGACCACAAGGCCATGGCCGCGACTCTGAAGAAGGCCATTGCCCGCAACCTGGCGGAATTGGGCAAACTCTCCCTTGACGACCTGGTGGAGCAGCGCTACCAGAAGTTTCGCGCCATGACGCGCTGCGTGGAATAGCCCTTGCTGGAACGCCTGCAAAAACTCATCTCCCAGGCCGGCATCACCTCCCGCCGGGCCGCCGAAGAGCTGATCCTGAACGGCCGGGTGACCGTCAACGGCACGGAGGTCACCGAACTGGGCAGCAAGGCCGACCCGGCCCGGGACCGCATCGACGTGGACGGCAAGCCGCTCCAGTTCAGGGAAAAGAACCTGTACATCCTGCTCTACAAGCCGGTCGGCTACATCACCGCCCTGAAAGACTCCCAGGGGAGGCCGCTGGTGACCGATCTCCTGAAAGGGGTGGAAGAACGGGTCTATCCGGTGGGGAGACTGGATTACAATACCGAGGGACTGCTGCTCCTGACCAACGACGGGGAGTGGGCCAACCGCCTGATGCATCCGCGCCACGAAGTGGAGAAGGAGTACCATGTCAGGGTCCGGGGCAAGGTGCTGGACCAGCAGTTGAAACGCCTGGCGGGCGGGGTTGAGCTGGAGGACGGGGTCACCGCGCCGGCACAGGTGCGGATGGTGAAGAGCAGCGATCAGAACGACTGGATCTCGGTGACGATCCACGAGGGGAGAAACCGCCAGGTGCGGCGCATGTGCGAGGCGGTCAGCCTCTTCGTGGTGCGCCTAAGGCGGGTGCGCTACGGTTCCCTGGAGATCGGGAGCCTGAAACCGGGCCAGTTCCGGAACCTGACCGATGCAGAGGTAAAGGGGTTGCTTCATACCGGTCCGACGTTACGGTCTGAGCCCCGGAAGGCGCAGAAACCGCTCGGTGCAGCAGAAGCCGGTACGACTGTGGAGCGCCCGCCTATCCGGACACCCGAAAAACAGACAAAAAAACAACCCGCCCGAACGAAGCCCGGAGAATCCCCGCGGCCACGCCGGTAAACTGCTTCCTGAATCCGATGACGCCTGCCCCCTCCGCTCGCCTGTAAGACCTATTTTACCCCGTTGACAGGATATGGGCTCAGTTATGAGTTGATTTAGCAGCTGACTTCCACTATCATTAAAAACATCTGGGAGTTGCCATGCCGAATACAACCCCGACAAAACCCGCCTTATCAAGCAAATACAATGCGCTGATCCTTCTTTTCCTTATTGCCGCCGGCCTGGCAGGCAACTATTACAAGTACCCCATCTTCCTGAACATCGACTTCCTGTTCGGCAGCATCTTTGCCATGCTGGCCCTGCAATTCTTCGGTATCGGCCGGGGAGTTGCCGCGGCCGCCATAATTTCCAGCTACACCTATATCCTCTGGAACCACCCCTATGCAATGTTCATCATGACCGCCGAGGTGGCGGTAGTCGGCTGGCTGTTCTACCGCCGCAACATGGGGATGGTCATCTCAGACATGCTCTACTGGCTCCTTATCGGCATGCCGCTGATCTACCTTATCTACCGCGGAGTCATGCATTCCCCCCCTTCAAACGTCTCCATCATCATGACCAAACAGGCAATGAACGGCATTGCCAATACCCTGGCCGCCCGCCTGATCTTTACCGGATATGTCCTCCGGACCCGCTCGTCATCCGTTTCGTACCGTGAGGTTGTCTATAACCTGCTCAGCTTTTTCGTCCTGGCGCCCGCCCTGACCCTGCTAGTGATGAGCAGCAGGACCGATTTTGACGAAATCGACCTGAACATCCGCACGACGCTCACGCAGATGATACGGCACGATGCCCGGCAACTGGAATCCTGGGTATCGGATCAAAGGAAAGCCGCGGTCTATCTTGCAGGGTTGGCGGCTTCACAAATACCGCAGCAGATGCAAACGCACCTTGAGCAGGCGGCGAAGTCGAATACCAATTTTCTCCGCATTGGGTTGCAGGATCAAGCAGCCACCTCGGTTGCCTATTTCCCCCTGATCGATGAACTGGGGCAGAAGAACATCGGTAAAAACTATGCTGATCGCCCCTATTTCCCCACACTTATAAACAACCGCACACCAATGCTCTCCGAAGTGGTCATGGCCAGGGTTGGCAAACCCAAACCTATTGTGCTGATGCTTGTTCCGGTAGTCACTCATGGGAAATATGGTGGTTTCATTTCCGGCGTCCTCAATCTTGACAAAGCCCACGAGATGCTTGCCAGGGACGATGACAGTGACATCCGCTACACCCTGATCGACAAAAACGGCAACGTGATCATGACGAATCGCGCAGACCAGAAGGTCATGACGCATTTTGTGCGCGCCAATGGCATGATGAAGAAATTAAATAACCAGATCAGTCAGTGGATCCCTCGATTGCCGCCCACAACCCCCTCCACGGATCGCTGGAAGGAATCATATTACGTCGCTGAGACAACCATCGGAGACCTTGCCGAGTGGAAACTGATCCTGGAACAACCGGTGGCGCCGTTTCAGAAAAAACTCTACGGCAACTTCACCGGCAAACTGACCCTGCTGTTCGGCATCATGCTCGCAGCGCTGGCGCTGGCAGAGCTTTTATGCCGGAGACTTATTGCCACGCATGAAAAACTCCTTTACGCATCCCGCGACCTTCCGAAAAAAATGGCCACCAATGAAAAAATCGATTGGCCCGAAAGCTCGATAATCGAGGTGATCAATCTGGTCGACAATTTCAGGGAAACATCGGATTCCCTGGCGGCGCACTTTTATGAGATCCAACAGATCAATGAATCGCTCGAACAGCACGTCGAGGAAAGATCCAGAGAACTGAACAATCTCATGCTTGAGCTTGAGATCATCATGAGAAGCGCCCCGATCGGCATCGCAAAAGTTATCGACAGAAAGATTATCTGGTGCAACCGCAAGCTGGCGGAAATGTTCCATTATTCCACAGAAGAACTGAAATCCCGGACAACCAGGCGTCTGTATCCGTCGGACGAGGCTTACGAAAAGATCGGCCGGGAAGCATATTCGATCATTTCCCAGGGCATTATTTTCGAGACAGAGCAGGAACTGATCGGCAAAGACGGCGTTCACGCTTTAATACGGTGCATCGGCACGGCAATCGAGCCCGGAGACATGTCCAAGGGCACCATCTGGCTGTTTGAGGATATCACCAAACGCAAACACGACGAAGAGGAGAAACGGACCTTTGAGCTGCAATACCAGGAAACCCAGAGACTGGAAAGCCTCGGTGTCCTGGCCGGGGGCATTGCCCATGATTTCAACAACCTGTTGGCAATCATCATAGGGAATTGCGCTTTGGCAAAGATGCATCCCGAAAAATTCACCGACCATCTTGAGGCAATAGAAAAAACCTCGGATCGCGCTGCCACCCTGTGCCGCCAGATGCTGGAGTACGCTGGGCACACCCAATTCTGCAAGACGCAGGTCGATATGAGGTCTCTGGTGGATGACATGGTCAGGCTGATGGCGTCAACCGGCCATAAGAATATTGTCATCAAACCGGTCATCCCGCCGAACATTCCGTTCATTATCGGCGATACCGGCCAGATTCAGCAGATCATCATGAATCTGATCACCAATGCCATCGAGGCCATTGGCGAGGCACAAGGCGAGATAGATGTTCTGCTCTCCAAAATCTTGGTCGATGAGGCTCACCCGGCAAAGGATCATCTCGGCCGAGTGATATCGGCCGGAATGCATGTCTGCCTGGAGGTTACCGACAACGGTTGCGGCATTAGCGAAGAGACCCGCCAGAGAATCTTTGAACCGTTTTTTTCCACCAAGTTTACGGGACGCGGACTCGGGCTGTCGGCGACCCTCGGCATCATCTCCGGACATGAGGGGGCGTTGCAGCTCTTCAGTCAACCCGGCAA
>Ga0187771_10001434_pt1 | contig 15933 bp, 12 predicted proteins | sample 0116_SJ02_MP15_1_FD_133139 | JGI IMG/M metagenome (GOLD analysis project Ga0187771, IMG submission 133139) | Tropical peat soil microbial communities from peatlands in Department of Meta, Colombia - 0116_SJ02_MP15_10_MG | ecosystem: Environmental > Terrestrial > Soil > Wetlands > Peat | place...
TAGATTCAAACAATATCAGCTGTGCAAGTTTTTCCTTATTCTCATAATCTGATATTACTCCCTCTTTAACGGCGTTACCGAATTCTTTAAAGAACTTCTTATAAAGATCCTTTTCATTTGAGTACATTTCAAGCAGGCTGTCAATTATTTTTTTAGTCAAACTTTTTTTGATCTGCGAAACATTCCTGTCCTGCTGGAGCATTTCGCGTGAAATATTAAGCGGAAGGTCAGAAGATTCGACAACACCTTTAATGAACCTAAAATATTTTGGAAGAAGTTCTTCAAAAGCCTCCATAATCATGACTTTTTTTACATAGAGCTGAAGACCGCTTTTATAACCCTGGTAGAATAGATTAAAAGGGGCCTTGGAAGGAATAAAAAGCAGGGAATGAAACTCGAGGGTCCCTTCTGCTTTGTAATAGATTGTCTTCAGAACATCGTTCCAGTCATGTGAGATATGCCTGTAAAACTCATTATACTCTTCCTGTTTAACTTCCGAGGCCGGCCTCATCCATATTGGCTTCATAGAATTAAGAATTGTGTCTTCGGTTACTTTGACTTTTTTCCCGTCTTTCTTAGGTTTTCCTTCGGTATCTTTCTCAATCTCCTCGCTTTCATGCTTCATTATGATCGGATAATTGATAAAGTCGGAATATTTTTTTATTATGTTTGAAATTGTATAATAATCAGTAAAATCCTCAATCCCGTTTTCACTATCGACAGGTTTAAGGTGCAGTGTTATTACAGTGCCATGATTTTCCTTTTCAGAAGTCGACAGAGTATACTCACCCTCTCCGTCAGATTCCCAGCGGTAAGCAGCTTTTCCACCCGCTTTTTTTGTATCTATAGTCACGAGGTCGGCCACCATAAAGGCTGAATAAAAACCTACACCAAACTCCCCGATCATTTCATTTACTGAGGAGTCCGATTTATTTTCTTTCAGATTTTTTAAAAATTCCTGTGTGCCAGAACGGGCTATTGTTCCTATATGTTCAATGAGGTCTTCATGGCTCATACCTATTCCATTATCGCTGATGGTAAGAGTTCTTGCCCCAGCGTCCGCCTCCAGACGGATCTCAAATTTTTCTCCAGGCAGAAGCAGTTCCGGCTTTGTAATAGATTCAAAGCGAAGTCTGTCAATTGCATCTGAAGAATTGGATACCAGCTCTCTTAAAAATATTTCCTTATTACTGTAGATGGAATGCACCATCAAATTCAATAATTGCCTGCTTTCAGCCTGAAAACTGAATTTCTCCAAAGACATACTCTTTATATCCCCCGACTATTATAAACCTCCGAGACTTGAATCGGTTGTTTCACTGCTGTTAGTGGAAACCTGATTTGATGAATTGTTCTTTGCTATATTCTGCGCTTCTGAACGATAGGACTCGTAAAATTTTCTGCTGTAAAGGCTTATTCTGGAATTATTCGGGCCTAAAAATGTAGTAGGGATGGTCTCTCTGCCCATCGTAACTGCTTTAAAAACCATGAAATGAAGATGGGGCCCGGTCGTGAATCCTGTGTTTCCACTGAAACCAATGATCTGACCTTTATGCACCACATCACCGATATTAACCAAACTTCCATTTTTCATCAAATGAACATACTCGCTGAAAGTACCATCTTTGTGATAAACGGTTACATAGTTGGCATTATTGAGATACCTGAATCTGAATCCGCCAAAGCTGGAATCCTGCTTAACATCAACGACTATGCCTTCCCTGGCCGCACAGACAGGGGTGCCAACCCACATGCTGAAATCCAGAGAATACCTTATCCAGCCCCTGTGTGAAATCCTTCCGTTATAGCCCTGGTTAATCATGTGGCTCGTGCCCTCCTCATAGGGAATAAAATATATATAATTCAGGTCCGGATTTACATCGGGATCGCCCATTGCCTCATTGACTGTAAAAACAAGGCTGTTCGACGGGTCCTGATATGTTATAACACTGAACAGATATTCGCCCTTTTCCTGGGGTTTAAGAATTGTATAGAAAGGAAGATGAGTGCTTAAGCAGAGCTGTTCAGAATTTTTTAAATTAACCATTATTTGAATGGGGCAGTAATTCACATTATCCGCATAAAAAACATACTCGTTTTTTCCAGAGGGAAGATAATAAACATTGACATAATCAGTGGCAGATATTAAAGAAAGGGGCATAACGATAGTGCTTAAAATTAAAAGGACTGACTTTAAAAAAAATAACGATTTCTGACATTCCATAGTAAATCTCCCATTATTAAATTATCAGATCTGGGAAAGTTTGTAGAAAATTCCCCTTTCGCCAAGGCTGTTTATAAATTCGGCTTTTATCAATTTGTCATAGGTTAATATATCCATATATTTCAAAATTTCTTCTTCGCCAATTGAAATTACCATACTCAGGTCTTCTATAGTAGACGGTCTCCTCCTGAGAGTATCTACAATTGCACTTTCAATATCTTTTCTGTATGTCTTCAATTCCTCCCTTTTTCTAAATTTCTTTATGATTTCGATCCCTTTCAAATTCAATTTTATTTTTGTATTTTCCATTATGTCACTGTCCGCGGGTTTCACCCATTCTTCAGCCCCGGGTCTGTCAAGTGTATTGAGCTGTATCTTGTCAGGTTTAATCTTCAAAATGGCTCTGCGTAATTTTGCAATATTATAATCATCGGTATTAATCCCGTCAACTATGAAAACTTCCAGCCAAAGAGCCTTGAGTAACCCTGATAGTTTAAACACCCTTGAAAATTCAGCAATGCCTTCTATAACATTACTTAGTTTAATCAGAGGATGCGGCCTGTCTATTTTTATGTAGGCCTCTTCAGAGGCCGCATCAAGAGAGGGAAGGACCACGTCGGCATGAAGCAGATCATCCCTGACTTCCTTAAGATTCAAAAGACTTGAATTGGTAATAACGGCTATCTTTATGGACGGAAATTCCTTTTTCAGTGAACCAAGCATGAATCCAAGGCCGGAATGAAGAGTCGGTTCACCCGAACCTGAAAAAGTTATAAAATCAGGGGCAGGGTTTTGTCCTAAAAAATCCCTGATTTCAGACAGGATCTTATCGGAGGGATAATACTCCGTCCTTTCTGTAACCAGTTTCATAGTCTTTCCGCATTCGCAGTAAACACAATTGAAATTGCATACCTTTCTGGGAAGAATATCCACACCTAAAGATATGCCGAGTCTTCTGGAAGGTACAGGACCATAAATATATCTATACATATTTCAGCATCGCCCTGTTGTTAATAAGTTCTGAGATTGATTTAATACCAGTGAAGGTCATGTTTTTCCTGAGATCGTTCGAGATTTTGATAAGGTACTGTCTGACTCCCTGTACACCGCCTCCGACTGCTGCAATCATGACAGGTCTCCCTATCATTACGCAATTTGCTCCAAGGGCTAACCCCTTTAGAACGTCACTGCCACTCCTGATCCCTCCGTCAAGGATCAAAAAAGCGTCATTTCCGACAGCCTTTTTGATCTCCGGTAGAGCATCAACAGGGGCGACGAGATTATCGTTAACCCGCCCTCCATGATTTGAGACTATCAAAGCCTTTACGCCTGCTTTTAATGCTGATTCGGCGTCAGCCGTTGATAATACCCCCTTCAATACAAAAGGCACTTTTGAAAATTCCACAAGCTCTTTAAGCTCGCTTATTGTTTTGGTGCTTGTATTCTGACTTTTCTGTTCCATTGTCATAAATGATGCCGCGTCTATATCCATCCCAACGGCAATAGCACCCGCCTTCAAAGCCTCACCAATTCTCTCAAAAATAAGTTTATTATCAAAGCGCGGTTTAAAAATCGGAACAGCCATTCCGAAATTCTCAAGTATAACCTTAATACCCAATTTATATTTTATAGGGGTTGCCCCGTCTCCAAGAAAACCGATTACTCCAGCATGATTAGCCCCTTTGACAACAGCCCTCGCCAGTTCCAGCTCACCTATAGCCCCTCCCAGGTTGGTAATGGCCCCCGTTATAGGCGCAGGAATAATTGGAAAGGAAAGGGGAAGTCCGAAAAAATCTATGCTTGTATCTACAATTTTGGCTTCATTAATATATCTTGGAATAATCTCAATTTTTCTTAGATTTTTCACAGCATTGATGAAAGCATTCCCATTCCCGGTTCCACCTACGCCGGGTATCATACCCCTGCATCTATATCCGTCGCAGTCGGGACACACAGCGCATTTGTTATTGAATTTTAACCGGGCATTTTCACTGATAAAAGCTTCAGAGATAAGCTGATCATCATCCTCCCTTGTTTCGACTTTTATCATCCTTACTGCTTCATGGGAAGCCTTCAGGGCTTCCAGGTAAGAGGGTGCAGAAACGATGATATGGCCATATTTATCAAGGTTGTTCTGGGGCGAAATTACTTTGTCACCCGGCTTCCCATCGAAAAATATATCTCTGACGAATTCAATTTTTCTTGCCTTATCGATGCCCTTGATTGACCTTATAATCCCCGGAGCAGGAATAATAGATCTTTCGATCGATACCCATTTTTTCCTGTTTTCAAGGTTCTCCGGCGGATATCCCAGAGAGATCAGGATTACATTTTTCATCAGGTTGACTCCCGATGAATACGGATATGTATAATTAGACATAAAGCCGCCCGAAAGTCTGGCGGCTATTTCACCTATGAAGCAGGAGCCTGATGAAATTTTAATATCGCCCTTGGCCGCTCCAGCCGTTATTCCAAGAGACTTGATCCCGTTTTTAAAAGTTTCTCCCGCAAAGACCAGTTGATCTTCAGGGAGATTGCTCGGCATAATATGCCCGGTCTCGACAAAATACGGATCGTATTCAATAATACGGTCTGCGATACCTGTAATAAAGGCCTCACTGTTATAGACCAGAGCATCAATGCTGAGTTCTGGAGCGTCAATATATTGCTCGATTATGACTTTTCCGGAATCTGAGTATCTGAGGGCAAGGTCAAGACCTTCTTTTAAATCATCTAAATTGTTTATTCTTCTGACGCCCCTGGCGCCCATATTTTTCTGTGGTTTGACGACGCAATCTATACCAAGTCTCTCTATTGCCTCAACTGCTTTCTGGTAAGAATCCACAAGTTCAAAATCAGGCACCGGCACTTTGGCCGCTCTTAGTGCACTCCTCATCAGGTATTTATCGGTTGCTCTTAAGGCAGATTCAGGATCAATACCCGGAAGACCCAATTTTCTTGCACATAAAGCAACTGTATATGATGCATCAGTACCCACTGTCAGCACACCGTCAATCTTCTGCTTTTCCCTGCTGAAATTTTCAATCAAAAGGCTTGTCGCTTCGGCATCGAGAGTACTTGAGTTTATATAAAAATCCCCGATGCTTATGCCCGGAGCGGCAGGGTTTTTATCAACAACAACTGTTTTAATCCCCATTTCTTTAGCTGATTTTATTACAGGAATCTGAAGCAGGCCTGCTCCTATTACGGCCAGGGTCCTACCTGAAAGTTCACGCATTCCCCCCTCCGAGGTGATGAAGAGGGAGATCTCTCAATGCTTTTTTGACTTCGTCTTCAGGATACTCGTAATCCTCAAGTTTTCCTTCCAAATAAAGCTGGTAACTTGCAAGGTCAAAGAAACCATGTCCGCTGAAATTGAAAAATATAATTTTCTCTTTTCCCTCTTTTTTAGCTAACAGAGCTTCCTCTACAACAGCTTTTACTGCATGGGCCGTTTCAGGTGCAGGAACTATACCCTCTGTCCTCGCAAAGAGAACACCTGCTTCGAAAACTTCATTTTGATGAAAAGCTTTTGCTTCTGCAAGACCCTGCCTTACTATGGCACTGACTAATGGCGCCATTCCATGATACCGCAGTCCCCCCGCATGAATTGCCGGTGGCATAAAACTATGTCCTAAAGTAAACATTTTTACCATAGGCGCCATACCTGCTGTGTCTCCATAATCATACTCGTATACGCCCTTTGTCACCGATGGACAGGCCTTAGGTTCTGCGGCTATGATTTTTGTTTTTTTATTGTTTTGAATTTTATCCATAATGAACGGGAATGCGCTTCCGCCGAAATTACTGCCCCCTCCTATGCATCCTACAACAACATCAGGATAGGCTTTTATGGATTCAAACTGTTTTTTTGCTTCCAGCCCGATTATAGTCTGATGCAGAAGGACATGATTGAGCACACTGCCCAGAGAATAATTGGTATCGCTTCTCGAAGCCGCGTCCTCAACAGCCTCACTGATGGCTATACCGAGACTGCCCGGATTATCAGGATCTTCCTTGAGTAGTTTTCTGCCGAATTCAGTCATATTACTCGGGCTTGCCAGACATTCAGCGCCCCACACTGACATAATCTGCTTTCTCGCCGGTTTCAGATTATAACTTGCTTTAACCATATAGACCCTTACTTCAATACCGAAAAGGCTACCGGCCAGTGCCAGGGCGCTTCCCCATTGTCCAGCTCCAGTTTCTGTGGTAAGGCGTTTAATCCCTTCAATCTTATTATAATAAGCCTGGGGTATCGATGTATTTGGTTTATGCGAACCAGCGGGAGATACGCCTTCATATTTATAATAAATTTTAGCAGGAGTACCAAGGGCTTTTTCCAGATGACTTGCCCTGAAAATAGGAGTCGGGCGGTACCGGCAGTAGACATCGAGAACCTCTTCCGGAATTTTTATCCATCTGTCCATGGAAACTTCCTGCCCGATGAGAGCCATAGGAAAAATGACCTTTAACTGGTCCGGGCCTATCGGTTTCCCATCGTGCCCGAGTGGCGGGTCCAATGCAACCGGAAGGTCGGCCTGTATATTATACCACTCCCTAGGTATATCCCTTTGAAGCAAATCGATCTTCTGAATTTCCATATTTACCTCCTTAATTCAGGCTTATCTAATAAAATAGGCACAAACGGAACTCTTAATAAGAGCGGCGTTTATGCCTTATTTTATAATTCAAAATTAATCCGGCGCATACAAAGGTGCTTTAAATTACCTGAAAGCAATCAACGCATCGCTTTCATTATCATATATATCAAAAAAACTCGTTAGTTTTGTAAGTTCGAAAACCTTCCTTACAGATGCGTAAACATTTATAAGCTTCAAGGCACCACCGATCTTTTTCAAATTTGAAAGGCTTGAAATAAGTACGCCGATGCCGGAACTGTCTATATAACTAACCCTGTCAAGATTAATTATAACATTAACCTTGTTCTTATTCATCTCATCCTTTATCTTTTCTTTGATTTCCGGAGCATTATAAAGATCAATTTCGCCGTTAATATCGAAGATTACCACATCGCCCACTTCTCTTCTGTAAATCTCCATATATTCCTCCCGAAAAATTCAACATTATACAGCTCATCTGCTCTTTAGGACCAGAAGCGTTTCGTCATCATGCTGAGGCGCAGTTCCACAGAAAGTCGTGACAGCTTCCAGAACCCTGTTGCATATTTCCCTTGCGCCGTCCTTTTTATTGTTCCTGATAACATCTTTAAATCTTTCCAGACCGAATTCCTCATGCAGCTGATTCATAGCTTCACTGATACCGTCCGTATATAGAATAGCTATATCTCCTCTTTCAAGGATCGTATAATTCTGCCCATAATCTATATCAGACATGATCCCTATTGGCATCCCTTCGGTATCGAGAAACTCAAATTCATCCGTATTGGCTCTGAATAATATCAAAGGTCCATGCCCGGCATTAGTATAGCTCATTATACCTTTTTCCGCATCAAATAGCAAGTAAAAGCCTGTTGCATAACGGTCTTCAACGATCTCTTCCGCTATGGTATTGTTCAGGCGGGCAATTACATCTTTAGTATCCTCATTCAGGGTCGCAACTGTCCTTAAAATACTTCTGATCATAACCATGATAAGAGCCGCAGGCACACCCTTGCCGGATACATCGAACATTGTCAGAGCGACTTTATTGCTGCCAAAATCTATATAATCATAATAATCCCCACCGACACCCTTAGCAGGTATTGAAAACCCGAAAATTTCGAATTTATCGGATTGGGGAAAGGAATGAGGAATAAGCGATGCCTGAATTTCACCTGCAACTCCCAGTTCCTTTTCTGCCTGTTTTTTCTCCAGGACTTCCTGATACATCTGGATCTGTGTAATTGTTATTGCCGCCTGTTCCCCCAGGGTCTCCAGTAAAGACAGATCATTTTCCTGAAAGAATTTAGAATCATCCACAACGGAAAGTACCCCGAATACATCTTCCTTTGTCTTCAGAGGTACGGCTAAAAATGATGTCACAAGGATGTGATCGCTTACCGTTTGAATGAATCTTTCATCCTTCACAACATCCGGTATATATATAGCCTCCCCGGTTTCTGCAACCTCTCCGAGCAGGCCCTCTCCGATGGCTATTTTTTCAGCCTTCAGCTTTTCAATTATTATATTTTCAGTTACTGTCACATTCTGAATGTTTTTCAGAGTCTTTGTTGGAGGATACAGGCCCTTTATATAGCTAACGGAAAGCCTGTTAGTAATTTTATCCTTCAGGAGAAGAACACCCCCGCGGGCATTCGTCACTTTTACTGAATTATCCACAATTATCTTGATAACTGTTTCAAGTTCAAATTCCTCGCCGCCAACCACGACGCTTATCTCTTTCATCAGCTGTATAAGGCTGTCTCTCTCCTTTATCAGGCTTAAAATCCTTTCTTTCAATGATTCTACGTATCCGGAATGAACTCCGAAAGCAAAAAAGCTGAATAGTATTATGGAAATGCATTGCAGTGAGAACCATATTGGTCTCTGGTAATAATTAAGAACTGACAGGACATTGTAAGCTATCTCTATTACAAAGAAAAAATAAATAATACCGCTGTAGGTCGCTACGATCTTTACATGACCGGATATTCCAATCGACATCCTCCGTACGGCTCCCCAGGCAAATATGATAAGAATTAACTTTGCCGCAATGAAAATCCAGTTCCCAAGCCATGTTTTCAAGATCTCCACAGCATCGATTTTTGTTTGATAAGAGCTGTCGCCGTACTTTACGGAAAGGTATCCAATAACCGCTGCAAAGATGATCCCTGCCAATGCCATGCAAAGGCTGAATACAGCAACCCCCCTGATCCTTTTTTCAATAGCGATCCTTTGAGTTGAAGACATCAGATAGAAGATCATTGTGGTGTATAACAGTTCGGCAGCCTGGAAAATAAAATAGTAGAGGTTAATTTTTGGATCATTGGTGCTCAGGAAAACCCCTAATCCCATCGCAACATATAAAAGGGATTTCAGCAGAACGACGAAATAAAAGAATGACAGAATAGTGAATAATCTCAGTTTATACTTGAATGCATCTATGAGTAAAAGACAGCAAAAGAAAAGCGCAATTAAGGCATCAATCCAGAAAAACACGTTCCACGCCATCAAGCCCTCCTCATAGGATCTAATATCCTAAAATTCTTTTTAATTTTGTCAAGTATTTAGGAGACAAATACATATTCTTAGTTATGCATTTACTTTCCAGAGAACCATAACTCCTTCCTTTATAATTAGTAACAATAGTTATATCCGAAGAATAATTACGTAAATTTTTGATTTTTAATATCGAAAGCAGCTTGATATCACCCTGGCCCGTATCGAATGCAGCCAGACTGTCATTGCTGACGATGCCGTTCATCGCACCGGAGGATAAGTAATAAACCCCCGGAGAAGTTTCACTTCCGATTATCCAGATAGATGGAAGAATTCTATCCATCCATTCTAAAAAACGGTTCACTGAAGTGTCCATCTCCTCCATCCTGTAATTTTCTGAAAAGGAGTCTATCAGTTTTCCGTTTTTATCGAATAATTTAAACTGCAGAAATGATAGCGACTTGTCAAGTTCCCCTATGACAAAGAAGCTATAATTGTTCACCCTTAAATATTCCATTACAGAATTAATACCTTGTTCTTTTCGGTAATCCATTGTAGCAAACTTGAATTTTCCGTAATACAAGGAGTTATACAAAACGATGTCCGAATATATCGTAGGTAAATTGAAGAAATCACTCCTTAAGAGGATCAAGCCATTATAGTAGAAGTAATCGGGATTTTCAAGCTTGATTTTGTCATTTTTAATCATCCACTCATAGTTTTCAAGCTTATCCTGGACTTTATAACTCCTATCTACCATCGAGAGGGATTTCAATTCCTGATATGCACCGTAATAGTTTTTCCTCTGTTCATAATAATTGATCATAGTTTGTCTTGGCTCAACTGCCAGCGGATATAATGTAATCGCTCTCTTGAGATTTAAAAAATATGACTTGTTTTCACCTTTTTTTATGTCTTCCATTGAACTCTCAACATGAAAAGCCGAAAGATCATGCCTTTCCGGCGCGTCAACCCTGAAATTGTTAATAACAAAGTACTCGAAAGCGTCTCTGACAAACTGGTTCCCGGGTTCCAAAGACAGTGATTCCTTATAACAATCGACCGCTTTTGCAGTATTGATTTTTTCATATGCAAATCCCATCTTGTAAAACAGCCCGCTCATGAAAATCTTATCCTGTTGAGGTCCGTTGTTCCTTATCCATAAATACTTCTCAATTGCCTTATCATAGCCGCTGCCCATAATCATGGCCTTATTAAGGTAACAGTCCGCTAAAAGAAGGATGCCTGAATAGAAATTATTAAAAAGTTTCTCGCCGCTTTCAAGAAGCGATATCGCTTCGTCATAATCATTCACAGACCTGTAATAATCCGCAAGGGTTACATAAACAAGTCTTTCAGTCGGATTAAGGGCAAGCGCCTTGCGGAAATAATCACGTGCTTTGACGTCATTTCCTGTTTTGAGGTAATAATTGCCGAAAGATATATAATTCTTCCAATAATTTTTATTAATTCTATCTGCTTTTTCGAGCATGGACAGCGAAAGGGGTAGTTTATTCATTTTCATATAAAGCTCAGCCATATTACGATAGACTTCAACATAAGCTGGAAAATTTGAAACGATATGATTGTAGACTTCAAGAGATTGGTCATAATGACCCAGTTCACGATATGAATTGGCCAGAATAAGCATAATATCCGGATCGTTATTCGCATATTTCAGAGCGTTTTGCGAATTTTCCAGACTGGCCTGGAATTCACCAAGTGCGAAATAAACCAGTGCCATATATTTATAAGCGTCACCGTAATAAGGATTGATCTCTAGTGCGTTCCTGAAAGAATCTATCGCCTCAAAATACTTTTCCTGGTTGTATAGATTTATGCCGGCATCAAGATAGATTTTAGCATTAGCCGTTGTTTCCTCGGGGTAGAAGGTATTAAATAAAAAGATTATCGCTAATAAAATGAGAGAAGGCATAATTTCAGAAAATTGTTTCACGCCTTCCCGACTCCGCCCTGGCCAGAACCATTATTCGGGATCTCAATATTCTTAAGTGAATTCTGAAGCATATCTGTTTCTTCTCCGATTTTCTCGTAAATGTCCTTTGCAAAAAGAAGCAGGACCTCCGGTTTTTCCTTGGCTTTTTTACCGATTCCAAAAACTTTACTCAATATTTTTTTGATTTCCTCATAACTTTTAAGTTTTTTATAGGGGTCCTCAATCAGGTGAGAATTTTTGAATTTGAGTACTGCGCTTACATATAAAACTCCGTCATAGCCGAAATCTTTGTCGGTATCCGGACCGAGTGATCTTATATTCTCCATAGGCTCAACAGCTTTTGACTGATTCAATATCGCAATTTCGTAGAATTCCATCGCTTTTACACTGAATGCCCGGGACAACTCCTGGTATTTGGCGTCGCTTGTCTGCTGAAAAAGATCTGAAAAGAGCCATGAGGCTCTCAGATAAGAAATACCTATTTTTATTGAAGGAGAAAATTTTTTCTTATCAAAAAACGGATAAGAACTTATAGCGAGGATATAGCTCGAAATACCCCCGACCACATCCCTTTTTCCCCGGTAAGCGGGTAATTTACCGAATATTTTTATCAGATAACTAGCTCTTACTGGTTTATAATTTTTAACATTCTGCACAGCTTTGAATGGAAGGTTCGTAAAATCACTATCATCTGCTGCGTAAAGGCATGTCGGGCAGACCGTTATGGGATAAAGAAGAGGATTTATTTTACCGAACTTCTTTGTAGGAAGATATGTCCTCCTGAGTTCATTTGTAAGATCACCTGCCGATAGCCTTCCCCTGCCGGTCAGAAGCTCCTCTCTTTTAAAGGTAGTGCCGCAAACCGGGCACTTGACATCAATTTTTGAAAAAAAGGTTATTTCTTCAGCCATAGTTAAATTCCTATTTGAATAATGTTTCTGAAATATTTACAAGTACATTCTGGGGTATAAATATCATGACAGCAAAAATCAGCAGCAATATAAGGATAATTACAGTTACTGGATTATTCAAAATGTTATCAGAACGGGACATAAACATCCTCCAATTGAAGAACATTCTCGATTAGCTCATTATTGTCATCGGATAAAAGCGATGGCATAACCTCGTATCCGAATTTCTTTTCATGCATTTCCCGGGCTTTTTCAATCTTTATTGTAACAATAAAATTTTTCTTTTCAAACGGCGGGTTGGCGATAATCGGTTTTGGTGCAAAGGAAAAAACACCGTCGTCCCGGGGTAAAATCTCAACAGGATTTTTCCAGAGTTCAAACATCGGAAGAGCAGGAATATTATCTATTAAAAGCAATACGAGTGCTTCAGTTACCGGAAGTATATCCTTTGAAGATATTATTTTGCCGTAAATTTTCGGGAAAACATAATACAGTTTATTCCTTTCAAGGCTTTCAGTAACTGTGTTCTGTATTGAGGATTTAATAACTATTTTAAGTGCTTCTGAGATCCTCAGCATAATATCGGCAACAAACTGAGGATCTTTTTGATTTTTAAGAATAATATTATTAAATCCCTTGTTACTTGTAATATACATCGGCTTGAGCCTGTTGAGAACATAGGCAGCGATCTCCTTTTTCTTGTTCTTGTCGAGTTCGCCCCTTTTAGATTCGTCGAGGCTGTCTATCATATCGAAAACAATATCCTCAACTACATTCTTCAACTCAACCATATATAAATACCATCGATATATTTTAATTTATTAAAGTTAAATGTCAAATTTGCTTTTGAACTGTTTACCCTTTAGAATATTGTGGCAAATAATCAAGAGGTTTCTGACCTTGGTTTCTAAAAAAATTAGAATTGATCCGTCACGGCAAAATGAAATTTCCAGTCTATTAAATAAAAAAAAATTCATGATTTTTAATAATGAACATGCCTTCTGGAGGGCAAAATCCAATAACCTGACAATAATATTTTATAAAAACGGGAGCGTTTTTTTCCAGGGCGATGGAAATGAAATACTGAGTATACTTAATGAGTGGGAGAGATTTTTACCCTTATCTCAGGAGGAATTTAATGTTGAATTTCCTGTAATTGGCCTCGATGAATCCGGAAAAGGCGACTATTTCGGTCCGCTCGTTCTGGCAGCAGCAATTTTAGACAGTTTAAGTGAAAAAGAAGCTGTGAAAACAGGCGTAATGGATTCAAAGAAAATCACCGACCATTCAATCAGGAAAATCTATTTTGAGATAAAAGATTCCATTGAACACAGGGTCAGGATAATAGAGCCCTGTGAATACAATAATTTATATAAAAAATTCGGGAATGTGAATCTGCTGATGTTCCATGAATACACTGAACTTGTAAGACAATTCGACAGCAAGTCTTACAAAACGCTGATTCTTGACAAGTTCTCGGGCTCAGAAGTCTTGAACAGGAAGTTCAGGGAAAGCATGAATTGCGAAACAGTAATAGTTGAAAAGGGAGAGCGCTTTCCCGCAGTTGCAGCCGCCTCCATTTTTGCACGTTTTTCCTTTTTAAATTGGATTGAAAATAAATCCATTCATTCGAAGATTACTCTGCCAAGAGGAAGTGGATACGACGCTTCCATGCTTTTCATGAGGCTGAAATCCGAAATGCCTGCAAAAGAGTTTGAAAATCTTGCAAAAACCCATTTTAAAGCACATGAAAATTGACTTTCTTGGGATGAAAGCCTATAATTTTTTATTATTCACCATATGGAGGTATGGAAATGCTTGGGGTAGTATTATTTACAATCGCTCTTTTATTTTATGGCATTATTCTCTCAGGTGAAGCTGCCATAAAGGCCTTTCCGAACAGCAAGGGCTTTTTTGAAAAAATCGATAATTTTATCGAAAAAGGTCCTGCAAGGTTTTTTTTAGCGCTGATATGTCTTATTGTTGGTATCTGGAATCTTTTCGCACCGAATTTTGTCGCAACAAACGCACCGATCCTCGGTGCTCTCATCCCGTCTCTCATCCTGTGTGCCGACAGTGCGGTTATCTACCCCGGCATGATTGAAATTATAAATATTCCGGATGATTCAAAGGCGAAATATTATGAATTTGTCGAGAAATATAAAGGGATGGCCGGGGTCGTTACGATATTTTTCGGACTTCTTCACCCGATATTATTCAGGCAGATACTTTTCTAACCCCGTTCACGCGGCCATCGTACAGTGGCAGTACCTTAGCCTTCCAAGCTAAAGGCGCGGGTTCGATTCCCGCTGGCCGCTATGATCAAAGCAGGTTCCTGCCTGGTTGGAGTATAGTTCAATGCCTTCCAGTCCATTATTTTTGAAATTTTTTGCATTTTTAATAACTATTTTCCTTCTTTCATTTTTCCTTATTTTTATTTTCCCTATTGGAAAAATACGTGATTATGCCATAAGCATCGAGGAAGAAAAAATAAAACTGTATTATGATCCTCTGACTGGTCCAATTGGTGAGCTTCTTCTTAATAATAAGACAAATGAAATTGAAAATATCATCGGGATTTATTATGATAAAACCGGTGATGGTATTTCCGTTAATAATATCAATGGTCTTTCAATCCATTCTGATAGACGTCCTGCATTTCCCAATGTCTCATTAAATATACCCCTTTTAAAGGATAGAAAAGTTTTTGGAAATATACTGATCGATCGCTTCTCAAAACCTGTGGAATCCTTCTATAACGGAATTATAACAGAAACGATAATCATACTTATAGCAATGCTTGCATTAATATCGGCAGTGATGCTGAGGTTATCGGGCTCAATAATATTTTTTAAAAGAGAGATGACCGGAGCAATGAAGGCTTTCGGGGAAGGTACTTTGACCAGGAGAATTTTTCCCAGTTTTAAGGGTGAGTTTAAAGGTTTTACAGATGCTTTCAACAATATGGCCGACAATTTATTTTCCCGTATTACTGAACTTAATCAGGAAAAAGAAGAAATGCTGGCCATAGTATCCTCAATTTCATCAGGCATAGCAGTGCTGGACAAAAATGGCAAAATTATCCTTTCTAATAATGTATTCATGGACATTTTCGGGTGCAGGATAGCAAAGGACCGTTATTACTGGGAAATAATCATTAACGCCAGATTGGGCGATCTTGTCAGTCAAGTGCAGGAAGATATGAAATCTCTTTCATGCGAGATCGTCCATGCAGGCAGAACTTACAGGGTGGATCTCAGTTATGTAATGAAGACATCTGAAATTGTTATGATTTTTTATGATTTGACTGATATAAAAAACCTGGAGAAGATAAAAAAAGATTTTGTCGGCAATGTTTCGCATGAGCTTAAAACTCCCTTGACCTCAATAAAGGGTTTCACTGAATCCCTTCTCGAGGAAGAAAAAGATTCTGAAAAGAAACACAAACTGGATATCATATTAAGGAATGTCGTCAGGCTTGGTAATATAATTCAGGACCTCCTAACTCTTTCAGAACTTGAGGAACCCCCTAAGTTCATAGAAAAGGAGAAAGTAAGTCTTAAGGAAGTTTTTCACAATATAAAGGATATTTTTTCAACTGCCTTAAAAATAAAAAAAATTTACCTTGATATTAAAATCTCGGACATCATTCCCGAAATTGACGGAGACCCTTTCCAAATTGAACAATTGTTTGTAAATCTGATAGATAATGCGATTAAA
>Ga0187771_10001435_pt1 | contig 15911 bp, 14 predicted proteins | sample 0116_SJ02_MP15_1_FD_133139 | JGI IMG/M metagenome (GOLD analysis project Ga0187771, IMG submission 133139) | Tropical peat soil microbial communities from peatlands in Department of Meta, Colombia - 0116_SJ02_MP15_10_MG | ecosystem: Environmental > Terrestrial > Soil > Wetlands > Peat | place...
AGAGGTTGTCGCGGAGGCGATTGGCCGCGGCGTAAAGAATGCCGAGTCCATTGAAGGTTGGCCAAGCTACCGCGATTTCACGCCCCATGTGTAAGGCACGAAGTTCAAGGAGGTAGGCGCAAGATTCACCATCCGCCACCCCATCGGGCGCGAGCAGGCTGGAGGCCTCGGGGAGCTGACGAAGGCGGCGTCAGACCTCCCCTTCTGCGACCTGGATTTTGCACAGCAGACCAGAATCTTAGAAAAGCTCCAATCCGATGCACCTGGCACGCAATCGAGCACGATCGGCAAAGGCTTTTTCGCTCTCGTGCGGCGCCAGACTATCGAAGGTTTCTTTGGAGATCCCAAGTACGGGGGGAATCGCGACTTTGTTGGTTGGAAGGTGCTGAAGTTCGAGGGCTAAGGGGAAAGGTTTGACGCTTGCTCGCCTGCGCCAAACCGCCGGCCAGGTAGTGGGGCGAGTTCTGGGCCATCGACGCGCTGGTGCGCCTGCCCGCCTACAGTGGCGATGAACGTCTGCTGGCGTGGGCCCCCAAGCTATTTTGGAACTAGCGAGTCACCGGGCGGCGCGTTGAACTTGCCTCTGACGCTTGGTTCAATTGATAGGTTATGCTTAGCGAACGAAGATCGCCTTTGGCAAAAGGGCATGGACTCCTTTCTTGCCATCCACAAGCTGCGTGATGCGCAGATCGACGGCGTCGCTGGCGAGAATATACGCTGTATCGCGATCGAGATGTTTCTCCTGCACCAGAAAGTCGAGCATCTCTTCGACGGCGATGCGCGCGGCCTCCTCCAGGTTTTCGTGAAAGCCCATGGAAATGAACTGGGCGGGAGTTTCGGCGCGCGGCCAGCGCAGCCGCATGTCCTTGCGCACGGAGAATTGCAGGGTCCCCCGCAGGGCCGTTTCCATGGCTGTGACACACACTTCGCCGTCTCCCTGGCCCACGTGTCCATCCCCCACCGAAAACAAGGCGCCGCTGACGTGGACCGGCAAGTAGAGAGTTGTCCCCGCCACTAGGTCCTTGTTATCCATATTTCCGGCGTGAATCCAGGGTGGGCCGCTGCTGATGCGGCCGGTGGCGGCCGGCGGAGCCACTCCCATGACGCCGAAGAACGGTCGAAGCGGAATTTCGATGCTGTCCGAGAATCGCGCCACGTTGCGTCTCAGATCGAGTGGAGTCAATTTGAAATGGGCGTACGGGAAGTCGTCCGGCAAAAAGCCCCTCCCCGGCGTGAAGCTGTTCCAGGCATAGGGGACAGCGGGCTCGATCGAGAGGATCTTCACCTCCAAGGTGTCCCCTGGTTCCGCGCCCTCGATCCAAATAGGGCCGGTGAGAATGTGCGGCACCTCACCGCGGTCTTTGACCTCCCTTTCAACTTCCAGAAGCGCCGGTTGCATCTGATCACGAGACAGACCTGCGCCCTCCAACGCCGCAATTCCTCCGCCCGGGAGCGTTTCGACCTCCACGGTGTCTCCGGAGACTATGCGCAGTACGGGCGGGGTGGAAGGATCGAAATAACCCCAAGTCACAGTTTTGGGCGACGGAGCCAATCGGTACGTCGCAGGCGGTGGGCCTGCCAATGCCGCAGTGATCGGGAGGAAAATGAGCAATCCACAGAAAATCATTCGTTTCATCGTACCTCCAGGGTCGGTAGAGCACGGGTTTAGAGTGCAAATATGCGAACGGATCTTCCGAGGTTCAGGATTGTACCCCCGGCTACCTCCAAAATGAATGACCAGAACCGGATTCTGCCCTATGACCCACCAGTTCCAGCAAATCCAGCACTTGCGTGATTGTGCCGCCCTCGTTCTATCATCTGTCCTCCGCGCAATGTTGGTCTGAAATCGACCGCCACTCCCGTGCCCGACGGCCCCAGCGCTCAGTCCGAGTACTCGTCCACAGGTGTTCCTCCAACCAAGCTATAGCGTTCTGGCCACACAATCAGATTTCGACCGTGTGATGGTGGCCAACACAGTTGAGCGCCTTGCGCAGCATGCCAGGGCATCGCACGTGGGGCTGTTGCTGGGTACTTGCTATAAGGAGACTGTATTGGCGTTTGTTGCAGATCGCCGAAGAGAGTAATTTCCCGGCAGACGGTGGAGCAATAGACCTCTGGCTTTTCAGTGATCGCGTACCTGAGGCTCTGGTTTAGAAACCTCTCGGAGCCGTCGCATTCTTTTGTGACTTGAAGGTCCAGACGGTTCGCGTAGGCGAGTTCGGCGGCAGTGAGATTCATGGGTCCCCGTCCTCCAGGTGGATTCTTCCCGCTAAGGTGAACCCCTTTTGGTCGCGTACGTAAGCAGAACTTCCGAACAGGTAATGATCAGCAGGCGCAAGGGCTTTTGCGCAGCGGACAGATAATCCTGGCCACGACCCCCGATATGAAATTGCCAGCTACCAGCAAGTCAATAGCGCAGATCGGGTTAAGCCGGCCGTAACGGTACTTTTGTTCCATTGCAAGGCAATATTAAGAGAAATCTAATGTTTAGTAGGAATGCCCGAGAACGCACTGGTTACAGTGGTATGCGTAAACTCCTAAGCGGTCATGCTCGGATGGGGAAAAACGGTTGTGCGGCAGACCATTTAGCTCTATGGCTTTTCTTAATCTCGGAGCGTACGCGATGAGCGACCAGGGCAAATCTCCCGCTCATCGATGTTGCCTTCGATTTCAATACCGTGGACGGTGCGCGTGCTTGTCTGGAGCGGGAAGTGTGAGTGGCGCTGTGAGCAAGCTCAACATGCTTGGTTGGCTGATAAAATGCCTCGTGTCTTTAGTCGCCTGGGCTGCGCTGCTGGCGCCCATTAGCTTGCAAGCGGCGACCCTGACCACCACGCAAACCTTGCAGGCGGTCATCTCTCCGCTGGGAGGACTTTTTTCGTTTCCCACTAGTGTGACGCTCACTAAGTCAGGCGTCACGTTCAGCAACTACACAGGCAGCCTCTCGGTCCAATACCGTGCACGCACCACACAAAGCACAGGCAGCGGGAGCATAACCGTCAAAGCCACGGCTGACTTTGCGCCGACGGGAGGCCCTTCCATTGCTACTCCTCCAAGCACGGGCGATGCGGTTCAATACACCTGCTCCGGGGCCACGTTAGGCACTAGCTGCTCCGGCACTCAAACGATGAGCACTTCCATCGCAACCAATGTGGTTACACTCTCGGCCTCGGAATGCACGGGCGGGGGCGGCTCTTGCAGCAGCGCCAGCCCAAACACAGTGACCTTGAATTTCACCTTGACCAATGACCCTGAATACAAGGCCGGCACTTATTCGGCAACTTTAACCTTTACTATCAGTGCAACTTGAAAACGTTCGACCTCAGCGCAAGCTGAGAAATTCAGAATATAAGGAGACAACACCATGAAGAAAATCTTAGCTCTTACGGCTTTTGCCCTGCTGTTCGCGGCGTCATCTGCACTGGCGCAATTGGGCGCAACCACGGGGACCACGACGATGAGCGTGGCGGTTGCCGCGGAGGGGAGCTTGACCGTCAACACCACCACCACGACCCTGACGGAAAGTGGGGCTAATTTCTCTCCCTACACCGGCACCACTAGCTTGACCTATTACATTCGCACCACGCCCACCACCGGCGGCGGTAATATCCAGTTGGAAGTCACGACCGATTTTGCCCCCACGGGTGGACCCTCGGTTGGAACGCCTCCGACGGGCACTGACGCTTTGAAATATACCTGCACCGTCAGTTCACCGGGCACGGCCTGCACGGGGTCGCAGACCTCTTCCAAAACCGCCCAAACACCCCTAGGTACCTTTGGGGCCGACGCTCATTCCACTTTTGCCGGCAATTCGGCTTCCGTCGCTTGGACCCTCACCAACGATCCGCTTTACAAGGTCGGAACGTACACCGCCACGGTGACGTTCACGATCAGCGCGACTTAGCGGGTAACACCTAGCAGAGGGCTCCGCGCTCCCGCGGGCTACCCTCGGGGCGAAGAAAGGAGGGCAGGATGCGCAAATTGACTATGCTTGCGACAGCCAGCACGCTGGTGCTTGCGGGAGGGCTGGCGTGGGGTCAAAAGACAGGACTGAACCCACGCCGACCCAACCCTGTCATTTCTTTTGCCCGGCCGGATGCCTCCGTTAGGCCGCTGGCCACCTCTGTGAACTCGATGAGCGCAACGCCTGCCACCATCCAGTTTACGGCGAACAACCCTGGCAGCGCGGTGGCGGGCAACTCGAGCGCGACAGTGAGTTGGACGATCAGTGGAGGAGCAAGCGGCAATACGTGGACCTTAAGCGTTTATGCAAATTCGGCGACCTTCACCGGGTGTAGTACCGTGCCGGCCTCAGCCGTCGGGGTCTCCTGCACCTCTGCATCGGTCACCGGTACGGGAGCCACCGCCAGTTGCCAAGCAGGCGGGCCGTTCACCCTCCCTCACACCGCTCCAGGCCAGCGAGTAGCAAGCGGAAACGAAGGGAACTCAAATTCTCACACTTACACCGTAGTCCTGAACTACCAGATTACAGACGCATGGAAGTACATAGCAAACACATGTCCACTCACCATCACGTATACAGTCAACGCACCCTAGCTCTGTTTGGGGCCCTATTCATGCTCGGCGGCACCCGCCTGGCGCAGGCGCAGGTGGGGCTGGGGCTCGTGCCCATGCGGGTCGAGTTGCGCATGGCGCCAGGGCAGCAGTACTCCGGCTCGCTGAAACTAAGCAACGAAGCGGATGCGAAGTTGCGAGTCCGCGCCGAGATGCTGGATTTCAACATCGATGCCAACGCCACGCCGCAGTTTGAGCGCGACCTGCCTCAGGAGGTTGCCTACTCGTGTAAGAAATGGCTGAGCCTCAACCCCATGGAGATCGAGTTCGAAAAGCGCGGGGCCTCAATGGTGCGCTACACGTTGCGGGTCCCGGCGGAACTTCCTGAAGGGAGTTACAACTGCGCGGCTGGCTTCACTACGTTGCCTGCCGCCGAACAAGTGACGAGCTTGGGAATGCGGATGGCCGTGCGCGTGGTCGCCGCCTTCTACATCGTCGTCGGCTCTCCGCCCATTCTTGGCAAACTGAAGGAAATCAAGCTCAACCCTCTGCCAGCAGGGAAAGGGTCCGAGCCGAACAGTTGGCAGGCAGTGGTGGTACTGGAGAACAGCGGGATAATGTTTTATCGACCTTCGGGCAAGCTCGAAGTTCTGGACGCGGCGGGCAAGGTCGTGGAGACGGCCGAGTTGCCGTCCCTCCCGGTCTTGCGCCAGCGTGATCAACGCTTTCTCTTTCCACTCAAGACACACCTCGAGGTCGGGCATTACAAATTGCGCGCGCAGGTGGATATTGGCACAGGAGAGATCCAACAGGGCACTCTCGACGTGGCGGTGGAGTCCCCCTCGGATGCGCCGGCAGCCCAGCCGGGGCCTGCGACCCAACATCCCCCGCAACAATGACAGGAGATCGCGGTTGGCGGCAGTGACTTGGAAGGACCAGGCGTCAACCCTGCTTCAAAGGGACCCTTGGTGCATTGGCTGAGGAGAAATTCGAATCGCGTCGCCTTAGCGCTTACCGCGTTGTTGGTCCTTGCGCCCAGGGTTTGGCCCCAGACGGTCGGACAGGCTGACGTGGCCTTCCAGGGCTACCATCTAGCCGGGACCGGGCAACTCCTGGTCGATACAATCGGACCGGCCGTGAACGCCAGCGAGTTTATCCCGAATGTTGGCCTTTTCACCACCAACCTCGAGGGCTACGGCGGCAACAGTTTGCGCACCGGCAACATGTTTGCGGGATTCCAAGGGGTACCGATTTGGGGCTGGCACTGGGATTTCTTGGGCGGTGATTTCCATTTTGCTTCCAACCTGGTAAACAACCCCTTCGATAACATCTACATGCCCGAGATCGCGGGCCGCGGCCTTGAAATCACCATACGGCGGACGGACCGCGCATACCAGTTCTTCGTGGGCGAGGAGACGCTCCTTGGGGGACCCCGTATCCCCTACCGCGTGCTGATGCCGCAGCGGGTGTTGGGCGCTTCGATGCAGCAGAAGGTGGGCAAACGCTGGCAGTTTGGCTTGCGTTGCCTGAACCTTTCAACCAACCCCGAGGCGTTGACCAGCGAGCCCACCCTTTTCCTCCCCGGCCACGAATTTCGAAACTCGAACAGCCTCACTTTCCAATCTTCCTACAGCTTCACCAAGCACCTGGTGTTTTACACGGAAGCAGGCTACGGCACGGCTTCGACCCTCACGCCAGCAGAGGGAAGTCCCGCCTCCACACCCGTGCCGGTGCGCCAGCAACCATTTTCACTGCTCGTAGGCCCGTCTTGGGAGGACGACAAGTTCAGCTTCAAGGCCAACTATGTTCGCCAAAGTACCACTTACCTGCCGCTGCTAGGGACCTTCGTGGGCGACCGCAAGGGGCCATATGTGGAAGGCCACTACCGGCCAATCAAGCGGGCGGACTTCTACGCCTCGGCCAGCGCCTACTCCAACAACCTGGAGAACAACCCCGACCTACCCACTTTCCACAGCTCCGCCTATACCGCAGGGACTTCCATTGTTCTGCCTTGGAAGCTCAACGCCAGCGCCTCGCTCTCCACCCTGCGCTTGCTTGAGCACGATCCTTCGCGGCCCGGTGAGTCTGCCTCGAACAACCGTCTCCTCAGCTTCAACCTCAACCGCCCCCTTCGGCGGCACAGCCTGCGCTTTTCAATGATCGACATGAAGCTCCAAAGCAACCTCGCGCCGATGGCGCAACGCTTCACTGAAGTCGAAGATAATTTCACTTGGAGGCGGTTGGTGCTGGGGGGAGCTGTCCGGCTGCAAAGCTCGCAGTCGACGCAAAGCAAAGATACGCTCTTCTTCCGAGGCTCGATCCAGGCCAACTTCAAGCGCCTCTCTGCCTATGGCTACCTCGAAAAGGGGAACGACCTGGTGAACCGAAGCGTCTTCAGCACCAACGCGTACAACACCAGCGTGGCGGGGCTGAGCACGCCGCTCATCAGCGGCTGGCACGTCCAATTGGAGGCTCTCCGCAACACATTGAACACGGCGCTGAACGCCGAGAACATCTTTCTCTTTCCGACCAGCGGCCTGGGTGCGAATACCGAGCTTGCCGCCTTCAATCAGTGGAGCGTCTACGCCCGCCTGTCGAAGCACTTCCACTGGGGGAAAGAATTGCCGGGAGGGGGGAGCCTCGAGCAATACGCGTCGGCACACGCCCCACTGGTGGGAAGCGTCCAAGGTCTGGTGATGGAGCATTCGCTCGAAGGGAACCGCCCGACAGCGGGCGTTGCCATTAGCCTCGGTCGCTTTCGAACTGCCGTCACCGATGCCTCAGGCCACTATCAGTTTTCCGCCGTTCCCGAAGGCTCTTACGAGGTGGGACTCGACATGGAGCAGCTCCCTACCGATTACGAGCCGGGTTCGGCGACCATGGCGCACGTAAGCGTCGAGCCGCGGGCCATCGCGCGAGCAGATTTCAGTGTGGTCCGCCTGACATGTCTGACCGGGAGAATTGTGGGGCCGGCGGGCACGCTGCTGGAGAACGCGGTGATCCGCCTGGCGGGCACCAACCGTTACACTACGCCCTACCAGGATGGTAGCTTCGCCTTCTACAACCTGCGTGAAGGCGAATACGAAGTCGTGCTCGATGAACATACACTACCGGAGGGATACCTGTTGGCTTCGCCTGCTCGTGTGCGCGTGCTCGCCTCCAGCACCAACCCGCCGGCGGGGGGGATCGAATTTGAGTTGATGCCTAAGCCCGTGCAGGAGAAACCCGTCCACGAGATTTTGAAGCAGGAGATGCACATGGGCGTGGGTGGCGGCGTGGGCCCTGGGGGTTCCCAGGGCGGGTCCGGTGGTGGGGGTCGAGGTGGGGGACACGGCGGCGGGGGCGCCAGTCGCTAGTGAAGTGCCCCACAGACGTCTTTGCTTATAGCAACAGGGCTGAATCCCCGCATATTGCGACCCAGCCCAACTCAGGGACGCTGTCCTAGTTTCATATTCCAATTTCCAGAAGCCAGCATGGGATCGATCCCTCCGGCGGAAGACCTGCAGGGGCCGCAACGTACGCTGCCGTCCACGGTCGCGCCTTGGGGCAGGAAAGACTTGCCGGATGCCCGCCAAGGAAATGGGGCGTTGAAGGTAATTCTGACGCAGTAACAAGGGGCTTGAAACAGGCTTCGCAACGAGGGAAAATTGTGCCTTGCTCTAAAGGAGAATCTGCACGGTATCTCAAGTGTGAGTACCGGAGATGCCTGGAGGCGACGCTTTTTCAGAGCAGTCGCCTGGCCCTGAATACCCGGTTGGTTTCGTCCGCTAGGGTGAGGGCGCCAGCCTCATGTTCCGGCCCTGGGTGCCGATAGTATTTGGATTGAAGCTTGCGAATGGTGGAGGGCTTGGCCCTCCCACAGGGCGACTTCGTAAAGCGGTGAAAGGCCATGCACCGCAGGCGGTCTAGCAGCTGGAGTGAGTTCGGAAAAAAGGCTTGGCTGTCCCGCGGCCTTGCTTTAGGACAAGGCGCGAGGGAGGCGCTCATCGCACTGTTGTCGTTGGGCCTGCTGAGAGTTGCCTTTCTGCTTCACGCCCAAGGCAGGACCGTTACCACCACGCTGGTTCTTCAAGTGGCAGAAGCGGGTCTACTGGAGAGGCAAAATGATAACGTAATCATAACGCTCAGGCTCAAGCCGGGTGTGGCGGCGAGCCTTTGGGGCGATAAGTCCTGCACCGTGCCCGGTGACGAATCCTATATCATCACCGCATCAGGGACTTACGTGATTCCTCTCAACCAGATCAGGCAGGTGCCGAAAGCCGCAGGGGGAGACGAAGGCTCCATATGCCTGCAGTCCTCCGATGCAGTGCTTCGCCGCTCCCTGCAGGTCATTGGGAGTGCTTTAACGAGGGGGGCAATGACAAGCGCTACCAAGAGCGCGCCGCGGTCGGTTTGGTCCGGACGCATCTCGGTCCCCACCCCGCGGGTCTCGGCAGCGAAAATTGCTCTCCCAGTTCACTCACACAAATAGCCCGGCGCCTAGGTGATAGCCTGTGGATCGTCGAAGGTCCATTACCTCCACCAAAACTGTGCCCGCTGGCAGGACCTATTCCAGGCCAGCTTTCGAGCGACCGGCAATTCGTTCAGGATTCGCCCAGCCGGCAATCCGGAGACGGTTACCGAGGGCGTCGGATTTGGCGACGCTAGTTCCGCCGGCTGTGCTAAGGTGCTGTAATAGACAGGGGATCCTCCTTGAGCATGGGAATATAGGGGACGCGGCCAACTTTTGGTGGAGTCATTTCATTCGCGAAGTTGAACATGCACTTGAGAGCTCCGAGTTCGCGGTTGATGCTAGAGTTGCTCGCCCCTTGTTGGCGCCTGTGCATTGTGTAATCGAAGAATCAGGCTCAGCCAAGAATGTCGCTGCACCATATACAGGAACGACTACGTATGGTGTCACCAAACGCAAGCTAATCTTCATTTGATGCGCCACAGTCACCTGGACCGTCCCTTCGCCGACCGCCGTCCGTCTTGGGTTAGCTCGCGACGGAGACAGGTGGCGTCTCGCCTCTTGGTATCGGCTCGCCCGCGGGACCGTGCTCCTCGGATGACCTTGGTTCTGATTCGGCCTGAACTACTGGGGCAGGGTAAGGACTCTGTTCAGGAATCAAGTCCGGGAGCTTGGCAAGCTCTTTGGTGGCCATTTTGAAGATTGTTGACGCATAAGGCGTGTCGGCCGGGTCGCCAAGTGAAGCCCAAGAAGTTAGGCAGCGAACTGGTCCGTTCGCGGATTCGGTGGGGGAAGTTTAAGGGAACGCTGGTTAGCTGGCCCATCTCTGGCCCAAGGCCGCGCCCGCCAGCAGGTTCACGAGTGTAACGAGGAGCTGCTTACTTGCTTGTGGAGAACCTATACACGGTGCTCTCGCGAAAGGTCTCGCCGGGCTTGAGTAAGGTGGATGGAAAGGCCGGCTTGTTCGGAGAATCAGGGAAGTGCTGCGTCTCCAGACAGAAGGCAGAACGGCGGCTGTATGCCTTACCGTTCTTTCCACGAATGCTGCCGTCCAGAAAATTACCCGTGTAGAATTGCAGCCCCGGCTGAGTCGTCAGCACCTCAAGTACGCGCCCCGATTCAGGATCGGTGACCCGAGCCGCGAGGCTGAGGCCAGCGCCAGAGCGATTCAAGACGAAATTATGGTCGTAGCCTTTGCCAAATTTGATTTGTTCGTCATCCGCATCAATCCGAGCCCCGATGGGGGTCGGTTTTCGGAAATCGAAGGGAGTATTGGCGACGTTGCGAAGCTCGCCGGTCGGAATCAGCGTGCTGTCAATGGGCGTGAAGCGGTCGGCATTGATCATGATTTGGTGCTTCAGGATGTCGCCATTGCCTTCGCCCGCAAGATTGAAGTAAGAGTGGTTCGTGAGGTTCAGGACCGTGTCTTTGTCGGTCGTAGCTGTGTAATCAATTCGGAGCGCATTGTCTTTTGTAAGTGAGTACACGACCTTCGCGCGCAGGTTGCCCGGGTAGCCCTCCTCGCCATCTTTGCTGGGGTAGGTCAATTCCAGTGCCGGGTGCTCGCCGGGGATTTCGCGAGCGGTCCAGAACCGCTTGTCGAACCCTTGTAGGCCGCCGTGCAGGCTATTTGGGCCGTCGTTGGCAGGGAGCTTGTATTCGACTCCGTGGAGCTTAAACCTGGCATTCCCAATCCGGTTTCCGTAACGTCCGATGAGTGCCCCAAAATACGGCTGCTTGCCTTGGTAACCTTCGAGATTTTCGAAGCCGAGCACAACATCGGCCAACGTGCCTTTACGGTCGGGCACCAGGATTGAAACCACTGCCCCACCGTAGTTAATGATGGCAACTCGCATTCCCTGGTCGTTGGTCAGGGTATAGAGGTCAATTGTTTTTCCATCAGCCATTGTCCCGAATGTCCTCCTCTCAATGCCGGAATGAGGCTTATCCGCAGCGCGCCCTGAAGTACCAAAGATGGCAAGGACGAAGAGCAAGTAGTAAGTACAATTCACGGATCTCATATTTTACTCCAGAGAAGATACTCACTGTCCGTTTTGTGTTGACGGCGCGGACCGCCCGATGAGCTTCCAGCCTGAGCCACCGATGGCGGCCTGGCGCAGTCTTTGGGATTTCGATAATCGGCTCGTTTCACCTACGACAGTCCAAGATTCAGAAGGACATAGGATTTCGCCGGGACCTTCAAAGCCATCTTGGAAGAGACCTGCGGGGCGTCGAGCGGTTTCGGAACGACCCGGTCAGGCGCGTCGAAGCCATTCACGGCCTTGAGGTCGGAGCCGGTCAAAACTTGGCAGGTATTCACGCGCGTGGGTGCGGTCTCGTGCCAAACCAAATCCAGATCGCGTGCCCTTTCCAGGTCCCGGTTTAAGATGAACAAACTGACGCCCTTGTTCTCAATATCGATTGTCCCAGCGACGTCGAGGTAGGGTACGGAGATGCTTCCAGCACCTCGGAACGACGGCCGTTCTGGGCTGGTAATCTCATAAGCTGGCGATGTCACGGCCAAGTCGAGCGCCTTTCCGCGGGCATATTGCAAAGCCCAGGCGTAGGGATGATAGATCGTCTGCCTGAACAGCCCGTTTTGGTTGGTCATGATTGGCGCGATCACGTTCACCAACTGCGCCAAGCATGCCACTCGCACGCGATCCGAACGGCGAATCAGAGTATTCAGCAGCCCACCGACGAGCAGGGCGTCCTCGAGATTGTAAATCTCTTCCAGGAGATGCGGGGCCACCTGCCTTTGACCGTCCACGGCGTTTCCGCTACGGGCCCGATACCACACGTTCCACTCGTCGAAAGACAGCCACAGCATCTTGCCGGACCGGATGCGGCCCCGGACCACGTCGCAAACGGCCATAATCTCATGGATCTGGCGATCCATGTCAAGATTCATGGCCAGGTATTTGGCGGTGTCTCCTCCGGTTTCCTCGGCGTTGCCGAAGTAGCGGTGAAGGGAGATGGCGTCGACTTCCTCATAGCACTGCTCGAGTGTCTGCTGATCCCATTCCAAGTAGGTCGGCATGAGTGGGTGACTCGACCCACAGGCGATCAGCTTTACCGAGGGGTCCACTTCTCGCATCTGGCCAGCGGCGTCGCGCGCTTTAATGCCATACTGAATGGCGGGAATGTGCCCGATTTGCCACGGACCGTCCATCTCATTCCCGAGGCACCAGTACTTGATCTTGTGGGGCTTCTCGAATCCGTGGGCGCGCCGCAACTCGCTCCACTTGGTGCCCTTATCCACATTGCAGTACTCGAGCAGGGCGACCGTCGTCTCGGGCGTGCCGGTGCCGAAGTTGGTGCCGATCAGAGGTTCCGCACCCACCGCGTGGCACCAAGTCACATATTCGTTTATGCCAAACTGGTTCGTCTCGGTAGTGTTCCACGCGCGGTCGAGCACCCGTGGGCGGTCTTTTTTGGGTCCGACGCCATCAAGCCAGTTATATCCGGAAACGAAGTTCCCCCCGGGATAGCGAATGATCGGAACGCCCAGTCCCTTGATCTCCTTCAGAACATCCGTTCGGAAGCCATTTTGATCAGCGAACTTCGAACCAGGGTCGTAGATCCCCTCATAAACAGCACGACCCAAATGTTCGATAAAAGACCCGAAGATGTTGCGGTCCAACGTAGAAATGCAACGGTCCGGATCGATGACGACGCGCGCTTGAGGGGAAGAATCCTGTGCCGCTGCGGCGACGCGAGCCAGCCAGGAAGAGCTTGCGGCGAGTGAAGCGCCTGCCATCGAGGTGCTACGGAGAAACTGACGTCTGGAAAAGCAATCCATTCTGGCCTCCTTTAATGCCAATCGTCTGGCAACGTTGGCTGCCGATCAGGTGAGCAAGAGCGAAAGCTGTAAGCGCTTAAACTAAGCATGGCGACCTAGCCATACCCTGTTCCCACGGGTTCTGCGGGCACAGAGTAGGAGGGCGAGTCGCGCGCCAGCATACACGCGCCAGAGAAAGAAGTCAAGCGCACTCCGTTGTCAAGGTTGGCGCGGCGGATCTAGCTGTAAGCGTTTGCAGGCGAACGGTGCTTGAGACGGTGCTTCGATTCGAGTAGAATGGCCGCGATGATGTCCGCGGCTACAGCCCGCACCGTTCGCAGTCGGGACGAAGAATGGCCGGACGGAACGAAACTGCTCCTCCGCTGTCAGCAACTCTCACTTCTGTCCTGCGCGTTCGTTGCTTGCGTGGCCCTCCTTTTCTCGAGTCAGGCGACGACTCAACAACCCTCGACAAAGCCCGGCGAATTGCACTTCGAGCAGGGAATGCGAATGTTGAAGCAGGGCAAGTGGCGAGCCGCGGCGGAGGAGTTCCGTAACGCCATCAAGATCAATCCTCAGCAGGCACAGTCCCACAACGGGTTGGGACTTGCCCTCGCTCGCCAGGGCGAGCGGCAACCCGCGCTGGCGGAATACCGCCGCGCATTAGAGATTGATCCTTCCTACGCCGAAGCGCACTACAACTTGGGCATGGCATTGGGAGAATGGGGGAATCCCCAGCAAGCGATGAACGAGCTTGCCCGGGCAGTGGAGCTCGAGCCGGATCTTGAGCCGGCGCGGTTGGCCCTGGGCATGCTCTGGAGCCATGCGGGAGAGTTCGACAAGGCGGCAGAACAATACCAGGCCATCCTAAAGCTCAATCCCGGGAACGTTGAGGCGCACAACTGGCTAGGCGTCGTGTACGAGCAAAAAAACGAGCCGCTCGCAGCCAGGCGTGAGTTTGAACGGGCCATAGCCCTGAAGCCTGACTACGTGCGGGCTTACAACAACCTGGCGTCCGTATTGATCCGGACGGGAGAAGTCGAGAAGGCGCTCGAGATTTACCAAAAGGCGCTCAAGCTACGACCGCGCGACACCTCAGTCAACATGAATCTGGCCATGGCCTTGCGCATGAAAGGCGACCAAGGGGGTGCGCAACGATATCTGAAGATTGTGACCACCCTCGAGCCGGACAATGAGCAGGCGCAGTATTACCTTGGAGATGTCTTAAGACAGAGGAGCGATCTGGAGGGCGCCGTGCGCGCTTTTGAAAAGGCGCTTCGGCTTCGCCCGACCCTCCAGGAGGCCTACTACAGTCTGGGATCGACCTTGAAGCAGATGGCGGCCACGCGACGCGCTGGGCAAGAAGCTCGGCCGCACAACGCGCCAAACCTCGCGACAGAGCTTTACAAGCAAGGCCTCGCGGCGCTCGGCACGGGCGATCTCCAGGGCGCGAAGGAGAAACTGACGGCGGCGCTCCAGCTCGACTTGGACTATGCCGAAGCCCAAAACCTCCTGGGTTTCGTACTCGGACAGCAGGGCGACTTGGCTGGCGCAATGGAGCATCTGAATCGCGCCATTCATTTGGAGTCAAATTACGCCGAGGCGCACTACAACTTGGGCGCAGCTCTCTGGTTTGCGGGACAGAGAGTGCAGGCCATGCCGGAGCTGAAGGAGGCGATTCGTCTCGATCCGACTTTCCTACAAGCGTATCTGTTCCTGGGGATGGCGTCGAAAGAAAGCGCGGATTTCACCAGCGCGTTGGATGACCTGAGCTGCGCCCTTTCGCTAAACCGCAATCTTTTTCCTGCCTATCTCGACCAGGGGATTGTTTTGCTCCGACTGGGCCGGCTTCTCGATGGCCTCAGCCAATTCGAAGCGGGCCTCGATCTCGACTCTCAATCTGCCGAGGGAAACGGGGACATCAACGAGGCGATTCGCGAGACACGCCGTGCCATTGCGCAGAAGCCCGGCGTCGGCGAGGCGCACAATACGCTGGGCAGGCTGCTGGGCAGAGCGGGTATCGGCTCAGAAGAAGTCCTGGCGGAGTTCCAGGAGGCTGTTCGTCTGCGGCCGGACTTCCCCGAGGCGCACAACAACTTAGGTTTGGTCTACCTTCAGACCGGCAACGTGAATAAGCGGTGGCGGAGTTTCGGGAAGCCATTCAGCAGGATCCGAAGTACGAAGAGGCTCATGAGAATCTGGGCGGGGCCCTCGTGACCGTGGACGCCGACGAAGCGGTGCGGGAATTGCAAAAGGCGGCGGAACTCCGACCGGATTCCATCCGGGCTCGTTACAACCTTGCGATGGCGTACGAGAGCAAGGCCGACGTCGACCGGCAGATTGAAGAGTTGAAGAAGGTCGTCGCTCTCGATCCCAAACACGCTCAGGCCTTGTACTCGTTGGGAAGAGCGCTCTTGAAAAAGGACTTGGTGCAAGAAGCCCTTGCTCCCCTCAGAGAGTCGGTCAAGCTCGCTCCGAACTTCGGAGAAGCGCATCATCAGTTGGGACTGGCGCTGGTCCGAGCGGGCCAGCGCGAGGAAGCGGAAGCGGAGCTCAAGTTGGGCAGAGAACTGATCGCCAGTGCGGAACGATCGCAACTGACCAGCGACAAGTTGGGGGAGGCTCAAGTCGAACTCCAGCGGGGGGAACTCGGAAACGCCATCAGGGACTTCAGGGACGTGACGAGGTCCGAGCCTGAATGGGCGGATGGACATCTCGGATTGGCCACCGCCATGCTGCGAAGTCAGGATGCTGCGGCGGCGATCGCCGAATTCAAGCGCTCGCTTGAACTTCGACCGAGTGACTTCGATGCCTATTACGGCCTCGGCCTCGCCACGATGATGCAGGGGGATCCCGACGAAGCTATCACGATCTTCAAACGGGCGAGCATGCTGCGCCCCTCCTCGGCCGAAGTCTTTAATCAGCTCGGTGAAGCTCTGGCTAAAAAGGGAGACACACCAAGTGCGGCCAGCGCGTTCAGGAGAGCACTGGAACTTGATCCGACCTTCGCTCCGGCACGCGAGAATCTGGCGAAGATGGTGAAGTGAAACCGAAAGTGGGTACCGTGAAGAAAAGCCTGACCAGAGAGGGCATGGAGATCACAGAGAAGGAGTTTTGGCCTTTCTCCGCGAACTCTGTGCCCTCTGTGGTGAAGCTCTTGGGTTG
>Ga0187771_10001436_pt1 | contig 15907 bp, 13 predicted proteins | sample 0116_SJ02_MP15_1_FD_133139 | JGI IMG/M metagenome (GOLD analysis project Ga0187771, IMG submission 133139) | Tropical peat soil microbial communities from peatlands in Department of Meta, Colombia - 0116_SJ02_MP15_10_MG | ecosystem: Environmental > Terrestrial > Soil > Wetlands > Peat | place...
ATCTCTCCCTGGAAGACGACCTGCTCCGCATTTTCGCCGGCGAGCGCATCTCGAGCATCATGCACAAACTGGGCATGGAAGAGGGCGTGCCCATCGAGTCGCGCATGATCAGCCGGCGCATCCGGGCCGCGCAGAAAGCCGTGGAGGCGCAGAACTTCGAAGCCCGCAAACACCTGCTCGAATATGACGACGTGATGAACAAACAGCGCGAGACCGTCTACGGCCTGCGCCGCCAGTTGCTGGAAGGGCAAGACCAGAAAGCCTTCATCTTCGACGCCATCAACCGCGTGGTGGAGTGGCTGGTAGGTAACTTCTGCCCCCGCGAACAGCACGCCGACCAGTGGAATGTGAAGGGGCTGCAAGCGGAATTCTGGGGCCGCTTCGGCGTCGACCTACGGAGCGTCACGCTGCCCCTCGACCCCAAGCGGATAGACGAGCTCATCGAACAACTCAAGTCGCTGGTCCACCAGCGCTACCAGGAGCGCGAACAGGTCTGGACCGCCGAGCGCATGCGCACTCACGAGCGCATGATCATGCTCCAGGTCGTGGACGCCCTCTGGAAAGACCACTTGCTCACCATGGACCACCTTAAGGAGGGCATCGGCCTGCGCGGCTACGGCCAGCGAGACCCCCTGGTCGAATACAAGCGCGAGTCCTTCGATATGTTTGAACAGATGATGGACCGCACCGAGGATGAGACCCTCCGCTACCTGTTCCTGTTGAAGACGCCGGAAGAAGAAACGGCCATGATCGAGGAGTACAAGCGGCGCAAGCGGCGCGAGCAGCGGGAAATGCAGATGATCGGGGCGGGCGCGGCCGAAAAACCTCAGCAGGTCATCCGGCGGGAGAAAATCGGACGCAACGATCCCTGCCCGTGCGGGAGCGGCAAGAAATACAAGAAGTGCCACGGGGCGGCCGTCGCAGTGCCAGCAGGCGGCGCGAAGCCCGCCGGAGACTAGGCTGCCTTCTGCCTACTGCTTTCCGCCTTCTTGGGAGACCGGCAGGCGCTTAACTTCTATCCCCCTTAGGTTTTCGCCCTCGAACGCAAACACCACGCCTTCGCAGAATCCGATTTCTCCTCCCAATTCATTCAAGTGGTAGCGCGTGCAGCCGAGAAGTGCGGCTGCTTCGAGGATACCGCCGTGCGAGACGACGAGCGCCCGGCCCTCTTCCGGCAGCTTGCGCGCCACGCGCTTGACGGCGCCCAGAAAAGTTCCCCCTTGCATGCGTAGGTAAATGAGAGCTTCAGGAATCTCCCAGCATGCGGCAAGCGGAGGGATGCCCCGCTCCATGGCCAGTTGGGAGATCTGGGCGTCGAAGGGTTCCCAGGGATTGATCGCCGTGAATGCCTCGTCCACCACGTAACGCTCGAAGCCCAGAGCTTCAACCGTTTCGCGGGCGCGCTCTTTGGGACTCGAGATGACGAGATCATAGCGAGCGGCCAGCAACGAGCGCGCGCGGCGCGCCAGTTCCCGGCCCTCCTCGCTCAGACCTTTGCCTTCGCCACGCTTCGAATGCCGAAAGACCTCAACGTACCTCACAAGTGCCGTCTTCCGATTCTATTGGTCGTCTCCGCCCGAGTCGCCGGAGATGACGATAAAGAAGGATTGCCCTTGCCGATTGATACGCAGCAAAGTGTCCCCTTTAGCTTCGGCGGCCAGACGATTGAAGTCGGCTACCGAGTGCACGGGCTGGCGGTTGATGCCTTCGATGACATCTCCCTGTTCCAGGGCCTGCGCGGCCGGGCTGTTGGGGTCCACCTCCGTGACCACGACGGCCTGCACATTACCGGGGAGACCCAGCTGATTGCGCATCGCCGGGCTCAGGTTTTGCACCGTGAGGCCCCGCAGCGTTCCCTGGCTGGGAGCCCTGCCGACCCCCGCGCGTTCGCCGAGGTTGGCCGGCCGCTCACCCAGGGTGACTCGGAGGGTCATCGGATTGCCGTCGCGAATGATGTCAAGAGTTGCCGTGGCGCCCGGGTTCATTTCCGTGACCAGGGCCGTCAGTTCGCCACTCCCTTCCACCTTCTTGCCGTTGATTTTGCGAATGACGTCGCCACTCTTCATACCTGCCTTATCCGCGGGACTATCCGGCTCAACGCTCTGCACCAACGCCCCTGAAGTATCTGGAACCTTGAATTGCTTGGCAAAGGTGTCATTCAGCCCGGAGACGGAGACACCCAACCATCCGCGGGACACTTTCCCTGTCTTGATCAGATCTTCCATCACGTGCTTGGCCATGTTCACGGGAATGGCAAACCCGATGCCGATGAAACCGCCTTCCCCGCCCGGTCCCGAGCCTCCGCTCAGGATGGCGGTGTTGATTCCCACCACCTGGCCGCGCACGTTCACAAGGGCGCCGCCGGAATTGCCGGGGTTGATCGCGGCATCGGTCTGAATGAAGTTTTGGATTGTTTCGATGCCCCCTTCCGTCCGCCCCAAGGCGCTGACCGTGCCGCGCGTGACCGTGAAGTACAAGCCGAAAGGATTGCCGAAAGCCATCACGGTGTCGCCGACGTGCAAGCTGTTGGAATCGCCCAGTGGCGCCACGGGAAGACTTCCAGAGTCAACCTTTACCACCGCGACGTCCGTCTGCGGGTCAGCCCCCACGACCTTGCCCTTCAAGACGCGGTGGTCCGAAAGCGTGACTTGAATCGAGGTCGCGTTGGCGACCACGTGATTGTTCGTCAGGATGTAGCCGTCGGGCGAAACCACCACGCCGCTCCCCAGAGCGCGCTCGCGCTGCTCACGAGGGACCTGCGGGAACATGTCGCCGAAGAACTGCCGGAAAAACGGATCCGAGAAAAACGGGGACTGCTGAACTTTTATCACCTGCGTGGACTGAATCGCCACGATGGCCGGGGTAATTGACTGGGCAATGCGCTCGTAGGCCTTATTGGCTCGCTCCAGAGAGTCGATATCGGGACCGTCCAGGCCCTGCCCTTCGGCGAGCGTAAAACGCGGGTAAACGCGATGTCCTTGATAGAGGATCCCCGCCAAGGCGAGGCAAATCACCCCCAGCAGGGCCATGCTGATCCCAAGAAAATTCTCGCGCAGAAACCGCTTGGTATTACCTTGCATCGTTCTATTCCTCCTTGCACCTTCATAACAGTTAGACGTGCCGCCGCTTGTCCGGTTATCACAAGCTGCCATCCATCATTGTCGCAGAGAGGAGAAGGGTCCGGCAACCCGGTCTCCTGCCCGACAGCGGCGCCCGGGCACGCACAAGCCCCGACTTATGGTTGGCCCTTATTTAGGGATGCGCCGAACCCGTGGGAGGTTTCTCCGGCGCAAGAGCGGATCCTTCACTTCCGCCGACGGGCTGATGCAGGCGACGCCGTCTGGGCGATCCTCGGCGATAGCGACCTACGCGTGCGGCTTCAGAATCTCGATAAGAGTCTCCACCACCTTGGGGTCGTACTTGCCTTTTTCGACGCCCTTGCGGAGTTCGCTGATGGCCACGCGCGCATCCCAGGCGTCGTGATAGGGCCGCCAAGAGGTCAAGGCGCTGTAAGCTTCCGCCACGCCGGTGATGCGCGCCCCGATCGGGATCGACTCACCGCTCAGCCCATCGGGAATCCCCGACCCGTTCCACGCCTCGCGGTGGTGGGCGATGGTCTCGATGAGCCCGGGGGCCACATACCCCATGCGCTTGCACGCGGCCACGCTCTCCGCAGCGTACTTGTCCAGCAGTTTGATTTCCTGCTCGCTCAGGCTTCCATGACGGTTCAGGATGTGATGGGGCACCGCCTCCTTGCCGATGTCCTGCAGGTAGCCCGCCTGCAGAATGGTTTTTTTCTGTTCTTCGTTCAAGCCCAATTGGTCGGCGATGGCATAAGAAAGCAGAGCCACGACGCGGGAATGGCCCACCGACCCGTCCAGCGCTTCAACCGCCAGCACCAGGTCTTCCGGGATTTCAATGTGGGCCTGCGCCTCACGATATTTCTGGGCGACCGAGGGAGGGATGACGGCAGGATCGCTCCAGCGGTCTTTCACCCCGATTACATCGTAGACGGCGATCCGGCTCAGCTTGCCTTTGAGCTGGATCTTCTCAAACTCGTCTTTCTTGATGTTGGCATCCGCGTAGGCGAGCTTGATTTCGTTGGAACTCGGGTCCAGGGCCAGGGCCCGCTCAAAATGGCGGATAGCGGCGGTGGCGTCGCGCAGTTGAAAATTGATCTTGCCCATCTCGAAGAGGAGTTGGGCGCTCTCGCCTTCCCGCGCCAGCCTTTCCTCCAGGAGCGCCATGCGCTCCAAAAGTTCCTGATCGGCCTGGCGACTGTAGCCCATGTTGCGCAACTTGGTGACATCAACGAAAGGCTCAATTCCTCGATAGGTGTTCTCGTCGATGTAAACCTTCCCCGCCATGCCGATCTCCTCCAGGCGTTTGGCGACGTTGACCCGGTCGCCGAGGGCGCTGTAAGCCTGACGGCTCACACCCAACATGCCGACAATGGTGCTCCCCGTGGCGATGCCCACGCGCATCTGCCAGGGCAAATCCAGCTTGCGCATTTTCTCCTGCATCTTCATCCCGGCCAGGACCGCCAGCAGAGCGTGGCGGTCATAATCTTCCGGCGCGCCAAATTCCACCATAATTCCGTCGCCCATGTATTTATCAATGTGGCCGCGAAACCTCTCCACAATGGGCTCGATCTGGCCCAGATAGCGGTTCAACTCGTCGAACACGACGTCGGGCCGGTTCTTGTCGGAGTAGGTGGTGAAGTTGGTCAGGTCAGTGAACATGATGCTGATCTCGCGCTTTTCGAAGCGCAGTTTCCCCTCCGTGGCCAGCTTGGCCACCTTCGGGTCCATGGTGGCGTAGAGAGCTTTCTCTACCTTTTCCTTCATTTCTTCCGCCACGCGGCTGCGCTTCAGCTCGTCGAGAAGCTGCCGCTGCTCCGCAAAACCCTTCGCCAGCCGCTCCTGCAGCGAACCGATGGCGGCGCTGGCCAGGATGAGGAAGCCTCCCCAGGTGGCCAGCACCAGGAGGGCGTTCACGCGCGACGCCTCCACGGCAAACCAGGAGGGCTTGTAATACGCGAACAACACACCGGACAGGATGCAGAGCGCGGCCAGCAACACAGCCTTGCGCTTTCCCATGAAGTACGCCGCGGCCAGGACCGGCAGATAGAAGAAATTGAGGAAGGCGATGCGATAAGGAAAAAGATAAAAGACCGCTACGGCACAGATCAGGACGATGAGAACAAACAGAAACTCAATGCGCCGCAAGAGGAAATTCCGGATCCGCATCGGCCAGGCTTCGCCCAGCCCCACCGAGAGGGCAGTCGCGGTGGCTTCGGAATCAGCAGAGGATGGTGAGCTCATGTGATATGTGACCGGTCCTGGAATGGATTTCGTTGCGTCAGGCAGAGGTACTATATCGAGGCAGGAGTTATAGGGCAAGAGGCATCTTGCGGCATGCTTTCAGTCGATCTCGGTGCCTTCTGGCGAGTCGTTCACCAGCGGCTCGGCCAGGCGCTGATGGTCCAAGAGTTTCGCATCCGGGCGGGCAGCTTCAAACCCTCCGGAAAGGGTTATTGCTTCTGCCGACTGTATGCGACCACGGTCGTGGTGCCTAACAAACCACTGACCCTGCTCAGTGAAGTGTCGTAGTGGACCGGAAAACCTCCGTGGTCCGTGAAACTCCTGACCACCATCGACCCGACCAACTTACCCGCATTGCCGCCGCCATTGATGGTCATGTCGGAGTATGGCGCGTTCAGGATACCGACTATGGCGGTGTTTCCGTTGCCCGTAATACTGACGCCTGTGGTGGGTGTAAAGGGATTGACGTTAATCTGTATATATGCAGGGGGAATGTTGGGGGTAGAGGAAAGCTGCCCCCCCACGATGCCGTTACCGGGGCTTCCCGCAAAGCTGATTGCGCTGCCGCCGCAATTTTGACCGCTCAGGTTGAACACCACCGCGCCCGAAACCTGGATTAAGACATTGTTACTGCCCATGCAACCGATGTCGTAGACCACGGGATTGGACAGGTCAGTGCTCCCGATAAAGCTGCTGTTGCCAGTTATCTGCTTAATCAGATAAGGATGCGCCCATGTCCCATCGCAAGTGGTCGGTGTTGGCGCGCCGGACCCGCAGGGTTGGGACCAGTTGGTAGGATTGGCGTTGAAGGGGGGACTTGGGTCATAGTCACCGGCACCAGAATTGTAGGTGCCATTACCATAAGGAAAAATGGCAGGCAGGGTGGCGGGAAATAATGCGCCAGATGGAAAAGTTCCCGAGGTGGCGGCAGACGCGTTGGTCAAATCCGGAATCGCGGGCAAGGGGGGTAAGGGAGGGGCCGGCACGCCCGTAATAAGGTTCCCACTCGGATTGGTGCCGGGCGTGCAGTTGGTGCATCCCGGCGTGGCTGCGCAGCCAGAGGGGAGTGTGCCGGTAGCGATGGTTACGTTTCCACCCGTGGTTCCTCCTCCGACTGTCACGGAACCAAGTGAACCCACTCCAGCATTGGTAGGGGAATTGTTGCAGCCCATCGCGATGTTCGGCCCCCCCACCCCGGAACTGTACGAATCCGTGCAGCCGCGACCGGAGCTGCCCTCCGTCACCGAACACAACCCAAATATGGCATTGCTCCAGGTGGGCGCAAACACAGGCTGAATAACCGCGCGCTCCTCAGCGGTGGCCAAGCCGTTCCACTTGGCGATGGAAGAAACCAGCCAGGTTTCCATGGGCATACGCTTGAGGCCGGTGGAGGTTTGCATGTTGATAATCTGGTAGTTCAGAAGCGAGGCAGAGATCGTCACCGTCCCGAAGTTTTCGGCGTCCCCGGTAAGGGTCCTACCGGACAGATCGGTGCTGAAGTTTCCGGTGATGTTCGGAAGCGCGCCATTTCCACTGAACGGATACATCGAGTTTGATGTTGATGGGGCCAGTGCCACTGGACCCCCCAACAGGCCACAGCCCGAATTTGCCACACCGCCCAAGCATTGAACTGGCGAATTGTTTGCCGTGAAAAGGTGATACGGAGCACCGGGGTCTGTTAATGAATAGTACGTCAACGCCTGGGACGGGGACACGGCCGTATAGTCTGAGCTGCGGAACCAGTTGATCGCGAGCTGGAGGCCTGCTTTGGCCAAATAGTCAGCTTGTGTATCCAGCTTATAGTTGACGCTCGAGAGTGTTTCGGACCTCGCGGTGAACACGATGGTGGCGGCGAGCACCGAGAGGACTAACATCGCGAGCATGACCAGGATCAGCGCCACGCCGGCCTCGCCTCGCTCCCGCCACACCATCAGCAAGTCGTCCTGGTGATTGTTCATGACAGTCTCCTCACTGACCGTAGACCGGGGTGGGGTCACTCATGGGGAGGGCCGGCGGCACGGGTGGCAATTGGTTACGACCGTAGTCATTATCGATGTTGAGGGCTCCCACGAGGTTAATTGGGCTGATGGCGGAGTTCATGGTGTACCACTCCCGCGTGCCTGTTTCGAGCGGCTGCGGGCTCACCGCGACACTGATCGTCACGGTTACCTGGGTCACAACGCTGTAAGTCACGGCAGCGCCGGTGAGTGCGTTGGTAACTATGCTAGGGGGGTTGTTGGTGGTCGTGCCGGTGCTGCAGTTGTAACAGAAAATCGGCATGCCGCTCGGACCAGCCTTATTCGTAGTGTTGTAGAGCACGTTCTGCACCAAGGTGTAGGCGGTATTGTTCGTATCGCGTGACGCCAAGGTGAAATCGACAGGCTTAACCGAGCGGTAGAGGTTGTAGATCTGGTATTGGTTGGCGGCAGGGCAGGGGCTTGCCGCAGGGATGCAAAACACCGCGCCATTGACGGGGGCAGGATTCAGGCGATACACAACATAGTTGATCACTCCATTACTGTTAATGTCGCCGAAGAATTCAAGACTGGTGTCCGTTGAGGTGGTGGCTACGCTGTTCACGTCGCCATACAGAATCCCCGCCGCATAAGGCATCTTGTAGACCAGTGCCAAGCAGGAGGGCGCCGTCCCCGTACAGGTATGCGCATTCTGGAACGTGGCAGTGATCGTCTGGGCGCTTGTGCTGATGGCCTTGACCTCCACCAGTTCGTAATTGGCCCCAGTATCGAAGGCCACCCAATCCCCCGGGTATATGCCGGTGACGTTGTTTAGGGTGGCTGCCGCACTGCCGGCTGCAATGACTACCGCTGACGAGACATACCGAGTGGGGGAAGTTGGAAAAGAATTGTACCCGGCCTGCCCAATCTCCTGCGTCATCACTTCCATGCCTGCCCGCGCGCTCTGGGTGGCCTCTACCAACTCGCTATTGCCCTGGAACCGCTTTTGGACGGTATCGATATAGCTGAACACCGCGCCCATGATGATGAGAATGACGGTCACGCTCACCAGCATTTCCAGGAGCGAGAACCCGGATGCCATGTCGCTAGGCGAGAGTCGTTTACGCTCATTCCAGAGAGCCATAACAGTCTCCCTCAGTTAGGATCAGAGAGCATGCCGGTGAGCACCACAATTGGTTTCACCGTGCCCGTTTTGGCCGTATTGACCGCCAGGGCGGAATAAACCGCCACGGTAATCTGTTTGATCGGCTGCCCGCCCGGAAAATTGGCGGGGTTCGTGGTCGAGTCCAGGTCGGTGATCGCCCACTCCCGAACATAAGCGATTTGCGTGCCGGCCACACTCGAGCAGGTGGCAGACTGAATCTGCTGGCCGTCCTTATTGAGAAAATCCATATAGCCCGTCGCGGTCGGCCCAGCCGCCTCCGCAGCGGGGCAATCCAGCCCCGCCGGAGCCGTCGTGGTTGTAGTCGGGCTGATGGGACCGCCTTCAATCAACCCCGTTACCGTCCACGAGGCGTCTGTAATCCCGGTCGTGTTGCAAGGACTGGGCGGAGTACTTTGGCTGCAGGTATTCCAATTGGCGACCGTCGTGGATATAGCCCCGGGCCCTCCCAAAGCCAACAATTCCTCCATCTTATCCTGCGCATAGATAACCGCTCGGGTCGTTTCCGCTCCCTGGTTCTTGTTCGTGACCGTCGCCTGAAAGACCACATTCCCCACCGCCAGGACCCCGATCAATGCCACGAGGATCGCGATCATGGTCTCGATGAGCGTTACGCCTTGGCCGGTGCGAAACGCTTTCATAGTCGCTTACCTCCCGTGACCGCAGTTACCTTATTGACCAGCCCGCAGTTGGAGACCAATTCCACATTGACACTCGGCCGCCGACGGATACGGTCACCGCATCTGTGAAGCTCGTATTCTGGTTTTGGATATATGCGACGTACCCGCCGCCCCCCAAGGGGCTGCCATCCGACTTTACGGGCGTTCCGCGGGTATTGAAATACATCTGCAAGATGGCCGGACATGGCGACGGATCCGCAAAGCCCGTGGGAGCACTGGTCACGCCCGAAGGGGCGCAAGTCGACAGGTAATCACCCTGCCTGGGGTACTGAGTTCCGTACTCAAATTGCCGCGTCGTGAACTGCTGGTAGGGCCCCGTACAGGCAGGGTCAACGGAGCTCGACGTGTTTCCACATAGCTTTTCCATGGTGTAATCGCCTTGAGTCGGGTCCACGTTGAGGCGATACGGGGCGTATTGAGAAGTCGCTCGCGAACGTGTGAGGTTCAAATAGCTTGCCAGGGCCGTGGCGTCCGCATTCACCCGGAAAGTCTTGACCGCGGTAATAGCCATGGGGAGGGCAAACGCGGCGATAATCCCCATGATCAACAGCGCCGCAAGCAATTCCAACATCGAGAAGCCACGCTCGTTGTCGCCCATCGGCGCGTCCCCCGATCCAGAAGTCCCTGCCGTCGCGGTCTGCATGCCTCGACCCGCCCCGATGAGTAATATCGGCAAAACTTAGGTCAGGACAATCGTCGCCTGACCCACCAGCCTTCGGCACCCCCTCGATTACTTGTGGTCAGTTTGGGTGTCCGACGAACGTCGCCACCAGCCCGGCGCAGGAAAATCACAGTCTTCGATTCGTGAACGAATCGTGCGGGCGTTCAGATCCCCTCTGGTGGTAATTGTATGCCTTTCGCATCCCCGTTTCAAGCGAGCTTCACGGTCGAAAAAAGTGGCTGTCTTCTAAGCCTACCCCATGGGTAGGTAGCAATCCGATTGCCAATTAGGCGGCCTGGGGGAGCTCACGGGGACCATGGGTTTGGGTGGCCGTCTTTGCCTTTCGGCGCCTGTCCTGCATGCGCATAACCTATGCGGACGCATACAAGTGAACCGTTCAAGCCCAGACCGGCAAAGTGCCTATGAGCTTTGCTGTCCCGGCCGGGATTCTCATTCCGAGACGCAAACTAGATTAACGGCGTTACCAGTGGGGTTCAGGGGTGAGCAGGGATGGCTTCGGGGCCGTCATTTCACCGATCGCACACTTACCGACCTTGCAGTGAAACTCCGGCTTTGCACAGCTTTTACCGGACGGCATCCGCGCCGGGTCCGGGCAACGGTCCTGAGAGTTCAGCCGCTTTCTCCGAATCTTTCTTCTGGGGCTTGGGTGGAGATAGCTTGCGGAGGATTTCCACCTCGCGACGGTTCGCGGCCTCCCCCTTTTCCATGCGCTCGATCTCTCGAAGAATGGGCTGGCGGTGTTCTTCATCGCTTGCATCGTTAAGTTCTTGGCGCAGTTTAACGACTCTTTCCTGCGCGTCCTGAATGTCGGACTCGTCCGAGTCCATCAGGCCTTGTCGATCCTCAGGCGTCATCTTAAGGTATTTTTCAGTCTCCGCGTCCGGGGGCGCAGCAGGCGCTGGCTTTGGCTCGGCCTCTTTTGCTTTCTGGCTGGCGGGCGCCGGAGCCTGGCTGGACGGGAAGTCGTCGTTGGTCCAAACGCGGCGCTTGACGCTCCTCGTTTGCTTCGGAGTCTCCTGCTTCGTTGGTTGCTTATTCGGAACCTGGGCGGCCTCTTGCGCCCCGGGAGCACCCGAGGCAAGAATCAACGGAAGCAGCAGGAAGCCCTTGGCGATGAAATTGATTGAATTTCGGACGATGCCCATCCTGTATCCCTAAAATTGATACATTTCCCGAGCTACGAGCATCTTATAAGCAACGAGCTTATCGGCGATATTCATGTCTGCGCTATTATAGTTAATGATTCCGACTCCTCCGCCCGCTCCCAAGATCGTGGGTGTACCCAGTGCGGCTGGACAGGTGGTGGTGTTGGCCACAAATATTCCACCTTCGAAAGTGTTTGTGCCTTTGAAGCTGAAACTTCCGTTCCCTATGATCAGCATCACCCCGTTAAAGGTAGCATTTCCCGTAAAAGTTACGTTCCCCGTCGCCACGAGGATGCCGTAGCCGTTGGTGCCCCCGGCGCAGCCGGGGTCGTGCGAGCTATCGAAGAAGCTGATGGCCGGCGCCGCGGCTGTGCCGAGATTCCCACAGCCAGGATTGATGTTGGTGGCGCTTGATTGGAGCATCGCGACCAGATTTAGAAGGCACGTGCAGCTCTGCAAGCAGGGGCCCATTGTCGCCGAAGTGTTGCAGATACTCGAAGCGGCGGGAGGGCAGGCGGCGGGAGAACCGGTGGGGGGATTCTTCCCCGACGCGGAGCCGGCGATTAATGAAGCCTCCGAAGCAGCGCTGCAATCCGCGATGCCCGTGATGGATGGTTGGGCGGGAACCGCCGAGTCAACTCCCGTGGACACCCAGTTAGCGGAAGTGGGCCACCCGGTGACATCGACATTGGGGCCGCACACGGTGAGGGCTCCCGGCAAAGGTGGCAGCGGCGGGAGGGGCGCGACCTCCTCTTGCAGCATTCGATGGGTCCCGCTTGGCGTGACAGCGTAAGAGGTAATTTCATAGACGTTGTAAAGGTGGCCTGTACATCCACCTGCGGCGACGGCCACCTCATGATTGGTGTACCAATCGAAGCAGACTTGGTAACCTGCGTCGGCGGAGCCGGCACTCTGATTGACATAGTAGGGGGTCCCGGTGGTGTAGGCTGAATTGTCCACCTTAAGATTTACGCGGATCCATTGGTACGGCAGCGGGTTGGAACTCGGACCCGAGTAGTTGCTGACCGTGGTCGTGGAAGTATAGGCCGTGGAGGGTAGGCTGCCTATCCCTAACTCCTTAAGGATCTCGGTGTCCTGATACGGATCGGTGCTTGACCATGGTGAAACCGGGCTGGGATTGGTAGCCGTGATGTAGGTAAGATAGGCGCCAGCCCCGCCCGGCAAAACTGTGGGCAGCGTGATCGGATTGGCATTGGTAGGTAGCATCCGGTCACGGGCCTCCTGCAGGCCTGCCTTTGCCGCGAATAGCGCCACTTGCTCATCCCGGTAGTTGGCATCGATGTTGGTTTCAGTGCCCGAGGATAGGAGCATCCCCATACCAATGGCGGTCACCAGGAGAAGTGAAATAAGCACGAGAAAGAGCGCTACACCCCGGTCTTGGTCAGGTCCACAGCATCTCATTGGATTGCTCCTCCCGGTCCAGAAACGTCGCGCTGCCCCTTAGAACCCGCCCTAATCGCGTAGCCGCGGAAGGTCGGCTGGGGCGAGCCCGGCGAAAACCATGCGCTCCCTGGCCCGCCATCTACTGACAGGTAAATGGCGCCCCCGTCGTTGCCATCGAACAGTTCAGTACCTGAACCCTGCCTCCGATATCAGCTTCCAATTGCTGGCCAGTCGTGGGATCAACCGTGCCTGGGGCCGCAACTTGTAAAGTCGCCTGAATCATCTTGACGTTTGGCACGACGGTGGGGTTGGTATCGATATCAATCGGGAGCGCGATGGAATTCCCTGACGAGTCATAGGCGGAGAAGATCGAACTCGTGTTCTGGATGTTCTGAACCTCCACACTATAAGAGCCAGTCGTCAGGTTGGTTTGTCCCGTGACAGAATCGCCGTTGACCTTCAACACTTGCGCCCGCTGAAGGCAGCTAGGGCAACTACCACTTCCATTAACCATATAACTGACCACCGACACGTTCCCGGTGCCGTCGACGTCGCCTTCAAATTGAAGCTGGCTAGGCGTGAGCTTAACAAGCCCCACTGCCAGCCGCAGGTCATTCGTCAAGGGAGATTGCCATACTCCCACCGACTCATCGAAGTTTCGAACGTTGGGATATCCCATCTGAGAGGTGTCACGGAAAATCTGGTCGAGGAAGTCTCGCGCCTCCTGAAATTGATCGACTTTGGTCCGCTCCGCCCCGGACCGTTGCTGCATCTGCCCGATTTGGCTGAAAAGGGCAGCGCAGACGATCGAGAGGATGACGACGACTACCATGATCTCGATCAAGGAAAATCCTGGAAAGGACGCTCGGAGCTGTTGGCGAGAGGCTGCGCGGAAGATACGGCAGGCGCCCGGCGCCCCTGGAGTTGGGCTGCCGAACGTCCGCCTGCGCGTGCGGCGCCAAGATCGCATCGGCGTTTTATCACTCCCAAAAGCCTGCGGCACACACCCACCAATCGTTTTCATGCTAGTCCCCCTGCCTCTCAACGACCGTGCGCACGGTGACCGGGGGGGCATAAAGTGCCGCTGTCGCGTTGGTGGTTCCTGCCCCCGAGCGGGCGCCGACGACCACCAAGTTTGCCTTGCCCGAGGGGGCCGTGGTCACGTTCCAGCGCACGTCGTACACCGCCTGGGTATTGTTCGACACCCCGCAAACCGTGTATTGCATCGCGTAACCCGAGGTGACCGAGCTGAAACTCTGGGTGAAGTCGATGATGCCGAGGGTACCCGTCGTGGTGAGATTGGCGCCCGCACCCGTCGTGCTGCCGGCGGAATTGATGGTAATGCTGTGAGAAGCGCAATCTGTGATAGTAACCGTGGTCGTAGGTGAGCCCACTGGAATGGCCGAAATTTGATCGATGATCATTTGGGCCAGCGCGGTACTAGTGCTATCTGTCCTGCTTCGATAGTTATTCTTGATAGCGACTTGAAACAGGGGTACAGAACCCAGCAAGCCGACCGTCAGCACGAACAGGGCGATCATCACTTCGATCAATGACAATCCCTGCTCTCTCCGGGCCAAACGGCGAGCCGCCTCCATAGGCCCTCCTTTCTGGGGGGCGCTACACATCCTTTCCCACCGTTCATGAATAATCAGGCTCACTGCCACGAACTCCCGTTCCACACCCACACCTTGCTTCGTCCCGCGCCCGATACGGAGACCGCCGCCCAATCACCGTGGGTGTCTGAGAGGTAGTAAATCACACCATTGGTCAGAGCGCCGGCCGACGTCGACGGGAACCCCCGTGGGTTAAAATAAAGCGTGGAGCCATCCGGCTGAGTACTGAATCCTGGACTAAGCGCGGCGGGCGCATTGGCAGCCAAACCGTTTGAAACGCCTGGCGCGTAAGGTATGTCGGGATCACCGGGTTGCCATGTGCCGCTGGAATCGGGACACGACGCAGTGTAACAATTTATGTACACGCCGGTTGCATTCGTTTCCACGCTGCCCTTATACACGCCCAGGGTTGCATTCTTTCTTTCCGCCGTGATGCGCGCCTGCTGCATGAGTCCGGCGACGTCGGTGGCAGCCCAGCGGATTCTTGAACTGTAAATGGTGTTGAGCAGCGCCGGTATGGCAATTGCCGCCAGGGCGCCAATGATGGCCACAACGACCAAGAGCTCGATCATACTGAAGCCGTGACTCGTGCGCCCTTTCACGACTCAAGTTCCTCCGCTCGAATCGCTTCGTCTTCTACCGTCAAAATCATTGCGGGCGAACAACCACCCCGATACCTCGGTATAGTAGCCCACTCCGGGCCCCGATTCAAGTGAACTGTACTGTCGAATTGAGTGGCCGCCTCATCAGCCTATCCAGATGAAAAGCGCAATCTTGTGACCAATTACCGGGGCGCGGAGTCTCGCGCAAAGTACCGATTTACTTGGTCATAAGTCACCCCTCTGATGAGACAAAGGCTGGCTCGATACCCTTTTGTGTCCGCCGCAAGTGACAATTTCTGTCACATCCAAGAATTGAGGCTGGAACCCAGAAATCGTGAAGATGGGGGCACGCGAACTCGCTGCGCTGTTGCCAAGTCTTTAGGGTGCGAGTCCCCAGCAACCCAGGTGGACTCGGGATTGAAACCTCCGCTCGGTTTCGAGTACCATCCACCGGCCATCAGATGATAGAGGGCAATAGGCGATAGGCTGTAGGGGATGGGCGCTGGGTGCTCGGAGCTAGGCATTGGGGTCGGCTCTTGAGCAGTTGTTTCCAGCACCCAGGACCTGGCACCCATCCCCTTGCCGTAGACAATGAAGCAAACCATCAAACGGATCATTCTTTCCCTGCTCTTCCTCCTTCTTGTGGGCCTTGCTGCCGGCTTGGCCTGGACCTATTGGCGCATTCATGCCAGCCTGCCTCAGCTTGACGGGGAGGTTTCCTTGCCCGGGCTCGCGGGGCGGGTTGAGGTCCTGCGAGACGCGCAGGGTGTCCCGCACCTGAGGGCCTCCTCGCTCGAAGACTTGGCCTTTGCGCAAGGTTACGTGACCGCCCAAGACCGCCTCTGGCAGATGGACCTGAGCCGGCGCCTTGCGCAGGGAGAGCTTTCCGAAATTTTCGGGGAGCGGGCGTTGCAATTCGACGTTCAGAACCGCACCCTGGGCTTTCCGCAGGCCTGCGAGCGGGCGGCGGCCGAACTCAACCCGGGACCAAGGAAGCTGCTCGAACTCTATGCCCGGGGGATCAACGCCTTCATCGAGACGCATCGTGACCGCCTCCCCATCGAATTCCTCTTGCTTGGCTATAGCCCTCGGCCCTGGCGGCTGGAGGACACTTTCGGAATCGCCTTGAACATGGCCAAGGTGTTGAACTGGACGTGGCGCGATGAATTGATGCGCGAGCGCCTGCGCGCCAAGCTGGGCAACGATCTCTATGCCGACGTCCTTCCCGACCACTCCCCGCTGGACCATCCCGTGGCGGAGATGCCTGCAACCTTGCCAAAGAACAAAACAGCGGGATCGAGGACCAGTGGACTAGC
>Ga0187771_10001437_pt1 | contig 15905 bp, 13 predicted proteins | sample 0116_SJ02_MP15_1_FD_133139 | JGI IMG/M metagenome (GOLD analysis project Ga0187771, IMG submission 133139) | Tropical peat soil microbial communities from peatlands in Department of Meta, Colombia - 0116_SJ02_MP15_10_MG | ecosystem: Environmental > Terrestrial > Soil > Wetlands > Peat | place...
GACGTAGCTCACCCAGGAACGCCCGGCGACGTCGTCGTCGAGCCTGGTGTCGCCGTCGACGAAAATGTCGATGCCGGCGCGGTGCTGCGCCGCCACATGGCAGGCGAGGCAATCGAAATGCTGCTCGCGATAGGCGAGGCGAGAAAAGCCCTGCGCCAGCGGAATGCCGCGCAGGTTTTCGGTGTACCAGCTCGGGCGCGGCAGCGCCCCCGTGGTGGTGGTGAGAAGCGCCTTGTCCTTGGTGACCGTAAACACGCGTTCCGTCCCGGTTTCATTGCGCGAAAAGCTGCGCTGCCTAGACAACCCCGTTGCGCTAGACTGAATATTCAAGGCTTCTCGAGGTCAAGCGCGCGACCATGGCTGCGGCAGATTCCCTCCAGACGATCACGCGGCTGACCCCGCTCGCCGACGTGTTGGCGCTAATCGACAAGCAAGTGCAGCCGGTTGCGCCACGCCGCATCGCGCTCGACGAGGCTGGGCAGGCAACGCTCGCGGAGGATGTCATTGCGCCAACGCGGCCGGCCGCGCCGCTCGCATTGATCGACGGCTGGGCGCTCAACGCCGATCTCACGCGCGATGCCGGCGGCTATGCCCCGGCGCCTCTGCCGCAGCTGCCGGTGCGCGTCGAGGTGGGAGAGCCGATGCCGGTGGGCACCGACTGTGTTGCGCCGCTCGACACAGTGCAGGTGACGCAAGCCCGCGCCGAAGCGCTCGCCGCCATCAATGCCGGCGACGGCGTGCTGCCCGCGGGCGGCGATTGCGACGGCGCCACGCCGTTGCGCCGGACCGGCGAGCGCCTGCATCCGCTCGATCTTGCCGCGCTGGCCTGTGCCGGTGTGACCGAGGTAAGCGTGCGTATGCCGCGGCTGCGCCTGGTGCCGGTGCGCGCCGATCCGATTCTCATCAGCGTCGCGCGTCTCATCGCCAGCGACGCCGCGCGCTGCGGTGGTGCGCCCCACGAAGTGAACGGCGAATTGAGCGCAGTCCTGGCCGATCAAGAAACCGATTGCGTCATCGCCATCGGCGGCACCGGTAGCGGCCGCAACGACACCAGTGTGCAGACGCTGGCGCGCATCGGCCGTGTCGCCGTGCACGGGGTGGCGCTCGCGCCCGGCGAAACCGCAGCTTTTGGCTTTGCCGGCGGCAAGCCGGTGCTGCTGCTGGCGGGCCGGCTCGATGCGGCGCTGGCGGTGTGGCTCGTCATCGGCCGTCCTCTGCTGCAACGGCTTGCCGGCGGCGCAGAGAGCGAGCCGAGCGAGACGCTCGCACTGTCGCGCAAGGTCGCTTCCACCATCGGCCTCGCCGAGGTCGTGCCGCTGCGGCGCAATGGCGACAAGGCTGAGCCGCTGGCGAGCAAATATCTATCGCTGTCGGCGCTGGCGCATTCCGACGGCTGGCTGCTGGTGCCGGCGGACAGCGAAGGCTATTCCGCCGGCTCGCCGGTTCCGCTAAGGCCGTGGCCATGAACGAAACCGCCAAGCGCCAGGATGCCGACGCATTGCTCGCGCGCGTGCGCGCGGCCGCACGCCAGGAGCAGTTCCTCGAAGTGGTGTCGGCCGACGAAGCGCGCGCGCGCTTCGAGCGGCATCTCGATCTCAAACCGCTCGCCGCCGAAAGCGTACCGCTCGCCGCGGCGCTCACGCGCGTGCTGGCGCACGATGTCGTGGCGGCGGTTGATGCGCCCCCGTTCGATCGCTCCAATGTCGACGGCTTCGCGCTGCGCGCCGCCGACACGGTCGGCGCGAGCGCCGCCAGCCCGAAAATCCTGCGCCTCAACGCCGAGGTGATCGCCTGCGGCGACGCGCCGGCGCTCGAGCTTGCGCCCGGCACCGCCACCACGATCGCCACCGGCGGAGTGATCCCGCGCGGCGCCGACGCGGTGGTGATGATCGAGCATACCGAGTTGATCGAGCAAGGCGCGCCGGCGCTCGAATTGCGCCGCGCCGCGGCGCCCGGGCAATTCATCTCCTATGCCGGCTCCGACATCGCGCGCGGCGAGACGCTGCTGCGCCGCGGCGCGCGCATCGGCTCGCGCGAGATTGGCATGCTGGCCGCCTGCGGCTTGGCGCAGGTCGACGTGGTGCGGCGGCCGAAGGTCGCGGTGCTGTCGACAGGCGACGAACTCGTCGCGCCCGGCTCGCCGCTGAAAGCCGCCCGCGTCTACGACAGCAACGGCGCGATCATCGCCGCAGCGGTTGCAGAAGCCGGCGGCGAGCCCATTGCCATGGGCGCTTTCCCAGATGACGAGGCGGCGCTGGAACAGGCGGTGCGCCGGGCGCTCGATGCGGCCGACATCGTCGTGCTCTCCGGCGGCACCTCGAAAGGCGCCGGCGACCTCTCGCACGCAATCGTCTCGCGGCTGGGCAAGCCCGGCATCCTGGTACACGGCGTCGCGCTCAAGCCGGGCAAGCCGCTCTGCCTCGGCGTCATCGGCGACAAGCCGATCGTGGTGCTGCCCGGCTTCCCGACTTCGGCGATCTTTACCTTCCACGCTTTCGTCGCGTCGGTGATCCGCGCCCGCGCGGGTCTGCCGCCGGAAGCGGCGCAAACCACCGCCGCGCGCGTGCCGGTGCGCATCGCCTCCGAGCTCGGCCGCCAGGAATTCGTGCTGGTGTCGCTGATCGATAGCGCGGAGGGCGCCGTCGCCTTCCCCACCGGCAAGGGCTCCGGCGCGGTGACCAGCTTCTCGCAGGCCGACGGCTTTCTTGCAATCGACGCGCTCGCTTCCTCGCTCGATGCCGGCAGCATGGCCGAGGTGACGCTGATCGGCAGCGCCGCGCGCGCGCCCGACCTGGTCATCATGGGCAGCCACGACGTCGCGCTCGACGTGGTGGTGGGCGCGCTGTCCGCGCGCGGCTTTTCCGTGCGCGTGCTGGCGGTCGGCAGCCTCGGCGGCGTGGCGGCGGCAAGCCGCGGCGAATGCGACGTCGCGCCGGTGCATCTGATCGACCCGGCGAGCGGGCAACACAACGTGCATCTCGCGGCGCCGGGCCTACGGCTGGTGCCCGGCTGGCGGCGTATGCAGGGCGTGCTGTTCCGTCCCGGCGACAAGCGCTTTCAGGGGCGCAACGCGCAAGAGGCGCTCGCCGCGGTGCTCGCCGATCCTTCCGCGCTGATGGTCAACCGCAATGCCGGTTCCGGCACGCGCGTCCTCGTCGACAAGCTGCTCAACGGCGCGCGGCCGCCCGGCTACGCCAACCAGCCGAAGTCGCACAACGCGGTGGCGGCGGCGATCGCTCAAGGGCGCGCCGACTGGGGCCTCGCCATCGAGCCGGTGGCGAGACTCTACGGCCTCGGCTTCCTACCGTTGTCGCCCGAACACTACGATTTCCTGCTGGTCGAAGCGCGCGCCGAACGCCCGGCGGTGCAGGCGTTCCTGGCCGCGCTGCGCGACGAGAAGACGCGCGAACGCATCCGCGCTCTCGGCATGCAGCCGGCAGAGGACTACCATGGTTAGGTACGTCGAAGCCTCTTCATTCCCTCCCCCTGAAAGGGGGAGGCTGAGGGTGGGGTATTTTGCAGTACCGATTGACCCTCACCCGGATCGCTTCGCGATCCGACCTCTCCTTTCAGGGGGAGTTGAGGAAGCGCGGTCATGATTGTCTGCATCAAGCGATTTGCAATTGTCGTGCTGCTGCTCAGCTTCGGCGCCGCCCACGCGCAATTGCGCGGACATGGCGGGCCGGTGCGCGCATTGGCGATTTCGCCGGACGGCAGCGAAGCCGTGTCCGGCAGCTTCGACACCTCGGCGATCCGCTGGTCGCTCGCGCGCAACATCGCCGAGCAGGTGCTGCGCTTCCACAACAATGCGGTGAACGCGGTCGCTTGGCTGAAAGACAGGCGCATCGCCACCGCCGGCGCCGATGCGCACATCGCGCTGTGGAGCAAGGGCAAGCCGGAACCGGACGCGGTGCTCGACGGCCACGCCGGACCGATCGCCGCGCTCGCCGTCTCACCCGACGGCAAGCTGCTCACTTCGGCATCGTGGGATCATACGGTACGCCTGTGGCCGCTCGACGGCGATGCGCCGCGCGTGCTGGAAGGTCACACACAGAACGTCAACGGCGTCGCCGTCTTGCCCGACAGCCGCGAGGTGGTGAGCGCGGGCTACGACGCGACGCTGCGCATCTGGCGCGTCAGGGACGGCAGCGCCAGCGTGCACACCGTACCGAGCCCGCTCAACAGCGTGGTCGTCGCGGCCGATGGCGAGATCGTCGCCGCCGGTGCCGACGGCAAAATCTATCTCTTCTCGCCGCAGGGCGAGCCGCGCGGCGAGGTCGCGGCCTCGCCGACGCCGATCATCGCGCTCGCCCTGTCGCCGGACGGCAAGCTCCTCGCCGCCGCCGGCGTGCGCGGCTCGGTGGCGGTGATCGACCGCGCCGCGCGTAAAGTCGTCCGCACGCTGGTCGGGCCCGGCCTGCCGGTGTGGTCGGTGGCGTTCTTTCCCGATGATCGCACGCTGTTGACCGGCGGCACCGACCGCGTCATCCGCCGCTGGGACGCGGTCACCGGCGAGCCGGTCGGCGGCGTGGTGATCGGTGCGGCCGACGATCCGCTCAAGGCCTATGCCAATGACCCCGGCGCCCAGGTGTTCCGCGCCTGCGTCGCCTGCCATGCGCTCACGCCGGACGAAGGCAACAAGGCGGGGCCGAGTCTCGCCGGCCTCTTCGGCCGCAAGATCGCCTCGCTGCCCGGCTACCGCTATTCGGAGGCGCTCAAACGCATGGACATCGTGTGGACGCCGGAGACGGTGGCGAAGATGTTCGAGGTCGGCCCGATGGCCTATACGCCCGGCACCAAGATGCCGGAGCAAAGGATCGGCTCGGCCGCCGACCGCCAGGCGCTGGTGGAGTTTTTGGCGAAGGCGACGGTCAAGTAACGCGAATGAGGTCGAGCACCGCCTGCGACACCGCCTCTGGTGCTTCCGCCGGGATATTATGGCCTACGCGGGCAAACATGCGTTGCGTGGCGTGCCCGGTAAATTTTTCGCGGTATTTGCTCCACAATTCGGGCACCACGCCGTTCGCGTCGCCTTGCAGGACGATCGTCGGCACAGGAATTGGCGGCTGCGCCGCCAGCCGGCGCTCGATGTCGTCCAATGCGGGATCGCCCGGCGCATTGCCGTAGCGATGCCGGTAAGACTGAATCGTCACCTCGACGAAGTCCGGATTGTCCCACGATGCGGCGGAACGCTCCAAGGTGGCGTCGTCGAAATCCCAGTTCGGCGACCACAGCCGCCACAACAGACGCACCAGGGCGCGCCGATTGTCGCGCAGGCCGGCCCGTCCGCGCTCGGTGTGGAAATAGAACTGGTACCAGTAGCGGTGCTCCTGCTCCGGCGATGCCGGTACATTGGCGTGCGGAATGTCCTGGATGTTGTACCCGTTGCCGGTCACCAGGCAGCGCGCGCGGTTCGGCCATAGCGCCGCCACGATGCAGGCCGCGCGCCCGCCCCAGTCGTAACCGACCAGCGCGGCGCTCTGAATTTCAAGCGCGTCCATGAATTCCTTGAGATCGTTGCCGAGCGCCGCCTGCTGACCGGAGCGCGGTGTGCGGCTCGACAAAAAGCGCGTGGGACCGAATCCGCGCAGATAGGGCACGATGGTCCGGCAGCCGGCGGCCACCAGCGGCGGCACCACCGCGTCGTAGACGCGAGGATCGTAGGGCCAGCCGTGCAGCAGCACGACCGGCGCGCCGTCGCCCGGCCCGCTTTCCTCGTAGGCGACCTCGAGCGTTGCCGTGCGAACGCTTTTGAGCTTTGCCATCGCGAGGTTCCCCCGATCGGGACCGCTAGTCCTTTTCGCGCTCTTGTTCGTGCTCGCGCAGGTAATCGTCGGTCGTGCGCACTGTTGGCCGTTGCGGCGCGGCGAAGGGATCGAAATTCTGTTCCGCCATGGCCGCCACCCGGCAGTCGGCGCACATGCGGATGACGTCGAGCCGCGCCTTCGAGTCCTTGAACATCCAGTGCTTGCCTTCGAGCTTGGCAATGACGCGCTCGACCGAGCTCTTCACGCCGAACGGCTGGCCGCAGCGAATGCAGGCGTAAGGCTCCTCCTGCTTGATGATGCGGCTCGTCGCGGTCGCCGCGCGGAAGTCGAGCTGCGGCTTGAGCACGATCACTTTCTCCGGGCAGGTCGCCTGGCACAACCCGCATTGCACGCAGGCGTCCTCGGCGAAGCGCAGTAGCGGCCGCTCCGAATCGTCCGACAGCGCGCCGGTCGGGCAGGCGGCCACGCAGGACAGACACAGCGTGCAGCCCTCGACCTTGACCTCGATGGCGCCAAACGGTGCGCCCGGCGGCAGCGGCACCATGTCAACCGGCGTCGGCGCGACGCCGTGCAATTCGCGCAGGGTGAGGCGCGCCACCTCGCGCTTTGCACCGACGGCGGCGAAACTCGCCGGCCGTGCCGCGCTCTCCATCGGCGCGATGTCGCGCAGCGCGAGCCCAAGCGCATCCGGATCGTCGGTTTCAATCATAGCGACGCGCGCGCCGGCAAAGCCGAGGCCGGCCAGGATCGGCTCGGCCAGCGCGATGGTCTTGCCGAGGCCGGCGATGTCGTGGCGCGGCTTGGCGCGCGTGAGAAAGCGCACCGCCGCCGCGCCATAGGCAAAACAGGCAGCCACCACCTCCAGGCCGACCTGCGTCACTTCGTTCACCTCGAGCGGCAGCACATTCGCTGGCAGCCCGTCGCCGTGCCGCGCCAGCGCGTCGATCAAGGCGCCGCCGTGCTCGCCGTCGTGAAACAGCACGATTGCCTGCCGGCCGCCCGCTTGCGCATAGGCCAAAAGCAGCGCGCGCAGCTTGCGCAGCAGCGCGTCGGCCGGCGGCAGCGCATAGGCGGCGGCGCCGGTCGGGCAGGCGGCGGCGCATTGGCCGCAGCCGGCGCAAACCGCAGCGTCGATCATCACATGATCGCCGTTCGGCGCAATCGCGCCGGTCGGGCAGAGATCGAGGCAGCGCCGGCAGCCGACGATGTTGGAGCGCGCATGCGCGCACAGATCGGTGGTGAATGCAACATAACGCGGCTTGTCGAAGCTGCCGGTGAGATCGCGCGCTTTGAGCACCGCGCGCAATACCGCGGCGGGATCGCCCGGGTCGGCGCGCACATATCCCTCACGCAGGTCAGCAGCGGCAAACAGCGGCGGCCCGCCGGATAGATCGAGTACGATGTCGCAGCGCGAGGTCGCGCCGTTGCGCGCCGGCCCATAGCTGAACGCGCCGCGCGAGGACGGCACAGGCACCGCATAATCGTCGACCGTCAATTCGAAGGCGCCGAGATGGCCCTTGGCCTGGCGGATCGTGCCCTTCACCACCGGGAACTCGGTCGCACGCGGTGGCGCAAGCGCGGCGGGCGGCTTGATCAGCACGGTGAGGTCGAGCTGGTCTTGCAAGAGATGGGCGGCTTCGATCGCCTGCTCGTCTTTGCCGTAGATGAGCGTGACGCCTTCGCTCTTCAGCGGCAGGAAGGAAATCTCCGGCGCGGGCTCCATACTCGCCGCAATCATCGCCGCCATCTTCGGGCCGGCCGCACCCGCATCCTTCGACCAGGCGGCGGTCTCGCGGATATTGACGAAGGAAAGTTCCGCCGCCGCCTTGCTCTCGGCGGCGACCTCTTCGAAGAGAGGCGCTTCCTGCGTGCAGGCCACGGTGAGTGGCGCATTGCCAGCCGCTAATTTGCGGAAACGCTCGAGCTCGGCGCGGCACAGTTGGCGCCCAGCAACGACATTGGCGCCGTGGCACACGCGCTCGACCGCCTTGCCATCGAGCGGCATGGTGTCGTCGCACGAGCAGATCAGGACATTACGCGGCCGTTCGGCCATCCGGCTCACTAACCTTTGCGTTGGCCCGCGCTGGAAGCGAATTGTTTTTGCCTCGGCTTTTCGCCACTCGCGTCCGCGGGACTGGGCCTCGGGATGCCCTCTCGCTATGATTATAGGTAACCAGACGATAAAGTTACAACCAATGGCGCTGGAGACGCGCGTGCGCGCCCTGACAGGCGACCTGACGCTGCCGCCGCCGTTCACGCTGGTACGCCTGCGTGAACTGGGCGACGCTTTCGCGCATGCGAAAGCGATCGCGCCCGCGCAGGGCGCCGGCACGCTGGTCTATGTCGGCCGCTTCGATCTGGCCGAATTCGCCGTGGTGCTGGAACCGGACGAGCCGCTGATGCAGGCGCGGCGCGCTTTCTATGCCGGCATGGCGGCGCTCGCGGATGCGCTCGCCGCGCATGCGCAGCCGGAAACCGCCATCAGCATCGACTGGCCGGATGCGATTGCCGTCAATGGCGGGCTGGTCGGTGGCGGCCGCCTGGCCTCGCCGCAAGGCGTGCGCGAGGACAAGGCGCCGTCGTGGCTGGTGTTCGGCGCCATGATCCGCACGGTGTCGATGACCGGCAAGGAGCCGGGCCTCAATCCGCTGGTCACCGCGCTGGAGGAGGAAGGCTTCGGCAATGGCATGGCCGACCGGGTGGTGGAAAGCTTCGCGCGCCATTTGATGCTGGCCATCGATGCCTGGCAGGAGCGCGGCTTCGACTCCATCGCGCGCAGCTACTTGCAGCGGTTGCCGCGTGAGCAGGGCGTTCGCCGCGACATCGACGACAACGGCGATCTGCTCATCCGCCGCGTGGGCCGCGAGCACGAGCGCCTGCCGCTCGTGGCGCGGCTCTCGGCGCCGGCCTGGTTCGATGCGGCGGCGAAGGGGCCGCGCACGTGAAGCTGTTGCGCACCATCCGGCTCGACGCCTCGGACACGTTCATCTTCGAGCGGGCGGCCGAGCCGGGCGAATGGGCGGTGCCCGGCGCCTTCGCCTTCTGGGATCGCGATCCGGCGGCGCTTCAAGGCAAGGCGCGCGCGGCCTTCCGCGCCGGCTTCCTCGGCGTCGCTTCGCTCGGCTGGTCGACGCTCGTACAGATCGTCGAAGCGAGCGCAGCCGAGCGCGCCGATCTGGTCGAATTTCTGGCGCAGCAAATGATCGCGCACTTCCGTGCGCCCGATCTCGCCGCCGCGCGCAATGCGGCCGAGGAGGAGGTCGCCTTTGCCGAATCGCTGTGCAGCCCGCCGCTCGATACGCTGGTCGCCATGCATCGCGCGTTCGACAAGGGCGACGTGTGCGAAACTTTCCGCACGCTGCGCCCGCGCGCCGGGCAAAAGCCGGCGCGGGCCTTTTCCTTTCTCGCGGTCGAGGGCGAAGACGATAAGCCGGCCGAGGTCGTCGATCTGGTCGGCCTGCCGGAACGGGGTCGCAAATGAGGGATTTCTGGCTCTCCTGCGGCCATCATTTGCTCGACCGCGACCAGGGCGGCGGGCTGTTGTTGACCGACGAATTCCTCAAGCTCTATCTGGCGCGGCGGGAGCTGATCCCGCCACCCGAGGCTTGCGCACCCGAACGCGCGCTGCATGCGGCGCTGCTCGTTGATCCGCGCCGACCGGTTTCCGCCGCCGACATCGCGGCGATCGCCGATGCCGATGCGCGCCAGAACTGGCAAATGTTGATTGCCTTCCGCGACCATCTCTTGCGCCACAACACGCTGGAAGCAGCCTATATCGCCCTGGTGCTGCGCGATCTGCGCCACACGCCGCCGCTTTTCCTCAATCAGCTTGTGCACGTCATCTTGCGCAACGCGCTCGACGGTGTGAGCGACGCGCGCGTGCTGCGCGCCGCCGAATTGTTCTTCCGCACCCAGCGCGTCACCCTGCACGACGGCTCGTTGATCGCCGCCGATGAGGAGACCGTCGGCGGCATCAATCCGACGCCGGTGACGCCGCTCGTGTCCATGCTCGGCATTCCTGCCGCCGCCGAAATCGACATCCTCAATGACGACAACGCCGAGAGCTATTGGCAGCGCAGCGACCGCTTCGACATGGCGCTCGATCTGACCGGCGGGCGCGCGGGGCTTGCGGCGCTGGCCGAGGCGATGCGGCGCTTCATCGCGCATATGCTCGGCGTCGAGGTTGCGATCGCGCCGCTCACCGAGCTCAACGATGCGCCGTTTTCCTGGTATGTCGGGCTCGATGCCGAGGCGACGAAGATCGGTGACCGGCTGTGGCGCGAAGGGGAGATCGACGCGGCAGCCTTGGCCAATGTGATCGGCCTGTTCGCGCTCAGCTTCCGCGATCCCTCGCTTGTGCCGGACAAGGTGAAAGGCGAGCCGGTCTATCTGATCCTGGCGATGGCCAGCGACAAGACCATCCGCATGAAGCCGCATAATCTCGTCACCGGTCTGCCGATCCGGCATTTGGAGGCAGTCAGTTGAGCGTCATCTCGCCCTTGCAAACGATTAGGCTCGGCGTCGTGGTCGAGCGCACGAAGGGCGCCAGCCGCTGGAGCGAGTTCCTCTGGCGGCCGGTCAGCGTGCTTGCCGGCGCGCCGGAAACGCCGCCATGGACGAAATTGTCGGACGACGGCGAGCGGGCGACATTCTTCGTCGGCCTCGGCGCGATCGAGCTCTATCGCAGCGAAACAGCTTATTACCGCAACAATCTCGAATCGGGCGCGCCGGCCTTGTGGATCGCGCTGCGCCCGACCGGCGGCGAGCCGCCCTTCACCATCGCCGCGGTCACCGCCGATCCGGCGGAAGGCGAAAGCCTGAGCGAGCCGGCAACCGATCTGGTCGAGCAGGTGCCGATGCCGGCCTCGATCGAGCGGCTCATTGCCGCCTTCATCGCCGAGCATCATGTCGAGCAGACCTTCGTGAAGCGCCAGCGCGACCGCGCCGATCCGGAAGCGCTTGGCCGGCGCATGCCGCGCAGCGACGACGAGCAACGATGAGCGAACCGGAAAAATTTCTTCAGCGCTGGTCGCGCCGCAAGCGCGAGCAGGCGGAGCCTGCTACGCCGGCCGAGGCGAAGCCCGCGCCGCGGGCGGAGGCGGTGAAACCGGAGGAACCGGCACTCGATCCCGCCAGCCTGCCGCCGCTCGAGTCGATCGGGGCGGAATCGGATATCCGCGCCTTTCTGCAGCCAGGCGTTCCACCGGAACTCATGCGTGCGGCGCTTCGCCGCGCCTGGTCGGCCGATCCGACCATTCGCGATTTCGTTGGCCTGGTGGAGAACGGCTGGGACTTCAACGATGCCAACGCCGTTCCCGGCTTTGGCGCGATCGAGCCGGGTGAGATTGCCCGCCTGCTGACGCAAGCGCTTGGTGTAGCGCAGCCAGGGGAACCCACGCAGCAAACGAGCGCGCCGGGACATTTGGAGCAAGCGCTGCCGGGATCGGAGCCAGCGTCACAGCTCCCGCAAGATCAGCCGGCGCCACAGCAAGTGTCCGCGCCCGCGGCAAACGATTTCATGCAGCGCAGCGAAGATATCGCTGCAACGCAAAATCATTCTCATACGAGCAAAAACTGCGCGCCATCTCGCAGCCGCGGTCACGGCGGCGCGCTCCCGAAATAATGATTGAAGTTATAGCCTCCGGCTATTGACCCTCTGTTCCAGCGGGCGATAGCTTTTCACAATCGCAAAGTCGCGGACTGCGACGGGTTCGGCGCAAGAACAACGACGAGCGGTCAGGAAACAAACGGGACATGACAGACCGGGGTTTGCAAGAAGCCATTCGCGCAGCTGGTGGTGTCACCGAGCTTGCACGGCGGATCGGCATTTCCCAGCCCTCGGTGTCGAGCTGGACGCGGGTTCCCGCCGAGCGGGTGCTCACGGTCGAAGCGGTGACGGGTGTCGCCCGCGCCATCCTGCGCCCTGATCTTTACGCCGCGAGCAAGACGTCCGCCATCGACGAGGTCGATCTCGCCCGCGCGCAGGAATACGCGCTGCTGGCTACGCTTTTGTCGCGGGCGCCGGAGGCGGCCCTGCTGCAGCGGCTCGCCACGCTGCGCGGCGATTCGACGCCGCTCGGGCTCGCCCATATCGACCTTGCCGAGGCCGCGCGCGGCGCCGACGCTGGCAAGGTCGAGCGCGAATTCTTCGACCTGTTCATCGGCATCGGCCGCGGCGAATTGATGCCCTACGGCTCCTACTACATCGCCGGCTTCCTGCACGAGCGCCCGCTGGCGCGCTTGCGCGAGGACTTGGCCGCGCTCGGCATCGAGCGCGCCGAGGGCCAGTACGAATCGGAAGATCACGCCGCAATCGTGTGCGAGATCATGTCGGGCCTCGCGGGCGGACAATTTCCGGCGCCGGCGGCTGCCGCCGGCCAACTGTTCGAAAAGCATATGGCGCCCTGGCTCGGCCGTTTCTTCGCCGACCTCGAGCGCGCCGACAGCGCGGATTTCTACCGCAGCGTCGGCAGGCTCGGCCGCGTGTTCATCGAGATCGAAGCGGAGGCTTTCGCACTCGCCGAATAGCGAGCGACGGCGCTTGCCGCGTTCAAGGAGGACTGGCGATGACGACAGACCCGAAAGCCAACCTCGCCCGCCGCAACTTCCTGCGCGCGCTCGGCGCCACCGCCGGTCTTGCCGCGACCGCCCCCGCGCTGGTCAGCGAAGCCAAGGCCGATTCGGAAAGCGACAGCGAAAAGCGCAAGGCCCGCTACCAGGCCGACTCCGCCGAGGTGAAGACCTATTACCGCGTCAACCGCTATCCGAGCTGAGGGAGGCGCCCGTGCTGATCAAACGGACCGAACGTCAGGCGCGCCAAGGCTCGCTCGCCGCCTTCGCCGCCCAGGACCATCGCGGTCTCGATCGCCGCAGCTTCCTGCGCCGCTCGGGCCTTGCCGCCGGCGGCCTCGCTACGCTCGGCGCGCTGCCGCTCGTGAGCGTGCGCGAGGCGCAAGCCGGGCCGCCGCCCGCCAAGGGCGCGCAGGTCAGCACCCGCAAGAGCATCTGCACGCATTGCGCGGTCGGCTGCACGGTGACTGCGGAAGTGTCGAACGGCGTGTGGATCGGCCAGGAGCCGAGCTGGGATAGCCCGATCAATCGCGGCTCGCATTGCGCCAAGGGCGCCGCGGTGCGCGAGCTCGTGATGGGCGAGCGCCGGCTGAAATACCCGATGAAGCTCGCCAACGGCCAGTGGACGCGCATCAAGTGGGAGCAGGCGATTAACGAGATCGGCGACAAGCTGTTGGCGATCCGCGAGAAGTCGGGGCCGGACTCCGTCTATTGGCTCGGCTCAGCCAAGATGACCAATGAGGGCGCCTACCTGTTCCGCAAGTTCGGCGCCTATTGGGGCACCAACAACACCGATCATCAGGCGCGCATCTGTCACTCCACCACCGTCACCGGCGTGGCCAATACCTGGGGCTACGGCGCGATGACCAACAGCTTCAACGACATCCGCAATTCGAAGACGCAGATCATCATGGGCGGCAATCCGGCGGAAGCGCACCCGGTGTCGCTGCAGCATCTGTTGGAAGGCAAGGAGCTGAACAAGGCGAACGTCGTCGTCATCGACCCGCGCATGACGCGCACTGCCGCGCACGCCACCGAATATGTGCGCTTGAGGCCGGGCACCGACATTCCGGTGCTGTACGGGATGATGTGGCACATCTTGAAGAACGGCTGGGAGGACAAGGAGTTCATCCAGCAGCGCGTCTACGGTTTCGAGGACGCGCGCAAGGAAATCGAGAAGTGGAACCCGGAGGAAGTCGAGCGGGTGTCCGGCGTGCCCGGCGCGCAGCTCGAGCGCGTCGCCAAGATGTTCGCCACCGAAAAGCCCTCGACGCTGATCTGGTGCATGGGCCAGACGCAGCACACCGTCGGCACTGCCAATGTGCGGGCGAGCTGCATCGCGCTTCTGCTCACTGGCAATGTCGGCGGCCCAGGCAAAGGCGCCAACATCTTCCGCGGCCACGACAACGTGCAGGGGGCGACCGACGTCGGCCTCGATATCGTGACGCTGCCGTTCTACTACGGCTTGATCGAAGGCGCTTGGCGGCATTGGTCGCGCGTGTGGGAGACCGACTACGACTGGCTCAAGTCGCGCTTCGATTCCAAGGCGATCATGGAAACGCCCGGCATCCCGCTCACGCGCTGGTTCGATGCCGTGCTGCTGCCGAAGGAGCAGGTCGCGCAAAAGGACAATGTGCGCGCCATGTTCGTGCAAGGGCACGCCAGCAACAGCATCACGCGCATTCCTGAATCCGTGAAGGGCCTGCAGAAGCTCGACCTCTTGGTCGTCGCCGATCCGCATCCCACCACGTGGGCTTCGCTGTCGGTCAACGGCGGCCGCAAGGACAACACCTACCTGCTGCCGATCTGCACCCAGTTCGAGGCCAGCGGCTCGCGCGTCGCCTCCAATCGCTCGATCCAATGGGGCGAGCAGATCGTGCAGCCGATCTTCGAGTCGAAGAACGATCTCGAGGTCGTTTACCTGATGGCGAACAAGCTCGGCTTCGCCGATAAGATGTTCAAGAACATCAAGGTCGAGAACAACGTGCCGGTGCCGGAGGACGTGCTGCGCGAGATGAACCGCGGCAGCTGGTCGACCGGCTATTGCGGGCAATCGCCGGAGCGGCTGAAGGCGCATATGCGTCACCAAGCGGCCTTCGACCTCGTCACCATGCGTGCGCCGAAGGATACGCCGGAAGTCGGCGGCGATTATTACGGCCTGCCCTGGCCGTGCTGGGGCTCGCCCGAGGTCAAGCACCCGGGCACGCCGCTGCTCTACAACACCAACCTCAACGTCATGGACGGCGGCGGCACGTTCCGCGCCCGCTTCGGCGTCGAACGCGAGGAGAAAAAGCCGGACGGCTCGACCGTGAAGGTCACGCTGTTGGCCGAGGGCTCCTATTCCAAGGATTCCGAGATCAAGGACGGCTATCCCGAGTTCAACCTCGGCGTGCTGAAGAAGCTCGGCTGGGACACGGACTTAACCGACGCCGAGCTGGCGGTGATCAACAAGATCAATCCGGCGACGCCGGACGCGGTGGCCTGGTCGATCGATCTCTCCGGCGGCATCCAGCGCGTCGCCCTCAAACACGGCTGCGTGCCCTACGGCAACGCCAAGGCGCGCATGAACGCGTTCGGCTTGCCTGATCCGATCCCGGTGCACCGCGAGCCGATCTACACCCCGCGCGTCGACCTCGTCGGCAAATATCCGACGTTGCCCGACGCCAAGCAGTTCCGCCTGCCCAACATCGGCTTCTCGGTGCAGAAGGCGGCGATCGACAAAGACATCGCCAAGGAATTCCCGCTGATCCTCTCCTCCGGCCGGCTGGTCGAGTACGAGGGCGGTGGCGAGGAAACCCGCTCCAACAAGTGGCTGGCCGAGCTGCAGCAGGACATGTTCATCGAAATCAACCCGGCCGACGCCGCCGAGCGCGGCATCAAGGACGGCGGCTGGGTCTGGGTCACCGGCGCGGAGAACGGCTCCAAAGCCAAGATGAAGGCGCTGGTCACCGAGCGCGTCGGCAAGGGCGTCGCCTGGATGCCGTTCCACTTCGGCGGCTGGTTTGAGGGCGACGACCTGCGCGGCAGGTATCCGCAGGGCACCGACCCCTATGTGCTGGGCGAAAGCGCCAACACCATCACGACCTACGGCTATGACCCGGCGACGGGCATGCAGGAACCCAAAGCCACGCTCTGTCAGATCAGGGCGGCATAAGGAGCAACGACCATGGCCCGTATGAAATTCCTCTGCGACGCCGATCGTTGCATCGAGTGCAACGCCTGCGTCACCGCCTGCAAGAACGAGCACGAGGTACCCTGGGGCATCAACCGCCGCCGCGTCGTCACGCTCAACGACGGCAAGCCGGGCGAGCGCTCGGTGTCGATGGCCTGCATGCACTGCACCGACGCGCCCTGCGCGGCGGTCTGTCCGGTCAACTGCTTCTACACCACGGCCGACGCGGTGGTGCTGCACTCCAAGGACCTGTGCATCGGTTGCGGCTATTGCTTCTACGCCTGTCCGTTCGGCGCGCCGCAATATCCCAAGGTCGGCAACTTCGGCTCGCGCGGCAAGATGGACAAATGCACCTTCTGCGCCGGCGGCCCGGAAGCCGACAACAGCAAGGAAGA
>Ga0187771_10001438_pt1 | contig 15904 bp, 8 predicted proteins | sample 0116_SJ02_MP15_1_FD_133139 | JGI IMG/M metagenome (GOLD analysis project Ga0187771, IMG submission 133139) | Tropical peat soil microbial communities from peatlands in Department of Meta, Colombia - 0116_SJ02_MP15_10_MG | ecosystem: Environmental > Terrestrial > Soil > Wetlands > Peat | place...
CCCCTTCGTGTCCTAACTCTATTATTTGAAACGTGTTGCGGCGTCTGTGCTGGATCGTTCCCTGGGGGAACTTTCTTTCCCTCGGGGGAAGGATTTTTCCACTTATTTCCGGTCGGATATGACAAAGTACGCCCGGAAGGGGCCTATAGCCTTCGAAAATCCCCACTTATCTGCCGGGGCGGATTGGGCGGCTTGGAGGAGTTCTTGCTATGCTTGACTTGGCTGTTGCGAAGTGCCATCCCAAACCCGATCTACCCTGTTGGCCGCACTGGCTCGGGTCGCCGCGCTGCCGGGGAGAGCGGCATCATCACTCCATGAACCGGAACTCATGAAAACGACCAGACATAGAAGCGGCCGCACGGGGCTCCGCCGGTTGGTGTGTGGGGTTCTCTTCGCTCTCCTTCTGGCGGGAGTGGCCGCCTGCACGCGCGATCCCAACGCGCGCAAGCAGAATTACGTCAAGAGCGGCGACAAATATCTTGCCAAAGGGAAGTACCGCGAAGCGGTGATCGAATATCAGAACGCTCTGCAGATTGACGCCGATTTTCTTCCCGCCCATCTGCAGCTCGCGCAGGTGTATCTGAAGGTAGGCGCCTGGGGCGCCGCGGCCAAGGAGTTCGCTCGCGTCGTCCAGCTCGATCCGAAGAATGTAAAGGCCCACCTAGACCTGGGAAACATTCTGCTGGTGGGCCGAGACGTTCAGGGGGCGGAGGACCACGCCCGGGCTGTGCTGACGCTCGATCCCGAGAACGTGGACGGGCACGTGCTCCTGGCCAACGTGCACGCCGCGCGCGACAACCTTCCCGCGGCCCTCGAGGAAATGCAGCGGGCCATCACTCTCGATCCCAAACGCACAACGAGTTACCTCTACGTGGGAGTGCTCGAAGCGCGCGCGGGGCAAGCTGCCGAGGCCGAGCAGAGCTACCAGAAGGCTTTGGAGCTCGAACCCAAATCTGTCACGGCGCTGCTCGCGTTCGGAGATTTCTACCAGCAGCAGAAGCGCCTGGGCGAGGCCGAGGAGCACTACCGTCACGCGATGCAAATCGAACCGGCCAACCAGCAGCCCGTGATCGCGCTTTCCCGGCTGCTCCTGGCCGAAGGGAAGCGTGACGAGGCCGAGCAGGCCATCAAGGACGCCAAGCCCAATCTTTCCAAAAACCCTTTGGGCTATCGCCTGCTCGCGGATTTCTATTATGGACTCGGCGACCTGGCGCGCGCGACCGCCGAGTATGCTTCGCTCGTCCAAGAGCATCCCGAGGACAAGCGGCTCAAAGACGACTATGTTCAGATCCTAATCCTGGGGAATCACCTGGACGAGGCGGCCAAACTGAACGATGCCATCCTGAAAGAGACGCCCAAGGACATCCAGGCGCAGATCGCGCGGGGGCAGATCCTGCTGGGGCAGAACAAGCCCGAGGAGGCGTTGAAAGTCCTCGAACCCGCGGCTTCCGCTGCTCCGGACAACGCCGCCGCGCAATACCAACTGGGCATGGCTTTTGCGCGGGCCGGCAACGCGACGCGCGCCGAGCAGGCCTGGCGCCAGGCGGCCAGGCTCCGCCCGGATATGGCCGCGGCGCACCAGGCCCTGGCGGAACTCGCCATCCGCAGGGACGACGTGGATCTGCTGATGAGCAGCGCGGAGGCGCTCATCAAAATCGATCCGAAGGTGGCCGCGGGTTATACCTACCGGGCGGTGGGCAAGATTGCGCGGCGCGACGCGGCGGGCGCCGAGGAGGATCTGAATACGGCCATTACCCTGGCCCCCAACGATCCCACGCCGTACACGCGGCTGGGGTCGCTGCGGGCGCTCCAGAAGCGCTTCCCCGAGGCGGAAAAATTCTTCGAGCAGGCGCTCGAAAAGAATCCTGACTTCGGCGAAGCGCTTCGCGGGCTGGTGGCCGTGGAGGTAACCCAAAAGCAGATTCCGAAGGCCATCGCGCGGGTCCAGCAGCAGATTGCCAAATCGCCCACGAACGCCGAATACCAGGGGCTGCTGGCGCGGCTATACGTCAGCCAGCGGCAGTACGATCAGGCCGAAGCAGCGCTGGCCAAAGCCACGACACTCGATCCAAAAAACCTCGATGCCTTCCTGCTGCTGGCACAGGTGCAGGCCCAGCGCGGCTCGTTCGACCGCGCGGCGCAGAGCTACCAGCAGAGCATCGAGCAGCACCCCAACGACGTGCGGCCCTACCTGTTGCTGGGCATGCTCGAAGAGTCGCAGGGCGACCAGGCCAAGGCGCGCCGGCTGTACGAAAAGGCGCTGCAAGTCCAGCCCAACAATCCGCTGGCGGCGAACAATCTGGCCTTCTTGCTTCTCGAAACCGGCGGCGATACGAACACGGCGCTCATGCTGGCTCAGACGGCGCGGCAGGCGCTACCGCAGAGCCCGAATGTGGCCGATACCCTGGCCTGGGTTTACTACCAGAAGGGCGTTTATGGCTCCGCGGCCGACCTGCTCAAGGAAGCGATCCATACATCCCCGGACAATGCCGCGTTCCATTACCACCTGGGAATGGTGTACGACAAGCTGAACGACAAGCCGCACGCGCGCGAGGAACTCCAGCGCACACTGAAGCTCAGCCCGAACTTCGAGCACGCCCAGGAAGTGAAGCAGGTGCTCAGCACCCTCGGCAGCTAGCCCCCATCCAGCCGCGCATGGTGTCATCCCGGGCCCGCCATGTGGCGAACGAGGCCTGCCTGCGGCAGGCAAGAACCTACGTCGATCACAACCTCCGCGAGCAGGGCACGGGACAGTAAAAACAAGGAAATCGAAAATCGGCGGAATGCCGGAGAAAGCAGAGGGCGGACACTTGGGTCCGCCCCTACGAAGAGGGGACTGAAGGCCGGCAAGATGCCGGCGCTACTTGAAGTACTTGCGGAGGATGAAGTCGACGCCGTAGGTGTCGTTTTCGTCGCGAAGGGCGCGGATCGTGAGTTTGCGGCTGACATTGTATTCGAACTGGATGACCTGGCGCTGCGTCGAGGTCACGTCGGTAACGTAAGTAACGGTCAGGTCGTGAGAGATGCGTTGCTGGACGGTGATGCGCGCGGTGGTGTTCTGCGTGGTGCCCACGCCGGTGAGGCCGGGGTCCACGCGGAAGCGGCTGACGCCGAAAAGTTTTTCGACGCGGCCGCCCACCTGGCTGGAGACCGCTTCGCCGAGCAGCGCCTGGGCGCCCGGATCGCCCAGGGCGCTGGTGGTGGTTCCGGTGCGGATGTCGGTCGCTTCGCTGGTGCGGCCGAGGGCGAGCAGGGAGATGACGTCGGTGGGAGGCAACGGCGGATCGGAGCGGTAGCCGAGATGCAGCCGGCTGCCGGGGCCGGAAAGCTGGATGGTGACGTCGTACTGTTCGACGGTGGTGGCGGCCTCCAGATCGAAGATGGGATCAAGGCGAAAGGGATTCGAGAAATTGATGTCGCCGCGGGTGAGCCGGAAATGGTTGCCGCGGAAGTCGAATTCGCCAGCGAGCAGGTGGACGTGGCCGAGGATGACAGGCCGGTCGGCGGTGCCGCGGATGCGGAGCTGCGCCTCGCTGGCAAAGCGCGCGGCGTTCCACTGCACCTGAGCGTCGGGGCTGGAGACGCCTTCGATATCGAGCTGGAAATTCCGCAGGTATTCGGCGGTGGCGGTGGAAACCGCGACCTGGGCTTTGGCGCCCATCAGGCCGCCGAGGTCGAGCCCTTCGGTGAGCAGGAGGCGTTCGACAACCACACGGCCGGTGAGCGAGCCTTCGGTGGTGCCGCCCTGGAGGCGCAGGTTGCCGCGCATCAGCCAACTCATCCCTTCCGGATAGCGGACGCGGATGGAGTGGCCGCGCGCGGCCACGTCGTAATGCAAGGGCCCTTCGCCGTAGCTGACGCTGCCGGTGAGTTCCACCTGGCCGCCGCCCACGCTGGCGCGCACGTTGTCGAAGGTGAGGCGGTTGATATCGAACAGAACGTCGCCGGTAACATCGCTGAGGGCCACGGGAAAATCACCGTAGGTGGCGGAGTCGGACTGGAGGCGGAGGCGTCCGGCGAGGCGGGGATGCAGGGTGGTTCCCTGAAGCGTGGCGTCGAGTTCGGCCGGGCCACGGGCGTCGAGATCGGGCAGCAGGCCGGAGAGCAGCCGGAGATTCACTTTGCCGGCCAGCTTCAGGCCCAGGAGGCGGTCGCGGGCGAAGCGGGCGCGGCCGGAGAGCACCAAATCTGTGTCCGGGCCGCGAAGATGGGCCGACTCCACCTGAACTTCGTCGCGGCTGTAAGTGATGCGGACGGGACCGACATTTTCCAGTTTCACGAAGGCGTAGTCGAATCCGATGTGGGAGATCTCGGTTTGGACCTGGACGCCCGCGGGGGAGAGGATTTCTCCGGAAAAAACGAATGCGCCGGTGACGCTGCTGTGGCCGGTGATGTCTTTAATCCGCAAGGCGACTTTGAGAAAGGAGTCGAGGCTGACGTCTTCGACGCGGACCTGGCCGCTGACGGGAAACGCGCCAGTGAGCGAGACTTCGGCGTGGCCGTTCACGCCGCCGTGCGGCATGGTGGAGAGAGCATCGCCGACCAGGAGTATGCCGTCTGAGCGCGCGCGAACGTCGAAATCGCCGAAAACGTCTTCGCCCACATGGAGCGAGGCGAGATGAACGCTGGCGGAACCGCGCGGGGCGAACAGCGGGCCTTCCGCCTTCGCGTCGAAGGTGACGCGCCCGCTGGCGGGCACGAGCCCGGAGGAAAGCGTGGGAAATTCGGAGAGGGCAATGTCGTTGCCGCTGGCTTCGAAGGAGACCCATTCCGTGTCGCGGTCGAGATCGAGCGAGCCGGAAGCGCGGCCGGCGCCTTTGCGCAGCTCGACATTGCGGGCGTGGAATTCCTGCTCGGTCCAGTGGAGATCGCCGTGAGCGGAATCGAACGAGATGGCGAGGAGAGCGGGCTGGTCCACCTGGAGAGTGGCGTCGAATTCAGGGTCGTCGCGGGTGCCGCTGCCCTGCACGTGGCCGGTGACCAGACCGTGGGCGGGATACTTTGTGCCGAACAGGCTTTGGATGCCGTCGAGGTCGGTGCGGGCGAGGTGCAGGTCGAGCCGCCAGGGATTCTCGGAGAGGAAAGCCCAGTCGGTGAGCGAGAGCTGCAAGGAAACCGAAGCGGAGGAGCGGCCGCGAGAGGCGCGCACGGAATCCAACTGGAGCGCGTCCGGCGAATAGGACACGTCGCCGTCGATTTCGTCCCAGAGCAGATCGGCGTAGGAGGCCTGGAGGGCGCGGGCATGTCCGGCGAGCGTGGCGCCGGCGAGTGGGCCAGTGATCGTGCCGGTCCAGGAGCCGCGGCCGGCGATACGCTGCGGCTCGACGTCGGAGCCGCGGAGCGCGTTGATAAAATCGGCGAAGGGGCCCAGATCGCGGGCGTCCAGCTCGAGACGGAGGTTGGAGTCGCGCGCGCCCAGCCGGCCGGCGAAGGCCACGCGCGAGACCGGGGTGGTAATCAGGCCGGAGGAAAGATCCGCGGCGGCAGCATCGCGGGAGAAATGGAATTCGGCGCGTCCAGTGGCGGGAAGCAGGCCCGGGGCGGCTGAGGGCGACGGGGTCCAGGCGGTAGTGCCGCGCGTGTCGAAGTGGAGAAAATTCGCGTCCCAGGTGCTGACGGAATGAACAGCCACGCGGCTGTCCCAATGGAGCGTGGCCACGGGAAAGCCGGGATGCTGAAGATCGGCGAGGATGGCGGCAAGGCTCATCTCCTGGAGATCGCTCTCCAGGCGGAAATGCAGGCCGTGATAGAGCATTTCGAGGCGGCCGTCAAGCGAACCGCCGAGGGCTTCGGCGTGGAAATCGGGAACGAGCAAACGGTCGCGTTGCAGCTCGAAGCGACCGCGGCTGGAAAAACCGGAGCCGTGGAACCACAAATAGGGCAGGACAATTTCCGCCGCCGTGTATTCGCCGCGGCCGGAGAACGCGCCCTGTTCCCAGCGTCCCTCGCCGCTGGCCTGGGCGCGGCCGTCGGGCATAGCGGGCACGCGGAGCAGTTCGCGAATGTCGCGGAAGTCGAGTTTGAGCTGCCAGGAGAAGGTCCAGGCAGGATGGATGAAGCTGGCGAGAGCGGCGTGGGCGCGCAGCTCGGAGTGCGCCGGGCGCCAGCTCAATTCATCGAGCGAAAAGGAATCGCGGCCGAGCGAAAAACGCGCGTCGAGATCGGAGGGAAAGGGAATGGAGCGCCCGGCCTGAAGGCGCAGCTTTTTGGCGGAGAGTTCGCCGCGCCAGGGGCGCGCGGGCGGGCTCGGTGCGCTCTCGAGGGAAGGAACGGAGACCATCAAGAAACGAAAGGCCTCCGCATCGAGCGCGAACGGGGTGCGAACGTCATTCCAGCGGACGTCACCGTCCGTGATCTGGACGCGGCCGACTTCCAAGGCGACCAGTTCGTCGGGCAACGAGCGGGCGGGGGAGACAGGCGCAAGGGGGGGCGGGACGTTGCTGGCGCCATTGCGGAGGATGCGGACGCTGAGGGCGGGATGATCGATGCGAAGTTCGTCGAGCGCGACGCGCCGGCCGAACCAGGAGAGGATGCGAAGGTCCGCGCGCACATAGTTGGCGTGGAAATAGGGGAGCGAGCCGGGGGGCTCGCTTCCGTGAATGGTGAGATTGAAGAGCTCGGCGCGAAGATGCCAGAGGCTGAAGCGGAATTCGCCGAGTTCCACGCCGCCGCCGGTCATCGCGGTGATGCGGCGGACGACGGCGCGGCGCATCCAGTAAGCGGGCAGGCCGGTCTGGTCGAGGAGGAGAAGAAAGGCGAGGACGGAGAGCGCGGTGAGCGCGACCACTTTGAGCCAATGCCGGAGGCGGGGGCTCACTGGTGATTCTCCGGAAAGAGTTCGGTGTCGAGCTGGGCGCGGGCCTGGTCAATCCATTGCGCGGCGCGGCGGGTGATATCGCGCTCAATGAGCAGGCCGGTGATGGAATCGCGGACGTCGTCGAGCGGAGGAACGGACTGCTGGCGGCGCTGGAGCTGGGGAACAAATTCGTCGTGGTAGTAGCGTTCCACCTCGCCGGGCTGGACGCGGGCGACGGCGCGGAATTTGCGGTCGAGATAGACGTCCAGGAAAATTTGTTTGGCGACGAGGCGGCGCACGTCCTGTTCGGAAAGATCCAGCTCGCGGAGGCGCGCGGCGAATTTTTCGGGGGACCCGATCTGGTTGCGGAGGGCGGCGAACTCGGCGTCCACCTGCTGCTGGGAGGGAGCGGGAAAACGCGCGGCAGCAGCATCGTTGGCGACGATCCACTGGTCAATCAACTCGCGGAGGAGTTCGGACTCCTGCGCGGGCTCACGGCCGGCCAGGCGCTGATAGGCGGCGAGTTCGCGGACGTCGCTGAGAGTGATGATGTCGCTTTCGATGCGGGCGACCACGCGGTCCACGACGCGGCCGGCCTGCGGAGCGGCCGGGGCCGGGGCGGCCAGGCAGGCCGCCAACAGGATGGCGAGGAGGAAGGAGGCGCGCATCAAAAGGGCGCCCCGAAGGTGAGAAAGAACTGGAAGCGGTGTTCGCGCCCCAGGCCGTTGGGCGCGGTGGGCAGCGTGAATTGTGGGGAATTGAGCAGATAGCCGAGGTCCAGACGGATGGGGCCGACGGGAGTGGGATAGTGCACGCCGAAGCCGACGGAGTGAGAGAGGAAGTTCAAATCGTTGGGGGGAGGAGTGGCGCGGAGGGTGATGCGCTCGACGGAACTGTAGACGTTGCCGACGTCATAAAACGCCGCGCCGGAGACGTTTGCGGTGGTGTAGGGAAGCCGCAGGGGAAAGCGCAGTTCCTGGTTGGAGGTGAGCAGGGCGAGGCCGCCGACGGGAAATCCGGTAGTGGTGTCGCGGGGGCCGGCCTGGTTGAGGCCAAATCCGCGCAGGCTGTTGCCGCCGCCGGCGAAGAAGCGCTCGGGCAAGGGAATGTCGGTGGACAGGCTCGAGCCGTAGGGCGTCTCCATGCCAAAGCGCGTGGAGCGCGCGAAGGTGAGTTTGCGGCCCAGGGGAGTGAAGGAAGAATTCTGCATGTAGACGCGGAGGAAGTTCGCGGTGGAACCCACGGCGCGGGACGAGAAGCCGACGTCCACGGTGTAGAAGCGGCCGCGGGAGGGGTCGGCGGCGTTGTCGCGCAGGTCGCGCACCCAGGCCACGCTGGGGCCGGAAACTTTGGTGGGCTGGCTGAACAGGGGAACTTCCTGAGCAGCGATGTGCAGGTCGCTGGCGAGGACGTGGCGGAAGGTGTAGCGATAGAGAAAGGTGGTGACGGCCGAGACGCGGTGCTCGAGCTGGAGCGTGCCTTCGTAGCGGGTGGAGGTGAAGGTGCTGATGTCGCGCGTCTTGTCGGTGAAGGCGATGAGCTGCAGGTTCAGATTGCGCTGGCCGAGAAAGCGGGGGGCGCTGTACTCGGCGAGGGCGCGGTCCTGGAGGGTGCTGGCGCGAAGGCGAACCTGGAAGGTCTGCGGGCGGCCGAACAGGTCGTTCCAAGAAAATTCGACGATGGCGCGCGGGGAGAACTCGAGAGTGGTTTCCGTGGGGTTATTGGTTTCACCGACGGGCAGGACTTCGAAACCGGCGCCGTAGCCCACATTGAATCGTTTTCCCTCCTGGACGTTGACGAGCATGGTTTTGTCGGTCTCGTCGCCCTGGGGATTTTCGGGAGCGACGGCGACGTGATTGAAGACGCCGAGGGAGTAGAGTTCGCGTTGGGTGAGGATCAGGTCGCCCTCGCGCAGGGGCTCACCGGGTTTCAACTGGATGCCGCGATGAATCACGTCGAGACGAGTGTATTCGTTGCCGTCCACGAGCACCCGGGCGACGCGGAGGCGAGGGCCTTCGACGATGGCATAGGTGAGTTTGACGCGGCCGGGCCGGGCGCCCGGGACGACACGGGATTCGAAGCGAGTGTCGGGCAGGCCCTGGTTGAGGTAGAGAGCCAGGATATTCTCGCGGTCGGAAGCCACGTTGGTGTCCGAGTACGGCTGGCCGGCGGAGGAGCCGGTTACGGCGAGCAATTCCGAGGTGGAAATCGCGGAGTTGCCGGTGATGTCCAGCGATTCGACCAGAGTTTGCGGACCTTCGTCGATGTGAAACCGCACGAGCAGCTCGTCGGGATGTCCGCGGTAGTTCTCCACCGTCTCGGTTTGGAATTTGGCTGCGGCGAAACCGTTGGAGGCGTAGAGAGAGCGGAGCGAGTCCTCGTTCTGCTGCAACAGGCGGCGGCTGAAGACCGCCGTGCGGAGAAAGGCGGCGGGCTGGATGGTGAGCTCGCCACGCAGCAGGTCCTCGTTGAAGTACTTGTTGCCGGTGAATTCGATGGCGACGAGGCGGCGGCGAGGGCCGAGCGTGACCGTGTAAGCGATCCGGCGGACGCCGTTGCCGCTATTTTCCGTGGAAGTGTACTGCACGTCGCAGTCGATATAGCCGCGGCGCTCGAAGTAGTCGCGAATGTTGCGGCGGCCCTCGGCGAGGAGGTCCTCATCCACGGAAGCTTCCTGAAACACGGGGACGAGCTCCTTGACGCGGCTGGACGACAATTTTACCCCGATGACCTCGAGCTTCACGGGCGAGCCCGCGGAAATTTCCAGGGTGATGGGAACGGAGTTCTGCGCCCCATTGTAATCGCCGGGGTGGGCGGTGACGCGCGCGGCATAGAATCCGCGGCGGAACAGCCAATTGCGCACGCGCTCCGCGCCCTTATCCAGGCGCGCGGCGGTAAGGGGCTGGCGGGGCTTGAGCCGCGAGACATGGATTAACTCGTCGCCGCGGTAGCTGGTGGGATTGGAGACGCCGATGGCACCGAGGCGGGCGCGGGGGCCGGGTTCGACGCGCACGGTGATGTCCACGAGCTGGGTGCCGGGCCTCGGCGCGATTTCGGGGCTGAAGACGGCGTCGTAAAATCCGTTATCCCTCATGAGTTGCCCGACGCGCTCGAGCCCGCGGTCGAGGTCGCGCTGGCGGAAGGTTTCGCCCAGTCCCAGCCGGAGGGCGCTGACTGCCTGGGAGCCGGAGGGCGGCTCCTCGAGGCCCTCAAACCGGACGTTTCCGGTGAAGGAATTCAGGCGGACCACGAAATCGAGACGCAGGCCTGCTGGGAAGGGAAAGGCTTCGGCGGTGATGTCCGCGTAGCGTCCGGTGGCGTAGAGGCGGCGGAGGCTGGCGCGGAGAGCATCGCGCTGGAGCGGCTGGCCGGGCTGGACTTCGAGATCGGGAGGATTTTCCGAGAGCACGTGGTCGGGCGGTTCGACCACGCGGACGGCGGCGACGGTTTGGGCGAGCAGGGTTTCTTCGGAACCGGGCACGGCCTGCGCGGATGCCCGGCCCGCCCCGAGCGGGCCGAACAACAGAGCGAGGCAAACGAACCGGCGCACTATCCTGAATGTCAGCATTCCAGGGCTCAACGCAAACTGGTTAGTATAGCCGCGTTTGGGCTGTGTCCAAGAATCCGGACCCACCGGGGCGCGGTACACTGGCAACAGCAGGGAACGAATGGAACCGGACCAATACGAGCGATACTCGCGGCAGATTTTGTTTGCCCCGTTGGGGGAAGAGGGACAGAAACGCCTGCTCGAAACGCGCGCCGTGGTGGTGGGATGCGGGGCGCTGGGCACGGCGTTGGCCGGGCTGCTGGTGCGGGCCGGGGTGGGGCGGCTGCGGCTGGTGGACCGTGACTTCGTGGAACTCTCGAATTTGCAGCGGCAAACGCTATTCGAAGAGGCGGACGCACGCGATGCACTGCCGAAGGCGGTGGCCGCGGAGAGGCGATTGCGGGCGGCGAACGCGGACGTGGCGATCGAGGGCGTGGTGGCCGACGTGACGCCGGAGAATGTGGCGGAACTTGCCGGCGGGTTCCCGCTGATACTCGACGGCACGGACAATTTCGAGACGCGCATGCTGCTGAACGACTATGCGGTGAGCGCGGGGGTGCCGTGGATTTACGCGGCGGCGGTGGGGAGTTATGGAGTGACGTTTACTGTGCGCCCCGGAGAAACGGCGTGCCTGGCGTGCCTGGTGGAGTCTTCCGCAGACGGAAACGCGGCTGCGCGGGGGCTGCCAGCGGAAGAAACCTGCGATACGGCGGGCGTGTTGAACACCGCGGCGGCTGTGGTGGGCGCACTGGAAGCCGCCGAGGCGGTGAAATTGCTTTCGGGGCATCCGGAGGCGCTATCCGGGCGGCTCGTTTCCTGCGACGTGTGGAAGGGGCGATTCCAGTCCGTGCGGGTGGAGCGCGATGCGGGCTGCCGGGCGTGCGTGCGGCGCGAGTTCCGGTGGCTGGAAGGAGCGGCGCAGCCGCAGGTGACGATGTGCGGGCGCGATTCGGTGCAAATCCACGAGCGGCGGCGACAGTTGGACCTGGAGGAGTTGGCGCGGCGGCTTTCCACGGTGGCGGGCGGGGTGCGCACAAACGGATTTCTGCTGCGATTTTCGGTGCCGCCGTGCGAGGTGACTGTATTTCCAGACGGCCGGGCAGTGTTCAAAGGCACGAAGGATCCGGCGGTTGCCCGGTCGCTTTACGCCCGTTATATCGGCGCGTGAGGCTGCGCTGGAACGGCACAGGTCCCGGCCGTCGGGCAGGACAGGCAGACCTCAGGTCAGTCCTGCTTCCTGCCTGCGGCAGGCAGGCGCGGGACGGGAGCTGAGCTACAAGCTTAGGGATGGGGCTTTGCGGTGGCGCCGTTCAAGGTTGCGGGGGCGGAGGGATTTGCGGTGGTTTCCGTGGCGGGACGCTGGCCGGTCCAGGAGACCTGGACATTTTCGCGGAGGGTGCTGAACAGCTTGCGGCCCTCGAAGTTGGCGGTGAGGCGCAGGGGCAGATAGACAGCGTCGCCCATGCGGGTTTGTTCGAAGCTCAAATCGGCTTTGTCGAGGACGGCCACGAGGCCGAGCAGGACGCGAACGCGTTCGGTGAGGTGGGCGTCCACCTTGACGATTTCCCAGTCCTGCTCGTCGATCCAGACTTTTCCGGTGAGTTTGTTGAGCACGTAGTCCTGACGGCGGCGGACGGGGAGGTCGCTGGAACGCGGCCAGAAATGCAGGATGATTTCGGGCCGGCCGGAGACCCAATCACGGCCCACCACTTCCGCCTTGTAGCGGCCGAACAATTCCTGATCGAGCGGAACGCGGTCGGAGTCGCCGCCGCCGAACTTCTGGGCGGCGCTGCGTTCCAGAAAGCGCTGCTGGCGCTGCTGCTCCTCGAGCAGTTCGGCAGGGCTGAGGGTCCTGCCGTTCCTCTCGACCAGGCGGGCGTAGACGCCGCCTGCCAGCGGGCCGACGTCGTAGACGCGGTCTTCGCGTTCGCGCAGGCGGCCCTTCTCGTCCAACTTTTCGATGGTGGTGTGCTGCACGAAACGGAACTGCGCACTGGCGCGGCGGACCTCGGGATTTTTGACCGCGACCAGGACGTGGCGCAGGACCTCGTCGCCGGAAGGCAGGGGCGGATCGTCCGCGGGGCGGACGGTCCAGGCGCCGGCGAGTACCGCGAGGGCGGCGAGAGCCAGAGGCAGGAGCGGCTTTGGAAACGCTTTCACGGAAGAGTGTATTCCCCCGTCAGCTAGTGTACTGGAATCTGGGACGAGTGTCCGGGAAGTTCGCGAGCGAGTGGGGCACGGTCCCGGAGCTGCGGGATTCCCCAACGGAGCGAGACGATGGTTGCGCGGTCATGGGGCGGGATGGGCTTTGGCGGCGCGTTCCATGGCTCGTTCCAGGTTTTCGCGCAGATTGATGAGGCTGAGGAACGTGTTTAGCACCCGCGCTTTCATGTCGTCGGAGAGGCGGCTGCCTCCTGTAGCCACATGGCTGAGGCGCTCGCCCTGCACGCGAATGAACTCGGCAATTTCGTCGTGACGCGTGGTAGTGGCGCCGGAGGGAGCGGTCTCGCGGCGCATGGCCGCGCACTGGCCGTCCAGCCAGACGAGGTAGTGCAAAACGCACAGCGCGCTGTCTGTGAGCGCGGCGGGCACCTCGAGCTTGCAGCCTTGTGACTGACAGGAAGCCATAGGAACGAGGGCTCGGCCCTCTCTGGATAGCACGCTCGCGGGGATGGCGCCAGCGCGGAACCGCGAGGATTGCCATCCCAGTCAACCGGGATGGAAGTGTAGTGCATGCGGGAGGGAGAGCTGCTGGGCTCAGGCCCAGCGCTACAGCGCTGCACTACAGGTTTCCGCGTGGGGGCGCGGCGAGGTCGGCGGTGACGTAGCGGACCAGGGCTTCCAGCAGCGCGGTTCGCGGGAAGTGATTGTGGTTGGCGAGCTGGCTGAAGCCGGGCTGGCTGATGTCTTCGAGCGGGATGGCTACGGCGAAATGGTCCGCGTGGACGGCGCCGAGATCGTTGCCGCCTGGAAATCGCGTGTCGCTTTCCAGAAGCTCGCTGTCCTGGGGCTGGCCATAGAGGGAGAGAAGCTCCCAGCCTTCGAGGAGGAATTTGGAAGTTTGCGAGCGGGTGGAAACGGCGGAAACGGTGTAGACGGGAAAGCCAGGATGGGGGTGGCGGGTCAAAAACTGGCGGCGCACGTCGCGGCGGAGACTGCGCAGGGCATCGTAGAGATCGCCTTGACAGCCGCCCAGATTGATGTTTTGAAACCAGCGCTGGGCCTGAGCCGGTAGAAGGTCGGCGAGGGGCGAGCCGCCAATGGCGCCGGCCACGGTGACCAGCGCGGCAACGGATCGCGCAGCGTCGGGGTCATTCGCCAGACCTTCCAAAATGTCGGGCGCGCCTTTTGAGTATCCCAGGAGAATGAATTTGCGGCGGTCCTTCGCATAGGCGTCGCGAAGGAAGCGGGCGACTTCCTTGCCGTTTTCCGCGCTGCTGTGGTTGGGGGCGGGAATCAGATCCACGGTGAGGCCGTAGGCATCGTGCAGATATTTCCGGCCTTCGCGGAAGGCGGTGGCGCTGCCCATGCAGGAAGTGAGCACGCCGGGAACGATGGCGAGGCGGTAGCTGCGGGGGATGGCGCCGAGGGCCACGCGGCGGGCGGAGGGAGCTTCGATGTAGTCGGAACAGGAGCCCCACTGGCCCGCGTCCGGATGCTCGCGCTCGAGCACACTGCAAAACACGGCGGAGAAGGGCAGGCGGCCAGGCGAGCCGACGTCCGCGCTCGCATCGCGCAGCACCATCACCAGCACGCGCCCGTCGGAGTGAAAGCTGCCGCCCGTGGCGGTGTGCGTTTCGCCGACGGGCTGGGAGGGGCGGAGATACATCTTCGCGGCGATGAGTCCGGTGGATCCAAGGCTTTCGGCGATGAATTCGCGTTCCTTGTCAATGTCGGGATCGATTTTGTGGGTGATGGCGTTCTTGCGGCGCTGGTCGCGTTCAATACCGATGTCGTGCGTGCCGGCGCCGACCCAGACGGTCTGGCCGTCGAGGGTGTACGGGGACTTCCAGACGCGGTTGTGATGGCGCTGGTAAACGACCTCGAAGGGTTCGGCGAGCGCGAAGCCGTAATCCTGGGGGCGGTCGAAGAGGTACAGCTCGCTCATGGGCATTTCGACGTAGGACTGCTTGGTGATGCTGGAGAGGAGGCCGTGAAGGACAGCTTCTTCCTTGGTGCGGTCGACGCGCACCCATCCGGCCTGTTCAAACACTTTGCGGACGAGATCCTCAGAGCCGATGAGGATGAAATTGGTCATGTCGCCGAGGTCGCCCTTGCTGTCGGAAACGCGGCGGGGAATCTTATCGAGCAGGTCGAGGGTGAATCCCGGCACGGAGGTAACAATGGGTTGCGCCGCTGCGGAGCCGCTGGCGGCGTGGGCGGTGATTTTGACTTCGACGTGGAAGGAACCATCTGCCGTGTCCGAGGACATCTGGTTGATGCTCACAAAGAGGCGGCCGGCGACGGGCGCGTGAAAGGTTTGACTGGAGCCGATCAGGAAAGGGCGAGCGGCCTCACTGTCGCCGATGCGGGCGAGGAGGGCGCCGCGCCCCGCGTCGTTGAGCGGGAGAATGCGCATCAGGTCCTTCCAGCCGCGGGCCAGGCCGTCGGGCGTGGCGGCCTGCTTGGCGTCGGAGTATTGGAGCTGGCCCGAGGCGGTGATCTGAACGGTGTCACCGGGCTGGAGGTCGAGACCCGTGTCTTTCCACTTCGCTGAGGCGGGGAGATCGGCGCTGAAGGAGGTTCCCGCGCTTTGCTGGGATGCGGAACTGGTCTGCTGCGTAGAAGCGGGGCCGGGAGCGCCGGGGACAACGAGCTGGGCGAGGGCGGATGCCGCAGCGAGCAGGAGAGCTCCCAGCGCGAAACCCAGCCAGAAACGGAATTTCGAGAGAGGCGTGGTCATCTTTCTGTGGTCCCTGCCGGGGCGGGCGCCCGAGGCGCAAATTCAGGATAGCGGGCCGGGCCAGCGGCCGCAAGGATGGAAGGCGGGGAGCGGAAATGGGTTGTCTCGGGGCGCGGCGGTGGGGCGTCGTGCAGAGGTCAGCGCATCTTTGATTTCAGCTTGATGGTGCGGCCGTCGACGACAAAGGTGCCGTACCCATGATGATGGATGGTTTTGGGGTGCTTGAGCGCCGGGTCGCGCCAGGCCTGGAGCACCTGGAGGATAAAGAGGTTGTAGCTGGGGACGAGGCGAGTATCCGTGACCTTGCATTCGAGATTGGCGAAGCATTCAGCCACCAGAGGCGGCGCGACCCGCTTGGCGGGAACAGGCGTGAGCCTGAAGGCTGCAAACTTGTCGAGGTCGCGGCCGGAGCAGTTGCCGACGGCCACAACCTTGGGCGCCAGTTCGACAGGCGGGATGGCGATGACGCATTCCCGAGTGGCGCGCAAGGCGGCGAAGCTGTGATTGGCGTTGCTGACCACGCAGGCGACCAGGGGCGGCTCAAATTCCACCATCATGTGCCAGGACAGGGTCATGACGTTGGCGCGGCCCTGGCGAGCGGTGGTCAACAGGACCACCGGGCCCGGTTCGAGCAACTGGTAGACCTTGGATAAAGGCA
>Ga0187771_10001439_pt1 | contig 15891 bp, 13 predicted proteins | sample 0116_SJ02_MP15_1_FD_133139 | JGI IMG/M metagenome (GOLD analysis project Ga0187771, IMG submission 133139) | Tropical peat soil microbial communities from peatlands in Department of Meta, Colombia - 0116_SJ02_MP15_10_MG | ecosystem: Environmental > Terrestrial > Soil > Wetlands > Peat | place...
CCCAGCATGCGCGCGACCACGACGCCGCCGTCGACGGCGGAATTCTCCGCGATCTGCCGCGTCGGCGCTTCCAGCGCGCGCTTAAGGATCTGCACGCCGGTCTTCTCGTCGCCCTCGCACTTGGCCTCTTCCTCGGCCACCGCCTTGACACAGCGCAGCAGCGCGAGCCCGCCGCCCGGCACGATGCCTTCGGCCACGGCCGCCTTGGTGGCGCTGATGGCGTCGTCGAGCGCTTCCTTTTTTGCTTTCATCTCGGATTCGGCGGGCGCGCCGACACGGATCACGGCCACGCCGCCGGCCAGCTTGGCCAGCCGCTCCTGCAGCTTCTCGCGATCATAGTCGCTGGTGGCCTTGTCGATCTCGCGACGGATCTGCTCGATGCGCCCGTCGATTTGTTTACGGTCGCCGCCGCCGCCGATGATGGTGGCGTTGTCCTTGTCAACTACGACGCGTTTGGCGCGGCCGAGCTGTTCGATGGCGACGTGCTCGAGCTTGAGGCCGAGGTCCTCGGACACGACCTCGCCGCCCGTGAGCACCGCGATGTCCTGCAGGATCGCCTTGCGGCGGTCGCCAAAGCCCGGCGCCTTGACGGCGCAGCTTTTGAGCGCGCCGCGAATCTGATTGACGATCAGCGTGGCGAGCGCCTCGCCTTCCACGTCTTCGGCCACAACTAACAGCGGCCGCGCCGCCTTGGCGACCTGCTCGAGCAGCGGGATCATATCCTTGAGGATGCCGATCTTGCGATCGGAGATGAGCACCAGCGCGTCCTCCAGCACGGCCTCCATCTTCTCGGGATTAGTGATGAAGTAGGGCGAGAGAAAGCCGCGGTCGAACTGCATGCCTTCCACCACGTCGAGCGTCGTCTCGGTTGTCTTCGACTCCTCGACCGTGATCACGCCTTCGCCGCCAACCCTGTCCATGGCGTCGGCAACCAGTTCGCCGATGACGGGATCGTTGTGCGCGGAAATGGCGCCGACCTGCGCCTTCTCCTTGCGCGTTTTCACCGGACGCGACATCGTGCGCAATGCCTCGATGGCACGTTTGGCGGCGCGATCGAGGCCGCGCTTGATGTCGATGGCGCTGGCGCCGGCCACCACGTTGCGCACGCCGTCGGCGAAGATGGCGTGCGCCAGAATCGTCGCCGTGCTGGTGCCGTCACCGACCATCTCGCCGGTCTTCTCCGCCGCCTGCCGCAGCATGCGGGCGCCGAGATTCTCCTCTGGATCCTTGAGGTCGAATTCCTTGGCGATGGTAACGCCGTCATTGCACACGATCGGCGCACCCCATTTCTTCTCGATCAACACCGCTTTGGAGCGCGGCCCCAAGGTGACGCGCACTGCGTCGGCCAGCTGCGTGGTGCCGCGCAAGACCTTCTCGCGGGCGGCAGAGCGGAACAGGATTTGCTTGTGAGGCATTACGGCGACCTCGCGATCTGTGGCCCGTTAACCCGATACCGCGTTCAAGATCAGAATGCCGACGAAAACTGCGGCGAGTGCCAAACCATAGAGACGGCTGGAAGATGGATCTCTGTTCATGCTTGCCTCCGCGAGTGGCGGAGCGCTGGCCTCTGCAAACGCTTCGCCGTTTGCTGTCGTTTTGCCAAAGCCAGATGTTTGAATTGTCTATAAAGACCTGATGTTTTTGTGCATTGAGCTACGTCAAAGGGGCCGCGCGGCGACCGCGCGCGCTATGCTGCTACTGATCCTGCGCGCGCGAGCCGACCACATAGCCGTCATCGCTCTTCGCGGCGGCGACGGCGAGCTCGAATTGCGAATCATCGAAAGCGTAAATGCGGTAGAGCGCCTCACCCTGCTCGACGCGTTCGCCGATCTTCTTGAACGTCTTGATGCCGGCGCCCTTGTCGATCGGTGCGCCGGCGGTGCGCGCCAGCCGGTTGAGCCGCAGGCAGTCGATCGCCTCGATCACGCCGTCGCGCGGCGCGGTGATTTCCTGCGTCAGGTTGCCGAGCTCGGTGGAGCAGCCGGAGGAGCCCTGCGCGTCGATGATCTTGTGCATCTGCTTGAGCGCGGCGCCGCTGTCGAGCAATTCGCGCGCGCGCTGATAGCCTTTGCCGCCGCGCAGATCCGGATCGTAATCGAGCAGATGCGCGGCGAGCCGCAGCGACTTCTCGCGCAGCTCGCGCGGCGCGGTCGGCTCGTTGCCCAGCACCGCCATCACGTCCTGCGCCTCCAGCACCGGGCCGATGCCGTTGCCGATTGGCTGCCGGCCGTCGGTGGTGATCACCTCGACCGTGATGCCAAAATGATCGCCGACGAACTCGAACAGCTTGCGCAGCCGCATCGCTTCCGCGGCGCTGGTCAGCTTGGCGGAAGGGCCGACCGGCAGATCGATCAGCAGATGCGTCGAGCCGGCGGCGATCTTCTTCGACATGATCGAGGCGACCATCTGCTCGCGGGTGTCGAGGCTGAGCGGGCGCTCCACCGAGATCAAAATGTCGTCGGCTGGCGACAGGTTCACGTGGCCGCCCCAGATCAGGCAGCCGTGGCAGGCGGCGACCACGTTCTTCATGTCGTCAACGCCGAGATCGACGCGGGCCAGCACCTCCATCGTATCGGCGGTGCCGGCGGGCGAGGTGATGGCGCGCGAGGAGGTCTTCGGAATGGTCAGCCCATGCGCGGCGACGATCGGCACCACGATCATCGAGGTGCGGTTGCCGGGAATGCCGCCGATGCAGTGCTTGTCGACGACCATCGGCTTGTCCCAGGTGAGCTGCGTGCCGGCCTGCGCCATGGCGTGCGACAGCGCAAGCAGTTCGCCGCTTGTCATGAAACTCGCCGAGCCGATCAGGAAGGCGGCGATCTCCATGTCGGAATAGCGATAGTGGCTGATGTCGTTGACGATCGCCGCGATCTCGCTGTCGCCGAGCGAGCGGCCTTGAATCTTTGCGCGCACCGAATCGAGGCTGCCTGGCGCCGTCGCCGGCGTCACCGTGACCAGACTGCCGATCGCTTCGCCGAAGCGGCGGAACGCCGGATCGGCGAGACCGATCTCGTCGGTGCCGACCAGGCCGTCGTCGGTGAGCAGCAGCGTAGCGAGCAGGACCTTCGCGCCCACGCGCAGCTCGACGCGGCTGAAGCCGCGGAACACTTCCGGACGCAAGGCTTGCGAACGCCGCGAGATCACCACCACGTTCTCGCGGCCGGTGTCGAGATTGATGCGTCGGATTTTCAGCCGTGGCCGTGTGGTGTTGGCGGCATCCATGCAAGAGACCCGTATCAGGACCGATAACCGTACCAGACCACCCCCACCGAATATTGATTTGAATCAGGTCTTGGGCAGTCGGCCGAGTGACGACGCAGCGACGCTTGAAGATTCGTTAGAAAAATCCCGATAATCGTTCTGCGGTCTCAAGTTTCTTGGAAAGGACATGAGCAGGCAGATAGTGCGCCTTGCTCGCTCGATGTACATCAATGGTCGGCACCGCGATTATTGACGGATTCTCTGTCGTACCCGCCGCGCCGTCGTGAGGGTGGCGGCCTTGCGCCGATCGGCTGCAGGCATGCGTGCTGAGCGGAGACATTGCAATGAACGGCCGCCACCACCAGAGCCTGATCGAAAAGACGCGCGGGCTGACGCCGCTGCGCACCGCCGTCGTGCATCCGGTCGATGCGCTGGTCTTCACTGCCGGCATCGGCGAGCACGCGCCGGAGATCCGCCGCCGGGTCTGTGAACAGGCGGCGTGGCTCGGCTTGCAGATTGATGACGCGGCCAATGCCGCCGGCGGCCCGCGCATCAGCAAAGCGGGTAGCAAAGCCTCGGCCTGGATGATTCCGACCGACGAAGATCTGGTGATCGCACGCCACACGCGGCGCCTGGTCGGCGCAGGCAAGGCGTAGGACTAACCGGGAGGCGCTCTACCGCGCGCGCCGCGACCGCCCGGCAAGGCGTTGAGCGCGCGCAGCGTGGCGACGTTCGGGCAATACTCTTCCCACACCGCATTCGTCGCATCGCGCTTGAGATCGTGCATGCAGCGCCGGTGGCTTTCGCACAGCGAGCAGACGCGTTGCAGGTCGCGCAGCGTTTCCGGCCGCACCCGCTCCAGTTCGTTGGCGTTGAGATGGAGCGCATCTAGGCGGCGCAGCAGCAGGTCGGCTGCCTCGGCGCCGTGGCTTGTCAACTCGCGCAGCTCTGAAGTGGAGAGGCCGATATCATGAGCGATGCGCTCGACTTCGCCTTCCGCGCTGCAGGCGGGGTTGACGAAGACAGGCCCATTGCTGGTCCATGCCTGCCACCACTGCTGCAGGAGGGCGAGCGGCGAGCGGTGCTTGGGTTCGCTGAGCGTGGCTGACATATGCGTGCTCCTGTTGCCGACCGCATCACGCGGCGCGGCCATTGACACATATCCGAGTACGGCTTGGCGGCCCTTGACCTAGGTCAACGGAGCGCGTTGCGCGGCTAAACGGCCACCGAATGCCGCGATTTGGCCTGCGCCAGATAGGTGTCGAACACCGAGGCCACCAGCCGCATATAGGGGCGGCCGCTTTCGGTGATGCGGATGCGGCGGCCGTCGATCTCGACGCTGCCGTTGTCCTGGAACGGCTGCAGCGAGGCCAACTCGCCGGAAAAGTCGGTGGCGCTGTCGTAGCCGGTTGCGCCGGCGGCGGCGTCGAGATCGACCGCCATGTCGCACATCAACCGCTCGATGATATGCGCGCGCAAGCGGTCGTCGGCCGACAGTTCGATGCCCTTCACGGTGGCGAGCTTGCCGGCGCCGACCGCGCGCGAATAATTGCCGACCGCTGGCTGGTTCTGCGCGAAGCCCTGCGGCAGGCGGCTGATCGCCGAGGCGCCGAGTCCGATGAGCGCGTCGGCATTGTCGTCGGTATACCCCTGGAAATTGCGCATCACGCGGCCGCCTTGCGCGACCAGCATGTCGTCCGGCTTGGCATAGTGATCGAGACCGACCGGCCGATAGCCGAATTGCACCAGCGCCTCGTGCGCGGCTTGCGCCTGCGCCAGCCGTTCCGCCGACGACGGCAAATCGGCGTCGCTGATCAGCCGCTGCTGCGGCCGGAACCAGGGCACGTGCGCATAACCGAACACCGCGACGCGCTGCGGCCCCAGTGAATGGGCCAAGGCGACGGTGCGTTGCACGTCGGCGACGCTCTGCTTGGGCAGGCCGTACATCAGATCGATATTGATGCGGTCGATGCCGACCTCGTGCAGCGTATCGACCGCTTGCCTTACCGTCTCGAACGGCTGGATGCGGCCGGCGGCCCGCTGCACATGCTCGCTGAAATCCTGCACGCCGAGGCTGGCGCGGCTTACGCCGATATCGCGCAGCGCCTGCGCCAGCGTCCGCGTCAGATAGCGCGGGTCGAGTTCGATCGCGTGTTCGCGCATCGTCGACAGATCGAAGTCGCGCGCCAGCGCCTCGGTGATGAACTTGAGCAGATCGCAATCGAGGATCGAGGGCGTGCCGCCGCCCCAATGCATATGCGTGACCTGGCGCTCGCCGGCATGGTCGGCGACCAGCGCGATCTCTTGGGCGAGCGATTGCGCGTAGGCCCTGATCGGCTCGTCGCGCAGCGTCGCCTTGGTGTGGCAGCCGCAGTAGTGGCAAAGCTCGCGGCAGAAGGGTACGTGCAAGTATAGGGAGAGCGTCGCGTCAGCGGGCAGGGCGGCGAGCCACCCGCCGTAGACCTCGGCGTCGACCGCCGCACTGAAATGGGGGGCGGTCGGATACGAGGTGTAACGCGGGACCGCTCTCTCCAGCATGTTTGCCATTCGAGCCACTCATTTAATAACGCCGTGCCGGCAATAAAATATACCGCCGTACCGCTGCTCGATTGACTTATGTCAACCGGTGGGCTGCGACAAGGTGCGCTTTCAACGGGCCAAGATCGGGTCAAGACGCGGATCGCTCAGCGCGGCCATACCGCCGGGTGAGAACTACGCGGCGTCGGCTGTTTTTCCTCGGCGCGGGCGGCCGGTGAACTCGGTGCCACGGGGTTGCCGCTGGACGAAGGTGCGCCTTGCTCGCGATCGCCATTGGCCGGCTCATGCGCCGGCGAAGGGCGGGCGCCGGTGATGCTGCCGGCGATCATGGCGCAGAACTTGGAGAACTGATCGAGCGCACCCATGGCTATCTCGCCTCGCTCCGGCCGCGCGGCCGAAGCCACAACTTATTGGTGAACGAGCGCTGGCTCGCTTGGTAGAGCATCGAGCGTATCGGCATTCGGGCAGTATTGCCGCCAATCGGCATCGTTGGGGGTGAGCACCAGATCACGCTGGCAGCGCTTCTTGGCGACGCAGTTCGAGCACAGGCGTTGCAGATCGCGCATCGTGCTCGGCGCGCGCTCGGTGAGCGCCTCGGCATCGAGGTGCAGCGCCGCCATGCGCTCGAACAGCAGCTTGGCCGCGTCGGGTCCGAGCGCGGCCATGTGCCGCAGTTCCTGCGAGGACAGGCCGACGTCATGCGCGATGCGTCCGATCTCATCGTTGTCGCAGGCGAAGAGCCGCTGCTGGCTTTGCCGAATCAGCCGGCGCTGCCGCATCCAATCGCGCAAGGCCGCGACAAACGAGTGGAACGCCGGATAAGTCTTGACCGGATTTGGTGCGAGCATGGCAGTCCCCCTTCTGCACGCGCCATGATGAGACGCGCGTGCGGCAGGGCTTTGATCCACGTCAATCGCCGAGCGAAACGGTTTCCCGCGCAACCGGCCCTTCGCATGCGCTAAACGGTCAGCGGGCCGGTCGAGAAAGCGCTTGCTTCGAAATGCATACGACGCTACCGCCGGCGCCGTGACGGCTGCGCAGCAGATCGAGGGACAAAGACGCGGCGGTGCGCCGCTTTGATTTCAGTCAAGAAGGCTGTAAGCGACAGTGGTTATGAAAATTTGGATTCGGCAAACTCGGTCGGATTATTTACCATTGTTCGAGGCGTCCCTTCGCAATCGACCCGCCAGGGCACAGGAGTCATGACCGAGCTTCACGAATCGAGCGCCGCCGCCAAAACCGGGGCCGCCTCCCAAATTTTGCGCGTCGCGACCACGTTCGCCGCCGCCCTGGTTTGCTTTGTGGCGGCCGGCTTGTGGGCATCTAGCGCGCGTGCGCAAAACGCGCCGGCCGACAACGCGCCGCCCAAGCTCACCAGCGAGATGTGTCTCGGCTGTCACGGCCTGGAAGGCTTCGCGCCGCCGCCGACGCCGGGCGTGGCGCAGTTCCCGATGGTGCTGAAGGACCGCTTCCTCGGCAGCGTGCACGGCAAGCTGCAATGCGTCGACTGCCACACCAACGTCACCAAGATTCCACACGACAAGGTCACGGTGCAGGTGAGCTGCGTCAGTTGCCACCAGAGCACGCTGGAAGACGCGCAGGACAACAACAAGCCCGATCTCGCCGCCAAGCTGACCGGCGTCATGAACATGGTCGACCGCTACATGAAGTCGATCCACGCGCAGCCGAGCAAGGTTGACCAGTCGCGCACCAACGCCACCTGCTACAACTGCCACGATGCCCACTACGTCTATCCGCCGAACACGCCGAACTACAATTGGTGGCGGCTCAACCTGCCTTATGCCTGCGGCGCCTGCCACACTTCCGAGCTCGCCGAATACAAGACCTCGGTGCACGGCGTGGAGGTCCTGCAGGGCGGCAATCCGAAGGCGGCGATCTGCTCGGACTGCCACACCACGCACGACATCCAGGATCCCTTCCTCGACAAGACGCAACTCTTGATCACCAAGAACTGCGGCAGCTGCCACAAGGAGCAACTGGCATCGTACCAAGGGACCTACCACGGCCAGGTGAACACGCTTGGCTTCGCCTACACCGCCAAGTGTTTCGACTGCCACGGCTACCACACGATCCAGCGCGTCAGCGATCCGCGCTCCACGGTCTACCCGGCCAATCGCCTGCAGACCTGCCAGAAGTGCCATCTCAACGCGACGGCGGGCTTCTTGCGCTTTGAGCCGCACGCGACCACGCACAATTTCCGCGAATATCCGCAAACCTGGATCGCCTCGAAGTTCATGCTGCTGCTGTTGGGCGGCACCTTCTCCTTCTTCTGGGCGCATTCGGCGCTGTGGTTCTTCCGCGAATGGCGTGATCACCAGCAGGGCAAGAACCGCCCGCACGTGGTCGCCGACGCGCTCAAAGGCGGCGAAGGCAAGGTCGTTTACTACCGGCGCTGGCCGGCGATCTGGCGCCTTGCCCACCTGTGCTTCGCGATCTGCACCATGATGCTGGTGCTCACCGGCATGACTCTCTTCAACTCCGATCTTAGCTTGGCGTCCGTGATCAGCCACATGTTCGGCGGGCCGCGCGTCACCGGGAATGTGCACCGCTTCTTCGCCGTCGGCTTTGTCGGCATCTTCTTCTGGCACATTTCTTATGTGTTCCTGCGCATCGGTAAGAACTGGAAAACCTTCCGCTGGTTTGGCCCCGACTCGCTGATTCCCAGCCTGAACGACCTCAACGACGCGATCGGCATGTTCAAGTGGTTCTTCGGTCTTGCGCCGAAGCCGCTGCTCGACCGCTTTACGTATTGGGAGAAGTTCGACTACTGGGCGCCGTTCTGGGGCGTGACCATCATCGGCGGCAGCGGCGCTATGTTGTGGTTCAAGGAGCTGGTCGCCACCTATCTGCCCGGCTGGGTGTTCAACGTCGCCACCATTTTCCACGGTGAGGAAGCGGTGCTCGCCGCTGGCTTCCTATTCACCGTGCACTTCTTCAACAATCACTGGCGGCCCGATAAATTCCCGCTCGATATCCTTATGTTCACCGGCAAAATGCCGCTCGAGGAGTTCAAGCGCGAGCACACGGTCGAATACAATCGCCTGGTCGCGCAAGGGCAGCTCGACAAGTTCCTGGTCGATGCGCCGTCGCGGCCGATGACGCTCGCCTCCAAGGTGCTCGGCTTCACCTTGATCGGCATCGGCCTGTTCCTACTGGTCTTCGTCCTGTACGGTTTCTCCCGCCACCTGTTCTTCGGAGGGTAAGGTTGCCATGAGATTAAACCCAACACATCAAAAACCGGGGTTTCCCATGAGATACCTGCTGCTCGCCATGCTCCTGTCGGTGGCGCTGATCGGCTGTTCGCAAGAAAACACAGCTGACAAGCAAACTGCTGCGGACATCCGCGTCGGAAAGGACGTGGCTGAAAAGGAATGTAAGGCCTGTCACGGTCTTGACGGCAGGGGCGCCGCTCCAGGCATTCCCAACCTCGCTGGCCAGCGCGGGCGCTACATCATGGCGGCTTTGCAGGAATACAAGGAAGGCAGGCGCACGCACGCTGCGTTGCGCACGATCGCGACCGACCTGACCGACGATCAAACCCGCGGGATTGCCGCCTTCTACGCCAGCTTGAAGCCGATCGCACCGGAGAAAGGCCCCGTCTTCTCGCCCTATGAGAACGGCAAAACGGTTTCTGCCGAGTGTGCTGCCTGCCACGGCGCCGACGGCAACAGCAAGATCCCTGGCACGCCCAATCTCGCCGGCCAGCAGCCGATCTACTTCGTCGCCGCCACGCAGGAGTATCTCACCGGTAAGCGCGAATCGGCGCCGATGGATCCGATGCTGCGCAAGCTGAGCAAGCTCGATATCGAAAGCGTGGCGCTGTATTACGCCTCGCAGAATCCGACGCCGCGCGAAGCGCCCTCGAGCGGCAATCCCGCCTTGGGTGAGCCGCGCACCGCGGTGTGTGGCGGCTGTCACGGCTCGCATGGCGTGAGCATCGACACGGCGACGCCGAGTCTCGCGGCGCAGGACCCGCAATATTTGGTGCGTGCCATTAAGGGCTACCGCACCTCGCGCAAGAACGACACCATGGCGCGCGTCGTCGCCAGCCTGACCGATCAGGAAATCAACGACATCGTCGCATTCTATGCGTCGCAGCGGTCGAAGCCGGCCGAAGACGGGCAGAATCTGCTCAAGGACATCACCGACAAGTGCAATCGCTGCCACGCGGGCGACATCAACAACCCGGCGCTGGCAATCCCGATCATTAATGCGCAGGACAAGGATTATCTAGTGATCGCGTTGCGTGCCTACCGCGACGGCAAGCGCGGGAGCTCGTTGATGCACAACATGAGCGTGCCCTATGGAGATTCCATTATCGAAAGCATTGCCTCGTACTACGCCAGCCTGCCGGCGAAATAGGTGTGCATGACAAGAGGTTGGACCGAGGCGGGCACGTTCGCTGCGCTCGGTCTAGTGGCTGAGGATGGATAACGAAAACAATTGGCTTGGGATGCAACGTCCATGAAGAAGATCCTTTTCGCCGCCGCCTTCGCCGCGATCGCAATTTACGGCTCGGGCGCGTCGGCACAGTCCGGCGAGGAGATGCGCACCCTCAATGCCGCGCCGATGGATATCGCCGACGGCAAGCATGTGGCGGAAATGGATTGTGCCGCCTGCCACAACCTCAACGGCATCAGTACCGTCAAGGGCACCCCGCACATCGCCGGGCAGCGGCCGGCCTACCTCTACCTGGCGCTTAAGGAATACAAATCCGGCGCGCGCATCAGCGAGGCGATGACCAATGCAATCAAGTTCCTCAGCGACGATGCGCTGATAAAAGTGTCGGCCTATTTCGCCAGCCTCGATCCGGCGCCGGTGCCGGCGGGCCCCCCCGGTGCGGCGAAGTCAGATCCGGTGGAAGCCGGTAAGGCCGCCTCCGCAGCCTGCGCCGGCTGCCACGGTGATGCTGGCGTCAGCCAGATTCCCGGTATCCCGAGCCTGATTGGCCTCGATACCAAGTATCTGGTCGATGCGATGAAGGCCTATAAGGACGGCCAACGCAAGAACGACACCATGAAATCGATGCTGGCGTCGCTTAACGACGTGACGATCAACAACCTCGCGTTGTTCTACGCACTGCAAAAGCCGGCGCGCGCGACGACGCCGGTCTCAGGCGACGCGGCCGCCGGCAAGGCCGCCGCGGCGAGCTGCAACGGCTGTCACGGCGAAAGCGGCGTCAGCAGCAGCCCGGGGACGCCGAGTCTTGCCGGACAGGAGTCGCAATACATCGTCACCGCGCTCGCCGAATACAAAAGCGGCACACGTAACCACGACACCATGAAGGGTCTCGCGTCCACGCTTGACGATAACGGGATGAAAAACCTGGCTGCCTACTTCGCTGCGCAGACGCCGCAAGCGCCGAACGTGCGCAAGCCGTTGTCGACCGCCGAATGGGTCGAGCGCTGCAACCGTTGCCACGGCGTCAACGGCAACAGCACCGATCCGCGCTTCCCCATGCTGGCGAGCCAGCGGGTCGAGTATCTGCAGAAGGCGCTGCTCGATTACCACGCGCGCACGCGGCAGAGCGGCGAAATGGCGGCAATGGCCGCCGGCCTAAGCGACGACGACGTCGACAATATTGCGAACTTCTATGCGCGTCAAAAGGCGCGCGCGGTGCTGTTCGTGCCGCTACCGACAAGATGACGAAGAGCAGCCCTAACCTATGGACACGATCATGAGTGAACTGCCACTGCACCGGCACTACCTGCATTATTCGGAGCTGCCGCTGAGCCAGCGTGTTCTTTATACGGCGGCGCTGCTCGTGCTCGGTGTCGGCTATCTGTTCGCCTTGCTCAACATCTACTTCACCTATGCCGGCCGCGCTGGCGGCAATCCGAACATGCTCACGTCGGAGGATCTCATCGTCGCCTATTCCGGCAGCGGCAAGGGCTCGCGCCTGGAAGGCGCGCTGCGCGGGCCGATGTCGACCATGCTGCCGGGCGACGACCGCAACGTCATCCTCGCCTGGGCGGCAGAAGGTGGCCCGCATCCGGCCTACGACAAGACGGTGCGGCCCTTGCTCGACAAGTACTGCATGCAGTGCCACGACGGCAGCAACCCGCACCTGCCGAATCTCAACGGCTACGACAATCTGAAAAAGGTGACCGAGAAGGACACCGGTGCCGCCATCCCGACGCTGGTGCGCGTGTCGCACATCCATCTGTTCGGCATGACCTTCATCTTCTTCCTCACCGGCCTCATGTTCAGCCACGCCTATGTTAGGCCGATCTGGTTCAAGTGCGCCGTCGTTGGCTTGCCCTTCGCAGGCATCATGGTGGACGTAGCCTCATGGTATCTGATCAAGGTGTTCCACCCCTTTGTGTTCGTGGAGATCGCCGCCGGCGCGCTGCTGGCGGCTTGCTTCGCGTTCATGTGGTTGGCCGCGCTCTATCAAATGTGGATCATGCAGCCGCCTGACGCCGTAGTGCTACGCGAGCGCGGCGGCTTGTAAGCGGCAAGGGTACCGTTTCGGCGACTTAGCTTCGCTGCAGCAATTCGGCAACCCTGTCGGCGAATGCGTCGACCGCGTCCCACGACGTGTATTCGATGCGCGTGTTGGGGTCGGTCGGCCCGCCGGTCAGCAGCATGATGAAGCGGATGATCTGGCGGTCGCGCCAGCTATAGAGCCGGTAATCGAGCCGGCCGGCGAAGGCGACGGCCAGCGCCGGCGCCAGGCGATGGCGCGCGATGGTCTTGCGCAAATAGACGTTGCCGGTCGCCGTCGTCTTTTCCGGCTTGCGCGCAGTAAGATTGACCGAAGCGAGCGCAAGCGGCGGCGGCGAAGCGAGTGAGCGATAGGCGGCAAGGAACTGATCCGCTTCCGGCAAGTGCTTGCCGTAACGGACGGCGGCCACCATCACGATCAGCGCGGCGCCGGCGAGGTCCTGTGGCGCCGGCTGCGCCAGCGCGAGATTTTGCGGCGGGGCGAGCGCGCGGCCTTCCGACAGCCGGCCGCAGATATGCTCGGCGATGCGCCGCGCCTGACCGTCGTGCGTTGCGTAATAGACCGCGATGCCGCGGCGGCGGTCAGTGGTCGACATTGCGCGCCCTGTATAGCCAGACGGTCCCGCGGTTTACAGCAGCTTCTGCCCGAAGCCGGTCGCCATCATCACCAGCAGCGCGAGCCCGGCCGCCACCAGGCTGAAGCCGAGAATCTTGGCCCCCAGCGTGAGCGGCCGCGTCGGCGCCTCGACCAGGTATTGTTCGAGCTTGCCGCTTTGCGCCAGCCGGGAATATTCGACGCCGTATTCTCGCTTGAACTCCTCGAGCGGCATCGAGCCGGTGAAGATGACGACGTCGAGCGGGAATTTGTCCGGCCGCCAGTGATTGACGAAATAGTGCACCGTGAACAGGTATGCGGCGGCGAGCACGGCTTCGTCGCCATGGGCGATACTGGCGACGTTGAAGACCCAGCCCGGCAGGAGCAGGCCGGTGAGCGACTTGAACCAGAGCATCGCGCCGGTCGCGACCAGGATGGTGATGCCCCAGAACGGCGCCCAGTAGTCGACCTTCTGCTGATAATTCCAATGGTCGAACGTCGGCCGCGGCGCTTTGCCGAAGAACCATCTGACCATGGCGGCGATGTCGGCGGCGTCCTGCCAGTTGGGCATCAGCGAATAGGGCCCAAAGACTTTGAATGATCTCCAATTGCGCGCGATGTGAACGGCGGCATAGAGAATGTGCCAGGCGAACACCGCGACCATCACCACGGCGGAGACCCGATGGATGATGCCGGAGATATACGGTCCGCCCATCGCCCGCTCGAGCACCGGCGCCCAGGCCGTGTTCGGATAGAGCAAGGTGATGCCGGTCGCGACTAGAAGGATAATGCTGACGGCGAATAAGAGATGCGCCCAGCGCCACATCGCGGTCCAGCGCTGGTATTGAAGCGTATCCTTTTGCGGCACGGCGTCGGCACGCACGTGCAGCCGCGGCTTCTGTTGCTGGCGGTCGCGCAGTTCGCGATAGAGCCACAGCACCGAATGGATCCAGAAGATCACCAGCACGCCGCCGACCGCCATGTTGACGAATTTCGAGGCGATCCACTCGAGCGGATAGTGGGCGAAGTCGTCGGTCGTGGCATGCGAATGGAACGTGGCGAAGCCCGGCGTCGCGTCGGCATGACAGTTCTGGCATGTCTTCAGCACATTGGCCGGCGCGACCGTCGAAGCCGAATTGCGCGCTGGAAGAATCCCATGCGTGCCGTGGCAGTCGGAGCAGGTCGGCACATTGGCGTAACCCAAGGCGGCGACCTGGCCGTGATAGGTTTCCGTGTAACTTTCGGCGGCCTTGGGATGGCAAGCGGCGCAGCTGTTGTTCATCGCAAGCCGCGCTTGCTCGCGCGCGGCCGCAGTCGTCGGCAAGTTCTTATGCGGCGTTTCGGTGATCGAGGTGTGGCAGTCGGTGCAGCGCAGCCCGGCTTCGCCATGCACGCTGTTGGCAAACTGGCTCGCTTCCATGGAGAGCGAGCGCGTCCGGCCGTCGGGGGCCGGCATGGTGAAGCCCGCCGCGCCGTGACAACCCAGACAGGTTTGGTTGTCGCGATCCGCGGCGGTCTGCGCGATCGCCGCTTGCGTCCATACGAGGATGACCGTCAGTATGGCGGCGCGCAGCGCCCATTTCCTGGCATGCATGACTTCACTCCACTTCCTCGTCGCAAAAGACGAACGCGCGGCACCCCTGTGCCGCGCGCTCTAATCCTTGATCCGCATGATGCGCGGCTTCGCCCAATTGAAAGCGAACAAGTCGTCGAAGCTGAATGCTGCCCGGCTTGTCCCATTAAGCCGATCAGCGCAACGTCGGTTCTCCTTGATTAGAGCTTGTGGCCGTTGGCCTTGAACTTCTCGCCGGCCGCCTTGAGCTTGCCGCCGCCCGCCGGGTTCTCGTGGCAGAATCCGCACGGCTTGCCGGTTTGCTGCGCATAGGCCGGCAAAGCATTCGCCGGGCGAGATGCCGTCATTGACAACGCGCCAGCGATCAGCACGGCCGCCGCCGTGCCACAGACAAGCGCCACGAGATTCTGAGCCTTCACTTGCATATTATTCTCTCCCATTGTCGAGATGTGTGCAGACAAGCTTGGATCGCGATCGAGAAGCATCGCGCGAGCGTGATCTTATCAACACACTCAAGATAAAAATAGCTGGGGACATTGATCGGTATTGGTTTTTTGATCTTGATCAAACGCAAATTCATCTTGCGCGAATACGCAAATTCTAGTGATATCTCGATCTGCGGGGCTGGGCTAAGTAGTAATGAGGTAGGGTGAGCAAGTTACGGCACATCCTGTTTCATCGGGGCGCTTGACGAGCAACACGGAAGTCATAGCGCCTTCTGGTTACTAATCCTCCCCCGCGCGAGGCGTTCACCTGATCGGCGTCATGTCGACGTCGATCATAGAATCGTTAGCGGTGACGGGGGTCGTTCGTGAAACATAATCGTCGTGAGGCTGTTGGATTCGGACTCGCCGGGGCGCTGTCGACGGATATTCCGGATAGGCCAAGATTTAGGGCAAATAATAAGAAGGTTTTATTCTTTGCATTATCGGCGGTAGTCTTAGGCGCCGCTTTTGGACTTTCTCAAACGGCCAGGGCCGAGAGCGGCTTTACGATCGCCGGCATCAATTCGACTTTGCCGGCCTGGTCGCAGACCGCCAAGTCCGGAAATGACGAGACCATTGCCGCGCTGCAGTCGTTTGCGCAAAACATCGACTCCGCCGCGCCGGCTTCGCTCAAAGGCGAGACCAAGGTGGCTGAAGCCGGCAGCCTGATGGAATGGCTGTCCAACCCAAATCAGCCTGCGGCTCCGGCGGCTGCGCCGAAGAAAGGCCCAGTCGCGGGTGGCAAGCATCCCTCCGCCCCCGTCGAAGCCCATGTCGTCGGCGACAAGGTCTGCTTGACATGCCATGCGGCCCAGACCGCGGAATTCAAAAAGACCCTGATGGGGCGCATCAGCATGACACAGCCAGGCAAGTTTGCCTGCGAGAACTGCCACGGTCCAGGCTCGGCGCACGTCAAAGCCGGCGGCGGCCGCGGCGTGGGCGGGATCATTTCGTTCCGGCCGGACGATCTGTCGCGCACGGCGGAAGAAAACAACGGTATCTGCCTCGCCTGTCACGAGCGAGGCGACCGC
>Ga0187771_10001440_pt1 | contig 15890 bp, 15 predicted proteins | sample 0116_SJ02_MP15_1_FD_133139 | JGI IMG/M metagenome (GOLD analysis project Ga0187771, IMG submission 133139) | Tropical peat soil microbial communities from peatlands in Department of Meta, Colombia - 0116_SJ02_MP15_10_MG | ecosystem: Environmental > Terrestrial > Soil > Wetlands > Peat | place...
CATATCACCCATGGTGATGAGAATGAACAGATGCTCCATGCTCGCCCTCGTCTTCAAGGCAAATCGGTACGAGTCGTGAGCTGCCATCCCATAGACGAACTCTTTAACCGCTTGAAAAATTCCGCCTTTTTTCTTTTTCTCTTCCGTCATAACGAATACTCCTCCAATAGATATGTGTTGCAGCCGCATCCTCCGGGTTGCATCCTACGATGCAACTCCCAAAATCAGGGCGGCCTCTCCTGCCTGCAGTAAGCAGGAAGGGCCGCCCATCAAATCAGCATCGAAGCCCTGCTTCTTACGCCTTCGCAGGCGCCCCTTCTGCCTTCACGGCCTTGTATCGGCCAAAAGCCTTCAACCCTTCCACTGCCAGAATGATTGCAGCAATGATCAGGAATATCCCAACCAAACCCATCAGTATATTCCCGATATACGCTTGCCCCTTTGCCGCTCCTGTAAATACTGCTGTGAAAAGTCTATAAGAGGTAACGATCAAGGCGGCGATGGTCGTAAGAAACATGAAAATCATCGGGTAAAAGGTCCATCCATAGGGTTTTCCCTGGGACATCAACCACGCCGTCATCAGCATCAAGGCCAGAGAGGCCATCAACTGGTTGGCTCCTCCAAAAAGGATCCAGAGATATTGCCACCATCCCGTTAGGACCAAGACCAGAGTGAGAAGACTGGCAATAATGGTCCCGATATGGATATTTTTAAAGATAGGGCTGATATCCCCCAATATCTCTGAAGTAGCCACCCGCATAAACCGGATGACCAGTTGAAGGATGGTGACTGCCAGAACGATTAACATAACGCTACCATAGGTTTTCCCGAAAACAAGCGGTACCCCCAGCGCACCCAAAAATTTCCCGACACCTGCCGCAAAGACGCCGATAGGCCCTTTGGTAATGGCGGCCGAATATTCGGAAGACGAGGCGTATAACGTTCCGGCAATAACCAGAGCGAACAAACCGAGCATCATCTCCACAAACATCACCCCGCCCCCAACGGGACGAGCATCTGGCTCATATTCTAATTGCCTGGCTGTTCCTGAGCTTGAAACGATGCTGTGCCATCCGGAGATAGCCCCGCAGGCGATCGTCACAAACAGGATCGGCCAGAGAGGCCCAATTTTGATATTAAAGCCCGTGTAAGCGGGTAGTGTAAAATCAGGATGGAGCACGAAGACTCCGATGATCCCGAATAAAAGACCCAAGAAAATAAGGTAGGAAGTGACATAATTAATGGGAAGGGCAAACCTCCAGATCGGTAAAACAGATGCGAAGTAGCAGAAAATCAGCGCGGCGATCGCCCAAACAAGTCGGCTATTGGCAATTCCTTCCCCAAGAATGCTGTTGGAAGGAGCAACGGATCCAAGCCATATCCCGAACAACGAAATGATGACTGTGATAACAGTGGTCAGAATAATATCCTTCTTCCAGCGATAGATCATCTGCCCAGCAAGAACTCCAGCGCCGGTGAAAAAAAGCCATGCCATGGGAGAACTTTTCTCCCCGATGGCTGCATTGACAACGATTGCTCCGAAGGCGCCCGCAATGAGAAGCAGAAAGAAATAGATAAAGCAGAGTAGAATCATCCGGGCTCTTGGCGAGATCAGCCTGTAGCTCAATCCGCCAAAGGAAGCTCCCTCATTTCGCATGGCCACCACAGCGCTCGAGTAGTCATGGACCCATCCGATGAAGAACGCACCAAGGCAGAGCCACAGCAAACAGGGGAGCCACCCCCATTGGATAGCCAGGATGGGTCCGATGACCGGGGCCGCGCCAGCAATGGACTTGAATTGGTACCCGAATAGGATGTTCTTGCTTGTGGGCATGAACTCGACTCCATCCATAAACATTTTGGCCGGAGTGGCCCTCTTCGGGTCGGACTTCACGATTTTGGTATCGACGTACCTTGCATAGTAACGGTAACCGATGAAGAAAACGATGAAGCCTATAATCAAGACAACAACTGAATTCATAATCTTACCTCCTTGTGGTAATAGAATCACCTGTGAGATATCAATGAATTCCCGCCCACCCTATTTTCCGTTTCCTTCGACGCTCCCTCACCTCCTTCGGCTTTCCATGACGTCATTATAATCAAATCGTTTGGTATGTCAAACCTAAAATGAGAGAGCTTTAAAAACCATTTTTCGCTCTCTTGAAGTCTAATCGAAACAACCCAACTGGCACTGGCCGATTTTCACCTTCATCTCATTCAGGATTTTCCCCATCTCTTTCTTCGAGATTCCAAACCCTTCAGCGATCTGAAAGCACACGGCGCAGGGAAGTTTTCCTCCTTTGGCTTTCTCTTTAATGGCTTCTTCTAACTTCTCGCGGTCCATGACAAGCTCCTTCAAAACAAAATCTGCAATCCAATTCTGTCATTGCGAGCAAAGCGAGGCAATCTCCTGAGATTGCCACGTCGGTCGTTGTAACCTCCTCGCAATGACGCTTTACATTCATCCTCTTTTACTTGCCCTCTCTCGAAATATAAATCCCATATTCAAATCCATCCACCAGCGCAAGGAAGGAGGCTTTATTAATGTTCTCGGAAAATGCCTTCACCCTCCATGCATCTTTCCCGTTGCTAAATAGGATTTCTACTTCCACGCCTGCGGCGGTCCCGGCACCCGGATCAAAAATTCGAGAACTGAAATCAACCAATTTCACTTCATCAATCACGGGAAAAAGGGATTTGAGCGATTTCTTCAACACCTTTGCCAGGGCATCAACAGGACCAACTCCTGTCTCGGCTTCGTGCATCTCTTTGCCATTGGCCCGAAGCATGATCGTCGCCTCTGGTCGTATGCCGTCATCAATCAATCGATAATTACCGATGACTTCAAAATGGGGTTTGTAGCCGGACATCGATCTTAACAGATTCAAAATTTTTGTTGCGTCCTTAACTTTTTCTTCAACCAAATGCCTATCTCCTAAAATTAGCACCTATTACATTCAGATTTGCAGGAAATGTCAAGAGAAATCCGATTAATTATCCGATTAATTATTCCGAATATTGTCAGGGACGTCAATACCTCTACTCCATCGGAAAGTTTGACGGGTCGGTAGACCTATGTTATTTTTGAGTTCGGAATACCGAGAATGGAACTCGGCGATTCATGAATCACCCCAATAACTCCGAACCAATGGGAGGAACGCAATCATGAAATTAAGCGGCGTGATGCCACCCATTACCACCCCTTTCAAGAATGGAAAGTTGGCCTTGGATAAGCTTAAATATAATTTTCGAAAATGGAACAAAACAGGTCTCTCCGGCTATCTCGTCCTGGGATCGAATGGGGAGGCTGCCTATTTGAATGAGGATGAGAAAGCAAAAGTCGTCGAAACCTCCAGGGAATCCATCCCTAAGTCGAAGATCCTGATGGTCGGTACAGGAACGGAATCAACCCAGGAGACCATTCGATTCACCAATCAGGTGGCAAAAATGGGTGGAGATTGTGCTCTCGTTGTAACCCCGTCTTATTTTAAGGGTTCGATGAAGCCACAGATTCTCCACGACCACTTTATTGCTGTTGCAGAGTCTTCCCGGATTGAAATCTTGCTTTACAATGTCCCGCAATTTACCGGAATCAATCTGGAACCAGAATGGGTGGCTAAGCTCTCCGAGCATCCCAATATCATCGGGATCAAAGACAGTTCAGGTAACATCGACCAGCTGAGTGAGATCATTCGTCTCTCTAAAAAAGGATTTGTTGTCTTCGTAGGAGCGGCGCCCGTCTTCTTCCCTGCTCTTTGTGTCGGAGCAGCAGGCGGAATTCTCGCCGTCGCAAATACGGCTCCTGAAGAGTGTGTCCGGATTCAGAATCTTTTTGAGAGAGGGAAGATGGGGGAAGCAAAGGCATTACAGAATCGACTCACACCTCTTGCCAAAGCAGTGACAACGAAATACGGTATCGGTGGGCTGAAGATGGCGATGGATCTGACAGGGTACTTCGGCGGAAATCCAAGATCTCCGTTGAAAAGGCCGGGGAAGGAAGTGGAGGAGGAATTGAAAAGGCTATGGCGAGAGCTTCGCGGATAGCCGAGTCTCTCCCTGCCTACCCCTGCCTGTCGGTAGGCAGGGACGGGCAGGTAGTCTCGGCGAAAAAGCACCTGCCGGACTTTTCCTCTCCCTTTGGCAAAGCGAGGTTGGGAGGGATTTTACAAATCAATGCCGTTACTATTATGGAATTGCTAATAGATGACGCCAGCCTGTCTCTTTTATAAGAAGCGGAATATCATTGCTCCAGAATATCTTTCGTAACGATATCTCTCAGATGGGGAAAAGTATCGTTCATATGAGGAAACTCCAAGGCCTCAATAAATTCTTTCTGGAAATCTGCTTCGATAGTCAACTCCACGTATTCAACCTTTTGTGCTATCGCTTCAGCTTCTGCCCTCTTCTCTCTGTTTAAAAGGGCAATCCTCGCTCCGTCACCGGCTGCATTGCCAACGGCATAAACATTCGTCAGATCGCAGTCAGGAAACATTCCCAATATCATCGCCTTCTCTTTATCAACATAACTTCCGAAGGCACCAGCAAGGATGACCCTGTCCAGCTTATCGACGCCCAATCTTCTCATCATCAGTTTTGCCCCCGCATAGAGGGCTCCCTTGGCCAGTTGGACATTTCTTACATCTGCCTGAGTGATGGTGATCTCTTTTCCAATAGAGGTCTCCTCTTGCCATGCGATGACGAATTCCGGTTTTCCATCAGTTGTTCTCAACCGAGAGGGCTGTGTGTTTGGGTTAAAACGTCCGCTTTTTTCGACAATCCTATTTCTGTAGAATTCTGCGATGGCGTCGATAATTCCTGAACCGCAGATACCTCTTGCCCTGACATCTTTCGATTCCGACCTCCAGGGCTCTTCCCCGACAACCTTAAAGTCTACCTCGAGCGTCTCGGGATCGATCCTCACCCTTTCGATCGCACCGGGAGCAGCCCTCATCCCAAATTTGATATAGGCTCCCTCCAAGGCCGGACCGGTTGCGCAGGACGAGGAGATGAGAACTTTTCTGCTCCCCATCACTAACTCCCCGTTTGTCCCGATATCAATGATGAGGACCATTTGATCCTGATGGTAAGGCTCCTCAGCAATAAGAACGCCGACGTTATCAGCACCGACGAACCCCGCCTCCACCGGCAGGACGTAAACATTTGTCGACGGATGGGCTTTCAAACCCAGGTCTCTTGCCTTCAGATTGATCGATTGCCGGACAACAGGGGGAAAGGGAGACAGTCCCAAATATCGGGGATCGATCTTCAACAAAAGGTGATGCATGACGGTGTTCCCAACGATGGTCAACTCTAAAATATCCTCTGGGGCGAGGCCGCATTTGCGAGTGACATCTCTGATCAACTGGTTTAGTCCATCAATGATCAACCCGTGCATCCTTTCAAGACCCTCGTCAGGATGAGTCACGGTATATGAAATTCTTGACATCACATCCTCACCATAACTCATTTGAGGATTCATCATCGATTCCGTCGCTAACAACTCTCCGCTTCTAAGATTGCAAAGGTAAGCTGCAACGGTCGTCGTGCCGACGTCGATGGCCAGCCCATAGGCATCCTCTCCCTTTCCGGGTTTGATATCCAGAATCTCTTTCTCCATCCAGATCGCCACCGTAACCTTCCAGTCGGCCTGCCGGAGAACCCCAGGAACTTTCGGGAGTGCGTAGTAATCGATGTCGAGTGAGGAGAGATGATACTTCTTGCGAAGTCCTTCCTTGAGACGATCGGCATCTCCTTCAGGGTCATGAAGCGTCGGCGGGGAAAGTTCCACATAATAAAGACGTATGGCTGGATTCAGTTCAATCACTCTTTCGGTGGCCGCTTTTCTGACCACCTGTTTTCCAGCTCGGCTCTCCTCCGGAACGAAGATGAGGACATCTCCCTCTATCCGGGCAGCGCATCCGAGCCGATAGCCCTCGGTCCTTTCTCTTTCCGTAATAAACTTGGCCTCCTCATCCATGAACGGCGAGAGAGATCCTTCCACCCATTTAATCCTGCACTTGCCACAGGCCTTCACCCCTCCGCAGAGTGACTCTATTTCAACTCCCAACTCCCTCGAGGCATCGAGGATGGTTGTTCCCTCCAGAACGTCGACCCTGCCTCCCGAAGGCTGAAAGATGATTTGAAATTTTTTCATTTTTTCGCCCGTCAATTCGATCATTCCCGTGAAGACGGGAATCCAGAGAATTCTAAGTCGTTATAAAGGCTGGATTCCTTCCGGGCCAGAGGCCCTTGGGCCGGAGGCCTGCTGGAGTTTACCCCGATGAAAATCGGGGCAGGAATGACAACGGCATTATATGACAGAAGAAAGAACTTGAATAACAACTGGTTTGCAGATCTGCTAAAGGTCTAAAAATAATTCCTGGGTGACTTCTTCACCCGGTTTCAAAATAATAAAATCCTTATCCCAATATCCTCGAAGCATCTTCTCAAAAAACAGCAGAGACCCTCTCATCTCTTCGTATCTCAAATTGAGGAAACGCGCATTCTCCCTCGCATGTTCGCGAAGGGCCTCCGACTCGGCACCCATGTCCACCAACACAATTCTTGTGTAGTTCTTCAACTCCTCCCTGATCACCCATTCGGCCGTCTCTTCATCGTAGCGCTGACGATATTCCTGAAATATTCCGAGAGGCGATTTTCCCTCTTCGATCCATCCCTTGGTCAGATAGTAGGTGCCTGGCTCTTTTCTGTGCTCATCCATGTATTTCTCCCACGAGCCAAGAAAAAGCGCGATGCAATCGTGTACACGGGGAATGGCGATGGAATGATTCTTTGACTTGACACCCAAAATCCCGTTACTGCAAAGCCCATAACTCAAAATAATGTAATCCCAATCCTGTTCGTCGGCCTTATCGATCTCCGCCTGAATGATCGGCTTCATCTTCTGAGGGGTTCGATGGAGGGACTGCTCCAAAAAAACGAAGGAGATTCCATCGGCCTGGAAACGGAAAACCTCATCTTTCATGATGTTGCAAGCGATCACCAGGTATTTCATAGAACCTCATTACGAAGTCATTAAGTCACTGAGTTATTGAGTCATTCATCAGCAAATGCTTATTAATGTAGGACAGAATGAGCTTGCCGTGTTGGCCTGCCTACGGGAAAGCAGGGAACTGGGTCCTTATTCAAATTTCCCTTCCCGAAAGGCTGAGATATATCCCATGCAGAATTCGTCCTTGCCGGAAACCATCAGAGCGGCTTTGAGAGCGCCGAAGAGCTCTTTGTCAGTAGGATCTAAAATAGCGGAATCCAGACCGCGAGCGATGGCTGCCACAAGAAAGGTTCGATTGACAAGCTTCCGGTTCGGGAGTCCATAAGAGACGTTCGTTAAACCACAGGTGGTATGAACGCCTGGAAATTGGGTCATGATCTGCTCAATGGCATTGAGTGTGGCCGACGCTGACCTGTCATTCGTCGCAAGAGGATAGACGAGAGGATCGATGCAGAGGTCATCCAGAGGAATGGACGCAGCCTTCACCCTCTCTATCAACTCTCCGGCCATCTTCACTTTTGCCTCTGCGGTATCAGCAATCGCGTCCCCTGACTGGCAAAGACCGATGACCTTAGTCTTATATTTAACAATTAACGGCAGGATTCCTTCCAGGCGTGAGGGTTCCAGTGTGATGGAATTGATCATGGGGGTTTTCTTCGCCAAAGGAATCATCGCCTTGATCACGGACGGATCCGGACTATCAATACATAGGGGAAGGTCTACGACTTCCTGAACGGTTTCGATGACCCACTGAAGATGTTTCGCCTCTTCTCCCACAAATGTCCCGGCGTTGACGTCGAGATAGTGAGCTCCTGCCGTGGCCTGAGCCTTTGCTTCATTCTGTATGAAGGCGGCGTTACGGGAAGCGATCGCTTCGGCAATAGGCTTTCGAGAGGCGTTGATTCTTTCTCCGATGATCAGCATATCTCTATTAAATCTCGTAGTCTTGTAGCCCTGTAGTCTTGTCGCCTTTCAGTCTTTTTTGACTATCCGACTACACGGCCACACGACTATTAGACATTCAAGGGATACTTTCCATATTTCTTGATAGCCTTGGCCATGGCCCAAACATTCTCGGTCTTGCAGTAATCTGTCAGGCTATTTGCGCTCGTCACAATGTACCCACCCCCTGGTCCGGCGGTAGCGATCCTTTCTTTCACTTCCTTATCCACCTCATTGGGCGTACCCAGGGTCAGCGTATAATCGAGATCAATGTTCCCAAGGATGCAGACCTTTTGCCCGTATTTGGCTTTGACCTCTTTGATGTTCATGGCAGCGGGTTGAATGGGGTGAAGTCCGTTCATCCCCAACGTGAGCAGATCATCCAGGATAGGCATGAGATTGCCATCGCTATGAAAAACCCAGGGCTTCTTCATGGCATTCGCAACAATCTTTTGATACGGCAGGAAAAACTCCTGGTACTGTTCACGGTTCATCCAAGAAGATTTCGTATCCGCATGATCATCGTTCGCCCAGTAATAATCAAAATCCATCTTATTTAAATGTTCCACAACTTTTGCCGACCATTCCGAAAACCGCCGATGGACCTCTTTGATCAAGCCTGGATTATCATAGACATTATAAGCAAACTCCACAATGCCCATGCTTTCCAACAACGAAGCCGACCCCAATCGAATTCTCGCGAAGACCGCATAGTCACCCTTGAATTGAGCGATCCATTTGGATACCTGTTCATACCGGGCCGGATGATCCGGATCAGGAAGATATTCGTCAAAAAGTTTAAGGGAATCATCGGAAGTGAGGAGCCCTCGCTTGATGAACGTTCGACCGGTCTCAGTGACCCCCATCTCTGCAATCCAGGGAGGGACGAAATCGAAAGTCACCTTTTGCGGATAATAATAACTTTCCTTGAATCCCACAGCAGCCTGCATGGCCTGGCCTGCAGTCGCTTTCCCCCCCATCGGGAAATGATACCCGAAGCCATCCATCCCGAGCTTCTCACAGAGCTCACCGGGCGTAAAGTCGGTCGTACCCATGATTCTTTCCTGAAGGCCCTCTTCAATATCATTCTCGATCCAGGGAACCTGATCCGGAGTCCCTCTTTTGAGCGCCGTCAAAACCCTCTCTCTTGGTTTCATGTTCTATCCCCCATCATTCAAATTAGCTCATTGCATTTGATCACGGCGGCGCGGGCATCTTTGCCGTAAAAGTCTGCCCCAATTCGATCGGCAAAATTCTGGGTGAGTGGAGCTCCTCCCACGCCAACTTTTACTTTTTCTCTTAGCCCTGATTGTTGGAGAGCTTTGATCGTCTCTTCCATCATCGACATGGTCAAAGTGAGAAGAGCGGACATCAGGACAAACCTGGGCTGATGCTGCTTCACGGCGTCGACGAATTTCTCGGGGGGAGTATCAATTCCCAAATCGATGACTTCATACCCGGCCCCTTGAAGAACCATCGAGACGATGTTCTTTCCGACGTCGTGGATGTCGCCTTTCACCGAACCGATCACCACCTTCCCTTTGCCCGTCACTCCTTTTGCAACGAGCATTGGACGAAGGATTTCCAATCCGGTGTTCATCGCCCTGGCGGCAATCATCATCTCCGGCAGAAAAATCTCATTTCGGGAAAACCGGTCTCCTACCACGTCCATGGCCGGTATCATCATCTCATCCATGATTTCTTCGGGGCCTACGCCCTCGGACAAAGCCTTTTGAATTAACGGCTCGACCGCATTCCGTTTTCCCCTGATAATGGCTTCCTTGAGTTCGTCTTTCACACTCGTTGTCCCAGGCATATAAAACCTCCGCTATTCTTTGTCAGAGTAAAAAATCCCAACATCAAAATCTCAAACACAGAATGTTAAACCCTAAGCCCGAAATCCTGAACTCTAAACAAACTCAAGTGTCCAAAACACAAAACTCAACAGCAGAATCTTTTGAGTTTTGAATTTTGGATTTATTTAGGATTTGGAGTTTAGTGCTTAGAGTTTATCTCCTTCTGGAGTTACGCTGCTCCTGCCACAATCTTCAGGACGGCTTTGTCTCTTATTAACTCTTCAGGTTTTCCCGAAAAAATAATCTCGCCCCGCTCGATCACGTAAAGCCGATCCGTAAAATCGGGGACGTGGTAGATGTTGGATTCGGCGAGAAAGATCGACCGACCCATTCTGGCAATCTCATGGATGCTTTGCGCAATTTGGGGGATGATGGCAGGCGAAAGACCCTCGAACGATTCGTCCAGCAACAAGATATCAGGGTCCAAAGCCAGGGCCCTCGCAATCGAAAGCATTTTCCTCTCCCCTCCGCTGATCTGTTCTCCCCTTCTTGCCTTGTACCGCTCCAGCGCGGGGAATACGGAATAAGCAAGTCTAATTCTTTCCTGGGGTGCACGGGATGTCTGCCGGGTCCACGTTGCGATCTCGATGTTCTCAAGTGTCGTCAAATCGGCGAAAATTTCGCTTTCCTCGGGAGCAAAGCCCATTCCCTTCAGAGCGATCTCATGAGGAGTTAATCCTTTCATCTCCTCCCCTTTAAACTTGATGCTACCTGTCTCGGGTTTCAGAAATCCCATCATCGACCTGAGAAGAGTGGTTTTGCCCGCCCCATTTCTTCCGATGAGACAGACCACCTCCCCTTCTCTCACTTCGACCGTCACATTCCTGAGAATGTGGCTGGCCTTAATATAGACATTGAGGTTTTTTACTTCGAGTACCATCGTGAGTCGCCTCAATTTCACCTGTTCAAAATGGAACTGAAGATCTTGAAACATTCCTTCTGCCCCACCACCGTACAGACCACCTCTTCATCCTTTTCGATCTTTTCTGGGGCGCCATCGGCAAGAATCTTCCCCTGATGCAGGGCGATGATCCGATCCGAGTACGAAAAGACGATATCCATGTCATGCTCCACTTGGATGATCGATTTAATCCCGATCTTTTTCGATGCAAACACCAGCGTTTCCATAATCTTGTTCTTATCACTCGTGCTCACGCCGCTGGTCGGTTCGTCGAGCAAGATGACTTCTGGGTGGAGGGCAAAGGCAGACGCCACATCGAGCATCTTCTTATCCCCCTGGGGCAGGTTCTTTGTAAGCATGTCCTTTTTCTCCTCAAGCCCGAAGAGCTTTGCCACTTCCAACGCCTCTTCAGTTACCTCCTGATCACGAAGGAGCGATGAGAAAAAGTTCTTTCCCTTGCCGAGTCTTGAAACGATGGCAACCATCAGAAATTCAAGAACCGTAAAGTTTGGAAAGATATTGACCAGTTGAAAACTCCGGGCAAGTCCCAATCTGGAAAGCCTTTCAGGACCGATCCCCGTAATCTCCATCTCTTTAAAAAAGACCCTTCCTTGGTTCGGCTTCAACAGACCGGTCAGGACATTGATCAGCGCCGTCTTCCCGGCTCCGTTTGGTCCGATGATGGAGATAAACTCTCCCTCATAGACCTGAAAACTGACTCCCCCCAAAGCACAGAACTCCCCGTAGTGCTTATGAAGATCTTCGGCAGAAAGAATCATCTTCCCTCTTGTTTCGTTCAACTCTTCCCCCTTTTCACCAGAGAGCTGATCATCCCGGCAATTCCTCCTGGTGCGGCAATGACGATGAATGCAAGAATGCCCCCAAAGATGAACCTCCAGTACTGTGTGAGAGACATCACCTTGTCTTGAAGGAAGATGTAGACGACGCCGCCAATCAGCGGTCCGAAAAAGTTTTCAAAACCCCCGAGAAGGGTCATGAAAACCAGAGTCCCTGAATGAGTCCAATAGGTAAGCCCTGGATCTACCTGACCGATGGCTGGAGCGAGGAGCGCTCCGCCGATTGCAGCATAAGCCCCGGAGATGACGAATGCGTACCAACGGTATTTCCTGACACTGACCCCTAAGTATTCAGCCTTCTCGGGGTTATCCCTGATCGCCTTCAGACAAAGCCCGAACGGCGAGGAGATAATCTTCCACATGACGAAGGTCAGAATCGTTAAGATCACAAACGTATAAAGATAGTAGCTTCCGGTAAGAAATTGCATCTTGGGGACATCGGAAAAGTTGAACCCCAACAGGTAAGGCCTCAAGACACGCATCCCTTCGTCACCTCCGGTCAAGTAATAGAACTTTAAAAGGAAGGTATAAAAGAGCATCCCGAAGGCAAGCGTGAGCATTGCAAAGTAAATTTTAATGTAACGCACGCAGATGGCTCCAATCAATGCAGCCAAGACGGACGCCACGATCACGGCCACGACAAGTACGAGTTCCATATAATGAATTGAAAATTTTGACGTCAGAAAAGCTGCCGTGTAAGCACCCACGGCCATAAAAAGTGCGTGGCCGAAAGACAGGAGGCCGGTGTATCCAAAGAGGAGATTAAAGCCGATCACGGTAATCGCATAAGCAAAGAACGTCAGCATCAAATAACTGATGAACTGGCTTGTCCACATGGGTAACCCGAGCAAAAAAAGGCCGCCCACGACGAGCACCACTATCCTAAAACTCTTAAGGGATGTTACTTCCCACCGAATTTGCATTAAACCCTGCCCGCTCCGAATAATCCTTGAGGCTTGATCACCAGAACGACAATCACAATGACATAGATCGTGAGCATTTCGAGTTCCGGATAAGTTGAAATGGCGATCGACTTCAACACTCCCACCACCAGGGCGCCGACAAAGGCTCCCTTCATGCTTCCAAGCCCGCCAATGACAACAACGGCAAAAGCCAGGACGATCAGTTCGACTCCCATCTCCGAGACCGCCGCGCCGGCAGGGATGACCAAAGCCCCACCCAACGTTCCAAGAATTGTCCCCAGAGTGAAAACCTTGACATAGACCCAGGTCATATTGATGCCCAGCGCCTCACTCATCTCCCTTTTGTCTGCTGTGGCTCGAATAATCCTGCCGAACCTCGTGTTCAAGAGAATATATCCGATGAGACCCGCAATGGCCAACCCGCAAACGATGACAATGAGGTTGTAAACCGGAATCGTCGCTCCCAAGACATTCAGTTGTCCATAAACGAGATCAATGCCTCCCATCGTCTGCGGAGACGTCCCCCAGATGAACTTAATGATGTCCTCAATCATCATCACCATGGCAAAGGTCAAGAGGAGTTGGAACGTCTCATCCCGGTCATAGACAAATTTGATCAACCCACGTTCAAAAATAGGCCCGATGAAGCCCAGCAATAACCCGGCGACAATCAGTGGAACAATGAACAGCGGAGTTGGGAATCCTCCCGAGACAAGACTTTTTACGACGGTAATGCCAACATAGGCTCCGAGGGCGTAGAACGTGCCACACGCCAGATTGAAGACCTTCTGCACACCGAAGACGACCTGAAGTCCTGCTGCAACAAGAAAGAGCGTCGACGCATTAAAGACGCCACTGAAAAGGATATTGAGAATGGTCTCAGTCATAAGCTTGCCTTCTCAATGATGACAGGGTGATATCCGGAAAAATGGAATGTAAAAATTCTGGTTGGGTGATAGGGAGACACGAAGACAGGGAGAAAAAAACTATTCTTCCCCGGGTCGCCGCGTCTCCGTTTCTCCGCGTCTTTCTTTCCGCCTCCCCTATATTCATCTCCTCCAATATTCCACGAATAAGGGTGTGAGTGTGCACTCGTAACGCATTAACTCTTCCATCCTTTAATCCAGTCGTACAACTTCTCTCCAGCGGTGGGTTTCATAATCTGTACCGGTGTCAAAACCTCTATTGGGCTGATGGTGACAAAATCGTAGGGATTCTTATGCGTGGTGAGACCCTGGAAGAAGTTACAGGTCATAATATTGTCTTCCCTGTATCCCCTTAGGCCGGAAATCGACGGCACCTCGATTCCACTTAGGGCTTTCCCGATCTCTTCCTTTGACGGCCATTTACCGAGCATGTTGTAGGATTTCTCAACGGCGGCTTTATAGGCCTGCAGAACAAAGTAGGCGTGGTCGCACTCATAGACGGGGTATTCCTTGTATTTTTCATAGTACGATTTATTGAATTTCTTGAGCAATGGCCAGGTATCGGTCCACTTGAAATAATAACTGTTATATCCGAGGATGATCCCTTCCGGAGTGAATTCCTTCTTGAGGGTATAATGAGCGCCGCCCCCAGTGGTAAAGCAGGCTTTGCTCTTCTTAAAGAGACCAACGGCCGTTCCCTGTTTCATTAAAATGGGTACATCTCCCGACCAGAAACTGGTCATGATTAAATCCGCATTGGCCTTTTTGAGGGCAGCGATATGAGAAGTAAAATCAGTCTCGCCCAATTTCGGCCACAGGGCTTCGACAAATTTCACGTTGGGAAGGAAGTTCTTGAGAACCGCCTGATAAGTATCCCAGCAGTCCCGACCGTAGGAGTAGTCGTTGTTGATGCCAGCGACGGTTTTAATATTGGGGAAGAATTTCGCCGTTAAGATCGCGCCCCCGATGGCTTCTGCCTCGTTGTCAGTGCTCTTCAAAACAAATTTGGTCTTGGGCATTGTTTCTTCAACACCCTTCTGAGTGGTGGCGTCCCAGGAGAGCCATAATTGGCCCAATTCCTCTGCCACGGGTCCGACGGCAAGCCCATTTCCGGTTGACATCAGACCCACAATGACGTCGCACTTCTTCTCTAACGTCAATTTTCTGAACCGTTCCACGCAGTCCTTGGCGCTTGTCTCCTCTTCCATGAAGAGCTCAATCTTCCTTCCAAGAATGCCGCCTGCCGCATTAACTTCCTCCACCCACATCTGTGTCGTCCGCCAGGCCGCGGTACCGGGCACAGCGATCACACCCGCCAAACCTGGCATTGCCCCAATCTTTATGGGCTCCGATGGGACCCCTTTAAACGTTTTAGCCTGGCCTCTTGCCTTGCCTTGGCCTGCAAGCATCACGCCCGCACCCAGAGCCGCCCCTCCGACTAACTTAACGAATTCACGCCTTGTCTTTTCCATATCCTCCTCCTTTCTAATCTTAGAAATCAATCTTGAAAAGGCGCTATTTCAACCTCACGATAAAAAATGGCCTGACTGCTTTCCCTGAACTCCTTTCCTAATTACCGACAAATGAAGAGGGATTTAAATGAGATAGATACCGTATTTCATCAAAAAAATACAGTCTAAGGGGGAATTATTGGACCGACGGGCAATCCCTGCGTTCTCCTTTCCTCAACACCTCAAGTCCTGCAGCTGATAAATTTATCTTATATCGGGGGTCTTCTTGATGTCAAGCGTAGATGAGAGATGCGTAAAATGGTCAGGCCAAGTTCGTGGTGCCCAGATTGGCAAAGATTCAGGTACGTGAACTTTCTTCTGAAATCCATCGTTTTCACCGTAGAAAAATCACCTCTTCAAGAGTTCCATGAGGCCCGTCACATTACTCTTCGCCTTGTAAATTGACGATCCAACAATCTTTCCGATAAGAATTTCTGCGGTCGTAAAAACCGTAGCCTGAATCAGGTGACCGCCCATCACGGTCCCTGAAGGCGAGCCAAGCATCACATGGAGATGAACGATTGAATCCCCATCGTTTTCAGGGGGAAAAATATTCCCCTCCAAAGAAAGCAGCTCGAAGGGGCCTGCCTCTTTCCTCTCATTTGTATTCTCTAACTTCACAGGCAGGTCTACATTTGCTTTAACATTCCTGATGACCACATTCTTTAAACTTCCGAGGGCTGAAAGGATGACTCCCCTCTCTATTCCATGATCCCTGACAATCCTTTCTAAAGATGACAAAAGATCTTCGTCGGGCATCAGCCGAGAGAGAATGACTCTGTCTATTTTCACTTCTTCCACGAATGCCTTGTGGACTGCTATCATCTATTTTCCATTCGGATAATTAAAGGGGAAACAACTCCCCGACCTCATCAGATGCCAATTGGGCCTAGGACCCCATCGCCTCCAGAACCACCTCTGTGATGTCCATTACCTTCAGATCAATCTCATGTTTTCTC
>Ga0187771_10001441_pt1 | contig 15882 bp, 11 predicted proteins | sample 0116_SJ02_MP15_1_FD_133139 | JGI IMG/M metagenome (GOLD analysis project Ga0187771, IMG submission 133139) | Tropical peat soil microbial communities from peatlands in Department of Meta, Colombia - 0116_SJ02_MP15_10_MG | ecosystem: Environmental > Terrestrial > Soil > Wetlands > Peat | place...
ACGACCAAGTGAAACTCCGAAACATCGTTGAAGCAATGATAATTCTGGCACCTCTGCCGATAGTGTTTCCGGCGCATCCGAGAACACAGAAGCAGCTCGAAAAGTTCGACCTAATAAACCGTCTGAAGAAGCAAGAACACGTAAGAATGATCAAACCGATAGGCTACCACGAAACCCTGAAACTTATCCAGAACGCGTGCGTCGTGGCGACAGACTCCGGTGGCATGCAAAAAGAGGCTTTCTGGCTGAAGACCCCATGCGTCACCATCCGAAAAAGCACCGAGTGGACAGAGACAACAGAAGCAGGCGCCAACCGGTTGACGGAAGCGAACACGCAAAGAATAGCCAACAGCGTGAAACAGATGATAACATGCGGAGAACAGATACGGCGAGCACTTGAGAGAAAGAAGAACCCGTTCGGCGATGGGCAAGCCTCGCAGAAAATACTCACCGTCCTCAAATCCAGCTACTCCTAGGAACGGTGCAGCACCCATCCAACGGAGCGGATTCAGATAGTTATGCTAAGAGCAGGATTTCTGTTGGAGTTCTTCAACCAGAAAATAACGCACGAGCAAAAACGTGAGGAGACCAAAACCAACAATCGGCAAAAGGGCAACTAGGGGATCCCCCATCAGCCCTACAAGCTGAATTCCTGTCCACACCATAAGAAAACAGTTCAAGGCAATAATTTCAAGCGCCCCGATTGATCTGAGCAACAAATCTGCGATTTTTCGCAGATGTGGCTTTGTTACTGGCATCCCTCTTCACGGCATCGATTATTCGACTCGTATTTCTCTATTTCTCTCTTTCTATTTATCGTTCTCATCTCCGAACCGTCTATACCTGAAAAGAGGTGCTATACTCGGTGGATCCCATGCTCAGTCTTCGTTCTTTGCACGTGGCAATCTCAGACTATCTCAAGACTCCACCTCACAAAACGCTCCGTCATGTTAGCATTTATCTATAGGTAGGATGATCTTACGTGTCGCCATCAATTGCTATGTCTTTATGAAAGACAAATGCAACCCTTTTTCATAATCTCCATTCTCCAAGTTTCTTGGGAATGTCCTTCTTTTATGTTCAGCGAGCCTGAACCTGTTTGGATTTTAAGAGGTTTCAGGTCAAAAAGCTTTGGTTTCTATAGTTTTCAAGCTCTGTTAATTGCCTGCGCATGTATCAACCTCGTCGTGCTTTACCACTTGAACGCATTTAATGATCTCTTGTACTACTACTTTCTCTTGCAGAGAAGATCTAGACTCTCAAAGGGCAAGCACTACTACTTTCTACTCGCAAATGGCCGCGAGCCATAAATATCGGTTTTGGGTCATCTCTTCATTAGTAAGGCCTGACGAAGAAAAAACATGTTGGTCCGGTGACAACGAGGAATTATGGAAGAACTGCCGAGGTATTTTGGAGCCTCAAAGGAGAAAGCGAAGGGAACTCTGAGAACGCTGACACGCGTGCTCATTAAGATTCTGCCTATAATCGCCTTCGTTCCGGCGTTCCTGATTCTGTATTCTCTATACCCGTGGAATTTCGAAGCTACTTGGAAGGGCAGAATGTTCTACGTTTTTTTTATTTGGCTTGCATCGCTAGAGTTGATCATAAGCTGGGAGAACACGGCGACTAGATTGAAAAGACTAGCATCTGCGAGAAACGCCGCGTTAATCACGTCGATCCTGCTACCGACAGCGTACGTGATTGTCTCCAACTTCTTCGGATTAAACACTCTAATAATCAGCTGGGCTCAGTCGATCAACGCTGGTTGGCCCAGCGATATGCCGCTCTCGATCGAGTACTTGGTTTTTGCGATCTTTTTTGTATTACTGGTATGGTCAGAGTTCGGATCCACAGGTTTGAAGAACCTAGGGATTTCATCGTTGTTCTTGGCGATGATCGGAATCATCTATACGATAGACACCCTGTATCCTAATGGAAGCTTCACACCCTTTCAAGCCATCGTGCCTGTAACGTCGAATCTTGCAGCCAGCTTCTTCAACCTAATGGGTTATAGGGCAACAACTTCTAATGCTTCTGTTGGCGGTAGCTGGGTTACGAGTCTGCAAGTTCAGAACCTAAGAATACCGATAAATGCCGTAAATGGCACGAATCCTGTTGCTTTCAACGTCGCTTGGCCATGCGCCGGTATTGAGAGCCTGATCATCTACACCGGCGCGATCCTTATTTTTCTAAGGGGCAGTGGCCTGTCGTGGAAGCGCAGAGCAGTGTATTTCTCTGTCGGAGCCATAGTGACCTATTTCATAAATGTTCTAAGAATCGCAACATTTGTTGTTCTCGGCATGCAATTTGGAGATTTTCCAACGACGCCACAGATTACTGATTTTCACAACATCTACGGTTCACTGTACTCGATCACATGGATTATAACGTACCTATTCATACTCATGTTCAACCAAACGCTCAAGAACAGGAGCAGCACCGTAACAAGTGAACAGACAATTAGCCCCAAAATAGCCCCTTAGACCTGTAGCAGTCTAGCCTGCTTCAATTCTCTTCGCCAGCTGCTGCTTGACCAGGATTCTTGCGTTATCAACTGGCAAAGACGCAACGTCTTCAGCCTGAAACGGGCCATAAGGCTTCATATCCGCGCCGATTATCGCTGGCACGGGTTCAACGAACCGAAGAATGGCTGTTCTGTGTTCCTGTTCATTCTTCACCGTTGGCCTGCGTCCTTGAAGAACGTCCTTCTTCAAACTCTGATACGCATCTGAAAAAGCACTGACGCCGGCGAAGATTCTTTCCTCCTCGCTCGACAGAAGATCAGGCGGTGCCCTCTCGCCTCTTGCGGCTCTCTTAACGAGTTTCCCGTAGCGAGTCTGCATCAATTCTCGAATCATATGCTTCGCGTTCAGAGTCTCCTTCTTCAGAAGGTTCGCCTTAACAGTCCTCTTTTCGAGCATTCGACTCTCCTCGCCGAGCCTCCTGACGTATTCGGCCGCTCTTACGTAGAAATCAGGGGGCAGACTCGCCAAGTCTTTGCTCTCAAGCTCCCGCTTCCAAGCTCTGAACAGCTCGTCGTACGTTTTACTCGGCTACCTCCGCTCTTTTCTTACAGACAAGCAGTAGGGCCGCGGCAGTGGGCAGTTCGACGATCTGATTTCTGTATGGGCCGAACGCTTCGTCGGCGAGCGTGAACTTGGGCGCTTCTGACACGAAGACCCGCGCTGTTCCTGCCGTGAACGCCACAGCTTCTTTGAGCGGGTCGAAATTCTCGATGTCCGAGATCAGGAACTCCGTTTTCCTAAGACCAGTCTTCCCGTGCAGGGCGCCGCCTAGCCTGATCAGCCGATGCGTGTCCGTTGTGACGACCGTGTCCACCTTGGCTGATAAAGAATCAACGCAGGAATCAACAATTCGCCCCCAAGTTTCAAACCCCAAACCTCTGACAGCATGATACGGCCCAACACTGCCCCAGCTCTTCAGTATGGTCTCCCTATTCCTGATTATTATCTCCGCCATGTTTCTCTTTAGCCCCAACATCGCGTAATCCTGAGCTTGGCCCTTCAGAATAAGGTCGTACATCCTCTTAGCGATACGTCCTCGCCATCCACGATCATCCAGTCTGGGCGCACTCGGAAGAATGAACCTAGCTGATCCCTTCCTGCTCGAAGCGTTGAACCCCGTGTCCAAGCCGACGGCGCAGACGTAGTCAACTATCTCCTTTCGCGCAACAGCATCAAGAGTCCTAGCTGACTCGGCTTCAACCTGAACGTGATAGCCACGGTGACCTGAGAAGAACGCATGCAGGTCCTTCTTGGAAAAACCAAAATCCCCCGACAACATGTCAAGAAGTTTAATCGTCTCCCTCTTCGCAGAGTCGAGGCACTCTTCACACGGCCAACTCCTAAGAACAAACCTCTCTCCGCCACAGGCAGGACACCTCTCCGGAACAATTCCCTTCCCCTTAAAACCGCAACCGCCGCAGGTCCAAGCATCATGAACCTTGCCGCAGGGCGTTTCAATATGGTCCGCGTCAATGTCAAAAAGCAAATCTGCACCTAGCCAGCCCTTCCTATCCATCTCCGCCTCCGGGCTGTCATAGTATGCACAGGAAAAATAAGCGTCCGAAGGAACACAAGCTTGAAGGAAGGATTCCAGCTCCTCTTCACGCCCGAAACGCTTGTGCCTGACCATCTGCCCCTCAAACAGGGCGAAACCAAACTCACGCCTTGCCAACGTCGAAGGAAACAAGATGCGAGACCGATTCTGTCGATAGTACTCAGCGAATTTGCTCCTGATGAACATTGACGAAGACGAAACCACTAGACACAGCCTTCAAAGAACACTAGTCAGAGAATTTAATAAGACTTGGTTTTATCCCTATCAGAACGCACGACTACACTCAGTATCCGTTGTTCATAACCGTGACCGAGCTGGTGCACAGACAAGGGAAGCACATCAATCTTTGGAACATCAGTCGTGTCGGCACACTCCAGAGGGTGCACACGAGAAACAGAAATATTATCAATCGGAACTAGACTCGTACAGAAAGGCAAAAGGAAAAGATGGACTGTTGAAAAATGAATGTTCCTCTATCTGATCGACCGCGTCGAAGCAAAATTCTCTTCCTCGCAGCAATCGCGACTTTGGTTTTTCTAAACCTCTACACTTTCATACTCGCATATCCCGAGACCACTAGGCTTGATTCAGGCATCGGCTCAGGAGCCGTAAGAGCGAAGGACTTCTCAGCATACTACATCGGAGCTTGGCGATTGCTGCACAACCCCTCTCAAATCTACAACAACAGCTTCATCAATGATGGAGAGTATCAGGTCTATCCTCAACCTGCGGCCTACAAGTACCTACCCTCGTTCCTAGTGATTATCTCTCCCTTTCTTTCCTTCGGCTACCAGCAAGCCCTAGTTGCATTCGATGTCTTTCAGTTTGCGTTGTTGCCATTGATGGCCATGCTCCTCTACAAATTGCTCAGCAGAAAACGTCTGGTACTGACATTTGCAGTTGCCATAGTTGTGCTACTCCTGCCTCTTCCTTTGCATAACTGGGGATTATCCGCCAGCTACTTCTGGCAGTGGGGAGAAGGACAGGCCAAGGTCCTCGAAACCTTTCTGCTCCTCCTCGCCTTCTACCTAGGTGACTCAAGAAGGCCTCTGCTCTCAGGCATAGTCTTCGCGCTCGCCGCCTTCGACCCAAGGTTCGCAGCATTGTCGCTACCACTATTTGTATTCTACAATAGAAGGAACCTGAAGGTCTCAGTGGAAAGCATGCTGGGAGCCCTGCTGGCTTCAAATTTCGCGTTACTTTACCCAGGAACCAGCTCGGGCTTCTTGAAGATGGTCCAAGGTTCTACCGCTGTTCCGTTCTACTACTACACCTTCATACCACTATTCATGATAATCTCTATGACGATAGTAAACGGCAGAGAAATGCTTGCAGCTCTCGCTCGATCAATCGCGACTCGCTAGGTGAAAACTTAAGCAAAAATTTGCAAACCGACCAAAAACTACGAGTTTTTCATAGCGCAGAACTAGCTCTTTCCTTGGCGCTAAGGTCAGCCTACGGTTGTCACTGGTTCTAGCAAATGAAGTTCGCGATGAAAAAGAGCCTTGGCAAAGACCATCATGCGAACATATATTTTCTTAGAAAGCATCATGCCGGGGGTCTCAAATACTCCAAGCTATCCGTGAAAGTGCTATTTGAACAGGCCAAAAAGGTAAATGGCAAGTAAGCTAGAATAATATCAATCCGGCCATGAGGACTCGCGAGAGAGAACATGAACATAAGGAAAATTATTGGGGCATTATTGAAACACGACATATTCGCGTACGCGTTAATGGGAGTGGTGTTACGTATAGTTCTGATGCCCTTCTTCATATGGCCGTCTGACATAGTCGCCCAGCAATTTAGCCTTGTAGGCATTCTCAACCATTATGATCCATATTCGCTGTCCGTCTCCATGTATCCGCCATTTATCTACATACTTCTTTACCCCTTTCTGCTAGTAGCTAGCAGAGCAGGATTTGCTTTCAGATTTTATCTCTTTCCAGTAACATTCAAGGCAGGTATGGTCACAGAAATGATAACTTCTTCTTTCGGTGATCCTGCTTTCTTGGTCTTTTGGAAAGTTCCGCTCTTGGTTTTTGATATTTTTACGGGCTTGCTAGTATACGGCTTGGTAAAGCAGCTGACGACGGATACGTCCAAAGCTAAGAAGGGCTTCATTCTGTGGTTTTTCAACCCACTCGTTCTCATAACGTCTTACGTTCATGGTGCCTTCGATGTTATTGCCGTCTTCTTCATTTTATTAGGAATTTACTTTTTATCAAACGAGAAATACTTGCTCTCTGGAATAAGCTTCGGATTCGGCGGTATAACGAAAATATCTCCTTTTCTAATAGCTATTCCTCTGTCCGCCTTGGTATTCTTAACAAGCAAGAATGAATCGACAAGAATCTTCTTGAGGAAGCGTTTTGCAAACACGGCCGCTTTTCTTGCTGGTTGTGCAATTCCAATCCTGCTATCAATTTTCTGGAACATTAATTACTATCACTCACTCACAGCTTCAACACTGAGCGAGTTATCAATTAACGGTGGATTAAATCAGTGGTTTTTCCTGGCAAACCCCAATCTGACATCTAGCGTATTGAGCCCAAATCTGAACATCTTGACAGACATCTTTTATCTTTATCCCATCATTAGTCTGATTCCACTACTTCTCTTTCGCAAGGTCTTTAGGAATTCCAAGATCAATTCCTACACAATCTTGCTTTTTTCAGCTCTTTCTCTTGCAATAGTCTACCTTGTTTCACCCACAACGGTTCAACCGCAATATATTCTTTGGCTTATCCCCGTTCTAGCAGTTATTTCGTTGAGAAACAAGAGTTTTTACTGGCCAACTGCGACTCTCTCGTTAGCTGCGTCTGCATTCTTCTTCTCCCTTCAGGGCCCGTTTGCTTTTATGTACCCCCTCGCCCTCTTCACCCCACTATACAGCGTTAACAAGCTCAATGCAGCCATTATTGGGTATGCAAATGCGCCCGGGGTGTTTTGTCCCTTATTGCGAGAAGATCTGTGCCTAACATTTGGTGCTGTTGGCTTCTTCGGTCTCATGTTAACGATCTTACTAATAATAAACGCGCTACGGAAGATAGATAAAGATGCGGAGAATTAAGTGGGAGCACATCCTAATCTTCATCCTAGTATTGACCATATTCTCCGAGGTAATCTGGCACGTACCTTCATCAGACAGCAGTCTTTCGTTGTCTGTTTCAAAATCAGGTCAGAAATTCATCGTTAACTACTCGATCCATGCGAATAGCATGCTTGATATGAAAATTCTGCTAATACCCGTCGTCGAAGAGTCTACTTTCAACATGCCCATATATGTTTTTTATGATCCAAGCTATCCAGCCATCGGTACAAGCTGGGACTTGGTTCACATGCTCTGGAGCAACCTGCAGAGAGAAATGTTCTTGAGAAATTTCAAAGGCGTCATAGACCTCGCATCAGCAAAAGAAATGGCAGATCTAATGAAGAGCAGAGAGAAAGACGTATTCATTATAGCCTCTGGAAGCTTTCCTTCAAACGTCTTTTCCAAAGACATTGACCTTGTAAAGCCATGGCTTGAGTCCGGGGGAACGCTAGTATGGTTTGGTTGGCCACCAGGATATTATACTGTTAATCAGGGTCAAGTTGAAAATGCCACTTTTTGTCTTCTCCCTCAGAACCCGTTTGGGCAAGGCGTAGACCAGTTAGGTCTAGGCGACTCTGTCGTAATCCACCCCTTCAATGGGACGCTTGAAGTAGCCGAAGATCCCTCTTATCTCTCAAATATTCTGGATATAAACTATAACCTAATTCAGTATGGATTATTAGCGAGCAGTCTCTCTCAGGAAGGCTTAGTCTTGGGAATGACTGGGGGCTCTCCACCCAAAAGCTCTGTTTCATCCATATCTGTAGGGCGGGGTAAGATTATCGTTTTTGGCTTCTTTGTACTTGGCAGTTACGTTCTCAACGGTCCAGAACTCTCAGGACGAGATGTAGCCCAAATTCTCGATTCAGGAATAATCTATGCCAGCAAGAGCTTGATCCTAGTCTACGAAGAACACCAGCTTTCAGCCGGCGAATCTCTAAATGATAAAATAGAGCTTAACACAGATTCAACCATCAACGGTACCGTCGTTTATGTCTATTCAACAACAACCAGCAATTCCTACCTATTTCGCTCAGAATTTATTCCGAATAGTTGACTGTTTACCCACTTTTTTCAGCTGTTCGATGCACTTTTGGCATAATTCACTCTTTCAAATTAACCTATACGTTTCCAAGAGCATCATCCGACGAGAATCTCAAACGACTAGTTGGGAAAAGATGCTCTAGGTCAGGCTTACACGACCATGAAAGTCTGTTCACAACATCTATAGGAGACCTGTAACGTTAACGCGAGCCCCAGAAAGGTCTAAAACTATTCCTAAGGAGGACCAAGGGGGACAAGATTAAGAGGGACTCTGATCCTCACTTCAAACGAAGTGGAAAAGGATAAGTCCTTGGCTCAACAAACCTCGTCGTGGAAGCTGATAACATCATCAGACTCTTTGTGGTCTTCATTAAGCAAAACCTGTCAAGAGCTTTCCAAATGTGAATTCTTCTTTGAAAATACGAGGATAAATACACAAATCATAATTATCGCAGGAATGAACAAGGCTACAAATACATATGTGTCCCCGGCCGCACTGGAATAGAAGTTTCGGACAGTAACTTCAATGTGATCAACGGAAAAAGAGACACCCTTCATTTCTGCACTGGAATCCATAGGCAAGCCCAGGCAAACAAAATTGAAGTTGGACTCGGGCAATCTTACTGACATCCCGTTGCCAAAGTTAACTGAACGGTTATCTTTATCATAGGATATTTGAAGCTCATGCCATTGGAGATCGACTGGTTCGCGTAGCACCGTTTCGTTTGTTTTCTGGTCAAAGTAAACTAGATCATACGTTTCATTCTCCTTTTTGACTCCAAACCAACCGCCGTTTGTGGTTAGGATAGATGCTTCACTGAGATTCACAGGCGTTTCGTCTAATCTGTATACCAGCCCAACTTGTACCTCAGTTGATTCCTCGAAGCCGTGCCAAATCGGTCCCCAGCCCCGATAGAGTGTGATATTTCCATTCAAAGCTATGTACGAGGGCTTCTGCGTCCAGTTGATAGTGTAGTTGCCATTCCCTATGACGCCCCACTGAGGGTTGAGGGTTGAACTTGAAAAGTCATCGTAAAAATAAAGGGCAGAATCGCTAACATTAACTCCCGTCACGCTGTTTTCAAAATGAAGAACAGCACCAAAGACGACGATCGAAAGCAGCGTAACTAGAAACAACGCCGAGAGCAACTTTTTGCGACTTCTGATGCTCTGAGTTATATTCAGTTTTTCAAACCCAGCTATTGAGAAATCAAGTGATGGTGCTCTAATCGCAGTCATGCAGAAATAGTACCCAATCAGAAAAGCGCCTAGGATTCCAGCTAACGTGTACATCAAGCTTGAAAAAGGCAAAACTTGAAACACTATCACTTTTTGTTTCAGCCAAAGATATACGAGATAGTAAAAGCCCGTTATTCCTTCAACCGAATTAGATGGACCATTGTAAATCAGAAATATCACCAAAGAAGGAATGTAAATGAAAGGTAAGAAACCGAGCTTTGGGATCTTAACTTCTTTTCTGCTTGCCAGCAAGACTGCGAAAGGAACGAACCATGAAAAGTACTTTGCATCAAAATACCCAACGCCGATTAATACGTAGAGAGCAAGAAAAGCCATGACGATATTTATAGAAATATCGGTTTTTCTGAAATAGGCAATTCCGAACATGAGTATGCTTGCGAGCGCTGTAGAAACCCTGAAGAGAATTCCTAGGTTGGTATTCAAGAAAGTTAGAAAGGGATTAAGGCCGCCAATGTTGTGAAGGAATAGCATGTTTATGTACGAGTTGTAGTCCCAAACCAAAAATGGAAGACTGACGAGAACAAAGGGCAAAACAGAGAGAATCGCAAAAACAATTCTTTCCCTAACTTTCTTTAGTTTTAACAGAAAAACAGGGATGAGTATAGCTGGAAATAGTTTGGCGGCCACCGCTAGCCCGAGGAACAGGGCTGATGCTTCTTCTTCAAGCTTTGATTTAACCGGTCTGATAAAGAAAAAAAGTGACACGACCATGAATAGTGTTGGGAGGGGATCTGTTAAGCCTCCAATGGCAGATGATATTATTGAGATCGGATTGAAAGCAAAAAGCAACAAATAGCGAATGTTTCTCCTGTCATTGTCAGACCACAGTCCAAGAATCTTGTAAACGAAAAAGATGCTTAGAATATCGATTACAACAAGAGGCAATTTTATCGCATATAACGTCAGGACATAGTTTCCTGTCAGCCAATTGACTATAGACTGGGGAATTGCAAGATATAATTGAAGCGGAGGTACTCTCCAAGGATTGATCCAATGAAGCGTCGGGTCATTGTATACTATGATCCATGGATCCTTCCCGCTTAGCAGTGGGCCTGTAAATGTTAAGGCAGCCCAATAATTGAAGTCGTCACTAAAAAAAGGAATCAAGAATAGGCGAACTACAAAGGCAAGCGCTAACACGTGCCTCAACTTAAGAGCAAGCATGTCGGTTCATCATCTTGAGTCGTAATACTAATATTCTCGTTGCGCCTTAGCAATAGTTTTCTATGATTTGAATGATGAAGTATAAATGGTCACCCCCACAAAAACCTGGAAGCATCACAAGATTTCAGTCATTATTCGAACAAGAGATGAAGAAGCTTATATCCGCGATCTTCTAAGGATTTTATCCGTTCAAACAGTTGAACCATCTGAACTGGTAATCGTTGACAACTTTTCATGCCAAGAAAAGTTCCAACAAATGAGGGTCTTGCTTGTGGAAGCAAAGAAAAAACTGTTCAAAAATGAAATCTCTATCAAGCTAATTCCCTTGGCAAAACTTGATTTTTCACATCCCTATGCGACAAATCTGGGAGTATCTTATTCAGAGAACGAAATCGTCTGCATAACCAACGGTCATGCTCTCCCAGTCTCTGAAACTTGGATTGAAGATGGTCTAGTGCATTTTAGAGATCCAATGGTGGCTGGAGTCGGCGGATATTTCCACCCCTTTTCAGACGCTTCGACCTGGGAGAAACTTCGTTCTTTGATGTGGGTCACACACAAAGAAGCGACGAGCGCCAAGAAGAATGACCTGTATTTTTCCACGATAAATTGCCTTTTGAAGAAATCCTTCTGGAAGGAATATCCTTTTGACGAGAATTTGTGCCAAACGATGCCCGAATCAAGAAGATATGGAGGTGAAGACTATGACTGGGGGCTAGAAATGGTGGCCAGAGGGTACAAGATAGTTATAGAGCCGAATTTTAATGTTTTTCATTCTCATGGTGAAAGTTTTCTCACTTTTCTATCCAAGTATGTCGCTTATCAAAGAATCAAAGCAAGGATGAGACGCTTTGCACGACCGAGAAAATCGTTTGCACGAGTATCTAATTTGGAGAATAACGATAACGTGTATCAACTGTAGATAATTGAAATATCGCTCTTCTGCACGCTTCCCGCGTTCGATTTTCAGATTGAAGGACAGGGCGTCACTCCATGAAACACGTTCGATCGAAAATTTAAAAATCAATGCCTTGTTTTGACATTCGACGCCAGACGTGCGGCCAATATAGAACTGCAAGGTTTGTGTTAATCATTTTACTCACAATTTCAACGTCAGGGGCCTTTCTGATTTCACTTTGGACTCCAAGTCTCTTGGTCCATATTGGTTTCAGGTTCAATATTGCCCACACAAGACCTGCAACCCTTTGTAAAGACAGGATTGGTCTCTTTTTTGCCAGACTTTCGAACAAAGCTGTAACAAAAACTATTGTTGTAACAGGTATCATAACTCTCATTGCATTTTGCAGCTCATAGTTCTTAATGATCGTTGTTAGCCAGTTCTTGGTCGACAAGAAGACTCTGTTTGGAGTTAGACTAAATCCTCCATAATGGTAGACAACTGATCTCGGTACAAAAACAACTTTGTGAAGGGAAAGTCTGACTCTCCAGCACAAGTCAATATCCTCATACGTCAGAAAATATGATGCGTCAAAGCCTCCGATTCTTTCAAATAAGTCCCTCCGAATAGTGAGGGCGGCTCCACGGGCGCTGAAGATTTCCACGATCTTATCGTACTGCCCACGATCCTTCTCAGGCAGGTCCCCGCCTCTTCTCATCATAACGCCGTATTTGTCCACGAAGTCTCCGGCTGAATCGAAATATTCAGGATTGCTCATGAGTAGAAGTTTGCTTTGACATGCTCCTATAGAATCGTCGGCTTCCATGACAATTAGCACTTCACCAATCCAGCTAGGTGTCACCCTCGTGTCCATGTTTAAGAAGGTTAAGTATTTTCCATTTGCCTTTCTTGCACCAATATTGTTTCCTTCGGCAAACCCGACATTTACCATGTTGCGTATAATCGTGACCCTTTTGTCCTGAGCGAATTTTTCCTCAAGATATTGAAAGCTTCCATCCTTTGACGCATTATCTACAACTATTACCTCAATGTTTTCATAGTCTGTTCCCAAGACTGATTGCATACAATTTTCGATGAATCTGAGACTATCGTATCCTAGAATTACTATCGAGAAAAGAGGCTTTTCCAGCTCAACTTTCCTCAAACTCTTTCTCTCGCGTTGAATTGATTACCCATGGGTGTTTTGCCTTCCCTAACCAGAGTTGCAGTTCGAAACTCGATTTATGCATGTTGTCTTGAATTTGTTTTTCGGAGACCTTTCTTGAGAACTGAACGGCAGAGTGTTTTTTCCATGTTTTTCGAAGGCTTCTAAGATTCCACCTGAAGGCTTCTAGGACTGCGAATCTTTCACGGAAATCCTTCCCATTTTTCATCAACCAGAAGGCTTTCAGCAGCTTCAGTGCAAGGTATTTCGGCGCTATGATGCACAATGTTCTTAGGCTGTAGTTCTTGAGGAGGCTCATCATCCAATGCCTTTCAAGAAAAGCTATTGTAAACCCACCAGAGCCCATCCAGCGATGATAAATCTTTGCTTCTGGCTCATACAATATCTTGTAACCCTTCAAGCGCGCCCTCCAACACCAGTCCAAGTCTTCTCCATACAGAAAGTAGTCCTGATCAAAAGGTCCTACATCAAGCCACGCCTCTTTCCTTATTACCAGCGCAGCCCCATTAGCATAGAAAACCTCTTCAACCCGATCGTACTGCCCTTCATCAATTTCACCATTTCCTCGGTTCCACCCAACTCCATAAATATCACAGCTTCCTCCAGCTGAATTTATCTGCTTCCTGTTCTGCAGAAAAAGCATTTTTGGGTTTGCAGCAGCGATTTGCTGGTCTCTTTCCATATAGTCGACAACTGTTCTCAGCCAGTTCGGTTCAACCACCAGGTCATTGTTGAGGAAGGCTACATAGTTGCCTCCGATTCCATAAGAATTTTTGTTGAGCGCTGAAGCAAATCCGTAGTTTTTCTCATTTTCAACTAATTTGACTTGAGGATAGTTTTTCTTAACAAACTCGATCGAGTCGTCCGTCGAAGCGTTATCTATGACCACTACTTCAAAATTCTCATAGTCACTTGCAAGTACCGAGTCGAGACAATCCCTCAAGTATCGCACTCCATTATAATTGAGGATTTCTACAATGACTGACGGAGTCTTCATCATTTCAAGAACTGGTATCAAGACTATTTAATTTCTTTGGAAGTGATAAACTTACCTTCAATTTCACATGCAAGATTCCTTGAGCGTCTTGGTCCAAGGTAATTGAGCAGTGGAGTTAAACTTATACAACGACAAATTGACAGCATAGACAAAATGAGCTTCAGCGTACGACTGGAAAGCCTCCAAGACAAAGAGGTCGCTGGCATGTGGTTTTTAGGCGTCGGGGGACAAGCAAACGGTTTCCTTCAACTTGCAGGCAGTTCATTGGTGTTCTTATCCAAGTTCTTGGTTGTTCTTGCAGCGCCCCATTTTCGGTAATTCTCTTTCTTAGCGTAGAAATCCCAAATTCCTAAGAGTCTGCCCGTAGTCTCAAGAAATACATACCCAATTATGTGGTGGACCTTTCGAGGATTTCTGCGCAAGCAATGAAAGAGCTCCACGGCGACTCTAGATAGGCCTGTCATCGTCATGGATGAAACTGCATAAGAGTAATTGTTCTTGATGATGAGATGCCCCACGTAGTGTCGTCTGATTTGACTAAGGAACTCCGTTATACTTTCGGAGCCCTTGTTGAACACCAAAGAGTCAGCGACTTGAGTGGTCTTGAAAGATTGTTTGCGGACGGTTGCTTCGGCATATGCTTCATCGGCCGAAACTCCATCCGGCATATGATTCACCAAGGTTCTTCTAAATGCTATCGTTTCCCCATGTCTCTTCAACAAGTAATGGAGTCTCCAATGAACGCTAGCGACTGTTCCCATGAAAGTGTTGATGTCATTGATTGGGACAGGTCTCGCGCTTGTCAATCCAACTCTCCGGTCTCCTACTAATGGTGAGACTAGATTCTGCAAAGTTTCTTCGTTGAATATAACGTCGCCGCTTGATACTACCACGATTTCACTTTTGCTGGTTTTCAGAAATTCGTTGATTCCAGATGCCTTTCCCTCTGGTCTATCCTGGATGATCAGTCGAACTCTTGGGTCCTGATCCATGTATTCTTCAACAAGTCTATCGGTTCGATCATCAGAGCCAGAAGATACGACCATGATCTCATCAATGAATAGTCCCGACGTCCTTTGCTCAGAGATGCTTCGCAGTAAGTTTATTATGTTCTTTTCTTCGTTGTGTACAATTATGCCTATGCTTATTTTCTGTGATGAAGACGCTGACTCTTCAATCGCATCGCTGGTGCTCAAGGTCTTACCCCAAGCAGTTTCCAAACTGACTTCGCATGGTGTTGCATTCCTGGCTTTCAACAGAATCGCCTAGGGAAGCCGCCGCGGTGACGGTGTATAGCGAATGGACCCGTGATGGACATAAAGCTTGTGATGTCAGCACTGTAACACGAGCCGAAAGTCTGCGTTATGTCTTGATGAAAACCAATACGAGAGACAGGTCGCAAAAACTGCGCATGATGCTATGGAGGACGGAATCGAACGTCAGTGGCAACTGTTCGCAGGTTACGCAATCTCATATTATGCCAAGGCGCGTATCAATTAGGATTAAAACTTGTCGCCCAAGGGTGATTCAATTCTGACTCAGCTGAAGACTGAGCGCCAGTTTGCACTATTGCCAAGCTACGAAGCCTTTAGCTTCATCCTGTAGTAAGCCAAGGGATGGTGGACTTTCTTGCAAAGGTCATCTGGGTTCAGACAGACAGAATGAGTCATCAAAGTGTCGCACTTCGGTGGAATGTATCGCGTTCTCGAGCCTTTTTCTCCTGCGATGTGTTCAACTTGGTATCGCGTCATCCTCTCATCAAAATCAGATGAGTTCCTGAACATTTCAACGATCTTGTCCAGAGACAATCCGACGTTTATCAAGAATGAGGTGAGCGTGAATCGCCCTACATGGGACAGGTGCCGACCTGACGCGAACGCTTGATAAAGGCTGCTTATACAGGGTGGAAAGGCCGACTCCACGGTGGCTGCCGGAAAACCTTCAAATTCAGCTTTCCCTATCCTCTCGATCGCCAGCTTTTTGATTTTCTCCGCCGTTTCCTTAATCACCGCAGGAAAACTAGGTCGATCTTGCACGTCCAGTCGTTGTTCTACGTGTCTGCGAACTTCCTCACTCAACAACCTGGCCGATTCATTCTTGGTCAAGTAGACATTGCCATCTGACAGAACTCGATTAACAAGTTTCCACTTCATATCGCGCAG
>Ga0187771_10001442_pt1 | contig 15877 bp, 12 predicted proteins | sample 0116_SJ02_MP15_1_FD_133139 | JGI IMG/M metagenome (GOLD analysis project Ga0187771, IMG submission 133139) | Tropical peat soil microbial communities from peatlands in Department of Meta, Colombia - 0116_SJ02_MP15_10_MG | ecosystem: Environmental > Terrestrial > Soil > Wetlands > Peat | place...
CCACCGTGAGCTTTCCGGAGTTCGGGTCGACGCGGGTCACCTGCTGTTTGCTTCCCGAGGGCGAGACGACGACGGTCCACAGGCCGTCGCTACCGTTGCCGACCACCATCGATGGGCTGGCAATCGGCACCTGCTCCACGACCGCCTTCAGCGCGGAGCCCGGCGCTTCGTGCCAGACCCGTACGGCATCGGGACCGCGCAGCTCCCATATGGTCGCGGGCTTGGAGACAGGGCGCGTCTGGTCCTCGATCCACACGGAGTCACCCGAGGCAACGAGCCACCACGCGAAGCCACCAGGTCCCAAGTTGAAGACGGGCGAGAGCTGTGTTGCGCCGGGAGTCAGCCGATAGAGCGGCCCGCCCGATTCGCCGAACGGCGCGATCCACAACCCTTCCTCGTTGAAGGCAAGAAGCGGAGTCTGGATCTTCGGAACGCTGAGGCGTTGGAGCACCGCTCCCGTCGTCGCCGAGACACGGAGGAGATCGAAGCGGTTTACCCAGTCGTAGAGCCAGAGATCGCCGTCGCCGTAGATCCAGCTCGGCTGCGTCTGGTCATAGGCCCAGGCCGAAAAAGTCATGACGATTGGGCCGAGTGAATAACCCGGCGAACGCGAGGTGACGTGGGCGATACGCACCACCGCGCTCGGGCCACCCTCGGGCGACGGCAGGTTCTTGTCGATCGAGATCGCGGGGATGACCGACCGCTCGAACACCGCTGGGTCGGCACAGCTCCCGCTGCGTACGTGGCTCAACGCGAGCGTGGAGGGGTTCACGACAGCCGAGGAACAGGTGCTCGAAGTCGACGGTTGTGCGAGCGACGGTCCGGCGGGACCGTAGAGGACGATACGGCCATCGACGACCGCAATGGCGTCGTACCGATCGCTCTTCGTGAGGTTGAGCGTCGTAACCCGCCCGACTCCGGTCGGGCCCGACACCGCTGGCGAGGCGCCATAACCAACTGCAGATGCGACCACTACGCAGACCAAGAGGAATCCGAATCGAGGCCCTCTCACGATGCGATTGTCGCACAATGATGACTGCGACGGGTTGGCAGAATAAGCCACTTCTAACCTGTCCGATGTGCCGCAGGGGATCTACTGAATAGCGCACGAGAGGCGCTACCAAACGCCGGCCTGGGGCGCGCAGAATGCCGACTCGATTCGGGCTTGCACCGCGCCAGATTCGGCGATCGGCGCTTCGACGATTGCCCCAGAATGTGCGCCCGGACGAGCAGAGCACTTATCCGGCATATGCACGTCGGTGACACCGGAAAGTTGCCTGACGTGACAGAGGTAATCAAGTGTCTAGGCAGAGTGAAGGCCGCCGGAGGAATTGCCCGGGGTGTCCCGCAGCTCTGCCCCTGCCCGTTTGAGGTAGCTGTTAATAGAGTTGGCGTTGCTGCCAAAGTGCGCTCTGCGTTGAGATTATTCACACTTCACCGCAACCCTCAGCCGCGGCCGGCCCGCCTCTCGGGCGCCGCTGATTCCGCGCGGCGTAGTGCCTTCCGGACCGTCTCCACGTCGGCTGCGGACGGGTTGCCGATAGCGGCGAGTGATCACCCGCTCGCGCAGGGCTGCGCAGCTTCGGCGATTTCGGTGGGCATGAGTTTGGCAGCGTCCGGTCGTCGGGCGACCTCGGCCCGCGTGAGGTCGCTGAGAGCCGTGGTCCGAGGGACCCGGCACCGCGTGACGAGCTGACGGACCGAATCATCCCGCACGTAGGCGTCAACGAGATCCCTCACCTCGGCCGCGCTCCGGCGGTGCTGGACTGACGTTTCCACGGATCTAGCTGAGGATTGTCCTCGGTTCCGGCCTCTTCAACTATCGACGTGCGAAACGAGCTTCTCCACTCGTTCCCGGATAATCAGGTTCGAGAGCTATCCGCTCATCCCCACCTCAGCGCCCACCGTCGCCCAATGGGAGAGAAAGGCCGGAGCACCTAAGCGGGATGAAACCGCGAAAGTGCCGGGGCCAGGGCTAGCGCGGGTATCCAACGGCGACGTCCCGCCCGCCGCCGGCCGGCAGGGCAGCCGCCTCCGGCGTTTCGCACGAGGCAGGGCGCGCCCAGCTCACATTGAGCAAGCCAACCTGAACAGCGAAGGCGTGCACGAACGGAGGTTCTTCCCGCCGATCACCGTCGCGGGTTCGACGCGACAAGACAGCGAGAGCGTGTCGAACAGCTGAGTTCGCGCCGTCGGCGCCCTATTTGAAGAGGGACTTGCCAGAAGGGGTTTAACTCCATAGTATACTCGGTATGCAACTCCCAGGAAATCGCAGATGAGCGTCAAACACGCTTTGCTCGGACTGCTGAGCGAGCAGCCGAAATACGGCCACCAGCTCCGGCAACAGTTCGAAGAGAAGACCGGCGACGTGTGGCCGCTCAACGTCGGCCAGGTGTACACGACCCTCCAGCGTCTCGAGCGCGACGGGCTGGTCGAATCCGATGAAGCGGACTCCGAGGGGCCGCAGAAGCGGTTCCGAATCACCGCCGCCGGCGAGCACGAACTCGCCGAGTGGCTCATGAGCCCGATCGACCTCACCGTCCCCCCTCGAGACGAGCTCGTGATCAAGGTGCTGGTCGCGGTCGACGTCCCCGGCGTCGACGTGCGGAAGGTGCTGCAGATTCACAGGCGGTACGTCGTCGAGCTGATGCAGCAGTGGACCCGGCTGAAGGACGACGAGGGTCAATACGACTTCAGGCTGGCGCTCGTCGTTGACGCGGAGCTGTTTCGGCTCGACTCGGTAATCCGATGGCTCGACGTCGTCGACGGCCGGTTGAAGCGTGAGGCTCGAGAGCCGCGCACCGCGAGCGCGAACGTTCCGATTCTCAGACGGAGATTGGCGGTACGCAAATGAGTCTTCTCGAACTTCACCAAGTATCGAAGACCTACGGCACGGGTCCGAACGAGGTACACGCGGTGGCTGACGTCGATCTCGAAATCGACCGCGGTTCGCTCATCGCGATCATGGGCCCGAGCGGGTCAGGCAAGTCGACCTTGCTCACCATCGCCGGCAGCCTTGAGGAGCCGACGAGCGGCGAAGTGCTCATCGACGGCGACTCGCTGCAAGAGATGTCGCACAACGACAAGGCGCGGCTGCGGCGACGCACGGTTGGCTACGTCTTCCAAGAGTTCAACCTCCTCGCCGGCCTCACAGCCGTCGAGAACGTCACGCTTCCGCTCGAGCTCGACGGAGTCGGCGCACGAAAGGCGCGTTTGGCCGGAATGGCGGTGTTGGAAGAACTCGGCCTCGCCGACCAGGCGGCGCGTTACCCCGACGAGCTTTCCGGCGGAGAGCGCCAACGCGTCGCCATCGCCCGAGCGATGATCGGTGGGCGTCATCTTCTGCTTGCGGACGAGCCCTCTGGGGCGCTCGATCAGGCGAACGGGGAGGCCGTGATGCGGATGCTTCTTTCCGCCTGCAAGAAAGGCGTCGCCGCGGTGGTCGTGACCCATGAAGCGCAGCTCGCCTCGTGGGCGGACCGGGTTGTCTTCCTGCGCGACGGTCGCATCGTCGACCAGACGGTTCCTCCGCCGAGCGCAGAGTCTCTGCTTCAGACCGGGCCGCAGTCATGATGCCGGCTTCAGATTCCGCCCTCGATCTTCGGGGCGGGGGCTCTGGATCGTTATCGGCTCGTCGTGCGGTGATGCGTTGGGCGTGGCGGCTCTTCCGGCGCGAGTGGCGCCAGCAGCTCCTCGTCCTCGCACTGATCGTCGTCGTGGTCGGCGCGATCTTCGTCGCCGCAGCAGTGGCGACGAACAACCCGACGCCAGCAAACCTGGGTTTCGGGACGGCGAATGACGTCGCTTCCTATGAGGGGGCTGTTCCACATCTTTCGGCGAAAGTTGCCACGCTCGAGCACCGCTTCGGGCGCGTTCAGGTCATCGAGGACGAGACCCTCTCGATTCCTGGTTCCGTCGACACGTATCAGCTCCGAGCCGAGAGTTCGCACGGGCCGTTCAGCGGTCCGATGATCTCGCTCATCTCGGGGAAATACCCAGTTGGCCCTGGCGAGGTCGCCCTCACCAAGGGCGTCGCTTCGGCGTTCGACATGCGCATCGGGCAGTCGTGGTCCGAGGGCGGGACCCGGCGGCGTGTGGTCGGCATCGTCGAAGACCCGCTCGACACCCTTGACAACTTTGCCCTCGTGGTGCCCGGACAGGTCCGCACCCCGAGCGAAATCGATCTGCTGTTTGATGCGCCTGGGGTGAACCCCTCGACGATCGGACCGAACGTCGTGGAAGTGGGGTCGGTGGCGATCGGCGCGGCCAATCCCGAAACGATCATCCTTGTGGTCGCGGTGATCGGGATGCTCTTGGTCACACTGATCGCGGCCGGAGGTTTCACGGTGTTGGCGCAACGACGGCTGCGTTCGCTTGGCATGCTCTCTTCGATCGGCGCGACGGAAAAGCAGGTGCGAGCGGTCGTCCGGACGAACGGTGCCGTCGTCGGGATCGTTGGCACACTGCTCGGCGGGCTGCTCGGCCTCATCGTGTGGTTTATCTATCGACCAGCGCTCGAAACGAGTTCCTTTCACGTCATCGGCACGTTCGCGTTGCCATGGGTCGTCATCGGGCCGGCGATGGGTCTCGCCGTCGTCGCGGCCTACGTCGCTGCAAGACGTCCGGCTCGGACCGTGGCGAAGGTGCCCATCGTTGCGGCGCTCTCAGGAAGGCCCGTCGAGCCGAAGAGAATTCACCGCTCGGCGGTTCCTGGCGTCCTGCTGCTGGGACTGTCCTTCGTGTTGCTCGGGTACTCCACGACGGCTAACAGCGCGAAGCCGCAGGTTCCGTTCCTCGTTGGCGGGCTTGTTGCGCTCATTCCCGGCGTGATCCTGCTCGCGCCGTTCTTTCTTTCCCTTGCCGCTGGCATCGGTCGACACGCGCCAATCGCCATGCGCCTCGCCTTGCGCGACCTCGCGCGTTATCGCGTCCGGTCGGGACCGGCACTCGCCGCCGTCAGCATCGGCGTGTTGATCACGGTGATCGTCGCGGTCGCCGCTGCTGCACGGTACGGCAACGTCCTCGACTACGCCGGCCCGAACCTCGCGTCGAACCAGGTCGTCGTCTACGCGCCGCTGCCCGCCGGCACGCCGTTGTTCGGCCCGAACGGAGCAAGCACCGCTCCGAAGCCGCCGCCGATGGCAGTGCTCGATAAGCGTGTCCACGAGATCGCCGAAGCGCTCGGGGCGAATTCGGTGGTTCCGCTCGAGCAGACGAACGCCGGCCTGAACCACGCGGGGTCTGGTCGGAACTGGAACGGCCCGATTTACGTGGGCACGCCCCAACTCCTCAAGACGTTCGGCATCATGTCATCGGAAATCGATCCGAGCGCTTACATCCTCAGCATGCGACCCGGTCTGTCGGGTGTCTCGAACATGCAGTTCACGTGGACGCCGCCGTCAACGCGTCATCGCGGGAAGAGCCACGCCGGACCCCACCGGAACGTGCTGAACAGCTCGGACCGGAATTCGAACCCCTGCCCAAGGAGTTCGTGCCGCTGGAACCCGAAGATCGAAGAGCTGAGCGGGCTTCCCTCCGGAACATCGGCGCCGAATACCGTCATCACCGAGCACGCCATCCGCTCACTTGGGCTGCAAACGACGCTTGCCGGCTGGTTCGTCACAACCGTACATTCGCCGACCGCGCAGCAGATCAGGGACGCCCGACTGCTCGCCTCGAAAGTGTCGGGTATGTCCATCGAAACCAAGAACAGCATGCCGTCGGGCAGGGAGGTCATCGACCTGGCGACGCTTGCCGGGATCGTGCTCGCGCTTGCGATCCTCGCGATGAGCGTCGGTCTCATCAGAAGCGAGACGGCCAGCGACCTCCGGACGCTCGCCGCGACCGGGGCGAGCAGCACGACGAGGCGCACGATTACAGCAGCAACCGCCGGAGCGCTCGGATTCCTCGGCGCGCTGCTCGGGACCATTGCGGGGTACGTCGGGATGATCGGTTTCATCAGATCGAACTCGCTCAACGGCGGGATCTCGGCGCTCGGGAATGTCCCCACCGCCAATTTGTTGGAGCTCCTCGTCGCGATGCCGCTCGTTGCTGCAGTTGTTGGGTGGCTCTTGGCGGGGCGCGAACCGCCGGCGATCGCCCGGCAGCCAATTGAGTGAACGCGCTGGCAGGATCAATCGCGACACGGTCGACCTGAACCTGGGCTTGTCTTTTCCCGCGTTCTCCTCCGCACTGCAACTCGGCGCTTGGCGACAAACGATGCATTCTGTGCTCGGTCTACGGCGGGTGTGCGACAGCCGAGCGCAAGCCGGTCGCAGGGCTCTCTCCTCGAGGAGCCGTGATGACGCTCGTTACCGCGTCGGCACGTGGCGACGCGGCACAGCTCTCGGGAGTCGCCGATCTCCATCCGTCGCTCGAGGGCGACGTGATCGCACGGCGCGGCGTCGACCTTGGCATCGCGACAGGTGAAGCGGCCATTTTGCTCGGCCCGTCTATAGGGGCACATCGACGGTGCCGTCGTTGGTTGGCTGGCCAATCGCCTCATCACATGCGGCCGTTCCGTTCGTCGGGGGATGTCGGTGAGGACGGGCGGCAAGGCGATTTGCCCATGAGTCGGCGTGACGATGGCCGAGCCGACGGCGACCGAATCCAGGTTGGACAAGCATGCACGAGAGCCGTCCGGCTGTTCGCTGGCCTGAGCTGCGGGCACTGGGCATCCCAGCGACGGTTCGCCGTCACCCAGGGACCTGGAATTGTCTTTTCGAGTTGGAGGTAGTTGGTGCCTGGATCCGGATCTTCAAACTTGCAAGTCCTTGAACCGGTGTCGCACGTCTCGTTGTCCCAGGCGTTGTACCAATCCACAAGCTCGCCGGTCGCCATCTCGTCGGGGTCAGGGCGACCAGGAACGCTTCGAATTGCTCGCCACCAACTTCGGGCGCCGACGGGATCGTGTGGGAGACGACGGCCGTGTTACCCGAGACCGCGACCGAGTCGATCGTCGGAACGGGGTGTAGGACTGAGCCGACGCGGAACCGGTTCCCTTCGTCGTCGCCGAGGGCACGATGACGAAGGGCCACGCTCAGTGAGGCGGGGACCCGAGAACTGGAGAACCGCATCGCGATGCTCCCTCCCAAGCCAAGCCTCGCGCGTACGGCGTACCTGGTTCGATCCTGACGATGACAAGTCTTGCCGATAGAAACGGTCATTTGAGACTGGGTTGGTCGGAACTTCGCGCCGTGCAGGATCTCGTCGCGTCGTGGCGGTCAGTGGCCAACAACGTGACTTTTCACGGGACGTGAGCCCGACTGTAACCTCAACGGCCGACGACGTGACTTCGCGCGGTCGTGACTGGAGGGAGAATCGCTCAGTCCGGCGCTCCAGCTGAGCTTCCTCGCGGCGAGCAAGTCGGCCGTTCGAGTCCAGCGGCGGCCGCCGAACAGATCGGACGTCGGAGACAGGGAGCCGTCTTCGTCACGATCTCGAGGCGTCCTCCGGGCACTCGTCGGACGTGGAGCACGGGGCCTTGTCGCGGGAAGTCTCCTGTGGCGTATGGTTCGCGCGCGAGCTGATGCTCGGAGAGGGGGACCGTGATGGCTGACACTGTGCGACGCGTTGACTATTTCTATCTGACGATTCCGAATACTCCGGGAGAGGGCGAGCGGGTCCTGGCGGCTCTGAAGGACGGTGGCGTGAACATGCTCGCCTACCTCGGTTTTCCAGCCGGCGGTGGTCGGTCGCAGATCGACCTTGTGCCCGAAGATCCCGCCGCGTTGCGCCGAGTTGCTGAGCGAGCTGGCTTCACGCTCAGCGATGCAAAGCGCGCCTTCCTCGTTCACGGTGATGATCAGGTCGGATCCGTCGAGGCCACGACGGCGAAGCTTGCCGCCGCGGGTGTGAACATCACCGCCGCCGCCGCCGTCGGTGGCGGGTCGGGGAGGTTTGGCATGATCCTGTGGGTCGCGCCCGTCGATTACGAGCGGGCGGCGGGGGCGCTCGGCGCCGAATAGCGGTGACCTCGCGACTGCGGGTGAGATCCCCTGGGTCTGTTGGGAAGCTCATCCGCAGCACGGAGGGCGGCCTGGCCGCGATTTGGAACTCACCGGTTGGACCGTGAGGAGAGTGCGGAAGTCTCGTCGGGACTTCGGCACCTCCTCGGGGAGGGGCTTTCGCGCTCGTTGTCGTGTGACGAATCAGCTCAGCACGAAGGCCCCATATCCGACCACGCTCTCTTCGCTCCCGGAAGTGTCCCCGGAGGTCCGCAGGTCCACCAGGTCGACTTCGAGGTCGTGTCGGCGCGCCGCCTCGAGAAGGCCCCGGACGGCGAAGACCCCGCACGCCCGGTCGAGACCCACCTCCTCGGGATGACGGGAAACGATGGCCTCGGCGGTTTCCCGGTCGAGGATGATCGCGGTGGCGTGGTCGTGGTAGTGGGACAGATCGGTGCTCGCCACCACCAGCGTCTCAGGGCCGCCCCACACCGCTTCGAGCACGTCGGCCACCTTGGTCGCCGCCATCCGGCCCACCACGAGCGGGAGCACGGCCACGTCGCCGAGCACCTCTTGGATGAAGGGAAGATGGACTTCGAGGCTGTGTTCCTTGGCGTGGGCACGATCATCGACCACGACGCCGGGGCACGACAGGACCGACCGTCGGCCGTCTGCGTCGACGGGCAGCTCGCCGAGGGGGGTGGCGAAGGCGTTGGCGCTGCTGACGGCCACGGCGTTCAGCGCTGCCCAGTGGGCGGGGCCGATCAGGACGACGCGTTCGACGATTCCCCGGCTCGTCCTCACCCACACGTACGCCGAGGCGGCGATGGGCCCCGAGTACACGTAGCCGGCGTGAGGACCGATGATCGCCTTCGGGACCCGTTCTCCGACCGCGTCGGGAGCGTCCCGGACGGCGCCGGCAAGGGCGCCTTGGACCATGGCCCGCAGCCGGGCGGGGCTGGAAGGGTAGAAGACACCGGCGACGGCGGGGAATCGCACCGAACGCCGCGTCTCGTCTCGTCCTCCGCCGAGGTCGTCGCTCACCGCTGAACGGGCCTCCCTGACTGTCGTTGCCCTTCGCCAGGGGACGTCACTGCCCTAGCTCCTGGGGGATGTTCACGGGGAGGCGACGGGCGCCCCAGGTGCCCACCGGCCCCCGATAGACGCCCGGGCACTGGGTGCCGCAGTTCTCACAGCGGCCGTCACTCGTGAGCCGGTACTCGCCGAGCGTGTACCAGTCGCGCTCCACCACCCGGATGCCGCAGGTTGAGCAGTACGTCGAGGCGCCCTCGGTGTCACGGACGTTTCCGGTGTAGGCGTGGCGCACTCCGTTGGCGAGGGCGATGCGACGGGCCCGCCGGAGCGTCTGGCGCGAGGTCGCGGGACGGTCCCTCATTCTGAAGTCGGGGTGGAAGGCAGTGAAATGCATGGGCACGTCCGTTCCGAGGTGATCCACCACCCAGGAGGTCATGGCGTCGATCTCGGCGTCGGAGTCGTTGGCGCCGGGGATGAGCAGGTTGGTGATTTCGAACCAGACCGCGGTCTCGTCGTGCAGGTACTGCAATGTTTCGAGAACATCGCCTAGCTCGGCGCCGCAGGTGTGGCGGTAGAAGTCCTCGCTGAAAGCCTTGAGATCGACGTTGGTGGCGTCCATGTGGGCGTACATCTCGGCTCGTGGTTCGGGGCAGACGTAGCCGGCAGTCACGGCGACCGCCCGCACGCCCAGCTCGTGGGCCGCGTCGGCACAGTCGATGGCGAACTCCATGAACGGCACGGGGTCGTTGTAGGTGAAGGCCACGCTGGCCACTCCCAGCTTCCTGGCCGCCGAGGCGATCATCTGAGGAGACGCCTGTTGCGACAGGGTGTCGACCTCTTTGGACTTCGAGATGTCCCAGTTCTGACAGAAGCGGCAGGCCAGATTGCATCCCGCCGTCCCGAAGGAAAGCACCGCGCTGCCGGGCAGGAAATGATTGAGCGGCTTCTTCTCGATCGGGTCGATGCAGAAGCCGCTGGAACGTCCGTAGCTCGTCAGCACAATCTGGCCATTGGCTCGGGACCGCACGAAGCACAGGCCCCGTTGGCCCTCCCGCAGCCTGCACGCACGGGGGCACACGTCGCACTGGACTCGTCCGTCGGACAGCTCGTGCCAGTAGCGGGTGGCAACCGTGAAGTCGTCCACGGACTCCATGATGGCGCAGGGCGTCCCGGTCAGGGTCGGTCCGGGGGCGCTTGTCGAAGGCCAGGCGGACACGAGGGCCGGGTCGAATGGAAGACCGAGAGGGTCTGCAGTCGTGCCGGGAAACCGGATCAGGCGGGCGGGGCGGCTCGTCGTCCGCGTTTCTGCGACACGAGGGGGAGCGATCGCAGGCGGCGACCGGTGGCCGAGAAGACGGCGTTCCCGATCGCCGGAGCGACCGTGACGAGGGGAGTCTCGCCCGCGCCCGCCGACGCGATATCCGGACGGTCGAGGAGAACGACCTCCAGACGGGGTAGGTCGGTGAAACGTGGCAGCCGGTAACCGGCGAGAGTGGGCTCGGCGATGTGGCCGTCCTCGAGGACGACCTCCTCGAACAGCGCGCCGCCCAGAGCCATCATCGTGCCACCCTCGATCTGGTTGACGACCGCGTCGGGATTCACCACGGCGCCGCACTCGTACGCGGTGATGATCTCGGTCACCCGTGGCGAGCCGTCTCCTTCCAGGCGTATCTGCGCGAACGTCGCCGCCCGCCCGCCCTTTTCCAATCCGACCGCCATGCCCGAGCCGCCAATACCGATCACGGCCTCGGCGGATCGTGTGCGCCAGTCAAAGCGCTCGGCGGCGACCTTCAGCACTGCAGTGAGCCGTTCGTCGGCGAGGTTGCAGAGACGGAAATCGAGGGGGTCGCGGCCGATCGCGTGCGCCAACTCGTCGACGAGGGACTCCCGGGCGAAGTGGTTGGCCGTTGCGGCGAGCGCCCGGTACGAGCTCTGCGCCACGGGCGATTCGGCGGGCTGGTAGCGCAAGCGACTGTTGGCGATGGCGTACGGGAGCGCGATACCGGCGATTCCGGCGTTGATGTCGAGAAAGTCCCACGCGCTGATGCAACCGGCCGAGTCGATCCCGGCCCGAACGTCGATCACCGCCATCGGCCGCAGATGCCCCCATTGGAACTCCTCGGCCCTGTTCCAATGGACCTTGACCGGTCGACCGGCGCGGCGGGCGAGACGGGCCGCCTCGAGGGCGACATCTTCGCTGTGCTTGCCCCCGAAACCTCCACCGGTGGGCGGCACGACGACGCGCACGCTGCCCTCGTCCAGGTCGAGCTCGTCGGCGAGCCTGGCGCGGACGCCAAAGGGGACCTGGGTGCCGACCCACACTGTGACGCGGTCGCCGTCCCACTCGGCGACCGCAGCTCGTGTCTCGAGCGGGACATGGGCGAGATACGCCGTCGTGTAGGTCGCGTCGATCCGCGCCGACGCCGCGTGGAGCGCGGCGTCGACGTCACCGACAACCTCGTCGAACTCTCGTTCCCATCCTTGTTCGGCGAGCGGATGCGCCCGGAGGTGAGCGACGACGTCACGAGGACCGCGCGGAGGAAGGTCCCACTCGGCGTCGATCGCGGCCAGCGCTCGGCGGGCGGTCACCCGGTCGCTCGCTGTCACTGCGACGAAATCGCCCTCCCGGGTCACGCTGATCCCCGGAAGGCGCGCAGCCGGAGCGACGTCGACTGCGCGTAGTTCTGACCTGGCGACCGGCGGTCGCAGCACCACCCCGTGCTGCATCCCGGTTCGGCTGAGGTCAGACACGAATCGTCGAGCGCCGGTCACCACATCGAGCCGCGCCGCGACGTGGCCGGCACGTCCGGCGGTCTGCCAGATCCCAGGTTCGCGCAGCGTCGGCTCCTTCGACAGCACCTCCAGGCGCCGCACCCCGCTTAACAGGAGGCCGTACTCGGGGCGGGCACTCGCGGCCGCGGCGTCCATCGGACTTTCGCCCGCGTCGCGCCCGCCGCGAACGGTGGGGGATCGTTCCGCGGCAAGGCCGTACAGGATCTCTCGGGCCCCGGCTGCTGCCCGGCGGAGAGCCTCCCCGGCATCGGGCATCGACCGGCTGCCGAAGGTTCCGATGTCAAACGGGCACACGTCGGTGTCCCCGAGGACGATTCGCACGTCGGCGGGATCGATCTCGAGCTCCTCCGCAACGAGGAGCGAAAAGGCGGTTCGATTGTCCTGCCCGACATCGACCTTGCCGCTGAACGCTGTGACGGCGCCGGACGGAGCGACGTGCAACCACGCGCCACCCCTCGTTGACCACATTCCGGCTGCCCGAGGCGGCGGCGGCCACACCACGACAAGCCCATCCCCGAGCAGGTCAAACCATTCCCGGTCCTGGGGCTCACAGAGATCCCATGGTCTTCGGGGCCGGCCGAGTTCAGGCTGATCGAGGGTCATCTCGGCCGGAGCCCTCCCGCCGTCGGTTCCACGGGCCAGCGCCGCCGCACGGTGAACCGCTCGGACCAAACGCAGGTAGCACCCGCAGCGGCAGAGATTCGGATCAAGGGCCGCAACAATGTGTTCGTCGTCCGGATCGGGATCGCTCGACAGCAGGGCGGCTGCCCGCATTGCGATACCCGGTATGCAGTAGCCGCACTGCGAAGCGCGCTCTTCGATCAGGGCTTTTTGGATCGGGTGCAGCCCGGTTTCGTCTTCCAGCCCCTCGATCGTCGTAATCGATCGGCCCGCAACCTCGTCGACGAGGGTCTGGCAGGAGAGCACCGGCGCACCATCGAGGAGCACCGTGCAGGCTCCGCATTCGCCTTCGCCGCAGCCCGGTTTCGCGCCGGTCAGACCGAGCTCGTCGCGCAAGTAGGCGAGCAAGGTGCGCCCAGTCCCGGCCGCGAGTTCACAGGCTCGCCCGTTGACGGTGGGGGTCATCGGCGGGTCACAGGCCCGGCGGCCGTCGAGCGTCCAGAGGTCCGAACTTCCCGAGGTCCGCGGGGTGGAGGGACGCACCGTCCATGCGCCCGAGTCTCGTTGCTGGAACCGTCGGGTCGTCGAGCGCGCAGATCTCTGTCCGCTGCGGCGAGAAACCGCGAGCGCCGGGGTGGCGGGCAGGCGAACGCGGCACGCGTCGCACGGGAGAAACTCTCTGAAAGCGGATCTCAACGCTCACTGAGGTCGACCGCCACCATCGCGTTGATGCGGACTGCGGAAAGAGCGGGTGCGCCCACGGCAGGAAGGTTATCTACCGACTTCCCTTGACGAGCCAGAGCGGCGCGGGTTGCGGGGGGATCACCCACGTCGGGCGGACAGTGACCCGGCATACTAGGGCCATGACATCTCGCCGGTGTGCAGTGAGTTGGCTGTGTGATATGGACGGCGTGCTCGTGAACGGAGGAGTCGCGGTGCCGGGAGCCGACCGTTTCCTCGCGGCCCTCGGCAAGGCGGGGTGCAGTTTTCTTGTTCTCACCAACAACTCGCGATTTGCTCCGAAGGACCTCGCGTCCCGCCTCGTTGACAGCGGGCTCTCGATACCTCCCGAGGCGCTGTGGACCTCGGCGCTCGCCACCGCCCGTTTTCTGGACAGCCAGCGACACAATGGGCGGGCCTTCGTCGTTGGCGAAGCAGGGCTCACGAGCGCGCTGCACGACATTGGATACGTGCTCACGGATCGGGATCCGGATTACGTCGTACTGGGTGAGACGCGTACGTACAGCTTCGAAGCGATCACGAAGGCGATCCGGTTGATCGACCGCGGTGCCCGCTTCATCGCCACCAATCCCGATTCGGTCGGGCCGTCTCCGGGGGGCAACCTGCCGGCCACGGGTTCCGTCGCGGCAATGATTCAGCACGCCACTGGCCAAGCCGCCTACTTCATCGGAAAACCGAACCCGTTGATGATTCGAGAGGGCCTGGATGTCCTCGGTGCCCACTCTGAGACGACCGCGATGGTTGGCGACCGAATGGACACGGACATCGTCGCGGGAATCGAAGCTGGCCTCGAGACGATTCTCGTCCTCTCCGGGGTGACCCGACCCGAGGCGATCGACCGGTTCCCCTACCGCCCGTCCCGTGTCGTCGACTCGGTCGCCGACCTCGCGGACGAACTCGCCGGGGCGACGGTATAGCGAACGGGAGCTTGCGATCGTCCCCGGTCGTCATTCCCGCTGGACCGCGAAGATCGAGGTCGGCGCCCCTCCCCGTTGGGCTGCCCGTGCGGGGCGTGCGACAGCCAGGATGACGACGAGCCCGTGCTGGTGGGACGGGGTCCGGGACACGGCGATCGGCGAGAAAGGAAAGAGATATGAACTGGTTCGGTTCTGTCGAACTGGGCGGGACCCGGAGCAGAGCTGCGGTGGGGGATGGCTCCCGCGTCGTGCTGGCGCGCGAGACGTTCGAGACGGAACACGCCCCGGCCTCGACGGTGAACAGGCTCGTGAGGTGGTTTCAGGACCAAGGAAAGGCGCTGGATTCTGTCGGCGTGGCGTCCTTTGGGCCGCTCAATCTCGTCAAGGGAACTATCGCGGCGACGCCAAAACAGGGCTGGCAGGGATTCCCGCTTCGCGACGAGCTCACGAAGGCGCTCCACGTCCCCGTCGTGCTCGACACCGACGTCAACGGGGCCGTGTTGGCGGAATGGACCTGGGGGGCGGCACAAGGTTTCGACGATGTTCTGTACGTGACAGTCGGGACGGGGATCGGAGTCGGCGCAATCGTGGCAGGACGCGTCGTCTACGGGTCGGGGCACCCGGAGATGGGACACATGAGGATCCCGCAGCGCCGGGACGATCCGTGGCGGGGCGCCTGTGACTTCCACGGATCCTGCTGGGAGGGTTTGGCGTCCGGGCACGCGATGTCGGCCCGTCACGGGACAGAGGCGGCGCAGATCCTCGACGACGCGGCTTGGGACCTTGAAACCGAGTATCTCGCACTTGGTCTTACGAACCTGGTCTGCGTTTATCGTCCGCAACGGGTCGTCGTCGGTGGCGGTGTCCTTCGCCACGAGGGGCTCTTGGAGACGATCCGGTCGAGGGTGGCCGAACTGCTCGATGTCACCTACTTCCCGGAGGGGGCCGATCTCGCCGAGGTCATCGTTGCTCCGGGACTCGGAGACGATTCCGGCCTGCTCGGGGGCATGCTCCTGGCGCGAAGGGGAGTGCGCCGGAGCGTCGGTGTGATCGGTCCAGGGAGTGAACTCGCCGCGGGGCTGAACCGGGATGCGTTCGGCGAGCTGTGCGAGAAGGCGAGGGAGGTCGGCCGTCTGATCGCGGTGCACCACGGCGTCGTCATCACCGGAGGACTCGGCGGTGTCACGGAGGCCGCGTCGCAAGGCGCGCAATCGGCCGGCGGCCTGACGATCGGACTGTCACCTGGAATGGAGCGGGGCTCGGGGAATCCGTTCCTCGACGTGGAGCTGCCGACGGGACTCGGCGAGATGCGCAACGCCCTGGTTGTGAGCTCCGCCGACGTTCTCGTCGCCGTGGGGGGAAGCTGGGGCACCCTCAGCGAGGTGGCGCTGGCTCGCCGTGCCGGGAAGTCGGTCGTCAGCCTCGACGGCTGGCGGGTGATCGGCGGGGCGCAGGACGGCGACGAGCGTCAAGGGGACGTGGAGATCGCGTCGGATCCTGAAGACGCTGTCGAGAGGGCCTTCAGCGCGTTGGCAGTCAGGCGCTAGGGGAGCCCGGTCGATCCCGGGCGCGCCTTTTTCCGAAGAGATCCCGCGGGCTTCCCGCTTTGGAGGTCCGATTCCCCTCGCCGATGCCGACCGGCGGAACTGGCCGGCGGGAAGGGAGCACGTCCGCCCGGCGACGGCAGCGTTCGGCTCGTGCGGTCGTCGTCGGACGCTAGGGCCGCAGTCGCAGAGCTGCGGGCGCGCCGGCCGGGACGACGGGGTTGCGCGGCTCGATCGGAGCAAGACGTCGGTAGGGTGCGCCGAGCGGGGGGCGTTGGTC
>Ga0187771_10001443_pt1 | contig 15876 bp, 13 predicted proteins | sample 0116_SJ02_MP15_1_FD_133139 | JGI IMG/M metagenome (GOLD analysis project Ga0187771, IMG submission 133139) | Tropical peat soil microbial communities from peatlands in Department of Meta, Colombia - 0116_SJ02_MP15_10_MG | ecosystem: Environmental > Terrestrial > Soil > Wetlands > Peat | place...
GAGCGCAGATCGCCGCGCACGGCGCCAAGACGCGCCAGCACGCGCGCCACATTCCCGTCCAGCACGGCCATAGGCGCGCCGTAAGCCATGCTCAGCACCGCCGCCGCAGTGTAGCGGCCGACGCCCGGCACGGACAGGGCTTCTTCCGGCTTCGTTGGGAAACGGCCCTTGAACCGAGAAACAATCGCCTTTGCGGCGCGATGAAGGTTGCGCGCGCGGGCGTAGTAGCCGAGGCCGGACCACTGCCGCAGGACTTCGCTTTCTGGTGCGGCTGCCAACGCCCTGACGGACGGAAAACGCTCGAGAAAGCGCTCATAGTAAGGGATTACAGCAGCGACGCGGGTTTGCTGCAGCATGACCTCAGCCAGCCAGATGCGGTAAGGGTCGCGAGTGCGCCGCCAGGGAAGGTCGCGCCGGCGCAGACGAAACCATTTCAACAAATTCACACGAAACCGCGCACGTGCGTCGTGCACCATGACGCGTCTATTCTCGCACACGCGGCTGCCACTGTCCGATACGCTCCACTTTCTCCCAGCGGGTCAGTGGAAAGTCAATTCTCCGTTTGAAAAGACCGCGTAGGTAGTATCGTTGTTACGCGCGAGGTCTGCGAAGCTTTTGAACTCGACTGTGACGTCATTCAACTTGACCTCGTTCTTTTCGAACTGCATCCCTACAGAAAGGGCGACCTCCTCAGCAGTACTTTCTAGGAGTTCCTTGCGCTCTTCATAATTAGATGGAAGACCTTTGTCTGATACCAGCACACGAACAAAGATGTGAGAATCATCATCACTCACCCGCCACACCCTCGCGAATCCGATTCCATTTCGCATCGGGGTCATTTCTCGAATCATTTCGATTTCGGCCAATTCGAGCTTGTGCTCCAGCTCGGTCGTTCTTGCTGGTACGCGGTATCTCTCGAACCTCGGTGCAGGTCTGTTCTTGTTCAGTTGAAATCCCAACGATAGCGACGACAGAAGAAGGGAAACGCCAACCGATGTCCACGAAATAGCGGTATTCATGGTGCCTCCGAGGGGCGCAGCTTAGTCCTCCGCTAATACAACGTCAAACGAGAAGAGTCTCAGGCGTCTCGCAAGGTCGCAGCCACGTCCTTTTAGAGCGACGGAATAAACATGAAATACGACGAGGTCCACAGGTTCGAGGGGATGGAGCCGCGCGGGTGGCTGGTGAAGATGATCTTGTAGAGGTCGGAACCGTCGGCGAGGGTTTCGAGGAGCGATGGTTCGGCGGAAGGGGGCAGAGGCCCGATGGAAGCCAAAGAGCGAAGAACATCGAAGATGATTTCGCCGGCGGGCGCGAGCGGCGTCTCTGCGCCGGGCGCGAAGAACTGGAGCAGGGCATCGGTCTCGTAGAAATGCCAAGCCAGGCTGGCGCAGAGATTGACGGCACGCTCGAATTTCTGCAGCGCCTCAGGATTGAGCGCCTGGGCTACAGGGTCTTCAGGCGTGGCCGACCCCGCGCTGACCGGGAAGACGGGATCGAAGACCAAGAGGACGCGGCGCTCGTCCTCGCGGGCGAATTCGCGGACTTTGAGAGAGCCGGAGCGCGCCGTGGCCTTCCAATGGACAAAGCGGGCGTCGTCGGACATCTGGTAATCGCGCAGGGAATACAGATCGTGGCCCCGGCCGCGGGCGTAGCTTTCCAGCTCGCCGGTGATGAGCGGGAGAATCTCGAAATACTCGTCGGTAGGCTGGACCGGAGGATAGACCACCGCTTCGAGAGGCAAGTCCACGCGCCGAGCCTTCTGCAACAGGCCGAAGGGAAAGCGCGTGACAATCTGAAAGGCGTCCTGGCGATACACCCCGCGCCGCGGGAAGACCAACTCCACGCGCTGGCGGACGCGGTCATGACGGGGTAGATAAGGAAAGTAGACCGGGCGCTTCAAGATGGCCGCAGGGTCGGACGTCTGCTGGGGCTTGATTTTGCCGCTGGGCCGGCTTTCGACGCGCAAGGAGAACGAGGGCAAAGTCTGCTTTTCATTGCCCAGCTCGAACAAAGCGAACACGGGGTCGCCGGCAAAGATGCGCTCGGGCAGCTCGACGGCAAGGTCCACGCCGGAGAGCGTCAGTGTGGAGAGGATGCCGGACATGAGAATCGAAGCGATCAAGCTGGAAAGGATCAGAAAGAGAAGGTTGTTGCCCGTGTTCAGCGCGGCGAGCGCAACCACGAAGATGCCGCCGATATACACCCAGCCGCCCCGCGTGAGTTTGTATTCGATGCGATAGGCGAACCAGCGCAGGGGCGTGCTTCGCGCCAGGATGGGCACAAGCGTGACGGCCACCCAAGCGGCAACCCCCAGCGCGGTCAAGGCGGCCGCGGCCCCGAGTAGGAGATGTCCGGTCTCCGCCGCCGCGCCGGAATAGAGCGCCAGGAACAGGGCGAGGGACAGCGCGGCCATGGACACGAAGAAGGCGCGAACGCCCGGCCGGTCCATCTGGGCCCGCCAGCGGGCGAACGTGGAAGCAGCATTCACAAGGGGACGCGAACCGACTCGAGGATTTCCGCCAGGATGGCCTCGGCCTGCTGCGCGGGCTTCTTCGTGGAAGCGTAACGCGTATTGACCACCACGCGATGGGCGAAGACGGGCAGAACGAGGCGCTTGAAATCGTCCGGCGTGCAGAAGTCGCGGCCTTCGAGGAAAGCGCGGGCCTGCGCGGCGCGTTGCAGCATGAGCGCGCCGCGAGGGCTGACGCCGAGATTCAGGTGATCGGCCTGGCGCGTGCGGGCGACGATCTCCACGGCGTAATCCAGAAGGCTGGCTTCGATGCGCACGCGGCGCGCTTCCTCCTGCATGGCCAGAACCGCGGCGGCGTCCGCAACGGGCTGCACGTGCTTCAGGGGATCTTCCGCGGCGCGGCTGCGCAGGATTTCTTTCTCGCTCTCGGCCGAGGGATAACCCATGCGCAGGCGCAACAAGAAGCGGTCAAGCTGGGATTCGGGGAGTGGATAGGTGCCATGATGCTCGACGGGGTTTTGCGTGGCCACGACCATGAAAGGCTGCGGCAGAGGAATCGTGCGGGACTCGATGGTCACCTGGGATTCGTTCATGGCCTCCAGCAAGGCCGATTGAGTCTTCGGCGTGGTGCGGTTGATTTCGTCGGCCAGGACGATGTTGGCGAAGATGGGTCCGGGGCGGAAGTCGAACTCCTGCCGCTCGGGATGGAAGACGCTGACGCCGAGAACGTCGCTGGGCAGCAGATCGGAAGTGAACTGGATGCGCTGAAAGGTGCAATGGAAGGAACGGGCCAGGGCGTGAGCGAGAGTGGTCTTGCCCACACCGGGAACGTCTTCGATGAGCAGGTGGCCGCGAGCCAGAAGGGTGATGAGCGCCAGGCGGATGGTCTCTTCCTTGCCGGAAATGACGCGCGAAATGGAGTGCTGAATCTGAGTCAGCAGGTTTACGGTGGCGGCGGGCATCGGTTGAAAACGGCGTTCCTTCGTGTTAGAAACGAATTACGGGCGATTAGCTCAGTGGTTAGAGCGCTCCCCTCACACGGGAGAGGTTCAAGGTTCAAGTCCTTGATCGCCCACCATCTCGGCGCGACGCTCTCCATTTTAGCGAATTTCCTCGCCGTCAACGGCTCGGCCTGCGCGAGGGTTTCTATGATTGATCGGCCGTTCTTGCCCTAGAATCGTGGCGGGCGAGTTCCCGATGGTGTTAGCCTGACGAATTACGATACCGGCTTTCAGATGGAGTTTTGCGGGGCAACTCCGGTTGTCAGTACAGGGGATTAGCCGAAAAATCGGGCGTGCCGCCGCCTTTGATAGTCGCGATCCAGCCCTGTAGTTTGTCTACACCCATCTTCCAAAACTTCGCACAGGATTGAAGGTAGGAAAGGACGGTATCCCTTTCACCTTTTTGGAGCAACTCTTTCGCCAGCGTCATATTTGGCCCAAAGGAATCGAGCTGCGGCGAACCGGGTGTCTCACCGGCTGCGAGAAGGCGCGATTTTGCACCGGCAATGTCGCCACGCTGCAACGCGATGCGACCCAGGATAATGTTGCCTCTGTGCAAGGCGTTGCCGTAGTTCCAATCAGTCTGGAACTTCGGGGCATCCTGGAGAAGCTCATTGGCGTATTGTTCCGCCTTCGATATGTCTCCCGCTTCCAAAGCGGAATTGGCCAGGTCACCCAGGGCATAGAACCTTTCTACGCCCTCCAGCTTTTCTGTTCCGCGCTCTCTGATTGTGAAAGCCCTTTGCGAAAAAGCCGCCTTCTCCTCAGGAGACCCCACTGTGATCCGTTCCAGTTCGTACGATTGGGCTAATTTGGCGGCTGTTTCCGGGTCTTCCGGATTAAGGTCGTATGCTTTCTCCAAGAGTTGCCGCGAACTCTCTGGCTCGACAACCGTGAAAAAGCTAGCGGCGTTGCGCAAGATTGTTACATTATCTGGGTGCAGTTCGACCTGCTGCAGCCACAACTGTTTTCCGCGTTGATATCCTTCCATACTCCCAAGGAATCCCATGGGCAGCATCTCTGTCTCGGGAGAACCAGCGAACTGCGATTCCGGGTGGTGTTCGATCAACCATAGGACATGCCGTTCCCGCTTCTCCTCGGTTTCCGGCGATTTCGATTTGATCATCGCCCTGAAGTAGTATTCGATCAGCTTCTCACGCGCAGGGAGATTATTGGGATCCGCCACCAGACTGTCTTCAAGTGCCTTGGCTTCTGTTGCACTGAGCGGCAGTTGGCGCTGCTGCGCTTTAGCCTGCGTACTGAACGTCATCACCAAGAGAGGGGCAACGAAAAATGTAAGGAGTCTCCTCATCGTCCCTGCCTCCAGAAATCGAGTGCGGAGTGAACTTTGGCGCCGCAATGGGCTCGATACTGCCGGTGAGTATACTCTCCTGCCCACGACCCGGCGAGTCTCTCCGCCCCGTCGTCTCGTTGCTGTGGTGTGCTACTGTGGTATGTCGTAAATTCTGTGCGAAAAGGAGCAGTTCCTCAGGGGCTAAAGCCCATTGACGCCGTGGCGCTTAATGTCGGAGCTGAAGCTCCGACCCCCTAGAAACCATGCAGCGAGTTTCTGACTCAGGACGCTAGGATGCTGCGCTAATGCAAACGGGAATCATTGGGCTGCCGCAGGTGGGCAAGACCACGCTCTTCCGCATTCTGACGAAGGCGCACCTGGAACCGAAGACCGCGGCGGCGTTGCATGTGGGCGTGGCCAAAGTGCCCGACCCCCGCCTGGACAAGCTGGCCGCGCTGTACAAGCCCAAGAAGGTAACGCACGCGACCGTGCAATACGTGGACGTGGGCGGGATGCAGAAGGACCAAGTGCGGGACGCGGCCGTGCTCGCGCCTTTGCGGGACGTCGAGGCGCTGGCGCACGTGCTGCGCGTGTTCGAAGATCCGGCGGTGGCGCACCCCGGCGGGCCCATTGACGCCTTGCGCGACGCCACCAACCTGGAACTGGAGTTGATGCTTTCCGACCTGGACCAGATCGTTCGCCGCATGGAACGCATCGAAAAGGACCTGAAGAAAAAGAAAGACCCCGCGCTGGAGCATGAACGGGCGCTGCTGGAGCGCTGCCGCGCGGCCATCCAGAGCGAAAGACCTCTGCGCGAACTGGAGCTGACCCCCGACGAGCGCAAGGTGACCAGCGGCTTCAAGTTTCTCTCGCAACTGCCCATGCTCTACGTTCTGAATCTGGGGGATGAGGAGGCGCCGGAACTTTCTTTGGCGGTGGAGCGGCACAAGCTAGCGCCGCTGACGAAGAGGCCCAACTCCGCCGTCGTGCCGGTCTGCGGACGGCTGGAGGCGGAACTCGCGGAGGTGGAGGGGGAGGAAGCGGCGGAACTGCTGGCGTCGTACGGGTTGAAGGAGCCGGGGCTCGACCGGCTGATCCATGCGACCTACGATCTCATGGGCTTGATCTCGTTCTTCACCGTGGGCGAGCCGGAAGCGCGCGCCTGGACGATTCGGAAGGGCAGCACGGCGTTGCAAGCGGCCGGCGAGATTCATACAGACCTGGAAAAGGGCTTCATCCGCGCCGAGGTGGTCCGCTGGGACGATCTCCTGGATGCAGGGAGCCTTGTGACCGCGCGGGAGCGGAGCAAAGTGCGGCTGGAAGGGCGGGAGTACGTGGTACAGGAAGGCGACGTGCTTCTCATCCGCCACAGCGGATGAAAGAAGGCTACGGCGAACGGCCCCTTTGGTGAACCGCGGGATCAGCGGGCCGTCATTTTGCGAATCAATTCAGCATAGCGCGCGGCGATCGCCGGCCAGGAGAAGGCCTGCGCAGCGACTTGCCGGCTGCGCTTGGCGAGGGAAGCGCGCAGCTCATCGTTGGTCAAGACTCGCTCGAGGGCCTGCGCCAGCGCGTCCGCGCCTCCCAGAGGAACCAGGAGCACGCCGGCATCGCTGATCGGAGCGGCCGTCTCCGGGCCGGAATAGGCCACCACCGGCAGACCGCAAACAATTCCGGCGATGGCGCTGCCTCGGCGGGTGGAGATGTGTCCTCGAACGAACAGGAGCACGTCCGCGGCCTCCAGCGCGCGGGCAACTTCTTGGGCAGACAAGAGGCCCTTAACTTCAAGCGCGACACGCGACCGGTCAATGGCCGCTTCGAGCGGCGCGCGCGCGTCTTCCGCCCCGCGGCCGAAGACGGCCAGGCGCAGGCCTGCAACTCGAGACGCCGCCCGATTCACCGCCAAGGCGATGCCGGCAACTTCGCGCCGCAGACGCGTTCCCCCTGTGACGCCGTAGACCGCGACGGTCAGCGGGGAATCCGCGGCTCGCGGCGTGTCATGGAAACTTGACGGCGGTGGAAGGTTGGCTCCCACGGGTATGAACGCCGGCGCGGGAGAGGCGGGCCGAAGCCAGGCAAGATTCTCCGGCGGCACGGTGAGAATGACACCGTGGGATCGTCTCCACGCAGACCGCATCAGGCGCACTTGGCACAGCCTGCGCAGGCGATCCTCGATCCGCCCGCCGGGATACGGTGCGACATCGTGGAAGACCACCACGCAGCGCGCACCCGCAGCGCGAAGGATCCGCAGCACTTGAGGCAGACGCCAGGGAAAGCCGCGCCTGGACCAAGCGAGCGCCGTGTACTGCACAAAGACGACGTGCGAGGCCCAAGCGGGCGCTTGCCGGCGCAGGTCGGCCAGCGCGGCGCGCCAACCCATGCGGGTCCAGGGCACGCGGGAAAGCTCGAGGGCGACGCCCAGAGGCGCGAGCGCGCGCGCCAGGCAGGTGCAGTACTCTTCCACGCCGTCGGTGGGCTCATCCCGGCGGCCGAGGAGCGCGATGCAGCGCTGGGTCATAAGGGCAACGCCAGGGTGCGCTTGTTGCCGCGCGAGCGGGCAGCTCGCGGCGCGGGAGATCGCAGGAACAGGCGCGCGCAGCGACCGTCCGGGGCGTCCACGCTACTTCTCCACAAGGAAGCTGCCGAGCACCAGGGCGTCCATCCCGGAGCTAAAGAACGTGCGCAGCGCATCGGTGGGCGTGTTCACGATGGCTTCCCCGCGAAGGTTGAACGAGGTATTCATGATCACGGGCACGCCCGTGCGCTTTTCGAATTCATCGAGGACCTGCCAATACAGCGGATTGACGCTCTTCTCCACGGTCTGCGGCCGGGCGCTGCCGTCCACGTGCGTCACGGCGGGAATCACGGCGCGCTTTTCGGGGCGCACCTGGGCCGTAAGAATCATGAAAGGAGAATCGGTGGCGCTCTCGAGGTAGTCGCCGGCCGCTTCCCGCTTAAGCGAAGGCGCAAACGGCCGCCACCATTCGCGGAATTTCACAGCGTTGTTGACCTTGGCGTTCATCTGTGGATCGCGCGGATCGGCCAGGATGGAGCGGCTGCCGAGCGCCCGGGGACCAAACTCCACGCGTCCCTGGAACCACCCGAGGATCTGCCCCTGCGCCAAGAACTCGGCCGCGGTCACCGCCGGGTCGTTCAATTTCTTGTAACGCAATTTGTAAGTCCGGAGGGCCGCTTCGATGTCCACGTCGGTGTACTGCGGTCCGTAGTAGGCGTGGCGCATAGGCGCCTGCGGAAGGCGGCCGCCGTCGAGATAAGGCGCCAAGGCCGCGCCCAGCGCCGCTCCGTCATCCGCCGCTGCGGGCTGGACAAAGAACTGATCCACAAGGCCGGAGGTGAGAATCTTTCCATTGGCCTTGGAGTTCAGGGCCACGCCTCCCGCCAGGCACAAGTTCTTGCAGCGCGTTTTCTCTATGGCCGTGCGCACGACCGTGAGCATGGCTTCCTCGCAGGCATCTTGCACGGCGTAGGCGATGTTCTTGTGGCGGTCGTCAATTTCGGTTTCCGGCGCGCGCCGAGGTCCCAGCAGGGACTCGATCCCAGAAAGATCGTCGGGGCTGTTGCCGAGGAGGCGGCGCGCAGCAACCCGGTAAGGCGCATCGCGGGGAGCGATGAGGCCGTCGAGACTCACTCCGGGCTGGCCGTAAGGAGCCAAGCCCATGACCTTCCACTCGTCGCTGTAGCGCTGGAAGCCGAGATAGCCAGTGAATTCCGCGTAAAACAGGCCGAGGGAATTAGGCCAAGGAATGGTGAGCACGTGCTCCAGGCGGCCGTCACACCCGCGCCAGATCGAGGTGGCTTCCCAAGCCCCGCGGCCGTCCATGACGACGACGGTCGCTTCGCGAAAGCCCGAGTAGGCGTAGGCGCTCAGGGCGTGTGCCAGGTGGTGGTCCACGAAACGCATGCGCGCGCGCGGCGCGCCGAACCGGCGCGCGAATTGACGCATTCCGCCGCGGCGCCGCCACATCAGAAGGCCCTGCATGGCCGAACTCACAACGTAGTGGTAGGTCGCCGGATGGCGGCCGGTGAGGAAGCACTTGGCGTCGTGAGCCGCGGAGGCCCGAGGGGCCTGCCAGGCGAAGCACACCTCATCCACCTGATCGGCGCGCAGGTTGGCAAAGCGCAGGCAGGCTTCGACGGCCAGGTAGGGGAAGCGAGCGTCGTGTTTCACGCGGCTCAAGCGCTCTTCGGCCACGGCGAAGAGCAATTCGGCGTCGCGCACGAGGCAGGCTGAGGAATCGTGCATCTCCGAATAGTTGATTCCCAGCGTCAGCATGAGAAGCAGGCCGCCATTTTTAAAACGAGGACTCCGCCTATTTGCGCCGGGCGCCCCGGCGCCTGAACCAGGACCAAGCCAACAAGGCCGCGCCGCCGATTGTTTCCCTGACTCCCCGCCCCACGATATCCCGGTATCGCGCCGCAGCGCAATCGAGGACGCCGTGGCCGGCGAAAAAGTCCAAATAGGCCAGGCCGACGCGCGCCTCAGGCCAAGATCGTGCCGGAGCGAGTTTCCTGTCCCCAGCCTCTTCCAGGCGCTGCAGAAGCTGCGCTACGCGGGCATCGTAGGTGTGCTCCTGCAGGGTTTTCTCGCGACCGGCGTTGGCGATACGCGCACGCTCGTCCTCATTTTGAAGGAAATGCCGGACGAGAGGAATGATTTCGCTTTCACGCCGGTACGCGGCGAAATGCACGCCCTCTTCAAAGCCCAGCGCGGTAAGCTCGGTTGGAGCCGAGGTCAGAAGAAGAGCGCCGGAAGCAAGCACTTCAAACACGCGAAGATTGCATTCGTGCGGCGCATCATCGCGGCCGATGTTCACGACCACACGCGACCGCCGGTAGATTTCCGCGACCTCTTCGAGCGTGTACGAGCGCGACCAATCGTTCGTGCGGAAGGAAGGGGCCAATGTGGCGAGCCACGCGGCCCGCCGACGATATAAAGGGCCGGAAGTTCGCCCCACCCAACCGATTTCAAATTCGCGGGCGAGTTCGGGGCCGACGAAAAACTCCTGACGCGCGGCCTGAGGAAGCAGAAGAGTGCTTGGGTGACCGTCCCGGCGGAAAAGCTCGTCGAAACCCGGATGAGAAACCGCGGCATGATCGAAGAGCATGGACCAGCGGACACGCCGGTGGGTGTAGGCGTGCGTGTCAATTTGGAAACAAACGGTGGGGACCTCGGAGCGCTCCAATCCGAGAGGCAGGACAGGACGCCCCGATTCGAAATGCAGGATCAAGGAAGGAGGCTGGGGGCACAGGCGGAGGAAACCCTCGAGCGGCGCGTCGAAGGGCAGATCATCCGCGCACAAGAACTCGAAACCGCGCCGGCGGAATGCAGCGGCGTAGCCGGGGATGACGGTCCAATGGTATTTTTCGCGGCAGAGGCAGAGAACGAGCATGGGTCTAGGTCCGCCCCTCCGGCTTGCCCTCCAGAAGAGCTGAAGCCATGATGGGTTTGCCTACAAGGGCGCGCAACCTAGCCAGGTTTTTGTCCGTGTACCATTGCCGCAGGCGGTAGAACATCCGAGGCGGCAGGACCAGCGTCAGCCCAAGCACCAGAGCATGGAAGACGCGGTAGCCTGGAGTCGCCCCGCTGTAGTTATAGCGAAAACTGGCGCGCTCGGCGCGAAAGGTTCGCCAGGGCTTCCCACCGTCCAGGGACAAGCTGATGCGTTCGGCGTCTACCCAAATGGGTTCGGTCACAACGGGGATGACTTCCTCGCGCACGCCCAGCTCGCGGAGTCTCGGGGGAAGATGGCGGAGCAAAGCAGCAAACACGGCACCCTTGCGGCGCACCTTGACTTCATCCAGTTTAGAGAACTGGTAAAGATTCCCGTCATGCAGGCGGTAGTAAAAGAGCGGTTGATCGAGCACCACGACCGGCGCCAGGGCCGGAGCCAGCGTGAAGATCCATTCATCGGCCTCAATGACCAACTCCTCGGGGATGGGCAAGATGCGTTCGAGAATGGCCCGGCGAACGGTAAACCTGCTGGCGCCCAGATAGCATCGGTGATGGCTGAACTGGGCGGCGTTGCGGGCATCCGTCAAGCACAAGCGGCAGGTTCTTCCCGGCAGGATCAATTCAGAGGCGGGGCCGTCCGCGCGGACCTGGTAAAAACCGTGCCCCACCGCGCCGATGTCCGGGTGGGCCTCGAGCTGCGAGGTCACGAGGCGCAGCTTTGACGGCGCCCACCAGTCGTCGCCGTCGAGGAAGGAGATGATTTCTCCCCGGCACAGCGGGATGCCGGCGTTGAATGCCGAGGCTTGGCCGCCGTTCGGCTTGCGCAATAGGCGGACGCGCGGCTCGAATTTGCGGACCAGGTCCGGCGTGTTGTCGGCAGAGCCGTCGTCCACAACGATGACTTCACGCTCCGGGGCAGGAATATCCTGCTCCAGCACGCTCACGATGGCCTGCTCGACGAATTTCTCGTGGTTGTAAGTGTCAATCAGTACGCTGACAAATGGCCTGGCCAAGATTTCCCGTCCCCCTGCTGTCTCTTCTTTCGCGCGTCCTTGACCGCGCCGCAGTGGATTGGCTACTGATAAGAAGCGACCCCATCCAACAACGGACTGCCGTTCCGGAGAAAAACCGCCTCACAAAGCCACAGCACTCCATATTTCGGACTGCGATTGAGATGGGTGAAGTCAATCAGTGTGTATCCGCTATCGGCCATTCTCCGGACGACCTCCAGCAACGTATTCTGAAAGCCAGCCCTGCAAACTACCGCTGCTTCCAGGAAGAAAATGTCGGTTTTGCCAACCAGGTGGGAGGCTCCCGATAAGACCCTTAGATCAAGACCTTCGGCATCAATTTTCACCATGTCTGGCAGGGGCGCATCGCCGGAAGCCACGATTTCGTTGAGGGTCCTGAGTTCCACCAGAACCGGCTGGCCGACGGCCACGCGAGCAGGCGGTTCAGGAGGCAAGAAACTGCCGCTCTCGTCATTATCGGAAATGTAGAAGAGGGAGCGCCCGGAACGATCGCTTGCACCAGCATTGATCCAGCGAACCTTGCCGCAGGCGATCAGATCTCGAACATGCACCTTAAGGCAGTCCTGCGGCTCAATCAGGATGTAGCTCGCGCTGGGGAAGAACTTGATGGCTTCTCTTGTCCAGTTCCCCTTGTTCGCGCCGACGTCAATGACGTGGCGCGGGGCAAAACCCAATTTCTTGATCATGGAAAAGAAATGGGGCAAGGCATTTGGTAACGGAGCGCCATCCAGGCGAACGAGCCGGTATCCGAATCGGCCTAGGCCTGCCTGGAGCAATCGCTTCAAAGGCCCGGTGATCGTGGCCGCAGCTTTGGGTGGTTGTGGCGCCGGAAACGGCATAATCATATTCTCCCGCAAGGGGCCAAAGAGCGACATGCCCGGAATGATGCGGTAATCGTCAAGAGCGTGCGCTCCTCTTTCCGAGTGTTTCTCACTTTACCAAGGATTGCGCGCGCTGGGCTTCGACCATTTCTTCGAGAATATCATGGAGACCGCGCGTAATTTTCCAGTTCGGGTAGTGGCTCTTAAATTTGCGCAGGTTCGAGATGTAACAGATGTGATCGCCTTTGCGGGCCTGGTCCACGTAGCGCCAGTCGAGCTTGCGGCCGGTCAATTGTTCGACGCGGTCAATGGCTTCCAGCACGGAGACGCCGTTCTCGCGGCCGCCGCCGAGGTTGTAGACCTCCCCGGGGCGGGGATCAGCGGCAAATTCCTCGATGGCGCGGACGACATCGTGGCTATGAATGTTGTCGCGCACCTGCTTTCCCTTGTAGCCGAAAATCGAGTAGGCGCCGCCGGCCAAGGCGACCTTCACGATATAGGAAAGAAAGCCGTGGAGTTCGACGGCGCTGTGCGCCGGCCCGGTGAGGCAGCCGCCACGGAAGACGCCCACCTTCATTCCAAAGTAGCGGCCGTATTCCTGCGCGACCAGGTCGGCGGCGGCTTTTGATGCGCCGAAGAGCGAATGCAGCGTGCGGTCTATCCGGCAGGATTCGTCCACGCCGTCGAAGTCTTCCGGGCGGGCGTAATCGTAGCGCGTGGCCAGCTCCTTCACCGGGATTTCATTGGGCGCATCGCCATAGACTTTGTTCGTGCTCAGGAAGACGAAGGCGGCTTCGGGACAGTGCTGGCGCGTTGCTTCGAGAAGATTGATGGTACCGAGGGCGTTCACCTCGAAATCCACGAGGGGGATATCGCGGGCCTTGTCATGCGAAGGCTGTGCGGCGCAATGCACGATCAGGTCGAAGCGGTACGCGCTGAAGAGCTCTTCGATCGCGCCGCGGTCGCGAATGTCCAGATCGGCGTGGGTGAAACGCTTCGTTATGCTCTTCAGGCGCTCGAGATTCCACAAGGTGTCACCGCCGGGCCCGAAGAACGCGCGGCGCATATTGTTGTCCACGCCGACGACCCGGTGGCCTTGGCGGTCAAAATGCTCGACAGCTTCGGAGCCAATCAGCCCGCTGCTGCCGGTAACCAGAATCGTTTTTGACGTCATATGGAGAAGGTTCCCCCTGGCAAACTGCGCTTCAACAATACAAGCCGCGAAGCTCGTTCTCGTGCTCGCGGATCCATTCCAGTATCCGCTGGTACCCGGCGCGAATTCCCATCTGCGGTTTCCAGCCCAAGACGCGCTCCACTTTGCGGTTGTCCGTGATGTAGATGCATGGGTCGGCCTTGCGCGGCTCCGGCTCGACAGCGATAGGCACGTCCCGACCGCACAGTTCGCGCAAGAGCGCCGTGGCTTCCATGAGGGAAAGAGAATTGCCGGCTCCGCCGCCAACGTTGAACACTTGGCCAGCGATGCGGTCGAGATTCTCCATCTCCAGCTCGACCAAGCGGCACATATCTTCGACGAATAGGACGTCGCGCACCTGCTTGCCCTGCCAGCCCAGATACCTCAGCGGGAGGCCGAAATGGAAAGCAAGAGCCCACCAGGTCACCCAGCCCTGGTCGGTCTTTCCGAATTGTCCCGCTCCGGACAAGACGCCGAAACGGTTGATCACCGTTTTCACGCCGAAGGCGTCCGCGTATTCCTGGCAGGCCAGATCCGCCATCAACTTGCTTAAGCCGTAGATGCTGCGCTGCGCGCCATCCACGCTAAAGTCTTCGGCGATGCCGTGCCGCGGGTCAAACCCCGGAACCTGGCGATGCGCGCCTCCCGTCTGAGGCGGCTCCTCGCACCACGCCAGGCGCGTGGCCTCCTCCCGGCGAGGCAGGGCGTTCAACTTGTCCGCCCCATAGACGCGGCTGGAACTCCAGAAAATCAGCGGACAACCGCGCACGCGGGCCAGCTCGAGAACGTTGATCAAGCCCAGGGCGTTATTGCTGATGTCGAACATGGGATTGGCGTAGCCAGTGACCACAGACGGCTGGGCGCTCGCTTCGCAGATGAGGTCAATCCCCGAGGGGAGTTGGGCCAGGTCTTCCCGGTTGCGCACGTCGCCATGCACAAACTCGATCCCGTGGCGCTTGAGAAAAGGGAGGTTCAGCTCGCTCCCGCGCCGCACCAGATTGTCCATGGCAATCACCTGGCGCCCGCGGCGGCGCAGATGCGCGGCAAGCTGCGCACCCGCGAAACCGCATCCGCCGGTGACGAGAACCTTCACGGCACGCGCACCCGGTGAGAGACTGCCGGCGCTGAAGGAGCGCCGCGGCGTTCGCAATAGAGGCGGAAATCGCGATAGGGCAGGTAAGCCAGCGCGGCAACGTCCAGCAGCAGCAGCTCAAAGCTGCGCGAGCGCCAGTCTTCGCGGACGAGCTCCGTGAACGTGCTGCGCAGATGAACGTTCAAAGCGTAGCCCAGGACGGAGCGCAGGCGCATTCCATTGGGATAGGCGCGGGTGCCGGAGAACCACCAACGCCAGTAGGCGTTCAAGACCGAGGGGATGGTGTCGTGGCGAATGTGGCGGACGACGGCCGCGGGCTGGTAAACAAGGTCGTAACCCCGCGCGCGGAGGCGCTGGGAAAGGTCCACATCCTCGCCGTTGGTGCGCATGGTCTCATCGTAGCCCCCGGCTTCCGCGACGGCGGATTTTTTTAGGAGGGTGTTGCTTCCGAAGAGGATGCGGGGGTTCACCAGGGGAACGTCGCCCCAATCCTGGGGCATGTGGGCTTTCCGCCAGCGGTCGGCGAGGGAGGTGAGCACGGTCTCCACCAAGCGCCCCCCGGCCATGGCTGCGCGGGCGTCGGCAAGCGACGCGGCAAGGCGCTCGAGCCAGCGCGGGTCGGGAACGCAATCGGCGTCGAGGGAGGCGACCAAATCGTTTCGGGCCGCGCGCAGGCCGGTATTCCGCGCGGCGCCGAGGCCGCGGTTCCGCTCGTGCTTCAGAATGGTGACCGGATGACGCGCGGCGATCTCGCAGGTGCGGTCGCGGGAGCCGTCGTCCACAATCAATATTTCATCGGGAGGAAGCGTCTGGGCCAACACGGCCTGAAGGACGGGCGGGAGATGTTTCTCCGCGTTGTAGCAGGGGATGTACAGGGAAATTCGCGGGCGCGCTTTGGCCTGCGCGGATTCTTGCGCCGGGAGATTCGCGGAGTGATTTTCCGAAGTCATAGGCCCGCCGCCGAACGCCACGAACGCGCCGGCGAAAAATCCGCTCCTTTCACGCGCCCCGGTAGCGTCGCAGCAAGGGGCGCAGCGGCCAAGGCCAATACATGGCGGACACCTCGCCTTTGGCAACCCCCGGGGGCAGCCGCCGGGAAGAAAAGTGGTAGCGCAAATCCCAATAGGTGTGCTTCCAGGGAAGCGCGGCGTCAATGGGCAGAAGGCGGAGCCGTCCGCTCGTGACGTGCTGGGTCATCAGCGCGCGCGCCCAGCGAAAATTCATAAGGGCCTTCAGCCAGATGTTGTTGTACCCGCCCTGGCGATAATGGATCCAGAAATTCCAGCGCCACGCCGTGCGCACGACGGAGGCGAGCGTATCGCGGCGAAGATGATAGGCCACGGCGCGGGGCTCGAAGATCAGCCTGTGCCTGGCGCGCAGCAGGCGCTCGCTCATGTCCACGTCTTCATAATTCGTGCGCAGACTCTCGTCGTACCCGCCGGCCTGGCGGACCGCCTCCTTGCGGAAGATCGTGCCGAAGCCGCCGAGCCTTTTGTGC